>Ga0307318_10000276_pt1 | contig 16686 bp, 17 predicted proteins | sample ER_DNA_367_FD_194500 | JGI IMG/M metagenome (GOLD analysis project Ga0307318, IMG submission 194500) | Bulk soil microbial communities from the East River watershed near Crested Butte, Colorado, United States - ER_DNA_367 | ecosystem: Environmental > Terrestrial > Soil > Floodplain | place...
ACGACAGCGCGGTTCGTTTTCTTGACGGATGCGATGAGGGCGTCCTCGTCGAGCGGCTGAAGCGTGCGCGGGTCGAAGACCTCCACGGAGATCCCCTCCTCCGCGGCCTGTTCTGCCGCCTTCAGCGACTCGTGCACGAGCCGGCCCGTGGCGACGACGGTCACGTCCTCGCCCTCGCGATGGATCCGCGCCTTGCCGATCTCGATCGGCTCGATCTCGTCGGGGACCTCGCCCTTGATGCCGTACAGCGTCCGGTGCTCGAAGAAGACGATCGGGTTGTCCTCGTAGATGGAGCTCCAGAGGAGGCCGCGCACGTCCTCGGGTGTGGACGGGAAAACGACCTTGAGCCCCGGCACGTGCACGAACCACGCCTCGAGCTGCTGCGCGTGCTGTGCGCCCGGCGACCAGCCGGCGCCTCCCTGCGTGCGGATCGTGATGGGCACCTTGATCTGACCGCCCGACATGTAGCGGTGCTTGGCCGCCTGGCTGACGATCTGCTCCATCGCCAGGGTCGTGAAGTCCTGGTACATGATCTCGACGATCGGCCGCATCCCGGCGATCGCGGCCCCGATGCCGGCGCCGACGATGGCCATCTCGGAGATCGGCGTGTTGCGCACGCGCTCGGGCCCGAACTCTTCGAGCATCCCCTGCGTGACCCCCATGGAGCCGCCCATCTCGGCGATGTCCTCGCCCATGATGAAGACGTCCTCGTCCCGCCTCATCGCGGTCGACATGGCGTCGCGAACGGCTTCCCTGTAGGAGAGCTCGGCCACTAGTGCCCCTTCCGGTAATGCTGCCCCGCTTCCGGGTCGCGAGCACCGAGCCAGAGGCGGTACTCGCTTGCCGCCAAGGCCGAGAGCCTTGGCAAGAGCGAGGGACGATTCTGGCGATGCGTGATCGCGGGCTGGAAGCAGGCGTGTATTGCGGGGAGGGGCACTAGGCGTAGACGTTCTTGAGGGCGTCCTCGGGCTTCGGGTCGGTGCCCTGTTTAGAGAACTCGACGGACGCTTCGACGATCTTCACGATCTCCGCGTCCATCTCCTCCCAGTCGGAGTCGGAGAGCTCGAGCTTCTCGCGCGCCTTCGTGACCGGATCCTGCGTCTGGCGCAGCTCCCGCACTTCCTCCTTCGGCCGGTAAACCTGCGGGTCGCCGATGTAGTGGCCAGTGAGGCGGTACGTCTCGGCGAGGAGGAACACCGGGCCCTTTCCCTCGCGCGCGTGTTTGAGCGCCCTTTTCGCGACGTCGTAGACCGCCTCGACGTCCTGGCCGTCGACCTTCATGGACGTCATGCCGAAGGCCTCCGCGCGCTTCGTCAGATCCTCGATCGGAAGCTCCTGCTTAGCGGGCGTCGACTCCGCGTAGTGGTTGTTCTCGCAGACGAAGACGGCCGGCACCGTCCAGAGCTGGGCGAGGTTCAGCGACTCGTGGAACGTGCCGATGTTCGTGGCCCCGTCGCCGAAGAACGCGACTGCCACCCGCGGCTCGCCGCGCATCTTGAACGCGAGCGCGGAGCCCACGATCCCGGGCAGCCCGCCCCCGACGACCGCATTCGCGCCGAGATTCCCGCGCTCCATGTCGTAGAGGTGCATGGAGCCGCCGTAGCCGTGGCTCATGCCCTCGGCCTTGCCGTAGAGCTCCGCCATCACCTCGTTCGGATGCGTTCCCTTGGCGAGCGTGTGCCCGTGTGCGCGGTGCGTGGAGGCGATGACGTCGTTCTCCTCGAGCGCCTGGCAGACCCCCACTGCAACGGCCTCCTGGCCGATCGCGACATGGAGAAATCCGGGCAGCTCACCGGCGCGGAAGCGCTCCTCCACCTTCTCCTCGAAACGGCGGATGAGCAGCATTTCCCGCAGGAACTCCTTCAGGCGCCCACTGGACGAAACCTGCCCCTTTTCCTCGAGCGTGGCCACGCGCCGACAAGCTAGCAGCCGGTCACTAGACTTGCCCCGGTGCGACTCGCCGACCAGTGGCAGGAGATCGAGACCGCCCTCCCGCAGGGCTGGAGCTCGGCGCAGCTGTCCCTGAGGGTGGCCGAGGACGCCGACGCCGACCGCGTCGCGCTCATCCTCGCCTCGCTGACGCCGGGGCGCATGGGCACGAGCTTTCGGCTCGAGGTGACACCTTCGCGCAACCCGGAAGGCATCGTCCGCCGGCTCGACCAGGAAGGCGTCCGGGGCCGGCTCGACCTGATCGGCGCCGACGCCGCGGCGGCCGAGATTCCTGTGGCAGAGCCTCGACATCGCCGGGCGCCACTCACGCGCCAGTGGGACCAGCTCGTCGGCGATCTGCCCCAGGACTGGTCGGAAATCTACGCCGAAATCGAGCTCGCTTCCTCCGACTTCCTCCCCCGGGCCGCATTGCTCCTCGCACCGGTGAATCCCGCCCGGTACGGCGGGGTCGCCGTCCTGCGCTTCAGAAGCGCCAGAGTGACCGGCTACGGAGTCGCGCCCGAGATGACGCGACGCTGCTTCGAGCGCCTCGACTCCGAGAGCATCACCGGCTCGCTCCGCGCGCTCCGCGTTCTCTCGCACACCTCGCACGTCTCGACCCAGGGCCCCGTCTGGCGCGTCGGAGGCCGGTCGGTTTGAGCAGCCCCGACGAGCCGCAGGTCTCCTGGAAGGTCATCGACTCGGGCGCGGAGGTCGTTTCTTCGGACGGCGAGAAGACAGCGAAGGTGAGCCGGGTCGTAGGCGACTCCGATGCGGACGTCTTCACCGGGCTCGCGGTCACAGTCGGCATCCTGGGCGGCGAGCGCTTCATCCCTTCGGAGCACGTCCAGGAAATCCGGCCTGACCATATCCAGGTCGATCTCAGCAAAGCGGCCATGGAATCGCTTCCGGAGTACGAGGAAGCGCCCGTGGTGCGCCTCGAGCCCGACAAGCCGGGATTCTTCGCGCGGCTCTTCGGCCGGCGCTAGACGCGCGCCCGGCGCAGGTGCAAAGGCAGGACGGCGTAGGCTGCGGCCTCGCGCAGCAAGAGCCGGCCGCTCCAGCGCGGCGCACCGAACGTGCGAACGTCGATCCCGGTTCCGGAAAGCGCCCGCCGGAACAGGACCCTGGTGCGGCGACAGTGCCACCACGACGTGACGGCGACCACCTCTTCGGCCCCGAGCTCTCGGGCGAGACGCGCGACGTGCACCGCGGTCTCGGCGGTCACGCGGGCGCTGTCGTCGCAGAGGACCCGGTCGGGGCCCCCGGGCCAGGCTTCCAGCATCAGCTCGGCCTCCGGTCGCCCGCTGAGCAGGACGGTGTCCTCCTCGGCGGCGAACTCGGCCGCAGCGAGCACCCTCGCCTCGCATACGGGATGCAGGCCTGCGCCGCGCCAGGCCGAGTAGCCGAGGACGACGACCAGCCTCACGAACGCCTCTTCATCCAGCGGTAGAGCAGGATCGTCCCGGTCAGGGTGAGGACGAGGCTCACGGCTTTCTTCCCGGAGATGCGCGACTCGCCGGCCGCCCGCTCGCGCATGTTCACCGGAACCTCTTCGACCACGAGTCCCGCGTCAGCGAGTCGCAGGAGCCCCTGGACCTCCGGCGCGCCCGTCGTGTACGGCTGCGCGAGGAACGGGAAGGCGGAGGCGGCTGCCGCGTACATGCCGCTCGTCGCATCGGCGAACGGCCGCCCGAGCTGGACGCGGAGCGCGCGACGCAGCACGCCTGTCCCAAGCCTGCGCGCCGGGCTCGGCTTGTAGCGGTACGGCTCGTAGCCGTCGCCCGAGACGAAGCGTGAACCGACCGCCACGTCGCACTCCCCGGAGCGAACGCGTTGGAGCAGGCGGTGGAGCTCCGCGGCCGGGTGCTGCCCGTCGGCGTCGACGCGGCCGCAGTACGCGTAGTGCTTCCGCGCCGCGTATTCGTAGCCCGCCGCGACGACCACGGGCAAGCCGCGGTTCTCCGGGAAGCTCAGCACGTCGGCCCCCCACTCCCGCGCGAGCACAGCCGTACGGTCCTGCGAGCCGTCGTCGACGACGAGCACATCCACCCCGGGAAGCTCGCCGCGGAGCTCGTCGAGGACCCCAGGGAGACTCTCCTCCTCGTTCAGAGCCGGGATGAAGACCACGGTGTCGGCCTGCAGGCTCATGCGCGAAGCTCCGCCGCGAACTGCGTTCCCAGCGCAGCCACGATCTTCTCCCTGAGCCCACGCGCGTCCTCATCCGAGAGAGTACGGTCGGGCGAGCGGAACTCGGCGTGGAAGGCGATCGACTTTCGGCCCTCGGGAATCCCCTCGCCGCGGTAGACATCGAAGACGTGCATGTCGCGCAGTTCCGCCCCGGCCGCCTCGCGGGCGGCCGCGACGAGGTCCCCGGCCGACGTGTCCTCGTCCACGACGAAGGCGAGGTCCTGGCGGAGCGCGGGGAAGTTGATGACGTCTTCGTAGACGATCCGCTCGGGGAGAAGCTCGAGCAGCGTCTCGAGGTCGAGCTCGAAGGCGCCCCACTCGCCTTCGAGGGTACTCGGGTGGAGCTCGCCGGCCCACCCGCCCTGCACGCGGGCCGCCTTGCCCGGGTGGAGGAACGGCTCCGTCGTGCGCTCAAAGCCTGGCTCCACCTTGAGGGCGGCGAAGAGCGTCTCGACTGCTCCGCGGGCCACGGAGAAGCCGCCTTCGGCGATCCCTGCCACCCGCCGCCGCTCCTCCGGCAGCTCCTCGCCGCTCGGCAAATATACCCGCGCGATCTCGAAGAGCCGGATGGCCTCGTTCCCCATGTTGACGTTGTGACGCGCGGCCGCAACCAGACCGTCTAGTAGCGTCGTGCGGAGAACCGCGTGCTCGGAGGTGAGCGGATCGGGAAGCCGGAGCGCTTTCACGTCCGGGTCGGACGCGGCCAAGCTCAGCGTGTAGGCCTCCGAGAAGCCCGCGCCGACGAGCACGTCCTCGACCAGTCGCCGCAGCCGCTGGTCCGGAGCGAGGGTGCCAAACATCGCACTCCGTGTCGGCAGCGTGAAGGGGATCAGCTCCAGGCCGTGAACGCGCGCTACCTCCTCGACGAGGTCGATCTCCCGGGTGACGTCGACGGCGCGCCAGGTCGGGACGGTGACCTTCCAGTCAGAGCTCACGTCGAACCCGAGGCGCTCGAGCGCGCGGCGCTGGTCGTCCGGCGAGATCTCCAGCCCGACGACGCGGTTCACCCGGTCGGTGCGGAGCGACACGACGGGCGGCTCGGGGAGCTCGGCCTTCGCATCGACATGGCCCGCCCACTGCGCGCCCGTCAGCTCGAGGATTAGTTCGGTCGCGAGCGCAGCTGCCTGGGGAGCGAGGTGCGGGTCGACGCCCTTCTCCCAACGGTTCGAGCCCTCGGTGCGGAGCGCATGCCGCTCGGAGCTGCGCAGGATGCCGATCGGCTCGAAGTTGGCGGCCTCGAGGAGGATGTTCGCCGTCCCCTCCCGGACCTCGGTGTCCTCTCCGCCCATGATCCCGGCGAAGGCGATCGCCCCTTCGGCGTCGGCGATGACGAGATCCTGAGGGTCGAGCTTCCGCGGGTTCCCGTCGAGGGTGGTGAACTCCTCGCCCTTGCGCGCCCGGCGCACCACGATCTTCCGGCCGCGCAGCGTGTCGAAGTCGAAGGCATGCAGCGGGTTGCCGATGGCGAGCATGACGTAGTTGGTCACGTCGACGACGTTGGAGATCGGCCGCATGCCCGCAGCGGTGATGCGCGCCTTCAGCCACGGAGGCGAAGGCGCGATGGCGACGTTCGTGAAGAGCCGCCCGATGTAGCGCGGGCAGCCCTCGTAGTCCTCGATGCTCACGTCCGGCGTCTCCGAGCCAGGATCGCCGGGATCGCGCCCGGGCGACGCCGCGAGCTCTCCTGAGAAGAGCGCCGCGACCTCGCGCGCGATCCCGTAGACCGACAGGCAGTCCGGCCGGTTGCGCGTCATCTCGATCTCGAGCACCTCCTCGCCGAGGGGGAGAACGTCCGCAAGCGGCGTGCCCGGCTCGATGGGATCGGAGAGAACGAGGATGCCGCTATGGTCGGAGCTGAGCTCGAGCTCGCTCTCCGAGAGGATCATCCCGTCGGAGACCTCGCCGCGGAGCTTCGCCTGCTCGAGCTTGTTGCCACCCGGCAGGACGGCGCCGGGGAGCGCGACCGCGACCGTCGCCCCGGCCCCGAAGTTCCAGGCGCCGCAGACGATCTGGCGCGGCTCGCCCTCGCCGACGTCCACGCGGCAGAGCTGGAGGCGGTCGGCGTTCGGGTGCTTTCCCGCCTCGACCACACGCCCGACCTTGAACAGCCCGTAGTTGCCGTTCTCGTCGGCGACCCCGCGCCGCGTGATGCGCTCGACCTCCCCGGTCGCGATGGCAAGCCGGTCGGCGATCTGCTGCGTCGTGGCCGAGACCTCGACGTACTCGCGGAGCCAGGAGACGGGGATCTTCATCAGAACTGCCGCAGGAGCCGGAGGTCGTTCTGCCAGAGCGGCCCGATCTCGGGTAGGCCGTGGCGGAGCATGGCGATACGCTCGAGCCCGATCCCGAAGGCGAACCCCGTCCACTCCTCAGGGTTGTAGCCGACGAACTCGAGCACGTTGGGATCGACCATGCAGGAGCCGCCGAGCTCGATCCAACCCGACCAGCGGCACACCGCACACCCCTTGCCGGAGCAGAGGAAGCAGGAGACGTCCGGCTCGAGCGAAGGCTCCGTGAACGGGAAGTAGTGCGTGCGGAAGCGCATCTCGCGCTCGGAGCCGAAGAGCGCGCGCATCAGGTGGAGCAGCGTGCCCTTGAGGTCGGCCATCGTGATCCCGCGGTCGACGGCAAGGCCCTCGACCTGGTGAAAGATGGGCGAGTGGGTCGCGTCGGGGGTCTCGCGCCGGTACACGCGGCCGATCGAGATCATGTAGACGGGCGGCTCCCCCTCTTCCATCACGTGGATCTGGGAGGGCGAGGTCTCGGTTCGCAGGACAACGTTCTCGTTCAAGAAGAGCGACTGCAGCTGCGAGCGTGCTGGATGGGTCGTGGGCAGGTTCAGCGCGTCGAAGTTGTAATGCGTCGTCTCGACCTCGCGGCCGTCGACGACCCGGTAGCCGAGGCCGAGGAAGACGTCCTCGACCTCCCGGCGGACCTGGGTGACGAGATGGAGCTGGCCGCGCGGCGTTGCCCGGCCGGGAAGCGTGACGTCGACCTGCTCCTCCGACAGCCGGCGCTCGAGATCCTTGCCGGAGAGCGCCGCCTCGCGCTCGGCCACCGCCTCCTCGAGCTGCTCGCGCAGGGTGTTGAGCACACGGCCCGTTTCCGGGTCGCGCACCTCGCGGAGGGCCTGCTTCAGCGCGCTCTTCCGACCGAGGTAGCGCACCCTCGCATCGTCGAGCTCAGCAAGGGTCGAAGCGCTCGCAATCGCGCTTTGCGCCTCAATTTCCAGGCCCTGGACATCCACCGCCGGAGCGTATCATCGTCCTCGTGAGCTCCTATGACGCCATCGCCGCGCTCTACGACCCGTGGAGCCGTAGCGTCACCGAGGACGTCGACTTCTACGTCGCCCAGGCAAGGAAGTCGGGCGGGCCCGTCGTCGAGCTCGGCGTCGGCACCGGACGAATCGCCGTCCCGGTCGCGAAGGCAGGCGTGCGCGTGATCGGGATCGACGACTCCGAGGGCATGCTCGCCCTCTGCAGGTCGCGCGCCGAGGAGGCCCACGTCTCCGACCTCGTCGAGCTCCGTCTCGGCGACCTCCGGCGCCCGCCGGTGCTCGAACGCGTCCCCCTCGTCACGTGCCCGTTCCGCGCGCTCCTCCATCTCGGCTCGGACGGCGAGCGGCTGGAAGCTCTGCGCGCCGTGATCCGCCTTCTCGAACCACACGGACGCTTTGTCTTCGACGTCTTCGCCCCGAGCATGGAAGACGTCGAGGAGACCAACGGGCGCTGGCTCGAGCGCGAGCCGGGCATCTGGGAGCGGGCCGACTGGGACCTGCAGCGGCGCGTCCTCACGCTCGCCGTCCGGGGCGAGAACGGCGAGACGGCCATGGAGCTCAGCTGGCGCTCGCCCGAGGAGTGGCGGGCGCTGCTCGAGCGCGCCGGCTTCGAGGTCGAGGCCATGTACGGCTGGTTCGACCTCCGGCCCTACAACGGCGGCGAGGACACGGTCTGGATTGCGCGCCGCCCGTCGGTTTAGGGTAGACACATGATCTGGCTGGTCGTCCTGATCGTGATCGCGGTCGTACTGATCGGGATCGTGATCGCGCTCTACAACAAGCTCGTCCGGCTGCGAAACCGCGCGGAAAACGCCTGGGCGCAGGTCGACGTCCAGCTCCGGAGGCGCTACGACCTCATCCCGAATCTCGTCGAGGCGGTGAAGGGGTACGCGGCGCACGAGCGGGAGACCTTCGAAGAGGTGACGAAGGCGCGGACGGCAGCGCAGCAGGCTACGGGCGTTGAGGAGCAGGCACAGGCGGAGAACATGCTCACCCAGGCGATCGGCAGGCTCTTCGCCGTCGCCGAGGCCTATCCCGAGCTGCGCGCGACGGAGAACTTCCAGCAGCTGCAGGCGCAGCTCGCCGAGACCGAGCAGAAGATCGCGATCGCGCGGCAGGTCTACAACGACGCCGTCCTCACCTACGACAACGCGCTCGAGACCGTCCCGACGAACATCGTCGCCGGGGTCTTCAACTTCGAGCCGCGGGAGTACTTCGAGGTCGAAGAGGCGGCAGCCCGGGAGGCGCCACGCGTCGAGTTCTGAGGGCTGCCGTCCTTGCGGCGGCGGTCCTGCTCGCGCTTCTCGCGGCCCGCGAGGCTGCCGCGAAGTCCTTCTACCTGCCCGCGGCCGACGTGCACATCACCGTCGAGCCGGACGGCATGCTCGCGATCGAGGAGCGGATCACGTTCTTCTTCGACGGCTCGTTCACCGGCGCCTACCGCGACATTCCGCTCCGCGACGGCGAGCGGATCAGCGACGTCTCGGTGACCGAGGGCACGGTGCGCTACTCGCCCGGGGCCTCGGCCGAACTCCGCTCGAGCGGCGCGCCGAACACCTACGGGGAGACGCCCATCGACGGCGGCTACCGAATCGTCTGGCACTTTCAGGCGCTATCCGAGCCGCGTACGTTCACGGTCGGCTACCGATTGAGCAACCTCGCCGTCGCCTTCGACGATGTCGTCGACGTCGACCTGAACGTCTGGGGCGACCAGTGGGACCAGACGCTGCAGCAGCTGACCGCTGAGCTGACCCTGCCCGGGCCGGCGAGCGGCCCCTCTTGGCGCGTGTGGGGCCACCCGGTCTCCGTGCGCGGCGACGTCACCCGAGCGCCGGATCGCGCGCTCCTCCGGGCGGTGGACATCCCGCCGAAGCAATTTGTGGAGCTGCGCGCCGTCTTCCCGCGCAGCCTCCTGACCTCGACAGGCGGCACGAAGGTGCGAACGGGCGACGCTTTGCCGCGGATCCTGGCCGAGGAGACGGCCGACGCGGCCGCCTTCGAGGAGGATCAGGAAAAAATCAGGAACGCGCTGGACCACCTCCCGCGCACGATCTTGCTACTCCTCGCGGCCGCGCTCCTGCCCGCGCTGCTGGTGCTCGGCGCGACGTACTGGTTCTACGGGCGCGAGCGCAAGACGACGTACGACCGCGAGTACGAGCAGGAGCCGCCCTCGGAGCTCGAGCCCGCGCTCGTCCCCCCGCTCCTGCGCCAGTCCCCTGCGGTCGGCTCCAACGAGTTCACGGCCACGCTCTTCGACCTCATCCGCAAGGGCCGCTACAAGGCCGAGCCGGTCACCACGCAGAAGAGCACGTGGGGCGGTCTGCGCCAGGAGGACGTGGCCGACCTCGAGCTCAGCCTCGCCGACGACGCGCCGGTGTCCGAGGTCGAGGGCCCGGTCACGAAGGTCATCGACAGCGTCCTCGACGGCGGGAGCGAGCGCCTGTCGAACTTCCGGGAGCGGATACAGGGCCACCGCACGGAGAACAGCAAGCGCTTCACCGCCTTCAAGAGTGCGGTCGGGGACGAGGGTCGCCGGCGGAAGTGGTTCCGCTCGGACGGCCTCAAGGTCCTCCTCGCCGCGGGGCTCCCGATCCTCATCGGGGGCGCGCTCATGCTCGCGATCGGCATCCAGCGCTTCGAGTCGTTCGCCCCGCGCTGGGGCGACGTGCTGCTCATCGCCTTCGGCGCGTGCCTCTGCGTGAGCGCAGTCGTCCTGGTTCTCGCGGGCCGCCACGTGAGCCTATGGCGGCGCCGCTCGCCGGATGCCGAGCAGGAGGCGGAGCGCTGGGAGGCCTTTCGCCGCTACCTCACCGATTTCCCACGCCTGCAGGAGGCGCCGCCCTCGACGCTCGAGCTCTGGGAGCGCTACCTCGTCTACGGCATCGCCTTCGGGATCGCGGAGCGCGTCCTCCAGGGCGCGCAGCTCCACATGTCCGAGGAGCTGCACCAGGCCTCCTCCATCTACTGGATCAGCCCGACCGGCGATCTCGGCTCGGGGCCGTCGGCCCTCGGCATCGGCGACCTCTCCTCCGGCTTCGGCAGTGCGCTCGCCCCGCCCTCGAGCGGCTCGGGCGGCTTCGGCGGCGGCTTCTCGGGCGGCGGCGGAGGCGGTGGCGGCGGCGGAGGCGGCGGCGCCTGGTAGCTAGCCGCTTGGTGACGGACGCCTGCGGCTGCGCTCGTAGAGGGCGATCGCGCCGGCTGCGGCGACGTTCAGAGACTCCGCCTCGTCGGCCAGCGGGATCGACGCCAGGGCTTCGCACGACGCGGCGATCTCGTCCGGAAGCCCTTCGCGCTCGGCTCCGAGGACGAAGGTGGCGCGCTCGCCGAGCTCGATCTCCGCAAGCGCCCTGCTGCCCCGCGGCACGAGCCCGACCCATGGCTTCGGCGCGTCGTCGAAACTCCCGGTGGGGATCCGGAAGACCGCTCCCATCGAGGCGCGCAAGGCCTTCGGTGACGTCGGGTCGGCGCATCCCGGAGAGAGCGCGACGAACGCGGGCCCGAGCGCATCGGCGGTCCGGATGAGCGTGCCGACGTTTCCCGGGTCGCCGACGTGCCAGAGTGCCAGCCCCGCCGCAGCGTCGAGCTCCCGAGGCAGATCGGCTCGGCGGAAGACGGCGACGATCCGCGGCGGGTGAGCGAGCGACGAGAGCTCGGCGAGGAGGTTCGGCTCGACCTCTTCGGCGCCTTCGAGGCCATCGAGCTCAACGGGCCGCTCCGCGTCCATGAGCGCGTCGACCGGTTGCAGACCGGCGGCCAGCCCCGCCGCGACGAGATCCTCTCCCTCGCAGACGAAGAGCCCGAGCTTGGCGCGCTGCCGCCCGGACGCGAGCTTGCGGACGAGCTTCAGACGCGGGTTCGACGCCGAAGTGATCATGCAACCCACTCCATCGTGTTGGCGTGGCCGTCGAGCCGTGCCAGGCGCCGACGGCTGCCGGGCCACGTCTCGACGTCGAGTGCGAAGCCCTGGAAGGTCGGCGTGTCGCGGTCGACCTCGTAGGAGATGCGGGCGATCGATCCGCGCCGCCCCTCCTCTGCGAGGATCTCGTCCAGGCGGTCCCGCTCTTCCTGGCGGAGATAGACCGTCGAGACCGAGTGGTAGACAACGGTGAGCGCGTCGAGGTCGCGCTCGGCGAGAAGAGCCGGCAGCACCTCGACGTAGTCCCCGTCGAGGAGGCGCGGCGGATCCTCTCGCGCGATCTCGATCGCGCGGCGCACGCGGTCGAGGCGGTCGGTCTGGTCGGCCCACACGAACGCCTCGAGGAGCCGCGCGCCGTGATCCGTCGTCACGTCGACAGGCCTGCGGTCGATGCCGATCCGACTCCCCACCTCGAGCTCCGCGCGCAGGAGATCCGGCGGCGGGCCTCCCTCCGCACGCCCGGAAAGCACGAGGCCCGTGCTGCGATCGCCCCACTGCTCTTCCCCGTAGCGGTACGCGTAGCGGTCCCAGTAGAGGTTGAGGCCGCCGCTCGGCCCGAGCTCGATCAGGTCGAGGCGGCGCCCGTCGGCAACGCTGAGGAACGCGGGCAGAAGCCCCCAGCAGCGCTGCACTTCGTTCGTCTGGATCGGCTGCTCGGCAACGAACCGCGCCAGCCACTCGCGGTTCGCCTCGAGCACGCCGCGAAGCTTCGCCCACGGGTGCTGCACCATTCCCGAGAGCGCGAGGTAGTGGACGCCGCCGAAGAGTCGGAGCGGCGCTTCCCACTTGGGCTCGTGCTCGCCCACGAGCGCCTCTACGACGGGATCGTCCGCCACGGAGCGCGCGAGCGACGCGTAGAGCTTCGAGCCCCCCTGCTCGAAGTCGTCCGCCATGCGGCGGAAGACCTCTGCGGTGGACTCAGACAAGGTCTTTCACCGGCCTGAAACGCGCCGCAGGCGATGTTTCAGGCCGGGTTGTCGAGCGCGGCCTTCGCCTGGGCGGCGATGGCGGAGAAGGCGGCCGGGTCGTTGACCGCGATGTCGGCGAGCACCTTTCGGTCGAGCTCGATGTTCGCTTTGCGGATCCCCGAGAGGAACTGGTTGTAGGACAGCCCTTCCTTCCGGGCGGCCGCGTTGATGCGGATGATCCAAAGGCGGCGGAACACCCGCTTCTTGTTCTTCCGGTCCCGGTAGGCGTGGACGTCGGCCTTCATGACCTGCTCCTTCGCCTTCCGGTAGGAGACCCGCGGCTGCCCGCTGAATCCCTTCGCCTCGGCGAGGAGCTTGCGGCGCTTCTTGCGCGCGTGGACTGAGCGCTTGACGCGAGGCATCTCTCCCCCTTACCGGCCGAGCAGCCGCCGCACCTCGCGCTCGTCCTGGCCCGCGACCGGCTGGTCGCTCCGGAACGCGCGCTTGCGCTTGGCGCTCTTCTTCTCGAGGTTGTGGCTCTGCATCGCGTGACGGCGGAGCAGCTTGCCGCCGCCGGTCACCTTGAAACGCTTCTTCGCTGCTTTGTTCGTCTTCTGCTTAGGCACTTGCTGTCTCCACCTGTTGTCCTGCGGCTTTCGTCGGCCCGAGCAACATGACCATGTTGCGTCCGTCCTGGAGCGGAGGCGATTCGACCTGCCCGATCTCCTTGACGTCCTCGGCAAGGCGCATCAGGAGGTCTCGCCCGCGCTCCGGGTGGCTCTGCTCGCGTCCCCGGAACATGATCGTGACCTTGACCTTCGCCTTCGCGTTGAGGAAGCGGACCACATGACCCTTCTTCGTCTCGTAGTCGTGAACGCCGATCTTCGGCCGCATCTTGATTTCCTTGACGTGAATCTGTGACTGGTGCTTGCGGGCCGTCTTCGCCTTCTGCTCCTGCTCGTACTTGTACTTGCCGTAATCCATGATCCGGGCGACCGGCGGATCGGCGCCCGAAGCGACCTCGACGAGGTCGAGGTCCTTGGAATAGGCGTACTCGAGCGCTTCGTCTCGCGTCTTCAGGCCCACCTGCGAGCCGTCCTCGTCGACGAGGCGCACCTTCGAGGCGCGGATGGCCTCGTTGATCCGGGTCTGATCCTGAACCGGCCGGGCCTGGTCGAATCTGCGCCGCGGCCTCACTGAAACGTCACCAAGTTGTGCTGCTTCCTCCTCCTAGACAAAACAAAAAGCTGCGCGCAGCAGCTTCGTCAACTCACCGTTTTTCGGTTGAACCTCCGCGAAGCCAGCGGCTTGGGAGGTGAGGAACGATGCTCCTGCTTGCAGGCCTACAGCTTAGCAGCCGCCTGCAGCTCGCTCAGAAGGGCCTCCCAGCCCACCGTGGACTGCTCTCCGCCACGGCGCCGGAGGGCGAGCGCGTCGAGCGACTCGCGCTCGCCCCAGACGACGACGTACGGGATCTTGGCGAGCTCGGAGTCGCGGATCTTCCGCCCGAGCGTCTCCTCGCGTTCGTCCACTGACGCGCGGAAGCCGTGCACTCGCAGGTCGTCGGCGAGGGACTCCGCGTCGGCGGCAAAGCGCTCCGAGATCGCGAGCACCCGCACCTGTTCCGGGGCGAGCACGAGCGGCAGGTCACCGCCGGTGTGCTCGAGGTAAATGCCGACGAAGCGTTCGAGCGAACCGAGGAGCGCACGGTGGATCATCGCCGGCGTGTGCTCGGCGTTGTCGTCGCCCTGGTAGGTGAGCCCAAAGCGCTTCGGCATCTGCAGGTCGAGCTGGACGGTGCCGATCTGCCAGCTGCGACCCAGCGAGTCGTTCATGTGCAGATCGATCTTCGGGCCGTAGAACGAGCCCTCGCCCTGGCTTTCGACATACTCGAGCCCCTGCGTGGCGAGTGCGTTGCGGAGCTCCTCCTCCGCCATGTCCCACTCCTCGTCCGTGCCGAGCTTGTTGTCGGGCCGGAGCGAGAGCTCGACGCGCATGTTCAGCTCGAAGAGGTCGTAGAGGTAGTACGCGTAGTCGAGGCACGCGATCAGCTCATCCTGGATCTGTTCGTGCGTGCAGTAGATGTGCGCGTCGTCCTGGACGAAGTGGCGAACGCGGAGGAGCCCGTGCAGGACGCCGGAGAGCTCGTTCCGGTGCAGGTTGCCGGCCTCCGCGAGGCGCAGCGGCAGCTCGCGATAGGAATGCGGCGAGAGCGAATAGAGGAGGCAGTGCCCCGGGCAGTTCATCGGCTTGAGGGCGAAGTCGCGGCCCTCGACCTTCAGCCGGAACATGTCCTCCTGATACTTCTCCCAATGGCCGGAGGTGCGCCAGAGGTCGGAGTCGTAGAGGAGCGGTGTGCGCACCTCGTGGTAGCCGCGCTTCGCGTTCTCGCGCCGGCGCAGGTCCTCGAGGACGTTCCAGATCACCATCCCGCGCGGGTGCCAGAATGGCATGCCCGGCGAGAGCTCGGAGAACTCGAACAGATCGAGGTCCTTGCCTAGTCTCCTGTGGTCGCGGCGCTTCGCCTCCTCGATCCGGTGGAGGTAATCCTCCAGGTCCTTGGGGTCGTAGAACGCCGTCCCGTAGACGCGGGTCAGCTGCGGCTTGGTCTCGTCGCCCCGCCAGTACGCGCCTGCGAGGGAGAGGAGCTTCACCGCCTTGATCGGCGTCGCGTCCTGGAGGTGCGGCCCGCGGCAGAGGTCGACGAAGTCGCCCTGTTTGTAGAGCGAGATGTCGCCCTCGGCCGTGTCCACGAGCTCGACCTTGTAAGGCTCCCCCTCCTTCTCGAAGCGCTCGCGTGCGTCATCGCGGGCGATCTCCTCGCGCTCCCAGACGCGGCCCTCCTGAATCTCCCGTTTGACCTCGTCCTCGAGCCGCTGCAGGTCGGCCTCGGTGACGGGCGCGGGGAACTCGAAGTCGTAGTAGAAGCCGTTCTCGATCGGCGGCCCGATCGCGACCTTCGTGCCCGGGAAAAGCCGCCGCGCGGCCTCGGCGAGGAGGTGCGCGGCGGAGTGGCGCAGGACGTAGAGGGCGTCGGGGTCGTCCTTGTCCCGCGTGGTCAGGATCTGGATCCGCTCGCCGTCGGAAACGGGCAGCCGAAGGTCGCGGACCGCTCCGTTCGAGCGGAGCAGAACCGCCTGTTCCGCGAGCCTCGGGCCGATCGCGCGCGCTGCGTCGAGTCCCGACGCGCCGTCCGGAAGTTCGAGCTCTGACTCATCGGGAAGAACGACCTTCACCATGAACGCAGAGGATACTCAGGCACCTTCGCCGCAAGAACCCGAGCCCACGGAGGAAGGGACTCCTGTCCCGGACCCGGAGGAAGAGCAGGGAGACGCGGAGGACGACCCCCAGGCAGACTAGGTCCGTGCGGATCACGACGATCGGCCGGGGCAACGTGGGCGGCGGGCTCGGAGAGCTCTGGCGCCGGGCCGGCCACGAGGTGGTCGAGATGGGCCGAGAAGGCGGCGAAGCATCGGGTTCGGACGCCGTTCTACTCGCCGTCCCGCAAACGGCGATCGCGGATGCGCTCGCGTCGGTCAGCGGGCTCGACGGCGTGCCCGTGATCGACGCGATCAACGCCGTGCGCGGGCCGAGGCCCGAGGGCTTCGAGTCGCTGGCCGAGTACGTGAAGTCGCTGACCGGCGGGCCGGTCGCGAAGGCGTTCAACGCGAACTTCGCGACGCTTTACGATCGGATCGGCGAAGCGCGCGCGGCGCCGAGCATGGTCTACGCGGCCGACGACGGGGCGCGCGACGTGACCGAGACGCTGATCCGCGACGCGGGCTTCGAGCCCGTTTCCGCCGGCGGCCTCGAGAGCGCACGTGAGGTCGAGGACTTCCTCGGCGTCATCTTCGCCGTCGCAGGCCAGCGCGGCCCGTTCTTCTATCGCATCGCGAAGCCCGAAAAGCTCTAGCGCGCGAACGCGGTACGCAGCTCTGACTTGGGAACGCGAACCGCGTCACGGGTGTAGATGCATATGCCGTGAAAAGGCTCGCGCTGATCGTGATCGTCGCCCTGGCGCTGCCCGCGACCGCTCTCGCCAAGGGGCCGTCTCGCGCTGCGATTGCGGGGCCCGGACTGACGACCATCAGGGTCTCCGGCGCCGAAGGCAGCGCGACGCCGTTCTGGCGCCTCGTTGAAGCAGCCGGCTGGTTCGAGGCGGTCTGGGGGCCGTCGCACCTGCCGCAGGCACCTCCGCAGGGCGAACTCGGGCCTAGGTACACGATCATCTGGACCGTCCCGAGCTCGAGCAGGCTCCACCAGGACGTCTATCCCTACGCGAAGCCGTACCCGGTCACGTACCTGCCTCGCGGGCAGAAGATCTGGGGCACCCCGGTAAAGGGCGGCTGGTTCGTCGGCGGCGTGAAGCTGAAGAAAGCCCTCGCGCGCGTCGGTGTGCCCGCGGAAGCTCCGCAACCGCAACCAGAACCGCAACTGTCCGCACGCCCCGAGCCGCTCGCGCACGC
>Ga0307318_10000279_pt1 | contig 16590 bp, 14 predicted proteins | sample ER_DNA_367_FD_194500 | JGI IMG/M metagenome (GOLD analysis project Ga0307318, IMG submission 194500) | Bulk soil microbial communities from the East River watershed near Crested Butte, Colorado, United States - ER_DNA_367 | ecosystem: Environmental > Terrestrial > Soil > Floodplain | place...
CGAGAGGCGCAAGACGCTCGCGGAGCTCTTCGACGGGCGCTCGCAGCTCCTGATCTACCACCTGATGTTCGGCCCGGACTACGAGGGCGCCTGCCCGGGCTGCACGAACCTCGCGGACCAGCTGGACGGCGGAGTCGTGCACATGAACCACCGCGACGTGACCCTGATGTGCATCTCGCGCGCGCCGCTCGAGAAGTTGCAGGAGTACAAGCGCCGGATGGGCTGGGAGTTCCCGTGGGTCTCGTCCTACGGAAGCGACTTCAACTTCGACTTCGGCTTCGCGTTCACGGAGGAGGACCAGAAGGCGCCGGAGTTCCGCGAGATGCTCGACGAGCCGCCGGAGTGGCTCGAGGATTGGGCGAAGCAGGTCGGCACGGACCTCCCGACAGGCCTGAAGGAAGGGCCCGGCTGGAACGCGTTCGTGCTTGAGGACGGCGTCGTCTACCACACGTACACGCGCCTCGCCCCCGACCGCGACCTGGTCGTCCCGTACTACCAGCAGCTGCTCGACCAGACACCGAAGGGTCGGCAGGACGAGCTCGCTGCGTACCGCAAGGACGAATACCCGTCATGACCGCGTTCGCAATCCGTAGCCGGACGGCGATCGCGTTCCTCGGCGCCGCCGCCCTTGCCTGGGCCCTCGTCGTCGACCGAATGGGCGGTATGGACGAGGGTCCCGGAACCAATCTCGGCGGCGCCCGCTGGTTTCTCGGGATCTGGGTGCTGATGACGGCGGCGATGATGCTTCCGTCTACGGTGCGGGTCGCTCCGACGGCGCTCTTCGCCGTGGGGTACCTGGCCGTGTGGACCGTTTACGGCGCCGTGGCGTACGTCGTCTTCCGGACCGTGATCTCGTTCGACACCGGCTGGCTGGCCTGGGACGCGGGTGGCCCGTACGCGGCCGGGGGTGCGATCGTCGCCGCGGGCCTCTACGAGCTCACACCGCTGAAGCGGCGATCGCTCCGGCGCTGCCGGAGCCCGCACGAGGAGGCGACGCCGTTCCAGACCGGCGTCGGTCACGGCCTCGACTGCCTCGGCTGCTCCGGCGGCTTGATGGTCGTGCTGTTCGCGGTCGGCGTGATGAGCCTCGCCTGGATGGGCGTCGTGGCCGCCGCGATCTTCGCGGAGAAGGTCCTCCCGCAGGGGCCGAGGCTCTCGCGCGGCGTGGCCGTGGCGCTGGTCGTGCTCGGCGTCTGGGTCGCGATGTCGCCCGGGAGTGTCCCGGGCCTGACCGAGCCGTCCGGGTCGCCGACGATGGAGATGCAGTCGTGAGCCCCGTCGGGACGCGCGAGGAGTGGCTGGAGGCGCGAACGAGGCTCCTGGCCGAGGAGAAGGAGCTCACGCGCCGCAGCGACGAGCTTGCGCGCAAGCGGCAGGAGCTGCCGTGGGTTCAGGTCGAGCAGGAATACGTGTTCGAGACGCCCGTAGGCCCGAGGACGCTGACCGAGCTCTTCGACGGGCGCTCGCAGCTCCTGGTCTACCACTTCATGTTCGGCGCGACGGTGCCGGGCTGGCCGGAGGCCGGCTGCCCGGGCTGCTCCTACACGGCGGACAGCCTCGACGGCGCCGCCCTCCATCTTCCGCCCCACGGGGTGACGTTCGTCGCCGTCTCCCGGGCGCCGCTCGAGCAGCTCGAGGCGTACAAGCGGCGGATGGGCTGGCGTTTTCCCTGGGTCTCAGCGGAGGGGAGCGACTTCAACCTCGACTTCTCCGTCTTCACGGATGAGGGGAGGCGGACCGGCAAGGGCTTCAACTTCGGCACGGCCAAGCACACGGACGAGATCGACCTCCGTCGCGACGAGCTCCACGGGCTCAGCGCCTTCGTGCTCGAGGGCGGCGTCGTCTACCACACGTACTCCACCTACGACCGCGGCACGGATGCCCTCAACGCGACGTGGGCGCTGCTCGACCGGACCGCCTTCGGTCGCGGCGAGGATCCAGAGAACTGGCCGCTGCGCCACGACGAGTACACCTAGGAGGCACGATGGATCTACCGCCTGTTGTTTCGAGAAGCGAGTGGGAGGGGGCGCGCCAGGAGCTCCTCGCAAAGGAGAAGGAAGCGACCCGGGCGCGTGATGCCCTGGCCGCCGAGCGCCGCCGGCTCCCTCGCGTCCGCGTGGAGAAGGACTATGTGCTCCAGGGGCCGGAAGGCGAGGTTCCGCTGGGGGAGCTCTTCGAGGGCCGCCGTCAGCTGATCCTCTACCACTTCATGTTCGGCCCGAACCAGGACGCCGGGTGCGACGGTTGCTCGATGGTCGTCGACCAGCTCGGGCACCTCGCGCACTTCCATGCCCGCGACACCTCGTTCGCGCTCGTCTCGCGCGCGCCGGTCGAGAAGCTCGAGGCATACCGGGAGCGCATGGGCTGGGACGTCCCCTGGTATTCGTCGTTCGCGAGCGACTTCAACGTCGACTTCGAGGTCTCGCCGGAGGAGCCGCGCGTGGGCGAGTACCAGGACGGCGAGACGTTCGCGCTGGACGTCTTCCTTCGCGACGGCGACGAGATCTTCCAGACCTATAGGACCGAGAGCCGTGGCGTGGAGGCGCTCGGGAGCGTTTGGTCGTACCTCGACCTCACGCCGCTCGGCCGGCAGGAGGAGTGGGAGGACTCACCGGAGGGCTACCCGCAGGGAAAGCCCTACCAGTGGTGGCGTCGCCACGACGAGTACGAGACCTAGGGCGACTCAGCGCCCGGCTGCGTCCTCGAGCGCGGCCAGCAGGGGTTCCCGCTCGTAGCTGTCGTTGTGGCGCACGCCGTTGACGTAGAAGGTCGGTGTTCCGTTGACACCGCTTCGGACGCCGCTCATGAAGTCTTCGTGGACGCGATCCGCATGGACGTGGTCGGTGAGCTCGCGCTCGAACCGCGCGAGGTCGAGCCCGAGCCGTTCGGCGTGGGCGAGGAGGCCGTCGAGGTCGAGGCGGGACTGGTTTTCGTACAGCGTGTCGTGCATCTCCCAGAAACGCCCCTGAGCCCCTGCCGCCTCGGCCGCTTCCGCCGCTTGTGCGGCGTACGGATGCGATGTCGTGATCGGGAAGTTGCGGAACACGAACCGCAGCCGGTCGCCCATCTGCGCCTGCACGTCCTTGACGATCGGGTACGCGGCGCCGCAATAAGGGCACTGGTAGTCCCCGTACTCGACGAGCGTGACGGGCGCGTTCGCCGGGCCTTGGATGTGATCGCGATCGTCCGAGACCGACACGGTCAGCACGGCCTCCCATTGGGTCCTCATGGCTCCTCCTTCCCGTCCTCCATGCTCTCGAGCGCCCGGAGGATCCCGTCCGCCCCCGGGTTCATCCCCAGGGGCGAGATGTAGCCCCAGCGGATGACACCGTCTTCGTCGACGACGTAAAGCGCGCGCTCGCTCGTCCCGTCCTGCTCGCGATATGCGTTGTAGCGCCGCGAGACCTCTCCCTTCGGCTCGAAGTCGGCGAGCAGAGGAAAGTGGAGGTTCCGGTCCTTGGCGAACGCGAGGTGCGACCAGATCCCGTCGACCGAGATGCCGACAAGCTCGGCGTCGAGCCGCTCGAACTCGGCGAGCAGCTGCTGATAGAGCGCGAGCTGATCCGAGCAGACCGGGCTCCAGTCCTCCGGATAGAAGACGAGGATCACCCGTCGGCCGCGGAAGTCGTCGAGCGACAGTGACTGGTCCGGTGTCGAACGGAGCTCGAAGTCCGGCGCCGGCGTGCCCGGCGGCAACGGCGTTCCACGGGAGCTCATCCGACGAGCCTACTCCCAGGCGCTAGGGTCGATCCGTGACGCCGAGCATCGAGCTGGGACGGATCTTCGGGATCCGGATCGGGATCAACTGGAGCTGGCTCGTCGTCTTCGTCCTCATCACCTGGACGCTTGCCGCCAGCATCTTCCCCGAGAGCAACCCGGGCCACTCCGACGGCACATACATCGCGATCGCCATTGCCGCCGCCGTCCTCTTCTTCGCTTCGCTGCTGCTCCACGAGCTGGGTCACGCGTTCCAGGCGCGGCGCGAGGGGATCGAGATCGATGGGATCACGCTCTGGCTGTTCGGCGGCGTGGCGAGGTTCAAGGGAATGTTCCCGAGCGCTGGCGCCGAGTTCCGGGTGGCGATCGCCGGGCCCCTGGTTTCACTGGTGCTCGGCGTGCTGTTCTCGCTCGGCGCCTGGGCGATCTCGACCGCGGACGCGATCGACGCCGTCGCCGCCTGGCTCGGCTACATCAATCTCACGCTCCTCGTGTTCAACCTGCTCCCCGCCGTCCCGCTCGACGGCGGACGGGTGCTGCATTCGGCGCTCTGGCGCATTCGTGGGGATTTCGCGACTGCGACGCACCAGGCGGCGCTGGTCGGACGCGGCTTCGGCTACCTGTTGATCGCGGCCGGTGTCGCGATGTTCGTCCTCCAGGGCGCTTTCAGCGGGGCCTGGCTCGCATTCGTCGGGTGGTTCCTGCTTCAGGCCGCGACCGCCGAGGATCGGTACGTGATGGTGAGCGAGGCGCTCGGCGATCTCCGCGTGCGCGATCTGATGATCCGCGACCCCGTCACGGTTACGCCCGCCATGACCATCGGCCAGTTCATGGACCAGGTGGCGTGGAGCCGCCGGTATACGACCTACCCCGTGCTCGACGGCGGGCGCGTCGTCGGTCTGCTCGCATTCCGCTGTGTGACCGAGGTGGCACGGGACCAGTGGGACCGGCACACGGTTCGCGACTGCATGATCCCGCTCGAGCGTGTCCCGGTGCTCGAGGCAGACGACACCGCGACCGATGCGCTCGCGGAGCTCAGCGCCGGCGACGTCAACCGCGGCGTCGTCCTCGACGACGGCCGCCTCGCCGGGTTCGTCTCGATCACCGATCTCGCGCGTGCGCTGGAGATCGGCATGCCGCGGCGCAAGCGCGCAGCCTGAGGGCTACGCGGTCTCGGGGGTCTCGATGGCACGTGCCCGCGCCAGCGCCCAGATCACGCCGGCGCCGAGCACCGCCGCCATCAGGAGCAGCGTTCCCACGTCATCCGCTGTCGGCTTCAGAACCATGTCGGCGACGACCACGAAGAGGACGGTGTAGTCGATTTGCGCGAGGGCGAGCAGCCGTTCGGCCTCGGCCTGGGCGGGCGGGGTCAGTTTGCCGCCGGCCTCGCCGACGAGGCGATCGATCCTTTCCGACGTCGGCTTGAGGATCAGCAGACCGGTCAGGAAGGTCGCGGCATAGCCGAGCAGGCCGAGAATGATCCAGAGCTGGTCGAAATCCCACGGGCCGTCGAAGACCATCAGCAACCCGAAGACGAGCACCGCCAGCGAGGCCGGGATGAAGTACGTCGCCCCGAGAGCGGCCGTCGTCGAGACGGCGCGCTGCAAGCCCTCCTGGTCGTTGGCTCTCTGGGCACGAACGCCGGTGAGGAGGAGCATGAAGCCGCCGCCGAGCCACAGGGTCGCGGCGACGATGTGGCCGACGAGGTAGAGCTCGTAGCGCGTCATTGGCCCATTTTGCTCCTAGGCAGGTGCCTCTTCCAGCGGGAACGGGCCTACGGCGGTTGCACCGCCGTCGACGATCAGGCTCGCTGATGTACGACGAGAGCGGCGAGGCGAGGGACACCACGGTGTTCGCGACCTCCTCTGGTGAGCCGGGGCCCCTAGAAAATCGCGGCCAGAGTTTTACACTCGTGGAGTGGGTCTTCTTTTCAGCACGTAGCGCTCGATGTCCGCCTGCGGCCGCCGCCCCCGCCTTTGGAGGCTTTGCAAAGCCTCGACCGTCCTGCTCGCCTGGACCCTCCTCGCTGTAGTGCCGACCTCGGCGCTCGCCGCCAAAGCACCCGATCCGGCTCCGCTCCCGAAACCGGATCCGAAGCCGGCGAACCCGGCGCCCTCACCAACGCCGCCGCCGTCGTCACCGCCCGCGCCGGCGGCGACGCCCGTCGCACCGCAACCGGTCGCCTCTCCGCCGCCCTCGCCGCCTCCTCCTCCGCCACCCAGTGCGCCGTCCGCCACCGCCGTGCGACCGGCCGCCCCGCGCGCAGTAAAGCGGCCGGCTCGGCGAGCTCCAGCGGCCAAGCCACGGGCGCCCGCGCCCGTTCGTCGCGCTGCGCGACGACCAGCACCCGTGGTCGCGCTCGCATCTCGTCCACTTGAGCCGAGCGCGCCCTTCTCCCCGGTGCTCGGGTCGCTGTTCCTGCTGGCGCTGATCTTCTTCGCCGCCGCGGCGGTCTCGCCGCGGCTCGTGCCGTGGCCGCGCGTCGCAGCCGAGCTCGAGGCGAACCGATCCCAGTTCGCGGTCGCCGGTCTCACGCTCTCGCTCGTCGTTGCCGTGTTCTTCGGCCTATCGCTCTAGGAGGACTGAAATGCCCGGCCGAAGACTTCTCCTCGCCCTGACCTGTCTAGCCGCCTTTGCCGCCGTCACCGGCGCCTCCGGTGCGCCCGTCAACGCCTACACCGCGACGGGGGCCCCGCAGTTTGTGAACCCGTCGACGGCGAGGACCTACACGATCTTGCTGACGAACGACTCACAGTCGCCCATGGAGGCGGACCGGGCCAAAGTCGGCATTCCTGCCGGCTTCGTCGTTTCGGCCCCGAGCGTTCAAGCATCCGCGAGTGCGACGGCCTCATGCGTCGCCTCCACCTGGGTCGCCGACGGGGCACTCATCGCCGACGGAAAGATCAACCTCAAACGACCCGGCGGGGGCGGCGGCAGCGGCCGACTGTGTCCGGGAGCGACGCTGACGGTCGTCTTCTCGGCAACGTCGTCAGCGGCCGAGGGCAACTACGTCTGGGCCACGGAGCTGCTGCGCGACACAACGGCTTATTTGCTCAACGGCGCCCAACCCACCGTGGTGGTGGACGGCACTGCGCCTGCCGTCACGCTCACGTCTCGCCCTCCGGATCCGAGCAACGACGCCACGCCGACCTTCTCGTTCTCTGCGAACGAGGCGGGTTCGACGTTCGAGTGCAAGCTCGACGATGGAGCCTTCGCGGCTTGCGGCTCTCCACGGACCTATGACCCCGGCCCCGGTGACGGCCCCCACACGTTCGTCGTGCGAGCCAGGGATGCCGCCGGCAATACAGGGACCGGCGCGAGCAGCGTCTGGAGGATCGACACCGTCGCGCCGGTGGCGACGATCACCGAGAAGCCCAACGATCCAAGCGGTGTCGCTTCGGCAGCTTTTGCCTTCACCGCCAATGAGCAGGCGACCTTCAAGTGCCGCCTCGACAGTGGCACGTTCGGCACCTGCCCCTCGCCGAAGACCTATAACAACCTGCCCGACGGCGTCCGCACCTTCACGCTCGCGGCCGTCGACGCCGCCGGCAACACAAGCGAAGAGATCGGCTACAGCTGGCGCGTGGAAACGGTTCTGCCTGTCGTGACCCTCATAGCCCAGCCGGGCTCGCCGAGCAACAGATCCGACGCGAGCTTCTCGTTCACCGCGAACAAGCCGGCAACCTTCGAGTGCCGGCTCGACGCCGCCCCCTTCGCTCCGTGCACGTCGCCCAAGGACTATGCGGGTCTCGCCGACGGTTCGCGCACCTTTACGGTCCGAGCGATCGGCGCCGCCGGTACGGGACCGGAGACCGTCTACACCTGGTCGATCGACACAGTCGGTCCGCCTTCGGCGATCACCACGAAGCCGAGCGATCCGACAAACCAGCGCTCGGCGGTCTTCGCTTTCGCCGCCAACGAGCAGTCTGCGACGTTCCAGTGCAAGCTGGACGGCGGGGCATTCGCGGCGTGCGCCCCACCCCAGACGTACAGCAATCTCCCCGACGGCCGGCATGTCTTCGCTGTCAGGGCGATCGATCCGGTCTCGAACGTCGGCACCGAGACCACTTACGGATGGACGATCGAGAACCGGGCACCTGGCGTGACGCTCACATCCGTACCGACGAGCCTCAGCAACAGCTCGATCGGAAGGCTCGCATTCTCAGCGGACGAGCCTGCGACGTTCCAGTGCAGGCTCGATGACCGCGCGCTCGAGCCTTGCAGCTCGCCGGCGGCATATGGGGGTCTTGCGGACGGTGGACATGCCTTCTCCGTGCGAGCGACGGATCTCGCCGGCAACGTGGGGTCCATCTCGTACTCGTGGACAGTCGACGCCACCCCGCCCGACACCAAGATCGATTCGCGACCGAAGGCAAGGACAACCGCAACTTCCGTCGTCTTGACCTTTTCAGGCCGCGGGTCTTCGAGGTTCGAGTGCCGCCTCGACTCCGCGTCGTTTAGCCGCTGCGTCTCCCCACGCTCGTACAGGCGGCTCGTGGCCGGGGGCCATCGCTTCGCAGTCCGCGCCATCGACCCGGCCGGCAACGTCGATCCAACGCCGTCGACGGCGACATGGAGGGTCACAAAGGCAGGGTCGACCCGGACGGTCGCCTCGACCGCCTTGCTCGCGCCCGCAGCCGGAGCGCACGTCACGAAGCCTCCGCTCCTCCGTTGGCGTCAGGCGCGACGTGCGACGTACTACAACGTCCAGCTGTACCGCTCTGGGCGGAAAGTGCTCTCGACATGGCCGACCCGAACGAAGCTGCAGTTGCAGTCGCGGTGGCGCTTCGGCGGCCGCACGATGCAGCTCAGCCCAGGCAACTATCAGTGGTACGTCTGGCCGGGTTATGGCCGCCCCTCGGCCCGGAGCTACGGGCGGCTGCTGGGCAGCAGCACGTTCGTCGTCGGCCGCCCTGCCCGGCGCTGAGCTCGAGCCAGGCCGGGCGAGCAGTGCCCCCGGCAAGAATCGAACTTGCGCACGCGGTTTAGGAAGCCACGGAAAACGGTGACGGGCGGTCCCCTGGTTCAAGACGTACGTTTGCGTCCGGCTCTTCGTTCCTTCGCGTCACCTCGGTTGCATCGGGTTCGTGCCCGGCGGGGGAAGTCGCGCGGCCGCGCGGGCACTAGGCCCGCGGCTTTGGTTCGACTAGGCGCCGTGAGCCCGGGCTCGCTCCAGAGCGTCCCTGCGGCGCAGCGCTCCATCGAGCCGCGATCCATCGTCACCTGCGTGCGGCCTCTGCTTGGGGTGGTGGTGCCGGCGTAGCGACCTCACTCATACTGCCGCGATGGACAACGAGCAGCTCACGCAGCTTCGCGACTGGGGTCGGCGGCTCCAGCAACACGGGGATTCCGCGGAGTTACGCGCCGCTGGCCGAGCCCTTGACCTCGCGACCGCCGAGATCGACCGGCTCAGGTCGCAGCTCGGGGAATCGGCGAGCCGCGAAGCGCGACCGCGGCAGTCCGGTCGGCCGACGCGACGGCGTCCCTTCGGCGTCGACGACGACGACACAGATGAGGAGGACGCCGAACCATTCGGTGAACTGGACGCGCGGCTCCTCGAGAGGACCGTCCTGGTCGCCGCGCGTGAGCGAGGAGCGACATCCAGCCGTCCCGACCGCGCCGCGACCGCGGTAAGGGAGCATCCGCGGCCGCGGCGTCGACCACGTCGGCCGGACGTGCCGGCGAGCCCTCCGTCGGCGAACGGCACGCCCGTCGCTCGCTCCGAGCCACCCCGGCCGCCGCAGACGTCCCTGTCGATCTGGACCATTCCTCGGCCCGGCCGTCGGATGCTGATCGTTGGAGGCGCCGTGGCGATCGTCGCGCTTGCGTGGCAGGTCGCACTTCGCATCGCCGCCCCCGAGCTCCATCCGAACGGCCCAACGAGCGATGCCAAGATCGGCAGGGAGGCTCGCGGATCGTTGTCGTTCACGATCCGCGCCGACGAAGCGACGCTGCGACACGCGCACTGGGTCCTCGACGCCGCCGACGTCACGAGCCAAGTCGTCCGGCGCGACGGCGTCGGTCGGCTCTCTGGCGCCAGGCTGCCGGACGGGAAGCACGCGCTGACCGTGAGTGCGGCCGGGCCGCTGGGGTCGCGTGCTAACCACACGTGGGACTTTACGATCGACACGTCGCCGCCCATCGTCCGCCTCGACAAGTCCACGTTGCAGGCGCCGGTGGCGCAGCCAATGCGATTCGCCGGAGCCGTTGAGGAGGCCGTGACCGTCGTCATCGGTGGCCGCACGGTCGCGGTGGAGGACGAGCGCTTCTCCGTTCACTTCTCGGAGCCGCCGGCGGAGCCGGTTTCGCTCGTGGCGACCGACGCGTTCGGCAACCGCACCTCGAGGCGAGTCCGCGTCCAGCTCGTCCCGCGGCGGCCGCGCGCGCCGATTCGTGCCGTGCACGTCACGTTCTATGCGTGGGCGAACCCCGAGCTGCGGCGTGGGATTCTCGATCTCGTCGACGCGGGTCGGATCAACGCGGTGGAGCTCGATCTGAAGGACGAGTCCGGCACGATCGGCTTCAACGCGGCGATCCCCTTCGGGCGGAAAATTGGGTCGATCGAGCCGATCTATGACTTGCCAAAGGCGATCGACACGCTGCATCATGCGGGCGCGATGGTCGTAGGCCGGATCGTCGCCTTCCGCGACCCGATCCACGCTTCCGCGGCGTGGAAACGCGGGTGGCGGAGCCAGGTCATCCAGACGCCGGGCGGGGCGCCGTACGCCGGATACGGCGGCTTCACGAATTTCGCAGATGCGACGGTCCGCCGGTACAACGTCGATGTCGCGCGCGTGGCGGCCGCGGCGGGCATCGACGACGTTCTCTACGACTACGTCCGGCGGCCCGATGGGCCGTCGGAGAGCATGCGGTTCCCAAACCTCCGCGGCAGCGCCGAACGGTCGATTGCGACCTTCCTCGGCGAGGCGCGGGCCGCGCTCGAACCCTACGGCACGTTCCTCGGCGCGAGCGTGTTCGGCGTCGCCGCGACCCGGCCGACGGAGGTTGCGCAGTCGATCCCGGCGATGGCGCGAAACGTCGACTACATCGCGCCGATGCTCTATCCGTCGCACTGGGGCCCGGGCGAGTACGGCGTCTCGTACCCCAACGGCGAGCCCTACGCGATCGTGAACCGCTCGCTCCGGGACTTCCAGCGACAGACGACGGGGACAGGCTCGCGGGTCGTCCCCTGGCTCCAGGACTTCACGCTCGGCGTCTCGTACGGACCGGCGGAGGTGCGCGCGCAGATCGCCGCCGCGAAGGATGTCGAGATCAACGAGTGGCTGCTGTGGGACCCACTCGTCACATACACGACCGATGCGCTGTCTGAGGGGCCGCGCCTCGACCCGATTCCGACCAGGCGCGGGGAGACGAAGCCCAAACCAACCGAGACCACAGCGAATCCCACGCCGGCCGCGGTGCCCGCAGGTGACCCTGCGACTACAGCGGCGGCGGTGCGCGCCAACGAGCTCGGTGAAATCCCGGTCGTGATGTATCACCAGATCCGCGAGGACGGAGGCGGCGAGTACGACCTGACGCCGGCCGAGTTTCGCGCGGAGCTCGAGCGCCTGTGGGTCGAGGGGTACCGGCCGGTGCGAGCGATCGACCTCGTCACCGGAAACCTCGACGTCCCCGAGGGGAAGAGCCCCGTCGTCCTGACGTTCGACGACTCGACGAAGGAGCAGCTCGCGCTCGGCCCCGACGGCCAGGTGAAGCCGCAGACGGCCATCGGGATCATGCTCGACTTCAAGCGCACACACCCCGGGTTCAAGCTCGCCGGAACCTTCTACCCGAACCGCGAGCCGTTCGCCGGCGTCGCCGAGGGACCGGCTCTACTCCGGTGGCTCGCCGAACACGGCTTCGAGCTCGGAAACCACACCAAGGACCACATCCCGCTCGACCAGCTGAGTGCCGCCGAGGCACGACGCGAGCTCGTCCTCGGCCGGCAGGTCATCAGAGCGGCCCTTCCTCAGGCCAGAGTGCGGACTGTCGCCCTTCCGCTCGGCGCGTGGCCCAGTCCGCGGTCGATCGCTTGGCGCGGTACGTGGGGTGGACGTGCCTACGGGCACGAGGGCGTCTTCCTCGTCGGTGCGGAGCCCGCAGCTTCGCCGTTCACGCGAGGGTTCGACCGGCACGCGATCCCGCGGATCCGCACGACTCCGAGGGGTGCGGCGAAGCCGGAGTACGGAAGCTCGTGGTGGCTGGATCAGCTTCGGAGCGATCCGGACCGCCGGTACGTCTCGGACGGCGATCCCCACACGATCATGTTCCCCCGTCGGCTGGAGGAGACGCTCGCCGACCGCTTCCGCGCGCGCTCTCGGCCGTACTGACGGTCGGGATCGCATCGCAGATCCTCCGCCGCAACGACTGAGGACCGCAACGACTGAGGACTCCCAGGAAGACGCCCTCGCCGCGTTCGCTGGAGGCGGAAGCAACGGCCCGCACGCCGCCAGCTGTAAGGAGAACGCGAGCGAGATGTAAGAACTTCCTGATTAGCAGGTGTTTTTCATCACTTCTGGGCACAACGCTGTGAACAGAGAGAACGATTACAGGAGGAACCCTTCATGCGAAGACTCTTCATTGCGGCTGCGGCGCTTCTGGCGCTCACTGCGCTCGGATCCGCCACCGCCGCTGACCGCGCCGTCACGATCACGCGCACAGGGTTCGTGCCGGCGGATGTCACGATCGCTGTCGGCGACTCCGTGACGTGGCGGAACACGGACACGGCCGTGCACCAGGTCGCCTTCAACGGAACGGCCTGCAACCTGACGATCCAGCCGGGTGCGAGCGGATCGTGCACCTTCCGCGCCGGAGGCAGGTTCAACTATCGCGATCCGTCGCAGCAGGGCAGCTTCCGGGGGACAGTGACGGTAACAGGAGCTCGAACGTCCTTGACGATCTCGGCCGCTCGTCGAACGACAACGTTTGCCGCGCCGGTGACCCTTTCGGGCATCGTCTCCAACCAGCAGGCGAACGAGCCCGTCGTCATCCAGGGCCAGGAGTGCGGTAAGACCGCTTTCACGCGGGTGGGCGCAGCGACGACGACCGCCGGCGGAAACTGGACCCTCGCTGTGAGGCCGATGATCAACACCACGTACCAGGCGCGCTGGCGCACAGCGGACAGCTCGACGGTGATCGTCAAGGTGAGGCCGAAGGTCCGCCTCACCCGTGTCGGCTCGCGCTTCAAGGCACGCGTGACGGCCGCGCAGTCGTTCACCGGCAAGACGGTCCTGTTCCAGCGTTACCGCACGGTCGTGCGGCGGTGGGTGACCCTCAAGCGAGTCACACTCGGTGCGTCGACGACGCCGACTGCCGGCACGTTCGTCACTCCGGCGAACTTCCGGGCGCGGATCCGCCGCGGCTGGCGGCTTCGTGTATTCCTGCCGCAGGCGCAGGCAGGCACCTGCTACCTGGCAGCGCCCAGCAACACACTCAGGGTTCGCTGACAGCCGTCTGCAGAAGTGTCAAAAAAGGGCGCCGGTTCGGCGCCCTTTTTTGTGAGCTCGAGCTGGCCGCCCTTTGCTACGGCCGCGGACTGACCTCAATCGCCTAGGGCCCAGCAGGCGCGCCCTTTCTACGATTGCTTCTCAGATCCGGCTGCGCAGGCGGCGTGGCTGGCGTGCGGCTGCTTCGGTCAGCGCGCGATCCTCGAGGACGCCCAGGACACGGCGTCGATGGTAGACGTGCGGTAGATGGACATCTGCACGCGTCGGGAAGACGGTGGGGTTACGCCTGCCTATGCGGCTTCGCGAGCCGCCCGCGGACGAGATGCCCCCGGCAAGAATCGAACTTGCGCACGCGGTTTAGGAAGCTTCTTACGAGCACTGAGAAGTGCCTGCACTTTTGGTGGTATGAATAGGTTCGGCGGTGTGCGCGCCAGTGATTGCGCCAGTCCGCGCCGAGGATTCGGCGCCCCGGGCGGCCCGGACGATCACGTGAGCGCGTGGACAGCCCGCCCGCCGATCCGCGCGACGGGCCCTCGTGGGCTGCCGTACTCAGTCCCCGTCGAGTGCCGTCAGCGCGTCTCCGAGGGTCTGCAAGGCGGAACGCACGCGTGGAAGGTCCGCCGCCTCAGGCCCTGCGGATAGCGCCTCCCACCGCTCGTTCTCGGTTTCGCCGTAGAGGAGACTGGTTGCCATCCGGACCGTGAGGCCCGTGTCGTCTCCGAATGCGGCGCCTGGAAGCACGGCGACGGCGAACCGATCCAGCAGGTGCTCGGCCAGGCTGACGCTCGTCGTGATGCCGCGTTCGGCCAGCGGCTCGAGCAGCGCCGCGAAGTCGGGGTAGAGGTAGAACGCCGCCGTCGGTGGTCTACACGTGAGACCGGCGGCGGCAACGACCTCGAATGCGGCTCGGCTGACTGTTTGGTGCAGAACGCGCGCCGAATCGACGAACTCGACCAGCTCCGCGGGTTCGTCATAGGCGACGATTGCAGCGGCGTCGATGGGCGCCGTGAGACAGGACCAGACCTCGCTCCCGACCGACGTGACTCCTTGGACGAGGCGGCGACCGACGTCGTTCGCCGGCGCGCGCAGCACGCCGACGCGCCAGCCGCCGAGCGCGTGCGACTTGCTGAGACCGCCCGTTACGACGACGTCCGGGTCGACGGTCGCGGCACTGACGAATTCGGCGGGCGCATGCGCGAGCTCCGCGTAGATCTCGTCGGAGACGACGTGGAGGCCGCACTCGCGGGCGACGCCGAGCACGGACTCCAGGAGCTCGGGACTCGCGAAGGTCCCGGTTGGGTTGTCGGGGTGGGTCAGGAGAAGGATGCGCGGATCGAGGCCGCGCTTCCGCGAGAGGGAGACGCGCTCGCCCAGGAGGCGGGGGTCCGGCACGCCGCCGGCTTCGGCCGGAATGTCAAGCCGCAGCACCTGCTTGCCTGCGAGCCGCGCCTGTGGTTCGTAGCTGACCCACGCCGGCCGTGGCAGCGCGAGGTCCCCGTCTAGGGACATGAGGAGCGAGAACAGGAGCGCCTTGCTCCCGGGCCCAACGACCACCTGCTCGGGCTCCGTCGCTAGCCCGCGCCGGGTGTAGTAGCCGGCGGCGCTGGTCCGAAGCGCACCGCTTCCGGCAACTGCTCCGTACGCGTTGGCTCCACTGGCACGCTCGAGGGACTCACGAAGGAGTGAATGGACGGGAAGCCCGGCCTCCCCGAAGCCGAGGTGGACGACGCGCTCTCCCAGAGCTCGCCGTCGAAGAACGGCTTCGTTGATCGCAAGCGTCGGGGAGAGCGCGCTCACGACGGAGTCCGGATCCGTCCGTGGCGGGCCAGGAGTGCGACCAGGGCGTCATGGGGAAGCGCCGGTGCCCAGTTTCCCGCGCGGCCCGTGAAGTCTTCGGCCGCGCAGAGGGCGTTCCAGATCGCCTCCGCGGTCGCCTCGCAGACGGCGTCGAAGAGCGGCGACATGACCTCGTCGTCGAGCTCGCGAGCCGTGTGGAGGGACTCGTCGAGCGCCACGCGGCGAGCCGTGGAGAAGGCGATTGCGAAGTCCCCGCTTCCGTTGTGGGCCGCTGCACCCGTGCGGGCCAGTCCGAGGAAGCTGCGCTTCGCGAGCCGACCCAACTGGCGCGGCCCGAGCGGAGCGTCAGTGGCGACGACGACCACGATCGAGCCCTGCTGCGCCCAGCTGGGCCTGGCGACGTCGAGCACACGTCCGACCGGCACTCCGTCGACAACGAGCTGCTCGCGCAGTCCGGTGTTCGAAGACACGAGTACACCCACGACGTACTCCTCCGCGCCGGCCGGCGCGAGGCGAGAGGCGGTTCCGATTCCGGCCTTGAACTCGAAGGAGACGAGTCCCGTGCCGGCTCCGACGGAGCCCTCGGATACCGGGCCTCCAGCTGCTTCGCGCCAGGCAGCGACAGTTTCGGTCGCCCCGATTGGACGTGCGCCAAGATCGCTGAAGTACGCGTCGGAGCACTCGGCCACGAACGGATGCACGAATCGCTTGCCTTCCCCGACCTCGGGATGCAAGCGGATCGTTTCGGTGATCACGGCGTCCGCGACACGCGCGACGTTGAGCGATCCGGTCAGCATGATCGGACCGTCGAGCACGCCCATTTCGTCAACGAACTCCCGTCCGTAAACCTCACCGCTCCCGTTCAAGACCGCGAAGGCGGCGGCGACCCGCACGGCGAAGACGTCGCCATCATGCGGGAGGATCGCCGTGACCCCGGTGTTGAAAGGCCCGTCGGAGCCGTCTCGGAGCGTCGTGTGTCCTACGCGAACGCCCGCCACGTCGGTGATCGCGTTGAGCGGGCCCACCGTGAGGTCGCCCGGAGCGAGGCCGAGATCTCGCAGCCGACCGGTCACTTGCGTCGGCGCCGAACGACCTCGGCGGTGATCAGCGTGCCGGCGACGGTCACGAGCGTGTCGTGGCGCTTTCCCATCGGCCGGGAGCGTAACTCCGTCCGCTAGGAGGATCGCCGCGCTGAGGGGATCTACTGCACCAAGCGGTATGCCCCCGGCATGAATCGAACATGCGCACGCGGTTTAGGAAACCACTGCTCTATCCACTGAGCTACGGGGGCGCGGGCCCAGCGTAGCGAGTCTTCGGCGGGCTTTTAGCCGTTCAGGGAGCGTCGCTGAGCTCGGCGTGGCGCTCGTCGAAGCAGTCCTGCGCCCAGCGCTCGGCGGCCTCGATGAGGCGTCCGCGAAGCTCGACGACCTCGTCATCGGTCGACGGGAGTGCTTCGGTGGGCACCTCGACCCGCACCTGGTGGACGGCTGCCTCTGAGCGATCGTCGAACTCGTGCCGGTCCTCCGAGACGATCGCCAGATCGTGCACCTTGTCACGGAGTGCTGCGGCCAACTCGTCGATCTCAGCCGGTGTCGCCTCGCGCCCTGCGAACAAGCCGAAGTTGACGCGA
>Ga0307318_10000281_pt1 | contig 16512 bp, 13 predicted proteins | sample ER_DNA_367_FD_194500 | JGI IMG/M metagenome (GOLD analysis project Ga0307318, IMG submission 194500) | Bulk soil microbial communities from the East River watershed near Crested Butte, Colorado, United States - ER_DNA_367 | ecosystem: Environmental > Terrestrial > Soil > Floodplain | place...
GCGGCCGGCGCCCAGCTCTGGACCGAGGATTCCGACGGAGTCGAGGACACGGTGGAAATCTACGACCGCTTCGGCGATGCTCTCGCCGCCGCCAACTTCGGAAACGGGACCTATGCGGATCTTGCAATCGGCGTCCCTGTGACGGTAGGCGACCCCGCCGTCACGTCGGCGGGGGCGGTGGACGTCCTCTACGGCTCGGCGGAAGGCCTCGCGGCCACCGGGGCGCAGTTCTGGTACCAGGGCGCCGCGGGACTGCCGGGCGCGCCGGAGCAGCGGGACTTCTTCGGATCCGGTCTCGGAGGCGCCGACTTCGACGGGAGCGGCCAGGCCGACCTCGCCGTCGGCATCACGGGCGAGGATGTGGGTGTGATCATGGGCGCGGGCGCCGTCGGCGTCATCTACGGCACCCCGTCGGGGCTTTCCGGGACGGATAGCGAGCAGTGGAACCAAGACACCCCCGGTGTCCCGGACAAGGCAGAGGAAGGCGACGCATTCGGCTGGAGTTTCGCCGCCAGGCGCTGAGGCGTGGAACGGTCGGCCTGACTTTGCGGAGGGGCGGCTGAGTTACGACTGCCGCTCGGCGGCCACGCCACGGGGCTTCGAAACAGGTACAGTGGTTTCACTGGCTCTGCTCTCGGAATCCGGCCCAAAGCCCGCATAAGAACACCGACGCGCTGTGGCGCGCGAGGCGAGGAGCTTTAGGCGAACAGATTCCTCTGCGGGGCCAGCCTCTTGCTTGTCTCGAGTGTCTTAGCGGGCCGCTGGGTCCGAACTCCGCGGCTTGGCGCGTCAGGACCCGAACGCCCGACCCAATTCGCCGAAACGGAAGGAAGGACTGGCGTGGCCAGAGTGGAGATCGGGGGCAGGCGTCAAGGTCAGGAAGTGTGGGCGAGGTGGATAGACGGGCGCGTCCAAGGCGACAGAAAATTCCTCATTGTCGCGGGCCTCGATCCGGATACCCGCTTTGAGGATCCACACGCGTTCGTGGAGCTCATCGAGGGACTTCTCGACGAGGGCTCGGCCGCCGTCGTGCGTGACATACCACCGGGGCCGGCGTGACCCGGTGCAAGAATGACCAGCCGCCGCCCTTCCGCAAGCGTTCCGTCCTACGGCTTCCGCCCGAGCAGCAGGGCGACGGCGGCGGTGGAGGTTGAGCTAGCTGCCGAAGTCCCTCTGACTAGCACGCCTTGCTCTTCGTCCAGCTCAGGGTGGCGATCGCGACGACGCCGCTTCGCACATGCCGGGTCCTCGTCAAGAAGTCGTAGCGTCCTGGCTTCCAGGAGCCGTTAGGGCACGCCATGCCGGCGTCGGATGGCGAGAGCGTGAATCCGAAGTTGGGGCCCCCTTCGGCGCAGTTCATCACGGGGCCCGCATCGCTCATGCCTATAGCTGCGCCGTTGTTCCCGGCCGTCCGTTGGATCTCGGCATGGACGCGCAGCCGCCGCGAGGTTGTGCACGGGAGAGAGGCGTTGAACCAACCGCCGCGCATGTCGACCGAGTGTCCCGAGACGAGTACGCTCGAAAGGACATGGAGACTCCCCCTCCGGGCCTCGGCGAACGAGTTGATCTCGGCGCCAGCGGTCGCGCTGAGCGCGAGCGCGGCGACGAGGGTGGCGATGACGAGCGAAGTCCGGCGCATGATTCCTCCTCGAATCGTGGCACCTGAGAGGGTAGAACGTGGCCCTTCGGTTTCATAGCTGCCCGCAAGCACGCCGCTGGTGACCAGCGGACAAGGGCCTCGGCGATTCGCTCGCAGGGTCGTCGCTGGCCTGCTTGGAGAGATGGATCCCCGCCGAACGCGTGAAGGTCTCTTCGACCCGGCGACCCGGATCGAGCCGTTGTCCCCCGTTGCCATCGGCGGGGACAGTTCCAGAAGCTACGACATTTCCGCGTTCCCGTGGGCACAGATAGCCCTAGCCAGTCGGATAGACATTGGCCGCGTCACGCCGGTCGGCGCCACTCGGCTGGAACAGTCTGGGGGACTAGAGGTCCCGAGTTCACATCTCGGCGCCCCGATCGAAGGAAAGGCCCTGCTAAGGGAGCCTTTCTCGAGCCGTGAGAGACTCGTCCGCTAACCAGGGGACGGGACTTGACCGTCGAATTGGGCCCGGATGACCGAAGGCTCGCCGAAACACCGCAGCGAAAGCCCCGCGCTCATCGAGCGGCGCATCAGGAAGATCGCCAATGCGCGCTCGATCACGCTTGCCCTGGCAATGACGTTCGTCGGGCTTGCTCTCGCGGGAGCGGTCGCAATCCGCTTCCTCGACGACAACAGCTTCCCCTCCTTCGGCCTCGCCGTCTGGTGGGCGCTCCAGACGGTCACCACGGTCGGCTACGGAGACGTCATCCCAGCCGGTGCCACGGGGAAGGTCATCGGCGGGATCGAGATGGTGCTCGGAGTCTCGTTCATCTCGTTCCTCACAGCGGGTGTGACGAGCGCGGTCATCCAGCGCTCGCAGGACAAGCGGCACGAGGAGGAGCGCGCGCAGGAAATACAAGACCTTCAGCGTCTGATCGAGACTCTCGGCGAGATCCAGACCGCGATCGCCGCTCTCGAGCGCCGGCTCAGCTGACCGGCGCGACCGATGGCTGAGCGCCTCGGCGCTCGAGCGCATGAATGACGAGCCAGGCTGCAGCTGCAGCCAGAACCGCTGCCGGCACCGCGTCGAGCCCGTTCACTCCCACCAGCAGGGCAGCCAGAAGCGAGGAGGTGATGAGCAGCCGCGTCACGGCCGCCGTGCCCGCTGCGGCGCCGACGGCCACGGCCAGCGTGGGCGAGACATCGAACCAGAGAGTGGCGAACGTCGCCAGTGCGATGCCGAGGAAGATTGCTGGGAAGACTGGTCCGCCCCGAAATCCGCAGCCGAGGCAGACCGCATAGGCGATTCCCTTTGCGACGAGAAGAATGAGGACGATCTTGGTCGAGTCCGCCGCGGCGAGGATCGGCACGGCGCTTTGGCCGGAGAAGAGGACGTCCTTCGAGTCGGCTCCGAGCAAGTCGGCGGCCTGCGCGAGGGAGCCGACCGCGAAGCCTCCTGCCAGGAGAAGAGCGGGCATGCCGAGGCGGTGCTCGCCATCGGTCGCGAGGCGCCTGGCAATGCCTCGAGCCACGGTGACCACGAGCGCAGCGAGCACCCCGACGGCGAGCGCGACGAGCAGGTCGAGAAGATGCGTTCCGTCGTAGACCGGGAGATTTGTGACGGCCAGGGTCTGGGTGTTGATTCCGCCCCAGTCGCCAAACCCGACGAAGATGAGGTAGCCGACTGCGGCGGCCACGAAGCCCGGCAGCAGGACGGGGAGAAGGGCGGGGCCGAGAGCGATTCCTCCCTCGACCATGAGCATGCCGCCCACGATTGGGCCGCCGAAGAGCGCAGAGATGGCCGAGAAGGAGCCCGCCGTCGCGAGGACCCTTTCTTCGCGCTCGCTGAGGCGCATGAAGAGGGTCACAGAAAGGCCGATGACTGATCCAAGCGCTATCAAAGGCGCTTCGGGCCCGAGCACGGCGCCGAAGGCGAGGGTCCCGAGGCCTGCGAGGGCGATGCCCGGCCCGAAGGCGAGCGGCGTCGGCTCCAGGCTGATTCCGTCAAATGGGCTGTGGCCGCCGTCACCGGGCAGCAGGCGCCTCGAAGCGACCACGATGGCGGCGCCGACGGCGGGAAGCACGATGACGAGAAACCAGGGCGGCGAGGAATAGCCGAGGGCGTCCGGAAGGTCGTCCCAGAGAACGTCCTCGATCTCGTGGACGACGGCGAGAAACAGTGCGGCGAGCAGTGCGGCGGGGATCCCGATCAGCGCGCCGAGGGCGACGAGGCGCAGGTACGCGCCCGCAGTGATCTGCGGTTGGTCGGCCATCGAAGCCCGACCATGCTCTCACGTATCCTTCGTTCCATGAACATCTCGAAGTGGTTTCGCCGCGAGAAGCGGACCGACGAGGAACTGCGCGAGGAGGAGGAGAGCAGGCTTCGCGCGGCCGAAGAAACGCGCCTGGCCGAGCAAGACTCCGAGCGCTCGCGCCAACAGAGCAAGGTGCCGTCGAACCCGTTCGGCGGAGGCGGCGGCGGGTTCTAGCTAAGCGAAGAGAACCGGCCTGCGGCCGCGTGCAAGATCCGCGGTCGCGCCGAGGAGGGCGACGAGAAGGACGAGAGCCACGGCGAGTCTGAGCATGCTCTCGAGACGACTGCACGCTCCAGTTTCTTCCCTCGAGATTTCCACACCCCTGTGGACGCCTGTGATCTTTGTGGAAGTTCGAGCGCCTTCGTGCGCAGCTTCTAGCGTGTCCTAGGACGGATGCCTAGGTTCGGCGCGGCGGTCACGAGGGCCGCCGCTCCCGGTCGTGGGTCCGCAGGCCGGGTGCGGGGCGCGGCCTAGGACTCGGGACGGACGAGCGTGGGGACGGGGAGGCCGCCCTGAATCTGCGCTACGTAGACGCGGAGCTCGCGCTCCTTGCGGGCGAGCTTCTCCTCGAGCTCGGCCAGCTCGCGCTCGCGCCGGTCGAGCTCGTCCTGGCGCACCTGCAGGTCGACGTTGATTCGCACCTCGCGGGACTCGAGCTCCTTCTCGCGCCGCCCGACGTCCTCGATCCGCTCCTGGACGAGCGTCTCGTTGTCGTTCAGGCGCTTCTCGCGGTGCTCGATCCATCGAGTGGCCTGCGTGGCCGTCTCTGCGCTGAGGAGGTCGCCGTCGGCTTCGACGATCTCGCGCTCGCGCTCGGCGAGGAGCTTCTGCTCGGAGCGGAGCCTGTCGCGGCGGTAGGAGGCCAGGCGCTCGCGTTCTGTGAGCTCGGCCTCGGCCTCGACAATCTTGGTCGTGCGCTCGCGTAGCTCCCCCGCCTTCTCAGCCAGGGTCAGGGCTCGCTCCCCGACGGTGCCGAGAGCGCGGCGAAGAGCCTCGTCGGCCCGCTCCTGCTGCGGCCGGAGCTCCTTCACTCGGGCGGCTCGCTTGGTGAGCTCGTTCTCCAGCGTTTCGAGCCGCTTGATCTCGAACTCGACTTCGTTCTCACGGAACGTGATCTCGGCGCCGCGCTCGTCCAGATCTGCGGCACTCTTCTTCAGGTACGACTCGAGTGAATGTCGAAGCCCCTCACTAAACCCCATGAATTCAGTATCGAACCCGCTCTGTCATGAAAAACCCCCCTTTCGGGGGGGAGGCCAGTCGCCAGTTTCGGCCTTTCCTTCGGGATGGTATGAGCGTTCGCTTCCTCGCAGTGGGCCTCGCGGCCTTCGCGACCGCGATTCTGATGGCCGCCCTGCCGCTCATCGCGCACGGCGGCTGAGCTTCCCACTTGACGTGCGGCATCGCCGGAGCGCTGAATAGCGCATGCCTGGATACCTGCCGATCGCCGAGCACGGGATCATGGGCGACCTGCACACGGTCGCGCTGACCGGCACCAATGGGAACATCGACTGGTACTGCTGCCCGTCGTTCGATTCGCCGAGCGTCTTCGCCTCGATCCTCGACAGGGAGAAGGGTGGGCATTACCGCATCTCGCCGGCGGTCGAGGGGTGGACGCCGAAGCAGCTTTACTTCCCGGACACGAACGTCCTCATCACGCGCTTCCTCAGCGAGGAAGGCGTGGGGGAGCTCCAGGGCTTCATGCCGATCGCGGAGTCGAAGGAGGACATCCATCGCCACCGGCTCATCCGCCGCGTCGAGGGTGTCCGCGGCGAGATGCGTTTCCGAGTCGAGATGCAGCCGCGCTTCAACTACGGGCGCGACAAGCACGAGGTCGAGCAATACGAGCACGGCGTCGTGTTCCGATCGCCGAACCTCTGCCTCGCGCTCCAGGCAACGACGCCCGTGGCGTGCGACGAGACCGGCATCCACTGTGAGTTCACCGTGCGCGCGGGCTCCTCGGTCACCTTCGTCCTCGAGCGGGTCGAGCCCGACTACGTGCCGCGCGAGTATTCGGAGGCGGAGACGCGCGCCGCCTACGAGCAAACGATCGCGTTCTGGCGGAACTGGGTCTCGCGCTCGCACTACAAGGGACGCTGGCGCGAAATGGTCAACCGCTCGGCGCTCACCCTGAAGCTCCTGACCTACCGCCCAACCGGCGCGATCGTCGCGGCACCAACGACGAGCCTTCCTGAGGTGATCGGGGGCGGCCGCAACTGGGACTACCGCTACACGTGGATCCGGGACGCTGCGTTCTCGCTCTACGCCTTGCTTCGCCTCGGGTTCACCGACGAGGCGGAGGCCTTCACCGACTGGCTTCGCGACCGGGTCGTCGCACACACCGATGCGGTGTCGGGGCCGCTCCAGATCATGTACGGGATCGACGGGCGGAGCGAGCTGACCGAGGAGACGCTGGACCACTTCGAGGGCTACCGCGGCTCGAAGCCTGTACGGATCGGGAATGGGGCCTACGACCAGCTCCAGCTCGACATCTACGGCGAGCTGATGGACTCCGTCTACCTCTTCAACAAGTACGGCCGTCCGATCGCGCACGACGGCTGGGTGGAGCTCTCAGCGGTGACCGACTGGCTCTGCGAGAACTGGGACCAGCCCGACGAGGGGATCTGGGAGGTGCGCGGCGGCCGGCACGACTTCACGTACTCCCGGCTGATGTGCTGGGTTGCAATCGAGCGCGCGATTCGAATCGCGAGCTACCGTGGCCTCCCCGCCGACCTCGACACCTGGCGCGCGGCCCGGGACGCCGTCTACCACCAGATCATGAGCAAGGGCTGGAACGAGAAGCGCAAGGCCTTCGTTCAGCACTTCGACAGCGACGTCCTCGACGCATCGCTGCTCCTCATGCCGCTCGTGAAGTTCATTGCGCCGACCGATCCGCGCTGGCTCTCGACCCTCGATGCGATCACGAAGGAACTCGTCTCAGACAGCCTCGTCTACCGCTACAACGCACGCGCCTCGCCCGACGGGCTCGAGGGGGAGGAGGGCACGTTCTCGATCTGCTCGTTCTGGTACGTCGAGGCGCTTGCGCGGGCGGGCCGGCTCGAGGAGGCGCGGCTCGCCTTCGAGAAGATGCTCACGTACGCGAACCATCTCGGGCTCTTCTCGGAGGAGATCGGGCCCACGGGAGAGCAGCTCGGCAATTTCCCCCAGGCCTTCACCCACCTTGCGCTCATCAGCGCGGCGGTGAACCTCGACCACCAGCTGGGATAGCGTTCACCCATGGCGAGCCGGAAGATTGCCGTCCTCGGAGCCGGGAAGGCCGGCGAGGCCCTCATCGCAGGCCTCCTCTCCTCGGGCTGGCGCAAGCCCTCTGAGATCGCGGCGACGGCGCGTCACGCGGAGCGGCTCGCCGAGCTGTTCGAGCGGCACGGCATCGAGACGACGCTTTCCAACGTCGACGCCGCCGCGAGCGCCAGCATCGTCGTCATCGCCGTGAAGCCGCAGGACATCGAGGCGCTCCTGGCGGACGTGGGGAGCACGCTCACGAAGGAGCAGACCGTCCTCACGATCGCAGCCGCGATCCCGACGAGCCTCATCGAGAGCCGCCTCGGTGACGGCGTGCCGGTCGTCCGCGCGATGCCGAACGCCCCTGTGACCGTGCAGGAGGGCATGGCCGGCATTGCGGCGGGCACACATGCGGCCGAGGAGCATCTGAAAACTGCCGAGGACGTGCTCGGCTCGGTCGGCCGCTCCGTGCGGGTGGACGAGGGCTACATGGACGCGATCACGGCGGTCTCGGGCTCCGGGCCCGCGTATTTCGCCCTGCTCGCGGAGTCGATGATCGAGGCGGGGATCCTCCTGGGTCTCTCGCGCGAGATCGCCACCGACCTCGTCGTCCAGACGATGCTCGGGACGGCGAAGCTTCTCCGCGACGAGCATATGCATCCGGTCGAGCTCCGCGAGATGGTCACGTCCCCTGGTGGGACGACGATCGCCGCGATCCGGGAGCTCGAGCAGGCCGGCGTCCGGGCGGCGTTCCTGAACGCCATCCAGGCCGCCATGAAGCGCTCGCAGGAGCTAGCGGAGGGCTAGCGGCCCTCCGGCAAAGTGTCCACCGGGCCGAGGGCGGCACTACTCACCGCAGAGCCGCAAGCGGATCGACGGCGGCCCCGCGCCGCCGGACCTCGAAGTGCAGGTGCGGCCCCGTCGCCTCTCCGGAGGCTCCGACGCGGCCGATCCGCTGACCGGCGAAGACCCGCTCGCCGCGGTGGACGCCGATCCGCGAAAGATGCGCGTACATCGTGCGCACGTGGCGGCGGTGGCGAATGACGATCAGGTAGCCGTAGCCGCCGTTGTCCCAGCCCGCCTTGACGACGCGGCCTCGTCTCGATGCGCGCACGCGGGCTCCGTAGGGCGCGGGGAGGTCGAGTCCGGCGTGGAACCGGTTCCCACGCGGGCCGAATCGGTCGGCGACCGGCGCGCTCACCGGGCGCAGGAGCCGGTAGGGGACATGAGCTCGCCCACGGCGAAGCGCACGGAAGGTCGCAGGGCCCGCGAGCCCGTCGACGCCGAGCCCGGCCCACCGCTGGAAGCGGCGAAGTGCCGCATCCACGTGCGAGCCGAGGACGCCGTCGAAGGTCCCGGAGGGAAAACCGTGCCAGGCGAGCTTGAACTGGAGCGCGGCGACGTCCCAGCCGCGGTCTCCGTGGTGCAGCATCCGATCGCCGAAGCGGTGTCGCGCGTAGCGCCCGAGCGCCTTCTTGGTCTGCGGCCCCGGGACCCCGTCGACGGAGATTCCGGCGCGCCGTTGCAGCGCGCGCACGGCGCCCCGCGTCCCCGGGCCCATGATCCCGTCGATGGTGCCCCCGTAGAGCCCGCGAGCTTGCAGCCCGACCTGAAGGGCGGCAACGTTGGCGGTTCGGCCGGCGCGCGCATCGGAGACAAGCGCAAACAGCCCGACGAGCGCGAGCAGCGTGATGCAGGTCCGGAGACCCATGGAGAACTTTCCTTCGCCCCATAGAGGTGGTCTCCTTGCAGACGCTAGGCGGTCGGCGAATCCGCCGTCAGCTCGGCTTCACAGCCATGTAGTAAAGGCGGGGGTCGAAGTCTCCGCTGAAGTTCTCGTCGAAGAAGGTGGTGTCGATGACGTGGCTGTTCGTCTCGTGCAGCGGATCCCAGCGCACAGAGGCCGACCCGTCAGGGGTCCCGAACTTGTTTCCCGTAAGAGCCGAGTACGTCCAGGTCGACTGGCCGGCCAGACGCCTGGCATAGCCGTAGTGGATGTCGATGTCGTGGCCCAGGAAGGCGTATAGGCCCTTGCCGCGCTGGTAAATCTGCGGAGTGTGGGCATAAAGGCTCGAGGGCGACCAGTCCTCCCACGTGCCCATGATTCGCCGCTGCACCTGGACGAAGTCGTTGTTGTCGATGTAGAGCACGGAAGGGATCCCACCGGCGACGACGACGCTGGGGCCCTGATCGAGGGTGTCGTTAGCACGCACCTCCGTGTCGTCGACGACCTCAGGGCTGCCCCAGCTTCCGCCGGGCGGTTTCCTGGCGTACATGATCGACGGTGTGCCCTGGTCGAGCCAGGCAAGGCTGAGGCCGCCCGAGGACTCAGTCGCGAGCTGAGGATGAATCGGGGCGGCTCCCGTGGCGATCGTCACGGGCTTCGTCCACCCCGATCCCGTCAGGTGAACGTAGCGCACGTTGGCGCCCTGCATGAACACCACTTGTGGACGGCCATGCCTGTCGAGAACCAGCGTGCAGGCCGTTTGGCCCCGAGGGATTCCCGACTCGTCAGGGGTCGTCGCGTTCTCGGCGACGGTCGCCGCCACGCCCCATCGGCCGGTTTTTGTCGAAAAGGTTCGGTAGACGAGCTTCGCGTTCGCGGCGTTCACGTAGATCATCCGGGCAATGCCCTTGCCGTCGAGGCGGACGTCCGGGCTGGTGAGGACGTGCCCAAAGCTCGAGCGGGGACGGTGTTTCCCGTCCGCTTCCTTGAAGTCGAACGGGATCCCTGTCGTCGTCGCCCGCCACGCCCGGATCACGCCTGGCCCGATGTCTTGAAGAAAGGCGGTGTCGTCGGCAGCGAAGATCCAGACTCTCTGCCGCGGCGTGCGGACGACCTGGCGGACGCTCGCGTCGACGAGCCCGGGGCCAACGTTGACCGGCTTTCCGAATCCTCCGGCAGATGCCCTCGCTGACGCCTCGTGGACGGACCCTCCGGCATTGCAAGCTGCCACCGCAGCGGCTGCGGTGATCACGACGAGAAAAGATGCGGAGCGCGAGACCCTCACCATCTCAGGAACGTTCGGCCGGCCACGTTTCTGACGGAGCCGGAACGGACGGGCTTTTCGCGCGACGGCTATCCTCGCCCGCGATGACGGAGACGAAAGTGCTTCTACCGGAGTCCGCGCTTCCCGACCGGTGGTACAACATCGCGGCCGACATGCCGAACCGGGCGCAGCCGGTCCTGCACCCGGGGACGGGCCAGCCCGTCGGCCCCGACGACCTCGCGCCGCTCTTCCCCATGGAGCTCATCCTCCAGGAGGTCTCCGACGCTCCCGAGATCGCGATCCCGGAGCCGGTACGGGAGATCCTCCGCCTTTGGCGCCCGACGCCCCTCTTCCGGGCCCACCGCCTCGAGCGGGCGCTCGGGACCAAGTCGCGGATCTTCTACAAGTACGAGGGCGTCTCCCCGGCGGGGAGTCACAAGCCGAACACCGCCGTCGCGCAGGCGTACTACTCGAAGCAGGAAGGCCGCGAGCGCCTCGCCACCGAGACCGGGGCGGGCCAGTGGGGAAGCGCCCTGGCGCTGGCCTGCAGGCTCCTGGGCCTCGAGTGCAAGGTCTACATGGTCAAGGTCTCGTATCACCAGAAGCCGTACCGGCGCTCGATGATGGAGACCTGGGGCGCGAGCGTCGTCGCGAGTCCGTCGGAGGAGACCCGGTCCGGCCGAGCGATTCTCAAGGGTGACCCCGATTCGCCCGGAACCCTGGGGATCGCCATCTCCGAAGCGGTCGAGGACGCCGCGGGGCGGGAGGACACGGCCTACGCGCTCGGAAGCGTGCTCAACCACGTTCTCCTGCACCAGACCGTCATCGGCAAGGAGGCACTGGCCCAGATGGAGCTCGCGGGCGCGTTCCCCGATGTCGTGATCGGCTGCGTCGGCGGAGGCTCGAACTTCGCCGGCCTCGCGTTCCCCTTCATCCGTGAGAAGATCGGCGGCAAGGACATCGACGTGCTCGCCTGCGAGCCGGCCGCCTGCCCGACGCTGACGCGCGGCCCCTTCGCCTATGACTTCGGGGACACCGGTCAGCTGACGCCGCTCGTCCCGATGCACACCCTCGGCCACGACTTCGTGCCGGCCGGGATCCACGCGGGCGGGTTGCGCTACCACGGCGTCGCGCCGCTCATCTCCCAGCTCGTCCTCGACGGCCTCGTGCGCGCTGAGGCCTATACGCAGAACGACGTGTTCGCGTCAGCGGTCACTTTTGCCGGCAGCGAGGGGATCATCCCGGCGCCGGAGGCGGCCCATGCGATCCACGGCGCCGTCATGAGCGCGCTGGCGGCGGATGACGAAGGGGTGGAGCGCACGATCCTCTTCAACCTCTCGGGCCACGGGCATTTCGACATGGCCGCCTACGACGACTATCTGGCCGGCCGCCTCGAGGACTTCGCCTTGCCCGAGGACGAGATCCAGCGCGCCTTGGCAGCTATCGAGCCGCTCCCCAAGCCCGCCTAGCCGAAGACGTCCGCGCCGCAGCCGAAGACGAGCGCGGCCTCAACCTCGTCCCTCGCCACGCCCGCCAGGGACGGGTGGCCGAGGTCGGCCTCGACTCCGGGCCAGTCCTCGAGCCCGAGCGCCTTCGCTCCCTCGGCCGAGCCGATCTCGAGGAGTTCCGGGACCGGAACGACGTTGCGGCGGAGCTCCTGACGCCGTGCGATCCCCTCGAGCTCCCGCAGCTCCTCGAGCGGGTCCAGCCGCACATTCGAGTCCGAGCCGATGCAGAGCGGGATCCCGTGCTCGCGGACGCGGGCCACGGGGAGGAAGCCGTCGCCGAGATTCGCCTCCGTGAGCGGGCAGACGCAGATGCGGGCGCCCGACTCGGCGAGGAGCGAGAGCTCGGTCTCGTCAGCGTGCGTCCCGTGCACGATCGTCGTTCGTGGGCCGAGGCAGCCGGTCCGGGCGAGGAGCTCGATCGGCTTCACGCCGTGCTCTGCCAGGCACTCGTCGATCTCCTTCGGCTGCTCGTCCGCGTGGACGTGGAGTACGAGGCCTTCACGCTCCGCATAGGCGCCGAGCTCCTCGAGCCAGTCTGCCGGGCAGGCGCGGACGGAGTGAGGGGCGACGCCGACGTGGGCGCCCGACTCCCGCAGCTCCTCCACCTGCCCGAGGTAGGCGGCCACCGACGGCTGCCTGAAGCGTTCGAGGCCGCCGCGCGCGTAGGCGGAGAGAAGGAGGACGAGCTCGATCCCCGCCGCGGCAGCAGCCTCGACGGACGCCTTGGCCTCGGGAAGTCCGACGTAGTGGAACTCTCCGACGGCTGTGTAGCCGGCCGCCCGCATCTCCCGGTAGGTCTCCTCGTAGGCCGAGCGCACCCCTGCGGGGGTCAGCCCCTCGGCCACCTCGAGCATCGCCTCGCGCCAGCCCCAGAAGTCGTTTCCCTGGGCACGGCCCCGCATCGCGCGCTGGAAGGCATGGCTGTGCGCGGTGACGAATCCGGGCAGTGGATGCCGGTCGGACATCCGCGCGAGGCTACCATTGCCCCACCATGTAGGGACGTCCAGCGTTCATGCGGAATCCCTGCAAATCGGCATGTCGCCCCTGCCGTCCAGGTCGGCAAATCCCGTGGCCGTGGTGTGACAAAACGGGTCATAATGGTCTCCGTGCATCTTCGCTCGATCATCCTTCCGCTTGTGCTCGTCGCGCTGGCCGCAACGCTCATAGACCTCGCTGTGACCCGCGATGGAGTAGGGCCGTTTGAGTACGTCACGGTCGCTGTTCTCATCGGTGTCCTGCTATTCGGAGCTTTCCGGCTGTCGCGTCGCGCGATTGCCCACGGCGCTTGACATTGCCGGCGCTCATCGCGCAGGCTTCCTCCGCGCCGTAGTGACGCAGCTGCTCGGGCGGAAGCCGTAGAGCTCAGTGTTGGAAGGGCCGGGGCGTGACCTCACCGAAATGCGGCCCTTCGGGATGTCTCTCTCTCCGAGGAAAGAGCTAGCCCCGGCCCACCGAAGCTATCGGCAGGCGACCCTAATCCTTGACTCGCCCGCCGAGGGACTCAACCGAACAGGAACGCAAGCCCTACCAGCACGATCCCCAAGCAGACTGAGTGCCAGATCCTCCCTTACGCTGCCCGTTCACACCTCGCGCGCGATGAGGCGACGGTCGAGACCATGGTTCGGTTTCGCCGCTGTGACCTCGGTGACGAGCCAAGCCCGATCGCGCATGTTGATCGTCTCGCCGGGCTGAACCTCTCGGTCGAGCTCGACCCGAACGTCCTGCGAGCGAAGGACGCCGTCGACCTCCAGCATCATGTCGTAGCGCAGCATTTTCTCCATGACGCGAAGTCTTCCCTCTCTGCCGTCGAATTCAAAGTCCAGCTGGTGAAGATCCGGCGTCGGCCCGGTGAATGGTTGGCGAAGCGTTTGTACGTCGCTTGACGCACGCGGCTGCCGCAACCGATCTACCGCAAGATCCGCGCCGGCGTCCTTCCTGCCGTGCGGCTCAACGACGGGCGTGGCGCACTCCGCGCGCCCTGCGCCACATCGGCAGGCGGCTACCATGGCCCCACCATGGCGACCCGAGCCGTGCCCGCGCCCCTCGCGCAGCTGCCCAACGCGCTCACGGTCCTCCGCCTGGTGCTCATCCCGATCTTCGTCGTTCTCGTCGTGGATGCAGGCGGGGATGCGAGCTGGCCGGCAGGGATTGTCTTCGGCATAGCCGGGATCACCGACCAGGTCGACGGCTGGCTCGCGCGCCGCTGGGAGGTCGAGTCCGAGTTCGGGAAGTTCGCCGACCCGCTCGCCGACCGGCTGATGATCGACATAGCGGTCATCCTGCTCTTCGCCTACGAGCGGCTGCCCTGGCCGGCCCTCGTCCTGATCGTCATCCGCGACGGGCTCCTCGTCCTCGGCACGCCGTTCGCGCTTCGGCGGGGCTACGACTTCTCCGTCAGCTTCCTCGGCAAGGCGGCCACCTGGGTCCTCTACGCGTCGATCTCGTTCATCCTCGTCACCGACGCCGGCACCGATTGGCCCCTGTGGCTTTTCTGGAGCGGTGTTGCGCTCGCGTCGCTCGCGGGCATTCTCTACGGCGTGGCGGTCTGGAAAGTGGTGAGGAAGTGAAGGCCGTCGTGATGGCGGGCGGCGAAGGCACGCGCCTGCGCCCGCTCACCTCGAATCAGCCGAAGCCGATGGTCCCGATCGTCGGCAAGCCGTGCATGGAGCACATCGTCGAGCTCCTGAAGGAGCACGGCTTCGACGACATCGTCGTCACGCTCGCGTTCATGCCGCAGGCGATCCGCGGCTACTTCGGCGCGGGGGAGAGCCACGGTGTCTCGATCCGCTATTCCGTCGAGGAGTCCCCGATGGGCACGGCCGGCTCGGTCAAGCTTGCCGAGGACGCGCTCGACGAGCCGTTCCTCGTCATCTCCGGGGACGCGCTCTGCGACATCGACCTCGGCGCGCTCGTGCGCTTCCATCAAGAGAAGGAGGCGTTCGTGACGATCGGCCTGAAGAGCGTCGACAACCCACTCGAGTTCGGGATCGTCGTCACCGACGAGGACGGGCGCGTCGAGCGCTTTCTCGAAAAGCCGTCCTGGGGCCAGGTCTTCACGGACACGATCAACACCGGCATCTACGTGCTCGATCCCGACGTGCTGCGCCACGTGCCCGAGGGCCGGCCGTTCGATTTCTCGAAGGAGCTCTTCCCACTCCTCCTCGAGATGGGACGACCTCTGTACGGCTACGTCGCGGAGGGCTACTGGCAGGACATCGGCAACCTCGACCAGTTCAGGCAGGCGAACTTCGATGCCCTCGACGAGCGCGTCGCCTTGAACGTCGCCGGGATCAAGCTGCGCGGCAACGTGTGGGTGGGGGAGGGCGTGGAGCTCGCCGATCTCGAGTCCGTCGAGGGCCCGGCGTTCATCGGGAACTACTGCCGCATCGCGCCGCAGGCGTCGGTCGGCCCGTACGCCGTCCTCTCGCCGAGCGTGACGCTGCGCGAGCACGCGCGCACGACGCGCTCCGTCGTCGATTCCTCGACCTACCTCGGCCGCAGCGCGCTCGTGGAGGGCGCGATCGTCGGGAAGTCCTGCGACATCAGGCCTCACGCTCGTCTGCACGAGGGCGTCGCGGTCGGCGACAGCTGCACGATCGGCGAGCAGAGCGTCGTCATGCCGGGCATCCGCATCTACCCGTTCAAGGAGGTCGAGGCCGGCGCCCTCGTCGATCGGAACCTGATCTGGGAGTCGAGGCTCGCCTCGCGCCTCTTCGGCCGCGACGCAGTCTCGGGCCTCGTGAATGTCGACCTGACGCCGGAGACGGCGCTCGTAGTGGGAATCGCGCTCGGGACGGCCTTGAAGCGCGGGGTCAGGGTGGTGACGAGCCGCGACGGCGGCCCCGCGAGTCGGCTGCTGAAACGCGCCGTGGTCTCCGGGATCACGTCCACCGGCGTCGAGGTCGCCGATCTCCACGTCATGCCCGCCGCGGTCAACCGCCACTTCCTGAAAAGCGAGGGCCTCGGTGCGGGCGTGCACGTGCGTCCGAGCACCGCCGACCCCGAGATCATGCAGATCCAGTTCTTCGAGCCGCCGGGGATCCAGGCGACGCCCGAGTTTCTCAAGGAGATCGAGAAGCACTTCCAGCGGCAGGAGTTCCGCCGGGCCGCACACGACGAGGTGGCACAGATCTCCACGCCCACGCGCGCGGCGGAGACTTACTCGGACGACCTTCTTCGGACGCTCGACGTCGACGGGATCAAGGCGCGCGGATTCAGGATCGTCGTCGACTACGCGCACTCGGCGGCCTCGATCGTCCTCCCGGTCGTGCTCGGCCCGCTCGGCGTCGAGACGATCGCCGCGCATCCCTACGGCGGCGAGCACGCCGAGTCGACCGACGGCGTCCGTGAGGCGCTCGGCCACGCGAAGCGCCTCGTCTCGGCAGTCGGCGCCGACTTCGGTGTGGTCTTCGACCGCTCGGGCGAGCGGATCTACCTCGTCGACGAGCAGGCGCACGAGGTCCCGGTCGAGCAGGAGCTTCTCCTCTTCCTCAGCCTGCTCGCCGCGGACGGGAAGAGCGGGAAGCTCGCGCTTCCGATCACCGTTACGAGCCTGGCCGAACCGCTCGTCAAGGGATCGAAGCTCGAGGTGACCCGAACGCCCGCTTCGCTCTCGGCTCTCACCCGCGCATCCGCCGACAACGGCGTCGTCTTCGCGGGCTCGGTCGGCGGCGGCTTTGTCTTCCCGGAGTTCCTGCCGGCCTACGACGGCGTCGCGAGCCTCTGCAACCTGCTCGAGCTCCTCGCTCCCGTCGACCGCCCGCTCTCAGAGCTCGTCTCCGGTCTACCGCAGTCCACGGTCGTGCACCGGCAGGTGCGCTGCCCGTGGGCCCGCAAGGGCGCCGTCATGCGCATCCTGACCGAGCGCATGAAGGGGAAGA
>Ga0307318_10000282_pt1 | contig 16499 bp, 19 predicted proteins | sample ER_DNA_367_FD_194500 | JGI IMG/M metagenome (GOLD analysis project Ga0307318, IMG submission 194500) | Bulk soil microbial communities from the East River watershed near Crested Butte, Colorado, United States - ER_DNA_367 | ecosystem: Environmental > Terrestrial > Soil > Floodplain | place...
TGCTGATCATTCGGGACGCTCTGCTGGGACTGCGTCGATTCGACGAGTTCCAGCGAAATCTCGGGATCGCGCGGAAGGTTCTCGCCGACCGTCTTCGCTTGCTGGTCGACGAAGGAGTCCTCGAGCGGGTTCCCTATCAAGAACGGCCGAAGCGGTACGAGTACCACCTGACCCGAAAGGGCCGCGACCTTCACGTCGCGCTCGTCGGCCTGCGGCAATGGGGCGACGACTACTGCAGCGAGAAGCCGCCGATGCTCGCGCGCACAAAGAGCGACAAGAAGCCCGTGATCGCCGCGCTCGTCCCGAAGCGCAGTAACCATCTGCGCCTCGAAGAGGTCGAGTTCGTGCCCGGACCGGGCCGCGGCTCCAGGTAGCGAGGTCCTCTAACCAGCGAGTCGATCGAGGGGCGTTCCTTGGCCCGACGGCGTCGGGAAGAGCGGCCGGATCAGTCCCCTCTCGCAATCTCACGTCCTTTGAACTGAGGGCCGCGTGAAGCATCACGCGGGTTCTATTGCGCGTGCGAGCGGACCCAGGCAAGCGTGTCCGGAAGCGCCCGCGCTTATCGAACGAGAGGACGGCGAAGCCGCAGGCCGCCACGCCCTACTTCAGAAGCGCAACGACGCGCGAGAAGTCCATCTCGCCGCTGGAGACCTCTTGCTCGCGCTCGTTGGCCCGGTCGCGCAGCTCTGGGGGACGAGCCGCTGCGCATCGATGATCTAGGCCTGGTTCATCCCTCCTCGGACTGCTGGTCGCTTTCGGCCTGGCCCTTGCCAGCCTCCTCCTCGTCGTCTCCGCCGCCGCGTCGCGACGAGATCACCTGAGCCGCACCTGCGGCGGCGGCGCCGACGGCCGCGCCTGCAGCTGCACCCTTGGCCGCGCTGCTCACGGCGCTGCCCTGCCCGGAGTCGCCGCCGCCGGACTCCTGACCGCCGCTCTCCTCACTCGGCTCTTCTTCCTGTTCCTGCTGCTCCTGCTGCTCGCCCTCGTGCTGCTCGTGCTCGCTCATATCTCTCTCCTTGTTGTCGCTAGGGGCACCGGGCCGGCGACGCGTCGCCGCAGTCCACGCATCGCCGGCCGGTCTTTGGACTACTCGTCCGTTTGGCCGCCAGGTAGATCGCCAGGGTCGGCCCAGTACGGCTCGCTGCTTCCCGCCTTGGCCAGGCCGCGGCTGACGATGTAGGCGGAAGCCACGATCGCGACGTACAGCCATGCCCGTACGGCAGGGAAGGCATCGCCGTTCCCGCTGCCACCGTCATCGACGATCCATGAAGCAATGAGGATGCCCGCGATGATCGCGCCCATCGCCCAGAACTCCGTCGTCTTGAACGCCTGCTTCGTCTCCGTCGTCAGTCGCGCAACGACCCCTCGCGGCGCAGTACCGCTCCGCACTCGCACCGTGTCAACAGCCATAAACCCCTCCCTCGATTGAGGCCCTTGCTGGGCCCGGTCGAGACGCTCTACCCCGGGCCTGAGCGCTCAAACGGCCAGCAGGCGTATGTGTGCGAGACCTCAAGGAAAGCGAACCAAATGCTCGGAGTCGGCGTCCCGCCGGCCGAGAAATTCCGGCGGCAGACCGAGGACGGTTAGCTCGGCTTGGCCGGGACGAACCGCTTGACGAAGTCGAGTGCGGTCTGCGCGACCTCCTGCCAGCCGTGGTCGATGGTCAGCGAGTGGCCGCGGTTGGGCATCTTCTTGATCTCGGTGACGCTTGGGTTGCGCTTCTGCCGCTTGTAGGCGGCGTTGGCGATCGCCCAGGGAACCGTGTGGTCCTTTTCCCCGTCGAGGATCAGCAACGGGCCCCGATCGGGGTTCTTCGTGTCGACCTTCGACTCGGTCCAGGGGTTGAGGTTGGCGTTGGCCATTTGGGCCAGGCCGATCCCCGACGCGGCCACGTGATAGGTGTCGTAGAGGCGCTTCGCCTCGTCCTCATCGAGGGCGTTCGTCCAGCCGTATTTGAACTGGTCGAAGGTGAGCGTGATGGCGCGGCCTCGATACCGGGGGTTCAACAGGAAAGGTCCAGTCGCCTTGAGCGTGGAGAGGGGCAGCGGCAGGACGCCGCGAAACACGCCCGGGTCGATGGCAACCGTGGCTGCCGAGAGCCCCCGTCCGGCGAGCATCTGGGCGAACAATCCGCCGGTCGAGTGCCCCATCACGGCGGGCTTCTTCTCGAGCTTGCCGATCACGTCGGCCGTGTGGTCGGCAACCTGCTTCAGCGTCTTCTTGGCGAGGACGTCCGGGTTCGCCCGCGCCTCTTCAACCGTTTCTGGATCGTCCGGCCAGTCCGGCGTCAGCGGCGCGTAACCGGCCTGCTTGAAGAAGTCCGCCCAGTTGGCCCAGCTGCTCGGCAGCAGCCAGAGGCCGTGGATGAAGACGACCGGAGTGGTGGCGGAGGCGTTTGCCGCCTCGATCTCCCTGCTCTCCCGCTCCGAAATGGACGCCATGCCGAACTCCTCTCGGTCGCAGTGAAAGGTCATCCGACCCTAGCGAACCGAAGACGAGCTCATCCACGAAGCGCCGGCGCTCGTCGGCCGTGAGACGCCGTCGGACCGTTAAGCCTGACCGAAGCCGAGGCGCTGTCGCGTCCGCTCTACCGCTGACGCTACCTGCGCTCTTCCTCCGAGCGCTCGGAGATCGCGCCAACGAGCTCGCCGGTCCTATCGCTCTCCTTCAGCGCGATGTCAGCCTGCGCGACCATGCCGACGAGTCTGCCGTTCTCGACAACGGGGAGCCGCCGAACCTGGTGACGGGCCATCAGCTGGAGTGCCTGGTCGAGGTCGTTGTCTGGCTCGACACTGATCAGGTCGCGTGAGTAGACGTCCCCGACTGACGTCGTCTCTGGGGCCGCGCTCGCGGCAACCACCCTCGTCGTGATGTCCCGGTCGGTGATCATTCCGACGAGCCGCTCGTCCTCGGTGACCGGGAGCGAGCCGATGTGCTGCTCTCGCATCAACCGCGCTGCCTCGACGACGGACGCCGACGCGCCGATCGAGCGGGGATCCTCGGTCATCGCGTCGCGAACGCTCTTCGCCATCGTGCCTCCTCTCCTCTTCCTTGTGCGATCTTAGTCCTGTTGCCTTCAGATCATGAGAGCGGATCGTCTCTTGACCGAAAGGTGAATCGGGCATGAACAAGCCCCGGATCTTCCTCGGCTCGTCGGGAAAGCAGGCCAAACTGCTCCAGTCGATCACGCACGGGCTCGAAAACGTCGCCGATGTCGAGCCTTGGACGACCACGTTCAACCCGGGGCGGTCTACCCTCGATCGGCTCGTCGAGCTCTCCCAGGAGGTCGATTTCGCCGCGTTTGTGTTCGCCCAGGACGACTGGACCACGACGGATGCCTCCCAGCGCGGGCAGGCGTCGCCGCGCGACAACGTGGTGTTCGAGGCCGGGCTATTCGGGGGCGCGCTCGGCATGCGGCGAACGTTCATCCTCCACGCAGACGGTTCGAAGCTGCCGAGCGACCTGCTCGGACTGACCTCGGTCCGCTACGACCCGGCCACCAGCCCGGCCGAGGTTCGCGCGATCAACCAGAAGCTCCGCAAGGCAATCGAGACCGAGGGGCGCCGCGGCCCGGTCGAGGGCCTGTGGTGGCAGCTTTCGCTTACTGTGCGGAGCGACAGCGAACCGTCGGCGGTGAGCCTCCTGCACATCTCGCGGGACCGCGACGGTGGCCTGAACGTGAACGGCCGGGCCTGGCAGGAGGACGGCACGCTGTCGGCCCGCTACTGGAGCGAGGCTGCGAAGGAGCGCAGGGATCCGGCCGGCATCTTCTACTTCTGGAAGGGCGAGCGCCCTCGGCACCCGAATGCCCCGCAGCTCGAGGGCACCGGCGAGATCAGAGTGGAGACCCCGGACCGCGCCACCGGGTACTGGACGACACGGTCGGATCGCGACCCCGGGCTGCATGCCCGAACCGCCGGCGTCTACCTTCGAGCTGACCCCTCAGACCTCGAGGTGCTGGACGGCGGGAGCGAGGAAGAGCGGGCCGAGCTCATCGCGCAGCGCCTCCGGGAGTGGAAATCGGCCGCGAACGCATTCTGAGCACGAACCGCGTGGCGTGAACCGGTTCGACCGTAAGGAGGGGTCTCCCGGTTCGACCGCCTAGGCCCGAAGCACCCGCACCGCAAGCGGCGCGTCCCGGCCTCTCACCGAGAGCTCGCGCCAGTCGAGGTCGCCGAGATCGGATCCCGAAGCGGTGGAGGCCGCCTCGCTGACCAGCGCCTCACCCGCGCCCGCGAGCGATGCCAGCCTCGCCGTGACGTTGACCGCGTCACCGAGAGCGGTGAAGTCGGCGACGGTCGAGTCGGAGCCGACGGCGCCGACGTACGCGACGCCGGTATGGACGCCGGCACCGACCGGAACGAGGTGGGCCGTCGCACGCAGCAGGTCGCCGGCGGCCTCAACCGCCTTTCGTGCGTGGTCGGGGCCGACGGCCGGCACGTAGAGCGCAACGACCTCGTCGCCGACGAGCTTGTCGACGAGCCCGTCGCTGTCGATCACGACACGGTTCGCGCAGTCGAAGAAGCGGTTCATCAGCCTGCTGAACTCCGTCGGCCGCATCTGCTCCGCGAGCGCGGTCGACCCGCGCACGTCGGCGAACAGCATCGAGATCTCGACCTCGGCGCCGCCGGGATGCGTCCGCACAAACGTCTCGCAGACGTCGCAGTAGTTCGGGTTCTTCGCGGATGGGCGGCGCTTGAGGACGAGGCGGACCACGGGTGCCGCCGGTCCGCCGAGCGGCACGAGGCACGTCTTGCAGCGAGGCGCGCCAGGAATGCGCCGATGTCGTCGGCGCTCGCGTCGCATCACGCCCGCGTCGCCCGTGACGATCGCGCGCCAGAACTGCTCGTTGTCGGTCACGGGGCGATCGTAGAACGACTGGGCGGCCCCATGCCCTCATGGATGCCCGCTCTAGGCGGCCTCGAAAGCGGGCGTCGCGTCTGACCCGGGTCCGTCAAGAAACCTTGACGACACCACTAAGTCAAGGTATCTTGACGCGATGGAGGAGACGACCGAGGTGGTCACTCAGGCGGCGAGCGACGACCCGCAGATCGGGCTGCGCGGCGTCGCCTCGCTGCGCGCGCTGCTGGAGGCAGTCGAGGAGCTGCAGGTCCACCGTGCGCGCGAGCTCGGTTGGAGCTGGCAGCAGATCGCTGAGCTGCTCGGCGTGTCGAAGCAGGCGGTGCATCAGAAGTACGGCAAGGGCGAGCGGCGCCCGCGCAGGAGGCTGCGATGAGGCTGTTTCGGCGCCGCGCAGGCCAGCGGGCGCAGACGGCCAGACCAGCGGCAGAGCCGTATTTCGCCGCCGGCGCCGAACTGGCTCGGCGACTCGGCCACGATTACGTCGGCACCGAACACGTGTTGAGCGTGCTCATCCGCGACCCGGAGGGGCCCGCCACGCGGCTGCTCGCGCAGCTTGGGATTGGCGTCGATGCGGTCGACGCAGCGCTTGCCTGCTGGCTGGCGGACGGAACCCCGGCCGCGAGGATCGATCCACAGGCGCTCGCGGAGCTGGGCATCGACCTCGACACGGTGCGCGAGCGTCTCGAGCGGACCTTCGGGCCGGGGGCGCTCGAACGCACTCGCTCGAGCTGCCTCGGCATCTGCCCGCGACTGAAGAGGGCGATGGTGCACGCGCTCGACCACTCGGCCGGCCGGCCGCTCGCCGACGAGCACGTGCTGCTCGGCATGCTCAGCGTGCCCGACTCGGTCGCGGCCCGTGTCCTCGGCGGTCTCGGCGCCTCACTGCACGCGGCCGAGGCGATCGTCAGGCGCGACGCTGCGTGAGGACCGACTCGGACAAACGGGGTCGTGCACCGCCCGATCAGCGGGCCTTCGTGCCCGAGGCGGAGATGAAGTAACCGTTTCCGGTCGTGCGGACACTCAGGCGCCACCCGAGTGCGCCCACCTCGCGCTGGAGCTCCATCGGCTCCCAGACGCGCTTGACGATGTCGAACTCGCGGCCGTCCGAGAGGCGACGCCGGGCGACCTCGCCGGTCGAGCTCACGAGGTGGCTGGAGTCGCCGAGCCGCGCGTTGTCGACGAGGAACACCCGGCCCTCCGGCTTCAGCGCGCGGTCGACCAGCTGCCAGAACGCCTCGAAGTGCCGGCTCGGCACGTGCGAGTGCCAGAAGCCGAAGAAGCAGACGTCGAACTCACGCGGCGGCTCCCACTCGAAGATGTCGGCGAGGATGTAGTCGGCCGCGCCGCTCGTCCGCGCGCGGTTCAGCTCGAGCACCTCGGCGACGCCGTCGACGGCGGTCACGCGATCTGCATGGCGGAGGAGGTGCCGGGTCCAGATCCCGGTCCCGGCGGCGAGGTCGAGGACGTCGCCACGCGGCCCGAACGCCTCTAGCGCCGCCTCGAGCTCCCGCACGCCGGCGAACCAGCGGGCCGCGGTCTCGGTGTCGAGGGCGTAGGCGCCGCGGCGGAACCACCAGTCGTCGTACTCGGGCGCCCGCTCGCGGTAGTACCGCCGCTGCTCGGCCAGCAACCGGTCGACCGTAGCCCCGTCCATGCCGGCGACTCTATTCCCGCTTGCCAACCGAGTACTAGTCGCCTTCAGTAGCGCTCCACAACGGTTGCGCGGGTGCCGAGTCGAGCGCGCGGCGAAGCAGTGCCAGCAGCTCGTGGCGCTCTTCTTCGGTAAGCCCGGCCAGAACCTCGTCCTCGACCTGAGCAATCAGCCCCCGAGCCCGCTGCAGGAGCCGCCTGCCCTTGGGCGTGATTGCAATCTCCCTGGCCCGGCGGTCCGTGGCCGACGGCCGGCGCGTGGCCAACCCTGCGCTCTCGAGCTGGTCGATCAGCGAGACCATCGTGCTGCGATCGATGCCCAGTGCCGAGCCGAGCTCCTGCTGAATGGCTCCCTCGCGAGCGCCGATGACGTTCAGCAGCGCGAATAGGGCCGGCGTCAGGCCGACGGAGCCGAGCAGCTCCGCGGTGCGCGTGTGCGTTGCGCGCCAGAGCCGGAAGAAAAACTGCCCTGCGAACTCGGTGACCGGTGGTTCGGTAGAAGGGTGTGACGCCATGTCGGGCGATTCTTGCACAATATCCTCAGGTGTGCTAATCATTTGTCGAACAAATTATCAGCTCACTAGACACACTTATTGGAGGGAGCGATGAGCGCAAGGAAGGTCACGCAGAAGTCGGGGAAGCGCACCAGCGCGAGCGGCAAGTTCACGGCCGAGGAACGAGCGGCGATGAAGGAGCGCGCGCAAGAGCTGAAGGCCGAGGCGAACAGGGCAGACGGCGAACGGGCCCTGCTCGCGAAGATCGCTGAGATGAAGGGATCGGATTGCGCGATGGCCAAGCGGCTCCATGCGATCGTCAAAGCCAGCGCGCCGGATCTTTCGCCGAAGACCTGGTACGGGATGCCCGCGTATGCCAAGGACGGCAAGGTCGTCTGCTTCTTCCAGAGCGCGGAGAAGTTCAACTCGAGGTACGCGACGTTCGGCTTCAGCGACGAGGCGAACCTCGACGAAGGCACCATGTGGCCGACCTCCTTCGCGCTGAAGAAGCTGACCACTGCTGACGAGGCAAGGATCGCCGCGCTCGTGGAAAGGGCGGTGAGCTGAGTGAAGGGTTCAGCCTCCGATCAAGGGAAATCGGCATCCGAGCTGATCAGCGAGAGGATCACCGAGCTAGGCGACTGGCGCGGGAAAACCCTCTCGAGAGTGCGAGAGCTCGTCAAAGCAGCTGACCCGGAAATCGTCGAGGAGTGGAAATGGGCGAAGTCCTCTTCTCCGGGGACCCCCGTCTGGTCTCATGACGGCCTCGTCTGCACGGGTGAGACGTACAAGAACGTCGTCAAGCTCACGTTCTCCAAAGGGGCTTCTCTGAAGGACCCGTCAGGTCTGTTCAACTCCAGCCTTGATGGGAAGGTCAGGCGTGCGATCGATGTTCGTGAGGGGGACGAGATCAACGAACCGGCCTTGAAGGAACTCATCCGCGAGGCCGTCGCGCTGAACCTCAAGAGCTAGTCGGCTACATAAGCGTTTGCCTGTGGCGCCGATGACTCAGGCGCTACAGGGCTCCCGCATACGCGACGAGCCGGTCGGCCAACTCGCCGGGGCGGCTGAGACTGATGTAGTGGCCGCCGTCGATCTCGTCCGCGTCGACGCCGAGGCGCTCGCGGGCATGGCGTCTCGCCCACTCCGCCGGGAACATCCGGTCGTCGCGGCAGAGCAGGTACCTGGTCGGCGTCGCCGGCCACGCCTCGAGCGGCCATGGTTCCTGCAGCGCCCTCGCGTTCTCTTCCCCTTCTCGCCGCTTCGCCTCCGCCGCCAGTGCGGGAGGGACGTCGTGGTAGAAGACGTCGTCGTACCCGCTCGCCGCGTAACCGGCGTTCGTCCACCAGTCGGAGAAGAGCTCCCCAGGCGTCGGGATCATCGCCGCCACGAGGACGAGAAGCTCGACCGGCACGCGCGTAGTCACGAGCGGCGCGGTGAAGCCACCGAGCGAGTGGCCGACCACCACGACCTCGCCACGCCCGCCGATCGCCTCGGCGACGGCATCGGCGTACTCCCACCAGCCGGCCGACGCATCGTCGCTCGGGAGGTCGACGGCGACCGCATCGTGCCCGCGCTCCCCTAGTGCGGGCGCGACGAGGTGCCAATCCCATGCACTCCCACCACCTCCGTGGATCAGCGCAAAGGTCGCCACTGCGCGAGGCTACTCGAGGCGCCGTCGAACCGGCGCGGCACCGCGCCGAGAAATGTTCCGCGCTTGCGCGCGCTACTCCGGGAGTATTCGCGGCAACCCAAAGTGTCCGAAGAGGCTGCGGTCCGCGAACCAGGTGATGGCGGAGATGCGGTCACCCTCGAGCGTGAGCACGAAGAGCGCGTAGGCGCGCGCGATCGGAGCCTGGGCGTCCGGGAGGTAGCACGCGAAGGCAGGTTGGCCGTTGGCGCGGGTCGGAACGAGCCGGAGGTTCGCGCCGCGGCGAGCCTGACGGTCACTCAGGAACCGCGCGATCGCCTCCTCGCCCTGGTACTCGTAGGGCTCCGGCGGCATCGTGACCCAGGCGTCGTCGGTCAGCATCGCGACGATGCCGTCCGTGTCGCCGCGCTCGACTGCGGCGGCGAACCGCCCGAGGAGCTCGCGCTCGCGCGGTGAGTTCGGCAGGAGCGCGCGCTCGCGCCCGCCGGCGGGCATTCGTTCGTCGAGACTCGCGCGCGCCCGCCGCACCGCCCCTTTGACCGAGGCTTCGCTGCTCTCGAGCATCTCCGCAACCTCGGCGGCCTGGAAGCCGAGCACGTCTCGCAGCACGAGCGCGGCCCGCTGCCGGGGCGGCAGGTGATGCAGAGCGGCCACGAACGCGAGCCCGACCGACTCTCTCGTCTCGTAGCGCGACGCAGGACCCGCGGCGGTGTCCGCGAGACCCTCGAGCAGGACGTCGGGGTACGGGTCCAGCCAGATCGGCTCGGCTCTGCGGGTGGGCTCGGGCGGGTCGACCATGCGGGCCTCCTGTGGGCGGCGTCCACGGCCCCGAAGCGTGTTCAGACAGCGGTTGGTCGCGATCCGATACAGCCAGGCGCGCAACGATGAGCGACCCTCGAAGCCGTCGAGCCCGCGCCAGGCCGCAAGGAGCGTCTCCTGCAGCTCGTCCTCCGCGTCCTGCAGCGAACCGAGGATGCGGTAGCAGTGCAGCTGCAGCTCCCTCCGATACGGGTCGACGAGCTCCCGGAACGCGTTCTCGTCGCCGTCGCGGGCGCGTCTGAGCGTGTCTTCCACTCGCATCACTCTTAACGACACCGATCGGCGGGGAAACGGATCGGCCGGTTCCTTCTCGGCCGCGGCGGTGTCTGTACGAGCACAACCCGCGACTGGAGGACGACATGATGCTCGAAGACAAGACCGCCGTGATCTATGCAGCCGGGGGCGCGATCGGCGGCGCCGTCGCCGGCGCCTTCGGACGCGAGGGGGCAAGGCTCTTCCTGACCGGACGCAACCTGGCGACGGTGGATGCCGTCGCCGCGGAAATCGTTGCCGCCGGCGGGGTCGCCGAGACAGCACAGGTTGACGCTCTCGACGAGGAAGCCGTGGAGAAGCACCTCGACTCCGTGGTCGAGAGAGCGGGCGGCGTTGACATCTCGTTCAACGCCATCGGCCCGGGCCCCGCTGCCGACCGCCGACCCCTCACCGAGCTCTCCGCCGACGCCTTTGCCCGCCCGATCGCCTTCTACACCAGCTCCAACTTCATCACTGCGACCGCTGCGGCCCGGCATATGAGCGACCACGGCTCCGGTGTGGTCGTGACCCTGACCGCGGTTCCCGGCCGGATGCCTGCTCGCCTGATCGGCGGGGTCGCAGCGGCCTGGGGCGCCGTCGAGGCGTTCTCGCGCTCCCTGGCCCTCGAGGTTGGACCGGCCGGTGTCCGGGTGGTCTGCTTGCGTTCCCACGCGATCCCTGAGACCCCGCTCATCGAGGCGAACTTCGCCACCGCGGGCCAGGCTGCCGGTGTGGCTCCCACCGAGTTCCGGGCACTGCTCGAGCAGGGCACGGTGCTCAAGCGGCTCCCCACTCTCGCCGAAGTCGCCTACACCGCCGCTTTCATCGCCTCCGACGGGGCCGGCGCCATGACCGCAACCGTCGTCAACCTCAGCGCCGGCAGCATCATCGACTGATCGGGTAGGCGCCATACGCGCCGATAACGTCTCGTCCATGCACCTCCTCGATCGGATCCGAGGGGCGGCGGATCGCGTCATCGCGCGCCTGGCTGTTATCGGCGCGGACCCCCGTGACGACGAGGACCTGCGCGCGCGAAAGGCGCTGCTCGTCCTGATCTCGGTGTTGATCCTGCCCGTTGCGGCCCTGTGGGGGGCGCTCTATCTCGCCTTGGGATCGCCGGTCGGCGTGGTGCCGCTCGTGTACTTCGGGCTCCTGCTCGGCGCGATCATCGTGTTCTCGCAGACGCGCGACTTCCGGTGGCTGCTCCGGGTAGGCCAGGTCGCCATCTTGTTCGCTCCGACGCTGTCGATGATCCCGCTCGGCGGCTTCCTGGAGTCCGGCGGCGTCGGCCTCTGGGGGATCCTCGCGCCGCTCGGGGCGCTCGTGTTCAGCGACGTGCGGTCCGCGGTCCGCTGGTACCTCGCGTTCGTCGTCGTGTTCCTGGGATCGGGGATCGCAGGCGAGATCCTCGGCCCGGTCTGGACGCCGCTACCCGACTGGTTCACGACCACGATGCTGGCCCTGAACATCGCTGTCGGCGGCACCATCGTCTTCACGCTGCTCGCGGTGTTCGCCGGCCAGCGTCGCGCTGCCCTCCAAGCGCTCCGTCAGGAACAGGCAAAGGCCGAGAACCTGCTCCTCAACATCCTGCCGCGGTCGATCGCCGACAGGCTGAAGGCCCAGGACCGTCCGATCGCGGACCAGATCGGGGCGGCCTCGATCCTGTTCGCCGACGTGGTCGACTTCACACCCTGGTCGGAGCGACTTACGCCCGCCGAGGTGGTCGGCTACCTCGATCACCTGTTCAGCCACTTCGACGAGCTCGCGGAGCGGTACGGACTCGAGAAGATCAAGACGATCGGGGACTCGTACATGGTCGCCGCAGGCGTTCCGACACCACGGCCCGACCACGCTCGCGCGCTCTCGCTCATGGCGCTCGACATGCTCGAAGCGATGCGCTCGGAGGAGCAAGTCGGGAACCTCGGCCTCGACCTCCGGGTCGGCATCAATTCGGGCCCGGTGGTAGCCGGCGTGATCGGACGGAAGCGCTTCCTTTACGACCTCTGGGGAGACGCCGTGAACATGGCCAGCCGCATGGAGTCGCACGGGACGCCGGGGCGGATTCAGATCACTCGCGCGACGTACGAACTGGTCACGGACGAGTTCGTGTGCGAGCCGCGCGGGACCGTCGCGGTCAAGGGGAAGGGCGAGGTCGAGGCGTGGTACCTCGTCGGGCCACGAGGCGACCGCGCGTCAGCCGCCGACGAAAGAGCCCGCGAGCCGACGCTCACCGACTGAGGGCAGACTCGCGAGACGATCCTGAGCCGATGACCGTCGCGCGCAGATCCTCGGCGGGTGACACTCGCCCGATGGCGACCGCGCGCATTCGGTTCGACGGCTTGCCGACCGGAGTGCGCGTCGCGCTGCTCGGACTCGCCGTCGGGATCGTGCTCGCCGACTCGTCGGTCGTCACGATCGCGCTCCCGAACATCCTGACGCGCTACGACGTCGGGATCGAGACGCTGACCTGGGCGCTGACCTCCTTCAACCTGGCGCTCGCGCTCGCTGCGCTGCCGGCCGCCTTCGCAGCGCGCCGGCGGCCGGTTCCCGTCTTCGGGGCGGGCGCCGTTGTCTTCGCCGTCGCCTCGCTCGTGTCGGCGTTCGCGCCGTCGTTCGGCGTCCTCGTCGCAGGCCGCACTGCTCAGGGCGTTGCGGGCGCGGCGGTCGTCACGTCGGCGCTCGGGCTGCTCGCGGACGTGACCGACGGCGACGCGCCTGCGGCGCGGATCTGGGCGTTCGCCGGGATCCTCGGCGCCGCGGTCGGGCCTGCGATCGGAGGGATCCTCACGCAGCTCTTCGGCTGGGAGTCGATCTTCCTTGTGCAGGCGCCCTTGATCCTCGCCACGGCACTTGCCCTGGTGGGCGCGCGGCCCGCGACGGCGCTCGAGCCGCTGGAGCGACCACACCTTCGTGCCAACGCCGCCCTGATGTTGGTGTCGGGCGCCCTCGTCGCGGCGCTCTTCCTGCTCGTGATCCTGCTGATCAACGGCTGGCGGCTGGAGCCGCTCGAGGCCGGCCTCGTCGTCACCGTGATGCCGATCGCCGCGATCGCAGCCGCACGGTACGGCGGTCCGATCACGCCGCCCTGGGCCCGTGCGGCCTCGGGCGTGATCTTGATCTCCGGCGGCCTCGCCGCGCTCGGCTGGCTCCCAGAGGCGGGAGCCGCGTGGACGGTGCCGCCACAACTCGCCGTCGGTGCCGGCCTCGGCCTTGCTCTCTCGGCCTTGACGGAGCGTGCGCTCGCAGGCCGCTCGTCCCAGGCCGTCCACGGCGGCTGGACGCTGGCCGCCCGCCATGCCGGCGTCGTCCTCGGGCTGCTCCTCCTGACGCCGATCTTCACCGCCGACCTCGACCGCAGCCGCGACGACGCGCTGGCGGCCGGCACCGCCGCCGTGCTCGACAGCTCGATCCCGCCGCTTCAGAAGATCGGTGTAGCGAGGGACATCCTCGTCGCCGTCGATCAGGGCGAGGCCGAGGCGCGCGTCCCCGACGTCGGGAAGGTGGTCGAGTCTCGCGGTGAGAGCCCGGCCTACATGGACCTGGCGTCTACGCTCCAGGACCAGCTCGACCGCGCAGCGACGAACGCATTCTCGCGCTCGTTCCTCGCTGCCGCCGTGCTCGGGCTCCTCGCCCTCGTCCCCATCCTGCTCGACCGTCGCGACGTGAGCCTCTGATGCGCGCGATCGGCCTCGCAATCGCTGTCTCCGTGGCCCTCGTGGGCTCCTACCTCGCCCTCGGCGGCGCTTCCTACGCGCCGGCCAAGGTGGCCGATCCTTGTGTCGCCCGCAACTGGCGAGGGCCGACGGGCTTCCAGGAGGTCGCGCAGCAGATCGTGCTCTCGGTGCTCGACGGCGCAGCCTGCAAGCTCGGCACGTCGCGCGAGGCCGTGGTGCTCGCGTTCGAGGATCGCGAGTCGCTCAACCGGTTCGCGAGCGAGCACGGCCTCGGGCTCGCCGAGCTCGAGGCGCTGTTGCGCGCGGGACTCCTTCGCGCGGTCAGTGACGCGCAGCGCGCCGGCGCGCTCAACGAGGACACGGCGGATGCACTCCGCCGGGTGGCGCGCACGGTCCCGCTGACGGCGCTCGTCGACCTCCTGGAATTCCTACCGCGCGGGTGAGGTGTCGAAGCCGGCCTGGGACAGCTCGATCTCGGCCGGCAGCTCTTGCTGGTCGACCACGGGCTCGAGCTCGACCCGTGTTCGCGCGTCGAAGTACACATAGGCCGTCACCAGGCCGACGAACGGCAGCGCGGCGGCGTAGACGAGGCCGGCGACGAGATTGATCGTCGCCAGCGGGAGGTCCACGACGAAGATCAGCAGCGCGCCGAGGAGCGGCCCGGCGCCGAGCGAGATCGCGGCGCTGAGCCCGACGAGCGAGGCAGTGCGCCACCACCTCCGCCGCACGAGCTGTGCGCTCCGCCGGAGCGCTGCCGAACCGCCGACGCTCTCGAGCGCGACGACCGGGGCGAGCAGGCACCACCGGACGGCGAGCCAGATCGCGACGGGGATCAGGAACGTCGTCGCCGTCAGGACGACCCACGCGAGGACGAGCAGGCCGACGGCAGCGAGCAGCGGCCGAACGAACCTGAAGGCGGCCGCATAGGCGGAGACCACGTTGACGGGCCGTCCAGCATCGATCTCGACGAGCGCGCAGGCGGTCGCCGCCTGGACGAGGCTCAGCCCGAGCAGGGCGAGCGCAGTCCCGATCACGACGAGGACGAGCGCCGAAGCACCCGCGCCCTCCCCGGTGCCGGCGATCCCGAGGAAGCCGAGCACTTCGAACGCCAGCCACTGCAAGAGGGTGATGACAAGCGCGATCGGAATGAGGAGCAGCCCGATCCCGAGGAACACCGGAGCGCGCCGGACGTACATCCACGCGGAGGCGGACAGGATCTGGCCCCAGCTGCGGCGCCGGCCGAGCCGCAGCGGGGCGACCGGCGTCCACGTCGCGCGCACGACCACGAAGACGATCAGGGCGAGCACCAGACCTACGAGCAGCGCCGTCAGGCCCGGGCTCCGCAGGAGCAAGACCAACCCTCGCGAGCCTCGCTCGACGCCCGTGCAGAAGAGGTCGGTCGCGCCGGTGCCGAAAATCCCGCCGGTCGGGACCGCGTAGCTCCGCTCGCGCCAGCCCTCGGACCACTCGATCGGCTCGGTCCACTGCTGCTTCAGGTTCGGCCCCGTCGGGCCGTTGAAGAACGCCTTCTGAAGCTCGCCCCAGCGACCCTCGAACGCGATCCACGGGAAGGCCGCCCGCGCGGCGCCGGGGTCGCTCGGGATCGTCCTGACGTCCGGCAGCAACTCGACGTGCGGGCCACGCGTGTCGTCGCAGCCGACGCCCGCCTCCGCGGAGCTTCCGAGGTAGAGGGCGGCCGTGAACTTGTTCGCGTGCGAGCCGGCGGCGGGGTAAACAACGAGGTGCGTGCCGTCGACGACCTCGAGCTTCTCATCGCCCCAGTCCGCGCGCTCGGCGCCCTCGTGGGAGCTGTAGCCGACCGACTCCGGGTCTTCGCCACGCGCCTCGGCCGCGTCGCGGGCGCCGAAGACGAGCTGGATCATCTCCCAGTCGCCCTCGTGGAGATTGTTGAAGTCGTTGAAGGGATAGAAAAGCCAGTACTGGAGGGCGAGCTTGCCCGGATGACCAGGATCGCGTGCGACGTGTGCGTAGACCGCCGGTGAGGTCCCGGCAGTGAGCCGCCGCGACCAGCGCTCGTAGTCACACCCCGGGCTCAGCGCATTCCCGGGAAAGTCCAGGTGGTACTCGTAGCGATCGACGAGATCGCGTGCGGCCGGCCCGATCTTGACCAGATCGCCCGGGTTCCACGGCCCGCGCAGTGCGACCGTCGGCTCGCCGAAAAGGAGGTCGACGTCGATCGGCCGGTACGGCTCGCCGGGGCCACACTCCTCCGTCTGCTCGACCAGCCGCACGACCGGCGCGAACCGCGCCGCGAGCGCCTGCTCGTCCGAAAGGTCAGCCGCCGCCGGAGGTGCCGCGGCGAGCGCCAGCAGCACGACGAAGGTGCCGGCCAGCGTTCGCACGTCAGTCGGTGCGGACCGGCGCCCCCGGACCGAGGGGGATGCCCACCGGGGAGCTCAAACCTCCGTGGGGACCTGTGTCGATCGTGTCGGCGCCTTGGGCGTGAACGGGTGCAGCTCGTCCTGGCCTTCCTGGATGACGCCGTAGCTCGACTCGGGCACCTCGTTCCAGGCTCCGGGCAGGTCGCGCAACGGCTCGGAGACGATCAACCGCGACTCGTCCGTGATCCTCGCCAGGACCTCGAGGTCCGGGTAGAGCTCGCGGAGGGTGGGCACGTCCGTCGAGTAGAAGAGCGACCGCGAGTCGCGCTCGCTCGAGTAGCGGAACGCCCAGACCTTGTCACCGTCGCTGGTTGCGACCGTCATCTGGATCGGATGCTCGACGTCGTGCCTGTGCCCGACCTCCTCGATCAGGCCCACGGCCGACTCGACGGCGGCCGGCGGGTCGTCCTCCAGCCCGTGCGTGAGCGCGAGGTAGAAGAACACCTCCGTGTCGGTCGACCCCTCGATCGACGCGTAGAGCGACGGGTCAACGGCGAGCACGAGATCGCGCTTCACCTTGTGGAAGTCCGCGATGAACCCGTTGTGCATGAACAGCAACCGGCCGTACCTAAACGGGTGGCAGTTCGTCTCCTGCACGGCCGAGCCGATCGCCGCCCGGATGTGCGCGAACACGACCGGCGAGACTATGTGAGCCGCCAGGTCGCGCAGGTTTCGGTCGTTCCAGGCGGGCTCG
>Ga0307318_10000287_pt1 | contig 16408 bp, 14 predicted proteins | sample ER_DNA_367_FD_194500 | JGI IMG/M metagenome (GOLD analysis project Ga0307318, IMG submission 194500) | Bulk soil microbial communities from the East River watershed near Crested Butte, Colorado, United States - ER_DNA_367 | ecosystem: Environmental > Terrestrial > Soil > Floodplain | place...
TCAGGGCCGGGCCGGCCGGGTAGCGACTGGCGCTTTGGTAGCTCATCACCCAGTAGACGGCGGCGGCTAGGGCCAGGAAGCCGCTGAGGCCGAACAGAATCCGGGTGGCCAGCCGCATGTCAGCGCAACCCCACCAAGTAGAAGGTGGTGAACAGACAGATCCACACCACGTCCACGAAGTGCCAGTAGATCGTGCCGGCCTCCAGCGGGTCGTGGCTTGTGTCCGACAGTTGCCCGCCGATGCCCTGCAGCAGCACCAGCGCGAGGAACACGACTCCGCCGAACACGTGGGCCATGTGCAGCCCGGTCATCACATAGAAGAGCGTGCTGAAGCCGAGCAGCGAGTAGTCGTAGAGCTGCAGGCCGAGGAAGGCGACCCCGAGCAGGATGGTCAGCCCGAGCCAGCCGAGCAGGGCGCGGCGCCGGTCGCGGCGGATCGCGCGGATGCCGAGCTGCAGGGTGCCACTGGAGGTGACCAGCACAGCGGTGAGGACGGTGGCCAGCCCGGGCTCGAGGTGCGGGAAGCCGGCAGGCGGCCACACCGGGTTGACCGAGTAGATGGTGAAGTAGGCGCCGAAGAAGGTGGCGAAGAACATCGCCTCGGAGGCGACGAACAGCACCATGCCGAGCACGGGTCCGCTGGTCTGGCGGGCGGCGCGCTCGTCGCGGGTCAGATCGACGGTGCTCATCAGGCCATCCCTTTGGGGTTCCCGCTCCGGATGCTCATGTCCGGCCCTCCGCCGCCTCGACGCGGGCCCGCTCGCGGGCATCCCACAGCGGCCGGTTGGAGCGCACCTCGGGCAGCCGGTCGAAGTTGTAGGCGGGCGGCGGCGAGCTGGTGGCCCACTCCAGGGTGTTGCCCTCCCACGGGTCGGCCGGCGCGCTGCGCGGCCGCCGCAGGGTGACCATGACGTTGACGAGGAACACCGCCAGCGAGACGGCGATCACGAACGAGCCGGCCGTGGCGAGCTGGTTCAGGAAGCTCCAGCCCAGGTCGGGCAGGTAGTCGGCGACCCGGCGGGGCATGCCCCGCAGCCCGAGCTCGTGCATGGGGAAGAAGGTCAGGTTGAAGCCGAGGAACATCAGCCAGAAGTGCCACTGGCCGAGCCGGCGCGACAGCAGGCGCCCGGTGATCTTCGGGAACCAGTAGTAGGTGGCGGCCATGATCCCGAACACGGTGCCGCCGAACAGCACGTAGTGGATGTGGGCGACGACCCAGTAGGTGTCGTGGATGGCGAAGTCGATCGCGGGGGAGGCCATCCACACGCCGTCGACTCCGCCGATCAGGAACAGCGCGATGAAGCCGAGCGCGAACAGCATCGGCGGCTCGAAGCGGAGCCGGCCCCGCCACAGGGTCGCCAGCCAGTTGAAGAACAGCACCCCGGTGGGGATCGAGATGAGCTCGGTGGTGGCGCTGAAGAAGGGGAATTCGACCTGGCCGGTGACGAACATGTGGTGGGCCCAGACGCTGAACGACAGCGCGGTGATCAGCACGAAGGCGAGGATCACCCCTGGATAGCCGAATAGCGGCCGACCCGAGAAGACCGGCAGGATCTCGCTCACAATTCCCCAGGCGCCCAGGATCAGCATGTACACCTCGGGATGGCCGAAGAACCAGAACACGTGCTGCCACAGCAGCACGTCGCCGCCGTGGGTCGGGTTGAAGAAGAAGGCGCCAAGGCGGCGGTCGGCGAACAGCATGAGCAGCCCGGCGGTCAGCACGGGGGTGGCCAGCACCATCAGTAGTGAGGTGGCGAGCATGCTCCAGACGAAGATCGGCAGCCGGGTCATGGTCATGCCGGGGGCGCGCAGGCGCAGGATGGTCACGATGAAGTTGATGCCGCTCAGGATCGAGGCGGTCCCGACCACCACCAGCCCGACGATCCAGAGGTCTTGGCCAGGGCCGCCCTGCTCGGATACTGGGGCGTAGCTGGTCCAGCCGGCCGCGGCGGCGCCACCTTTGGCCAGCAGGCCGGACAGGATCGTCAGCCCACCCACCGGCAACAGCCAGAACGACAGCGCATTGAGGCGCGGGAAGGCCATGTCCAGGGCGCCGATCTGCAGCGGCACCAGATAGTTCCCGAAGCCGACCAGCACCGGAAGGATGAACAGGAAGATCATCAGCGTGCCGTGCAGCGTGAACAGCTGGTTGTAGCCGTTAGTGGTCACCAGCTGGCGGCCCGGCGCCGCCAGCTCAGTGCGCATGAGCAGGGCGAACAGGCCGGCGACGAAGAAGAACGCGAACGAGTTGAGCAGGTACAGGATGCCGATCCGCTTGTGGTCGGTGGTGGTGAGCCACTGGATCAGCCAGTGCCGCTGCGGCTCGGGGGCCCGCTCGGTGGTCCTCGGCTCCGTGATCGCCATCTGACTCTCCTCTACTTGACGATCAGCGCCCCGGACATGGCCGGGCCGTGCACGTCGCACTGGAAGTAGTAGCGGCCCTTGGGCAGGGGCCGAAGCTGGTAGGTCTGCTCGGCGACGCCGACGAAGCGGGGGCCTTGGAACATGGATCGCTTGGCGGCCGCCTTGGGGTAGACCGCGAAGTTGTGCTCGATGCCGGGGTCCAGGTTGCTGACCGAGACCGAGAACGGGCTGCCGGCGGCCACGGCTAGGCAGCCGGTGTTCCAGGCGTTGTCCTTGGAGACCAGGCGAAGCGGCCCGCTCGGGTTGCAGTCGACGTTCTGGGCCGCCTTGCGGGCCTGGTCAACCCAGGCGACGTAGTCGGCCTGGCTGACCACCTTGAGCACGAACCGCATCTGGTCGTGGTGCAGGCCGCAGAACTCCGCGCATTGGCCGCGGAAGGTGCCGATCCGGGTCGGGGTGAAGCTGAACTCGTTGGGGCGGCCGGGCAGGGCGTTGCGCATGAACAGGAAGTCGGGGACGTAGAACTCGTGCACCACGTCGCGGGCCTCGAGGCGGACGTGGACGGGCGCGCCGACCGGCAGCGCGATGACCGGCTCCTTGGTGAGCGTCTTGCCCGTCACGAAGAAGCCCTCGTTGAGGTAGTAGAAGGTCCACTGCCACTGGAAGCTGTCGATGCGCAGCTCGACGGCCGGGTTCGGCTCCGGGCGCTGCACGTCAGCCAGGGTCCGCTCGCCGGCGAGGAACAGGAAGGCCACGAGCACGGTCGGGATCGCGAAGAACACCGTCAGCGTGCGCGGGCCGCCCGCCCCCTGGGCCACCGGCCGGCCGTCGCTGCCCCGCCGCTGGCGGTATCTGAGGACGCACCAGAGCAGGGTGCCCTCGACGCCGAGGAACACCGGCGCGGCCAGGATGATGATCAGCACGTACAGGTCGTGGATCTGCTGGCCCTGCACGGTGGCGCCCTGCTTGGCGCAGCCGGCCAGCAGCGCGCCGGCCAGGCCCGCCAGCCCGATCTGGGAGACCCTCGCGGCGCGCATCCGGCTAGGTGACGGTGAACTGGTAGGTCATGCCGATGGTGGCATGCACCTGCCCCTTGCCGCCGCCGATCTTGCCGTCCTCGAAGCAGGCCAGCGCGTAGGTGCCCGGCGGCAGCGAGAACACCCCGGCATGGGTCGACCCGGTGTTCACGTCGGCGACCTCACCGAAGCTCAGGAAGTCCTCCTCGGCGTCGGCGCCCTTCTTCTTGGCATCGGCCGCGATGTCGGCGGCCGCCTTGCCCGAGGGTAGGGCGAGCAGCACGAACTCGTGGGTGATCTCGCCCGCCTCACGGTTCGTTATGGTGATGAGCGACTCGCCGGACTTGATGCTCGCCGGCATGCCGCTGTACTTGAACTTCTGCACCGACAGCTTGTACACGGGCAATCCGGCCGGGCTGGCCGCCTGCCCCTGCGCCTCCCCCTTGCTGCACCCGGCCAGCGCCAATGCCACCACCGCGATCCACAGTACGAGCCACCCAGGACGTGGCCGCCATCCGTCGTTCCCCGGTTGCCAGCTCATCGCGACCTCCTCGCCGCAGACCCCACCTTCGTCGTGGCATGGCTACCCTAGGTGGCATGTCCGGCAGCGAGGAAGGACATGACAGCTCTGTCATTGTGCGCGACAGGGGTGGCGCGGCCGAACAGCGACGCCGCCAACTCCCCATGACGAACTTGTCATTCGCAGAGACGCAAGGGACGACTCGACTCGGGCGCCCGAAGCGGCCCGGCCCTACCCGGGGCACTGTTGCATATGGCGACCACTCAAACCGGCGTCCTCCACCAGAGTCCCTAAACGCAATCGGCGATGCCAAGATTGATTGCATTGAGCACTTCTGGCAGCCGTCTGGACGGGAAGCGGCTCCACTCTGCTACCCGCCAACCGCACCTTCGAGCCAGATGCAACAGTGCCCTGGAGGGTGGCGGTCAGGGTGTCGCGGGCCTTGACCACCTGCAGCGCCAGCTCCTTGAGGGTGCGGGCGACGTGCACCCGCCAGGAGGTGTCGCGCAGGCAACGCCGCAGCTCGCCGTTGATGCAGGCGATGGCGTAGACGATGAACGGGTTGGGCCGACCGGGGTCGTAGCGGTCCACGGCGCCGACCAGGCCGACGCGGGCGGCCTGGACCAGGTCCTCGCGGGCGACGTCGTGGCTGCCGCCGCAGAAGCGGGCGGCCAGCCGGTCGGCCAGGCCCAGGTAGGCCAGGATGATCCGCTCACGGATGGCCGGGTCCCGGGTGGCCTGGTAGTCCCTGAACCATTGCTCGATCCGCGCCACGGCCTCCTCCTCGTCACCCGGCCTGGCCTCCACGGGGTCGGGGGTTGCTGGAGCCATGCGCCCAAGCCTTGCAGCCGGCGCCGGTTGGTCGAATCCCCCGGATGCGTAGTCAGACGACGCGGGTTACGGCCACGACGATTCGGTCGAGGGGGCGAGCAGCAGCTCCCTGGCCTCGCAGCCGGGGGGCTGGCAGAGCGCGAACAGGACCGCCTGGGCGACGTCCTCGGGCCGGTTCAGCTTGGCGTCCGCGGCCGGCTTGTACTGCTCGGGACGGCCGTCGAAGAAGGCCGTGTGCATGCCTCCAGGGATCAGCAGGGTGACCCCGACCCGGCCGGCCGTCTCGGCGGCCAGGGCTCGGGTGAAGCCGACGACCCCGAACTTGCTGGCGCAGTAGGCGGTGGCGTCGGGCAGCGCACGAAGGCCGAGGGTCGAGGCCACCGTGACCACCTTGCCGTTGGTGCGCTCCAGGTGGGGGAGGGCGGCCCGGACGACCGCGGCCGTGCCCAGCAGGTTGACGGCCACGACCCGCTCCCAGGCGTCGGCCGGGACGCTGTCCAGGGGGCCGCAGGCGTCCACGCCGGCGGCGGTCACGACCCCGTCGAGGCGGCCGAGCCGTTCCGCGGCGACGTCCACGGCGGCCGCGGCGGTGCTCCGGTCGGCCAGGTCGACCAGCTGGTGGTCGACCTCGAAGGGCGGGGCGACCAGGTCGAGCACGTACGGCCGGCCTCCGGCCGCCTGAACGGCCAGGGCGATGGCCGCGCCAAGGCCGGATGCGCCCCCGGTCACCAGGACGCTGCCCGGCCGTCGGTCCTGCACCGTCCCGTCAGTGGCTGTCACGTCGGACGACCTCCTTCATCAACTGCGTGGTCGAGCGGCCTTCGAGGTAGGGGAGGACAACCGCCTGGCCGCCCCAGGTGGCCAGCAGGGCGGCCTCGGGGAGGTCGGCCAGGGCGTAGTCGCCGCCCTTGGCGAACACATCTGGCCGCAGCCGCTGCAGGACCGCCTCTGGGGTCCGCTCGTCGAAGGGCACGACCACGTCCACGCAGCCGAGCGCCTCCAGCACCGCGACCCGGTCCACCTCTGGAACCAGGGGACGTTCCAGGCCCTTGAGCCGGCGTACCGAGTCGTCGGAGTTCAGACACACTACTAGACAGTCCCCGAGCCCCCGCGCCGCCCGTAGGGTCGCCACATGGCCGGCATGCAGCAGGTCGAAGCACCCCCCGGTGGCCACCACGGTCCCACCCCCGGCCCGCATGGCCCCGATCATCCCCAGCGCCCGGGCCATCGGTGAGCTGTCCGGGGGGCTGTGGACAACCGAACCCCCCACATCCGTGGATGGGCTGGCCTCCCCGAGGCGGATGCTGGTGGCGCCGCCGGTGATGACGAAGGTGGTAGCGGCGGCGACGGCGGCGGCGACCGCCTCCGAGGGGAGGGCGCCGTCGGCGAGAAGGCCGGCGGCGGTGGCCGCGAACCGGTCGCCGGCGCCGCAGGGGTCGCCGCCGGGGGCGGGGGTGGCGGGCATGACCATGGGGGCGCCGGCGCCCTCGACCAGCAGTGCGCCCCGGGGGCCGAGGGTGACTGCGATCCCGGCGGCGACCCACCGCTCGGCTAGCTGTCGGGCCCGGGCCGTCACCGCGGCCAGGTCATCGCCGTCGACCTCGGGGACGAAGCATGCCGCCTCGGCGCGGTTCGGGGTGGCCAGGCGAGTCCCCGGGACGGGCGCCGGGCCGCGCGGATGGGGGTCCCAGACCAGCGGCCGCCGGCGGGACAGGCCGGCCAGGGCGGCCCGCACGCCCGGCTCGGCGGCCACGCCCCGCCCGTAGTCGGCCACCAGCACCGCCCCGGCCCCGGCCAGGGCGCGCCGGCCGGCCGGGCCGAGCGGGCCGACCCTGCCCGGCCGGGTGGCCCGGTCGAGCCGCAGCAGCGAGTGCCCGTCGGCCCGCACCCGGATCTTCTCCGGCGTCCTCCCGGCCAGCTCCAGGTCGACCACCTCGACCCCGGCCAGCTCCACCAGCTCCCGCAGGGCCGTCCCCGCCTCGTCGCCGGCCAGGGCCGTGACCAGGACCACCGCCCGGCCGTCGAGCCGCGCGGCCAGGGTCGCGGCCAGCGCCGCCCCTCCCGGCCGGCGCCGCTCGGTCGGGTCGTCGACCACCGGCACGGGCGCGTCGGGAGCCAGCCGCCCGGCCCGTCCCTCCAGGTCCCGGTCGAGCAGGGCGTCGCCGACGACGACCAGCGGCGCCCGGGTCATCTGGGCATCCTCGAATGACCCGGCACCGGGCCCGTCCCGAACTGACCCGGGCCCGCGCCCAACTGACCCAGGCCCGGGCCGAGTCTCCCGGTGGGGGAGCGTAGCCGACCGGAAGTTGCGGTGCCGGCGGTCGTCCACAGGGGCTCGATGGCGGCGAGCAGCCCGGCGTAGACTTCGAGGGTGTTGCGGGCGATCCGGTCCCAGCCGTAGCGGCGCCGGGCCCGCTGAGCCCCGGTGGCGCCGAGGGCGGCCCGCCGCTCGGGGTCGGCCAGCAGCCCGGCGACCGCCGCCGCCACCAGCCCTGGCCGCCGCGGCGGGACATGGACGCCGTTGACCCCATCGACCACGGTGTCGACCAGCCCCCCGACCGCCGAGGCGACCACCGGCACGCCGCAGGCCATCGCCTCCAGGGGCACGATCCCGAACGGCTCGTACCAGGGCACGTTCACCACCAGGTCGGCCGACCGGTAGAGGGCGGGCAGGTCGCCCTGCCCAACCTGCCCGAGCAGCCGGACCCGCCCGGCGACCCCGAGCCGCTCGGCCAGCGCGGTCAGCCGGTAGGCCTCCGGGTCCCGGGCCAGCTCACCGGCCGGCGGCCCGCCGGCCACGACCAGCTCGGCCCCGGGAAGCTCGGCCATGGCGGTGATCACGTTGCCGATCCCCTTGCGCTCGACCAGCCGGCTGACCACCAGCAACCGGAAGCCCGCCGACGGCCGCGGCGCCACCGGCCCGTCGGGCCGGAACAGCTCCAGGTCGACCCCGCACGGCACGACGGTGACCCGGCGCAGGTCGGCGCCCATCCTGACCAGCTCGAAGACCTCGTCCGAGCAGGTGGCGACGATCCGGTCGGCCTCCCTGGCCAGGGTCGCCTCCCCCTGTAGCCGGGTCGGCGGGCTGGTGTCCCTCGACCCCTGGTGCCGTCGCTTGACCACCCCGAGGGCGTGGAAGGTCTGCACCACCGGGATCCCCAGCGGCCGGGCCGAGGCCAGCGCCGCCCCCCCCGACATCCAGAAGTGGCCGTGGACCACGTCCGGCGGGTCGTCCCGGAACGACCTCCACAGCCGGTGGGCGAACTCGTCCATGTGCGGCAGCAGGTCGTCCTTGGGGATCGGCTCGGCCGGCCCGGCGTCGACGTGCTCGACGGTTACCCCGGGCGCCGCCTCGACTCTCGGCGCCAGGTCCGGGTGGTCGCGCCGGGTGTGGACTACCACCTCGGCCCCGAGCCTGGCCAGCGCGGCCGACAGCGCGGCCACGTGCACGTTCTGCCCGCCGGCGTCGGTCCCACCGAGCACGGCCAGTGGGCTGGCGTGCTCGCTCACCATGGCGATCCTCATGCGCCCACCTCCTCCAGCAGGGCATCCCAGTCGCCGAGGAACCGCTCGAGCCCGTAGCGGGAGGTCGCGGCCGCCCGGGCGGCCTTGCCCATCAGCCGGGCCTGCTCGGGGTCGGCGACCAGCCGCCTGGCCGCGTCGGCCAGCACCTCGACCCGGGTTGAGATCACCCCGGCCTCGGGCGGGACCGCCTCGACGACCTCGGTGGTGGCCAGCGCCACCACCGGCATCCCCAGGTGCATGGCCTCCAGCAGCGACAGCCCGAGCGAGGTCCAGCGCACCGGGTGCAGGTACAGCCGCCGCCTGGCCATCTCGCCGTGGAGCCGCTCCTGGTCCAGGTCGGCCACCGACCGGATCCCCGGCGCCCCGACCAGCCTCTCCGACCGCATCCCGAACAGGTCGAGCGGCACCGCGGCCCCCAGCCGCCCCAGCAGGTCGGTCCCGGTCACCCGCCCGCGCCGGCCGGCCTCGTTGACCACCACCGCAGCCGCCGGGATCTCCCCGCTGTACCGCTCGCCCGGGTCGACGATCCCGTGCTCGATCACCCGCGTGGTCGTGCTCCCGCAGTCCCAGAACAGGTCGTTGAAGTGGGTGACGTGGACCACCACGAGGTCGTCGCGGTCGGCCGCGACATGGCGCAGCTCGTTGACCCGCCCCTGGGGCGCGTTGTGTTCCAGGTAGACCGCCGGCACCTCCCGGCCCGCCCGCCGCCCGCCCAGCCACTCCTGGCCCAGCCCTCCGAGCTCCTGCGGCCGCTGCAGGATCACCACGTCGACCTCGGCCTCGGCCGCCTCCTCTTTGGTGATCTCCACCGCCGACGCCGGCCACGACCAGGTCTGGGCCCGCCCCAGCCCGTCGGCCCCCCGATCCGGCGTCACCGGGATCAGGTACTCGTGCCGCCCCTGCACGAACGCGGTCGTCCACGACCCGTGCACATGCCACAGCAGCACTCTCACCCCGCCACCCCCTGATCGACCGGGGCACCCCTCCGGCCGGACTCCTCCGGCGGCTGCGGGAGCGGCGCCAGCCGTTCGACCGCGGCCACGACCTCGTCCACCGGGACCCCGTCCATGCACGGATGCCCCGGCACCGGGCAGACCCGCGCCCGCGACCCGGCACATCCGGCCGTCTGGTCCCCGAGCAGTACCTGCGGCACTCCCCAGGGCCGCCACCGCACGGCCGGCACCACTGGCGAGAACAGCGACACCACCGGCACTCCGACCGCCGCCGCCAGGTGGCCCGGCCCGGTGTTGCCGACCACCACCACCTCGGCCCCGCCGAGGATCCCGGCCAGCTCCCGCAGGTCGGCCTTTCCCCCAAGGTCGACCACCCCGGCCCGCCGCCCCCCGGCGACCATCGCCGTCAGCGCCCGCTCGTCGGCGCTCCCCGTGACCACCACCCGCCGGCCGCCGCCGACCAGCGCGTCGACCAGTGCCGCGTGCCGCTCCGGGGCCCACGCCCGCGCCGGCACCGAGGCCCCCGGATGCACCACCACGTAGCCCCCGCCCCCCAGGTCGGCCACGTCGGCGACCAGCTCTCGCCGGACCCGGAGCGCCCCGTCGTCCCCCTCCGGCAGCCGGTACCCGAGGGTCGCGACCAGCGACAGCCCCCGCTCGACCTCATGCAGGTCGTCGTCCACCTGGTGCCGCACGTCCAGCAATGACCCCGGGTAGTCCACGCTGACCGCCGCGATCGTCGGCACCCCGGCCATCCGCAGCAGCAACGCCAGCGGCAACGGGCTCTGGCGGAACGAGGTGAGCACCACCGCCTGGTCGATCTCCAGGTCGGTCAGCCGGTCCACCACCGAGTCGATGCCCCTGCGGGTGACCTGCCGCGGCTCGGCGTCGATCCAGGCCGCGTGCTCGACCACCACCTCGTCCACCCCGGGAAGCAGCTCGCCGGCCTCCCGCCCCCGCGGCCCGCACAGCAGGGTCACCCGCCCGGCCCCGGCCGCCACCGCCCGCACGGCCGGCCCGGCCAGCAGCACATCCCCCATGCTGTCTTGCCTGGCCACCAGCACATGTCGGCTCACGGCCGGCTCTCCGAAGGCCCCAGCACCAGCTCGACCGCGCTCAGCAGGTCGGCCGCCACCTCAGGAGCCGCCGCGACCTCCTTGTCCCGGGTCACGGCCGTCGGCACCAGCACCCCCCGGGCCCCGGCGGCCCTGGCCGCCTCCACGTCGGCCCCGATGTCCCCGATGACCACGCAGTCCCGGGCGTCCACCCCCAGCGCCCCCGCCGCCGCCTCGATCAACCCCGGTGCCGGCTTTCGGCACCTACACCCCTCCGCCGGCCCATGCATACAAACCAGCCACGGCCCCAGCGGCCCGGCCAGCTCCTCGACCCGCCGGTTGACCGCCTCTACCTGCTCGACCCGCAGATACCCCCGCGCAACCCCGCTCTGGTTGGACACCACCGCCGTGGCCACTCCGGCCGCCCTGAGCCGATCCAGCGCCTCCCGCGCCCCCGGCATGAGCACGACCCGCCCCGGATCCCCGTTGTAGGGCACGTCAGCCACCAGCGTCCCGTCCCGGTCGAACAACACCGCCTTGGGTGGGGAAGACATGGGCCGATCAGCGGATCCGGAGGTCACCGGTCGGCCAGCAAGTCGGGGCGCACGCTCCCGATCAGCCAGCCTCCAGGGCAGCCGGACCCACCCCGACAGCCAGTACCAGGTCGCCACCGGCGGCATCAGCACGCTGGTCGCGCTCATCTTCGCGATCTCAGCGGCCGACCGAGGCCCTGGAACGATCCGAGCCAGCGCCAGCTCCACCGTCCCCGCCAGCCACCCGGCGCCGGCCAGCCCCGCGACCCACCGAGCCCGCAGAGCCCGCCGAGCCACGACCCAGGCCCCGAGCCCCACCAGCCCCGCGCCCGTCACCGCCAGGTGCCGCGCCCGCCGGCCGCGAGGGACCCCGGCCGAGGCCCGCCACCCCCGCCCGTGCACCCCCCGCATCAGGGCGTCGTCCGCGTTGCCCGCCTGGACCCGCAGGCTGACCGTTCCCCCGGACACCCGGACCGGATGGGTGACCACCCGCCGCCCGGGAACGATCCGGTGCCCGGCCCGGACCACCCGCAGCCCGAGGTCGGCGTCCTCCCGGTAGGCCCGGGGGAACCGCTCGTCGAACCCCCCGACCTCCTCGAGCACCGAGCGGCGATAGGCCATGTCGGCGGTGGCCCACCGAGCCGTCTCCAGCCCGCGGACGTTCCGCTCCCAGTCGGTGGGCCGCCGCCCGGGAGGCATCGGCACCCGGACCCGCCCCTGACTGGCCGCGACCTCCGCCTCCAGCCCCTCCAGGTCATGAGCCAGGTCGGCCAGCCACGAGGGCCCAGGGACCACGTCGTCGTCCAGGAACGCGACCCACTCGGCCGTGGCCCGCCGCCAGCCCAGGTTTCGGGCCGCCGCCGGCCCGGCGCCCCGCCCTTCGATCACCGACACCCCGGCGACCCCGCCCAGCGGCAGCGCCCGCGACCGGTCCCGCCGGTCGTCCACCACCAGGACCCGCCCCGGTGCGGGACCGTCCGCGCCGACCAGGGCGGCCAGGAGCAGCCGGAGGCTGTTCCGCCCGACCGTGGGGACGACGACGTCGAAGGTCATGGCCTCGTGAAGGCGGCTCGCCGGACCAGGAACGGCCCGAGGGCGAGGACGTCCACCGGAGCCGCCCCGAAGCACTCGAGCGCGTCGCGAGGGTCGTCGACCATCGGCCGCCCGGCGGTGTTGAGGCTGGTGTTGACCACCACCGGGACCCCGGTGCGCTGCTCGACCGCCTCCAGCAGCCCGGCGACCAGCGGCTCGCCGGCCCGGTCGACGGTCTGGATGCGGGCGCTGCCGTCGACGTGGACCACGGCCGGGATGCGCTCGCGCCAGGCCGGCCGCACCCGGTGGGTGAACAGCATGTAGGGGCTCGGCATGGGCCCCTCGAAGATGTCGCCGGCCCGCTCGGCCAGGACCATCGGGGCCACTGGCCGGAACTGCTCGCGCCCCTTGACGTCGTTGAGCCGTTCCAGGTTGGCCGCCCTGGTGGCGTTGGCCAGCAGGCTGCGGTGCCCGAGGGCGCGCGGCCCGTACTCGCTGCGGCCCTGGAACCAGGCGACCACCCCGTCAGCGGCGAGCACCTCGGCGACCGCGTCGGCCAGGTCGGGCGGGCGCTCGTAGGCGACCCGGGCCGTGGCCAGCCAGGCGGCCAGCTCGTCGTCGGTCCAGCCGCGCCCGAGGGCGGCCGTCGGCATGGGCGCGACCCGGTCGCCGAGGGCGTGGGCGACGTGCATGGCCGCGCCGAGGGCGGTGCCAGCGTCGCCAGCGGCCGGCTGGACCCAGATGCGCTCGAACGGCCCCTGCTCGGCCAGGACCGAGTTGGCCACGCAGTTGAGCGCGACCCCGCCGGCCATGGTCAGGTCGCGGTCGCCGGTCTGGGCGTGCAGCCAGCGGACCAGCTCGAGCAGGACCTCCTGGAGGCGGAGCTGGACGCTGGCCGCCAGGTCGGCGTGCTCGCCGGTCCATTCCTCGTTCCGGCCGCGCCGCTTGGCCAGGGTGTTGAGCTCGATCGGGGCGACCGTGAAGCCGCCGTCGCCGGTGACCCTGACCGCCTCGCGCAGCTCCCGCAGGTAGGTCGGCTTCCCGTAGGCGGCCAGGGCCATCACCTTGTACTCGTCCGAGGAGCGCCGGAACCCGAGGTGGTCGGTGACCTCCTCGTAGAGCAGGCCGAGGGAGTGGGGCAGCTGCTGGGCGGCCAGGACCTCCAGGTCGCCGTCGACCGAGCGGCCGGCCAGGTGGGAGGCGGCCTCGCCGCGGCCGTCCAGCACCAGCACGCTGGAGGAGCGGTAGGGGGCGGCCAGGTGGGCCGAGGCGGCGTGAGCGACGTGGTGGGGGACGTAGCGGACGCCGGCCGGGTCGAGGCCGGGCAGGGCCGAGCGCAGGAACATCGGGGCCCGCTGGGCGTACAGGGTGCGCAGCCCCTCCCAGGCGTCGGCGGTCACGTCGGGCCCGGCCGGCGGGGCCAGGGCCGGGTCGTAGGAGTAGGCGACCGCGTCCAGGTCGTCGGGGGACAGGCCAGCCTCGGCCAGGCACCAGGCGGCCGACCGCTCGGGCAGCTCCCAGGTGGCGAACGGCACCGGCGGCTTGCCGTGCTTGCGCCGGGTGAACCGCTCCTCCTCGGCGGCGGCCACCACCTGGCCGTCAACCACCAGGGCCGCGGCCGGGTCGTGGAACACAGCGTTCACACCGAGGACACGCATCTTGTGATCCTTTGCACAATCGTTGAGGCAGGTGCCCCTCGGGACCCTGCTTGGCCTGCCACTTCTGTAGGGACAGGATGGAGTAGCCAAGGCGCGCAGAACCAAACAACCTTCATGGAATTTGCCGCTCCGCCGTCGGCGGGATCGTCGCCCTGCTGACGGTCGGTAGCTGGACGACCACTTACAATGGGTGGATGCCGGCGCGACCCGATCCTGCGTCCCTGTCCGCCTGGCGGCTGCTGCTGGAGGCGCACGCCACGGTCACCGAGCTGCTCGAGAGGATGTGCGGCCGCGTCCGACCGGCGCGGTAGGGGATCCCCCCGTTGAGGAGACGGTTGCGGGTCCAGTCATCGCCTGTGCCTCGGGCGCGAACCGTCCACTTCGTCGACCCGCCTCCAGGTCCGAATCCAGCGGTTATGGCCTTTGAAGGCGAGGCCTGCTCGGTGGCGTATCGAGCCCCCAGGGCCGACCGGAAGGCAGGATGGATGCGGCAGAGGACCACCTGGTCACCCTCCGCCGACAGCCGGCCACCGACCAACCAGAACGCTTCAAGGAAGTACAGGACCACTGCGCCAACCAGCAGCGCGAACGCCAACTCCAACACCACCCGTGCGCCGCTGATCAGCAGCCTATGAGGCGGAGGTCAACTCCGGGCTGTAGCGGTGGTGGGCGTGGGGGATCGTCTCGTCGATCCGGCTGGTGGCGGGATGATGCTGACGACAGGGTGGTGCGCCATCGACGCTGGCGGTGCCGCCGCTCACCTCCGGCTCCACCTAGCTTCCGATCGGGTTTGTCCCAACAGCCCTCATGCGAGCTTGGAGGAGGTGGGCGGGCTGCCCAGGCTGATCAGCGGGTTGTTCCCAAGGCCAGGTCGGGCTCGCCCCGCCGCGTCGGGGTCGCGTTAGGCGGCCGGGTCGGTCACCTCCCTGCGGGCGGTGCCGCTGGCCACCGTCGGCTCCCACGGGACCCGGTTCACGCACACCACCCACAGCTGGCGCAGCAGGGCCGCGGCGACCGCGGTACGGGCCTGGCCGTCGCTGAGCCGGTTGCGCTGGCGGCTGGTCAGGTGGGCGTAGCCGGCGGCGAACACCGGGTTGTGCGGCAACGCGCCCCACACCGCCGGCCAGGCGGCCAGCCGCAGCAGCGGCCGACCCCGACCCGAGATGGTGGTCTTGCCGGCAAAGGCGCCCGAGGCGTTGTCGCGGGGCACAGGCCGGCGTGCTTGACCACTGCTTTGGCGTCGTCGAAGCGGGCGGGGTCGCCAGTCTCGGCCAGGATCGCCGCGGCGCCAACCACCGACACCCCTCGGATGCTGGTCACCAGCTCGGCCAGGCCGAGCTCGCCGAGCACGCTGGCCATGCGGCCCTCGACCTCGGCCAGGGCCGCCAGCGCCTGCTTGACGTCGGCCAGCACCAGCGCGGCCCGCTCCAGCGCTCCGGCCCGCTGGGCTGTGCCCCCGCGGTCGTCGCCGGTAGCGGCATACAGCGCCCGCAGCACGCCCAGGTGGCGTCGCTGTCCACCCCAGCGACCCAGCTCGCGGGCGACCGCCCGGGCAAAGCGGGCCAAGCCCAGCCGGCGGATACGGGCCGGGTCGCAGCGGCTGACCGTCATCGCGGCCCGCCAGGTCAAGCTGTCAAGGAGATGCCGCGCCACCTCCAGGGCCGCCGGCCAGCCGCACTCCAGCAGGTCCCGCAGGCGCTGCTGGGCGGCGGTCGCCAGGGCGAGCTGCTCGACCCGCCGGTTGCCAAGGTGACGAAGCCGCGCCCAGGCCGCGGTCGGCCGCTCGGGCAGCTAGCAGTGCAGCTGGGTCGTGAGCCGGGCGATCAGCAGCGCATCTTGTCGTCGCTCTTGTCCCGGGTGAAGTCCTCGGCCTCGCGGGCCCGACCCACCAGCAGCGGCTGCACACAGACAGCCTCCAGCCCCAGCCTGTCGGCGTGCTCGACCACCACCCGCCAGCGGTGCCCGGTCGGCTCACAGGCGACCACCACACCGGCCAAGCCCTGCCGGCACGCCACCGCCAGGCCCCAACCCAACGCCCGATCCAGCTGCCAGGGGCGGCACCGCCAGGTCCGGCGGGCCAGCACCCGCGAGTCGTGGTCGCAGACCACCACCACCTGGGTGTCATCGGCCAGGTCGACCGCCAGCACCGCACGGTCACGGCTGACCACCCCACGCAAGCGTTCCAGGCGGGCGTTGCGGCGCAGGTCGCCTCGGGACAGCCGGTTAGCATGGGCCATGACATCCTCCTGTTGCGGTGGGACACCAAGCCCATGAACCGCATCAGGTGGATGTCTTGCTGTCCAACCGCTCAGGCACTTACTAGGCCTCCGGGTCGGCGCCGCCGGGGACGTGCTTGGCGGCGAACCGCAGCAGCGTCTCCATCTGGCGGATGCGCTCGTTGACGACCAGGGCGCCGTGGCCGGCGTCGAAGCGGTCGAGCTCGAACGGCTTGCCCAGCTCGGTCAGGCGGTCGGCGTAGTTGAGCACCTGCTGGAGCGGGCAGCGGGTGTCGTTGTCGCCCACCATCAGCAGCACCGGGGTGGCGACCCGGTCGACGTAGGTGATGGGCGACCGCTCGACGTACAGGTCGTGCTTGTCCTCGGGGCCGCCGCCGAACAGGCTGCGGTCGAAGGCCTGCAGGGCCTCGGACTCGTCGGCGTAGGCCGACAGGTAGTCGGCCACCGGGACCACGGCCATGGCGGCCCGCCAGCCCTCGGGCACGGTCCCGATCGCCTGCAGGGTCACGTACCCGCCCCAGGAGGCGCCGCTGACCACCACCTGGCCGGGGTCGGCCAAGCCGCGGGCGACCAGGTCGTCGCGGCCGGCGACCACGTCCTCGATCTCGGGGCGGCCGGGGTCGCCCTCGAGCACGTCCTGCCAGGCCTTGCCGTAGCCGGTGGAGCCGCGGTAGTTGACCAGGC
>Ga0307318_10000291_pt1 | contig 16331 bp, 9 predicted proteins | sample ER_DNA_367_FD_194500 | JGI IMG/M metagenome (GOLD analysis project Ga0307318, IMG submission 194500) | Bulk soil microbial communities from the East River watershed near Crested Butte, Colorado, United States - ER_DNA_367 | ecosystem: Environmental > Terrestrial > Soil > Floodplain | place: USA...
GTCGGAGGGCCTGCCCACAAGTTGTTGCTCCCGGGGGATCTCGTGGTCTCGGTCGACGGCAAGGCCACCCCCGACGACGAGGCGGTGGCCGACGCGATCCGAGCCCACCGGGTCGGCGAAAAAGTACGGTTCGTGGTCATCCGCGACAAGGTCCAGACCGACGTGACCGTGACCACCGTTGAGTCGAACGTCCAGTCCGATGTGCCGGTCGTCGGCATCACTCTGGCCACCGGTTATCGCTACGACCCCGAGATCTCCTTCGACCTCGGGCAGCAGATCGGTGGACCCAGCGCCGGTCTGGTGTTCGCGCTGGCGATCTATGACAAGATCACCGACGGCCCGCTGCTGGCTGGCCGGCACCTCGCTGGTACCGGAAAGATCACACCCAACGGCGATGTCCAAGCCATTGGTGGCATTCAGGAGAAGGTCGCGGCGGCTCAGAAGTCCGGCGCCACGGCCTTCTTCGTTCCAGCGGTCAACTGTCGCGATCTCGAGGGCGTGCATACCGCCATGTCGCTGATCAAGATCGCCACGCTGGAGGATGCCATCAAGGCCGTGCAGACGCTCAACGCCTCTGGCGACACCAGCGCGCTGCCGCACTGCTGAATGAGCCAAGAGATGTGGAATCGAGAGCTGGCTGCGGCGCAGGCGCATACGCTGAGGTGAGTGACGTGCAGACGCACCGGCGGAACCGCAGGGGCCGGCTGGGTCGTTGCCGAGACAACGAGTACGGCGTAGCAGCGGTTGAGGAGAGATGAGAGTTTGAGCAGTCTGCGGGTCGGCCGGCGACGGAGCGCCATTCTGCCGACATTGGTCATTGTCGCGGTCCTGATCGTGGCCTTCGCCATCTTCACCAGCGTGTGGACCGACCGCTTGTGGTACGGCTCATTCGGCTACGCATCGGTGTTCAGCAAGATGCTGCTCACCAGAATCGGCCTATTCGTGGCGTTCGGGCTGATCATGGCGACCTGTGTGGTTGCCAACGCGGCGATTGCTTATCGGCTCCGGCCGCGGTTGGGAGCACAGACGCCGAGCAGTCCGCTGCTCGAGCGCTACCGCGAGCTGCTGGAATCCAGATTCGTCTGGGTGCTGGTCGCCGCGGGTGTCATCGTCGGCCTGTTCGCGGGCGGTACCGCCAGTGGGCGGGTGCTGGAGTACCTGGCTTGGCGCAATGCGCAACCTTTCAACGTCACCGACCCCCGGTTCGGGCTCGACGTCGGGTTCTTCGTCTTCTCCTATCCGTGGTGGCGGTTCGTCTTGTCGTTCGCCTTCACGGCTCTGGTCTTCAGTGCAATCGTCGCGGCCATCGTGCACTACACGATGGGTGGCTTACGGTTCAGCGGACCTCGGCGTGGCGGCAGCCGAGCCGCCCAGGCACATCTGTCGATCCTGGTCGGCCTCGCCGTGGTGGTGAAGGGCGTGAGCTACTGGTTCGACCAGTACGCGCTGGCGATCGACCGCTCGAACCGGCTGTTCACCGGCATCTCCTATACCGCGGACAAAGCGACGGTGACCGCCAAGATGATCCTGGCGATCATTGCGGTGATCTGCGCGCTGCTCTTCTTCGCGAATGCGGTGCTGCGCCGCTGGATGGTTCCGACGATCGGGCTGATCTTGTTGCTGCTGTCGGCCATCGTGCTCGGCCTGGTCTATCCAGGTGCGGTGCAGTACTTCTCCGTACGGCCCGATGAGCCGGACAAGGAACGTAGCTATATCAGAGCCAATATCGACGCCACCCGTGCCGCGTACGGGGTGGACAAGGTAGAGATCACTGATTACTCGGCGAAGACGACGGCCTCGGCCGGTCAGCTTCGGGCTGACGCGGAAGCGTTGCCCGGCATCCGTCTCATCGATCCCAACGTGGTCAGTCCCGCGTACGAGCAGCTGCAGCAGGTGCGCGGCTACTACGCGTTCCCCAAGAATCTCGACGTAGATCGTTACACCATCGGTGGCAGGGAAACCGATGCCGTGGTGGCGGTACGCGAAATGGATCTGGGCGGTGTCGAGGACAACTGGAACAACCGCAAGACCGTCTACACCCACGGTTACGGCTTGGTCGCCGCATACGGCAACCGACGCCAGCCCGGCGGCGAACCCGACTGGATTGCCAAGGACATTCCTCCGACCGGATTGATCGAGGAACACGAGCCGCGGATCTACTTCGGGGAACTGCAAGGCCAGCGGCCCGATCAGTACTCCATCGTCGGTGCTCCGGCTGGTATGCCTCCCATCGAGCTCGATACACCCGGCGGCGGCGAAGGCGGCAACCCCAAGACCTACACCTACACCGGCAAGGGTGGAGTCGGGATCGGCAGCATGTGGCTGCGGTTGCTCTACGCCGCCAAGTTCGCCGACGTCAACATCCTGCTTTCTGATCGTGTGCATCCGCAATCCAAGATCATTTATGACCGCACCCCACGGCAGCTCGTGCATGGCGCCGCGCCGTGGTTGAAGGTTGACGGCGACACATATCCGGCCGTTGTCGAGGGCAGGATCGTCTGGATCGTTGACGGCTACACGACCTCGGACTCCTATCCGAACAGCGAGCGCGTGAATCTCAATGAGGTCACCTCCGACGCCCAGACCAGCTCGGGTGGAACCGTTGTGGCGCAGCCGCAGGACGACATCAACTACATGCGCAACTCGGTCAAAGCCGTCGTCGATGCCTATGACGGCAGCGTCAAGCTGTATGCGTGGGATGACACCGATCCGGTACTGAAGACCTGGTCGCTGGCCTTTCCCAATGTCGTGCAGCCGAAGTCAGCGATCTCCAAAGATCTCCTTGATCATCTGCGCTATCCGCAAGACTTCTTCAAGGTGCAGCGTCAGATCTTGGCCCGCTACCACATGACCAACCCGGACAACTGGTACCAGCGGTCCAGCTTGTGGGATGTGCCGACCGACCCGGTCGCGGGCGCCTCGGCGCAAACCAAGGAGCCGCCGTTCTACCTGTCGGTGAAATGGCCGGGCGATGATGACCCGATCTTCTCGCTGACCAGCTCATACGTGCCGTTCAAGCGCTCCAACCTGGCCGCGTACATGGCTGTGAACGCAGATGCCAGCAGTCCTGAGTACGGACGGATGCGCATTCTGCAGATGTCCGACACATCGCAGATCGATGGTCCGGGCCAGTCCTTCAACGCCATGACCACTAATGAGACGGTGGCCGATCGGCTACGGCCCTTCCTGAACCAAGGTGCGGCCAGTGCGACCTTCGGCAACCTGCTCACGTTGCCGGTCGGCGGCGGGCTGCTCTATGTGACGCCGGTCTACACCCAGCGTCAGGGCAGCACCGGATCCTATCCGGCGCTCCGATTTGTGGTGATCCGGTTCGGTCAATCGGTCGGTATCGGGGACACCTTGCAGCAGGCGCTGGACCAGGTCTTCCAAGGCAGCTCCGGCGGTACCACCAATGAAGGCAGTACCGACAGCAACACGCCTGCCGGCAACAGCAAGCCTGACAATCCGGCGGCGACCAAGGCGTTGGGTGAAGCGCAAGCAGCCTTCCAGGCCGCCGACAAGGCGCTGAAATCTGGAGACCTCGCGACGTACCAGAAGAAGATGGCGGAAGCCCAAGGCGCCGTGCAGCGGGCGACGCGCGCTCTCGGCCGTTAACTATCGGCCGGGCGTACCTCAAGATCGGCAAAGCCGGACGCACGGAGCGGATCAGCGAGCCGCTCGGCGTCGCCCACGACCACCAGGGTCAGGTCGTCTGGATGGACGACCGAACGGTACGCCTCGGTGGCTCCCTCCGGGGTCACCGAACGCAGCAGCGCCAGGCTTCGATCGACGTAATCATCAGGCAGCCCGGCGAGCACCTGAGTTGCGGCTTGATCAGCGACGCCATCCGCGGTCGCATAGCGCAGCGGGGAGACGCCGGTGAAGAACGCGACCGCGTCGCCGACCTCCTGGCTGCTGAATGGCACCGAGTCAACCTTGATCAAGTCCCGAGTGGTGGCGAGCGCATCGACTACGACGTCAGTCCGGAATGAACCCTGTACCGCAAAGGAGCCGCCCGTTCGCAGCGGGCCGAAGTTCATCCGTACGCCGTAGGTGTAGCCCTTCTCCTCGCGGAGCACCGCGTTTAGCCGGGACAGGAACGCGCCGCCCATCGCGTACGAGGCGACGGAGATGGCGGACCAGCGCGGATCCAGGCGGTCGATGCCGAAGCTGCCGTATCGCACATCGGCTTGGACCGCACCCGGCCGGTCGATCAGCAGCGTGCGCCGCGGGCCCGCGGCTGGCTCTTGGACGGATACCTGTCGCTGATCATCGTTGCGCCAAGATCCGAGGCTGCGTTCTGCAACCGCGATCGGGTCGTCGGCGAAGTCACCTGCCAGCACCAGCGTCGCACCCGTCGGTCCGAAATGATCATGATGGAACGCGGCCACCGCATCCGGTGTCACCTGCCGGATGGTGTCGGGCTCGCCACCGCTCATCCGCGCGGCTCGCTTGGTCTCCTCGAAGACCGCCGCTCGGAAGGCGATGCTCGCGGTTTGAGCCGAGTTGGCCTGTGCCTGTTCGATTTCGGCCAGCCGGAGCTGAACGTGGCGATTGACGTCGCGCTCGGCGAGTGACGGCTCGGTCACCGCCTCCGCGAACAGCTCCATAGCTCGATCAAGATGCGATGCCGGAACATCCAGGACGAGTTGGGCTCCGGACAGCGAGAGATCAACTCCGAAGCCAGCCCCTTCGGTTTCCAGCAACTCGGCGAACTCTTCGCCGTTGTGTCGCTGAGTTCCCTCGTCCAGTGTTCGCGCGCAGATGGTCGCAACGCCTTCGATGTCGCGGGGTTCGGCGTTGAGCGGGACACCGAGCACGAGGTGAGCCGAGATCACGTGCTGACCGGGAAGATTGAAGATCAACAGCTCTATGTCATTGCTCAATCGAGCTCGCTGTGGCTCCGGAAACGCCCAGACAGCTGCGGGGGCGATCGACGGGCGCGGCAGGAACTCTCTCATGGCGCCTCCTGCCGGTAGATCAACGTCGCTCGCTGGTCGGGGCGCAGCCACTCCTGTAATGCAGCGCGAACGTCCTCGCTGCCGATGGCGCTGATCTCGGCGATCCGGGAAGTGATCAGATGCGGATCGCCGTGCAGCGTCGCGTATTCGCCGAGCACATCGGCGCGTGAGTCGACCCGGGCCAGTTCGTGGAGCCAGTGCCGCTCGAACTGGGCCTTGGCTCGCCGCAGCTCCTCATCGGTTGGCCCGTCGGTCAGCAGTTGATCAATCAGCTCCGACATCTCCTGCTCCAGCTGCTCAGGCCGGATGCCGTCACGGGACCGTGCGTAGCCGAAGCCGAAGGAGTTACCACCAATGAGGCCCAACGCGGACGCGCTGGTGCTCTCGGCGTGCTCGGTGCCGCGGACCAGCTGCTTGTGCAGGCGCGAGGTCTGGCCATGCCCGAGGACAGTCAGACCAAGGTCGACCGCGTCGAAATCTCTGCCTCCGGTTGCGGGTAGCCGCCAGGAAAAGTAAACGGCATCGGCCGGTACCTTTCCGGAACTCTCGGTGCGGGGGAGACCGGACAGTGGCTGCAACGGTCCGGCTCCGGGTTTGGGTGGCTTGGAACCGGAGGCAAGTGGCCCGAAGTAGACGTCGGCGCGCTCGAAGGCGTCCTCGGGCTCGACGTCGCCGACAATTGACAGGACCGCGTTATTCGGCACGTAATGGCGCCGAAAGAAGCTGTGCACGTCGTCCAGAGTGGCCGCGTCCAGATCCTCCATCGAGCCAATCGTGGTGTGCCCGTACGGATGGTCCGGCGGGAACGTCAAGGTGTTGAGCAACTCCATGACATCCCCGTAGGGCACGTTGTCGTAGCGCTGTCGCTTCTCTTCCTTCACCACCTCGCGCTGATTGTCCAAGTTCTCTTGGGTCAGCGCATCCAGCAGCGTCGACATGCGGTCGGCCTCTAGCCACAGGGCCAGATCGAGCCCGCCGGTCGGCAGGGTCTCGAAGTAGTTCGTCCGATCGAACCAGGTGGTGGCATTGACCACGGCACCAGCCGCCTGCAGCAGCGAGATGTGCTGGCCGGACGCCACGTTCGCCGAGCCTTGGAACATCACATGCTCGAAGAGATGGGCAAAACCGGTACGGCCCTGCTCCTCGTCTCGGGAACCCACGTCATACCAGATGTTGACCGCGACCGACGGCGCAAGGTGGTCTGGACTAGAGATGACGCGCAGCCCGTTTTCCAATGTGTGCTGGACGATCGGGTAACCAAGACTGGTGATCGGGCCCGAAGTCATGTCCCACATCACAACACATTGCCCGACGCGTTGGATGCCGGGGGCGCTGGTCGTCTAAGTGATCACTCCGGCGACTCTCGCGGGCTCGGCGTACGCCACAGCCAAGCTGGTGATCGTCTCGTGTGCGTTCAGTCCACTGGGATTGGGCACCACCCAGATCCGTGCGCCCGATGGCAGCGCAGCCTGCTCGCCCTCCCTCGCCTTTGGAACGGCGAAGGCCACCCGGTACGCGGTGATGCCGGCGATCGCAACGACCACCGGATGATGCTCTGTGACGAACTTCTCGAGCCGCGTACGCCCCGCCCTCAATTCAGCGGGAGCAAGCTCGCCGGCGCGGGCGGTGGCGCGATTGACCAGATTTGTGATGCCGATGCCACGCTTGACGAAGTAGGCCCGGTCTTGGTCAGTCATCGGTTTGCCTCGGTCAAGATCACGATCGAGGATGCCGGCTAGCCGTAATGCTGGGTAAAAACGGTTGCCGGGATGGGCGAAGTGAGTCTGTGTAGCGGCGGTCCACAAGCCTGGGTTGATACCGACGAAGAGCAGCGTCAGTCCCGGGCCGACCAGATCGGGAACCGATGCATTCCGAAAGGCCTGCAACTCCTGCTGAGTAAAGCCCACGGACGTCACCGTAGTGGTTAGCCTTTCTCCGTGACTGAGAGCGCTGGCCTTGCTGTTGGCGCTCGACGCGACTCTCGACGTCGATTTCGTCAGGTCGTGTTCACCCTGCTCAAGGTCGCCGGTGCAAACGTTGGGCTGCTCGCGATCTACTACCTGCTGCCGCTGGATCGCACCTCGAGTGGTTGGGCGATCGCGCTGCTGGCTGCCGGACTTCTGGCGCTCGTCGGCCTGGTCGCCTTTCAGGTACGGGCGATTATTCGAGCGGAGTATCCGGTGCTCAGGGCGGTCGGAGCTCTCGCGACCAGTGCTCCACTGTTTCTGCTGCTGTTCTCCGGGACGTACTTCGTCTTGGGCGCGCTCTCTGCCAGCAATTTCAGCGAGCCGTTGACCCGTACCGATGCGCTCTATTTCACCGTCACCGTTTTTGCCACGGTTGGGTTCGGCGACATCACGGCCACGAGTCAGGGCGCTCGGGCTCTGGTGACGGGGCAGATGGTTGCCGGCATCGTGATCGTAGGTCTCGGGGCGCGAATCATCATTGACGCGATCAAGTACGGGCGGCAGCAACAGCCGGTACAGCAGGCCAATGCTGAGCCTCATGCTGATGCCGGCTAAGCACTTGTCGGCGAGGTGGAGCCCGCTCCTTCGGCGCCGGATGCCTGCGCCTGGCCCGTAGCCGGCGGCTCCGCTGTTTGTGCACTCCGATCCGGCAGGATGTTGATGATGACAAAAGACACGGCCACTGCTACGACGACCTGCGGTGTCACCACGAGACCGTCGGTGCCCAGCAGCACTACGGCGAGCAGCGTCGATGTCAATGGCAGTCGCAGCATGGCTGCGCACATGGCCCCGATTCCCATAGCGATTCCAGCCGCCAGATTCATGCCGGGCAATGCGCTCGCGGCAACACCGATCGCAGCGCCGATGAACATCGAAGGGAAGACCGGACCGCCGCGAAAGGCGCTCAGTGAGAACCCGTAAGCCAGGGCCTTGCAGAGTATGAGCAAGATCAACACGGAGAGCGAATAGTCGGCTGCGTGTTCGACCAGCTCGGGCAGCGCATCCTGTCCGGAGAACAGCACTTGGGTGAAGCTGCGTCCCGAGATGAGCTGATACACCATTGCCGTGAGGCCGATCAGCAGACCGAGGAGCACGGTAACCAAGACACGATTCAGGTGCACGATTGGACGTAGCCGCAACGCTAGAGATCGGATCAACCAGCCGAGGAAGGCGCCCACCACCCCCATCACTATCGCCCAAGCCAGGGATGCCACCGTCGGTGGCATTGGGGGCGGAACTGACGGCAGAGCAAGCGAAAACGTGCCAAGGCCAGTCCAGTTGTCGAGACCAACGAAGACCAGGGCCCCGATGCCCGATGCGAGCAGGCCTGGCAGCGCCACCAGGCTCAGCGTCATGCCGCCGATCCCCGCTGCCTCCATGATCAGAAATGCGCCGAGCACGGGGGAGCCGAGCAGCGTGCTGATTGCGGCAAAACTGCCGGCCGACGCCATGACCGTCGTTGCCATCGGCGGCGCATCTTTCCTCGCAAGGCGTACGGTCAGCGCTCCAAGCCCGCCGCCGATCGCGATGAGAGGCGCTTCGGGTCCGAGCACTGCGCCGAGGCTGAGTGTTGTCAGCGCGGCGAGGGCTATGGCTGGAAGCTCGCGGCCGGTTGCCGGACTACCGCCGGTCTTGAAGCCAAATGCGGGTGAATGTCCTCCGTTGCCCGGCAGGTACCTGATGGTCAACGCTGTCAGCAGTCCGGACACCAGCAGCCAGGGCACCGGCCACCACGCGGGCGGGGCCGCCCCGAAGAGTTGATTCGGCAGGTCGGTAAATAGGTAGTGCTGGATCACTGCCACCAATGCGAGGAAGCCGTAGGCGATTGCCGAGATCGGAATGCCCGCGATCGCTGCGAGCACAAGCGCTCCGAGGTAGGCCCTCGAACGAATCACGGCGACAGGGTCGATCGTTGGTGGTCTTCCCGTGGGCGCGCCTAAGGGATGCTGGCTCGGTTCAGGGAATGCGCCACTTCTGGGACTGCTTGAGTCAGCCATGAGATGCAGTCTCTCCTCAGATCAGCATGGCGTGGTCGACTACACGCCGGTTTGGACACTCAGTCGCCCGGATTTGGCCGCAGCAGTGAAGGCGTCGTAGTCGCGCTCGTTCTGGTCGGCGTAGATCACCGAAAAGTCCGCGATCGCGCTATCGAATCTGTCGCCCTTGCCGAGATAGGAGGCGATGGCAATGCGATCGCCCCAACGGGCATGGGCACGTGCGAGGGCGGCTGCGCAGAGGCGAGCGTAGAAGGTGGCGCCCCGCACCTCGAGGTTGTCGACGTTGACCCCGCCCTTCCAGTCATGAAACTGCCGTACGTAGTAATCGCGCGTGACTCCGTCCAGGCCCCTGATGCGTTGCCAACCCAGGAAGATGTCGGTCGCGCCCTGCATCAGGCGTTGCCCAACCACGATGCGTTCGCCGTGATGCTGGTAGCTGCTGCTGCCGAGGAACCGCTCCAGTACTGAGGCATTCGCCTCTTTGACTTGTAGAAACAGCGGATCCTTGACGTCGCGGCCCATCAGGAGCAGCAGATAGCACCGGGTACCGACGCTGCCCACTCCCACGACTTTGCGGGCGGCATGGACGTAGCGAAACTCCTCCAGCGGGTGCCCCTGCCGACCAATGGTGCGCCGGTAGGAGCTGAGCAGTTTCTTGATCAACGGGGTCGGGTCTTCCCACTCCGTTCCCGGCACCACGAGATCCTCGATAGGTACCACCAGCGGCGGATCGGCCACGATTCGAAGCTCGCCGTCGACCTCATGCGCCCGCTTGGCGAACACCCGGATGCTGTCACGTGTCTGCGCTTGGGCCACCCGTCGCTTTGCGGTCTTCAGCTCTTGTTTGGTCAGGCGTTTCTGCTGCGCCTCCTGTTGGGCCAGCGTCAGCAGCATGCCTGCATCGAGCTGGTCATACCAGGCACCGAGGGTTCCCAACGCGGCGGCGTGGCTCATCCGGTCCCGATACTCGCGTACTCCAGTTATCACGACTGCACGCCGGTCAGCAGGGGAGAAGCCCCGGTCACGCCCTAGGATCTCGAGGCTGGCCGCGAGCCGCTTGACGTCCCATTCCCATGGGCCCGGCAGGGTCTCGTCGAAGTCATTGATGTCGAAGAGCATGCGGCGCTCGGGCGTACCGAAGAGTCCGAAGTTCGACAGGTGCGCATCGCCGCACAGCTGGACGGTGACTCCCGACACCGGTGTTGGGGCCAGATCCGCGGCCATGATCGTGGCGGCTCCGCGGAAGAAGGTGAAGGGGGAGAGGAGCATTCGCCCATTGCGAATCGGAATCAGCTCTGCTACTCGGTCCTTCGACTGCTCCTCGAGAAGCGTGACCGGATCCGGCCGGCCAGCGGCCCGCTCCCAATGGGCATGGGCTGACCTCGGGGCCTTGGTGCGAGCATCTCTGCCCCTGGCGATGCGCTGTTCTGCCGTCAGACGTGCCCGTCGCCACGACGCTCCGAAGTGCTCATTGAGCGTGCCGGGTGGTTCGATCTGCTCAGATTCTTTGGTGCGTGTGGTCGCCGCCATGTTGCTCCCAGTCGCGCTGCTGTTGATGACAGTTTCTACAGCTAGCGGCGACTTTGCTAGGGGACCGCGCCATGGGATGGCACTGTTGACCCGAACGCCCCAATCGTGATGCGCGCGGCCGGCGGAGATGATCGTTGCCCGATTGGGCCAGCGCCGCCGGAAATTTCTGGAGAAAATCACTGAGTCATGTCAACCGAAGAGGCCGCTGCGGCGAGTGACTCATTGATGGAAAGCCAAGCCGCAGCGGCAGCCGCCGTCGAACCCACAGTCGATGTGGGTAGCGAGTCGTTGTCGTTCGCTGACTTCTACCGGCGGGAGCACCGACATGTGCTCGGCCTGGCATTTGTCCTGACCGGCAACCAATCGGTGGCCGAGGACACCGCGCAAGATGCGTTCACGGCTGCATTTCGGCGTTGGTCCTCCATCGTTGCCTACGACTCGCCGGGCGCCTGGGTGCGGCGAGTCACCTGTCATCGAGCAGCGTCGGTGTTGCGGCGTCGGGTACGCGAGGCGAAGGCAGTGATGCGTCTTGCCGGGCGTACCCAGGCCTACATCGAACTGGACGAAGGCGATGAAGCATTTTGGCAAGCCGTCCGTGGTCTGCCACCCCGGCAAGCACAAGTGGTCGCCCTCTATTACCTCGAGGACTACAGCGTGCGGGAGATCGCCGAGGTTCTCGACTGCAGCGAAGGCACTGTCAAAACCCACTTGAGCCGGGCGCGCAAAGCCGTCGCTCGTCAATTGCAGCTAGAGGACGCAGAATGAGCGACTTCGAATCGCGAGCCCGGAAGGCGGCCGACGCCGTTCGACGGCAGATAAATGAGCACACGTCCGACGCGGAGAAGGGCATTCGTCGGGCCCAACGATCGCCCAGCCGAGTGGCCATTCCGAGTGCGGTTGCTGCGGCGGCAGTCCTCATCGCTGGCGTCGCGATTGCGCTACCTCGTGGAGGCGGGGACGGAGGAACCTCAAGTGCGGAAGGTGCGGCGTACGCGATGGCAGGGGCGTTGCAGCCCTTCGACACATGCGACAGCGTTCTGGCGTACTTCAAGGATCAGGCGCCTGAATACCTGATCCAACGCGTGGGTGGTGGCGCGGTGCCGAGCAGAACCGACGCCGGCGGATCGGCGACCGAGCGTACGGTACCTAACGCTGGCCGCGCGGCTGACTCCTCGGGCAGCGCGGAGAAATCGGCGGGTACGCCGCAGGCCCACTCGACCACGAACGTCCAAGAGGCGGGAGTTGATGAACCGGACATCGTCAAGACGGATGGGAAACGGATTGTCGCGGTAGCGCAAGCCCGGGTGCATCTGGTCGGGCTCGACGGCGGCAAGATGACTCTCCGCAAGACTTTGCCGGACACGATGGTTCGCAATGTATTTCTCGCCGGCGACCGGCTGCTCGTCTTTAGCGGCCAAGAGGGTCAAGGCTTCGCGCCTGGATCGCGCTGGGCAGGTCAGCAGGCCGTCCTGACGATGTATGACATCTCCGACCTCGGCGATCCCCAACGCATTGCAACCTTGACGATCGACGGCGATGTACTGGACGCGCGACTTGTGGGGACGCAGGTGCGGGTGGTCACGGTTTCGGCGCCCGATGTCGATGCTCCGTCGCCGGTCTATGAGCCGGATGGCAATATCTCGCAGAAATCGAAAGACGAGCTACGAGCCGCGGTCGCGAAGACGACTGTCGATGACTGGATTCCGGCGTACACGCTGCGCGATGGCGTGGGTGCCGATGTCAGCAAGGGACGTCTGGTTGACTGCGCGAATCTGGCTCATCCCGAGAAGTTCTCCGGGCTGGACACCGTTGCGGTGTCATCGTTCGATATCGGCTCGGATTTGCAGTCCCGCAAGAGCGTGGGTGTGATTGCCGGCGGACAGCAGATATACGCGACTGACAAGTCGACCTACGTCTCGACTACAGAGTGGAGCCGTGACGGTTCAGCCGCGACGACGAGCCTGCACAAGTTCCTTACCGCGCCGTCGGGTGCAACGACCTACGAAGGATCAGGTGGGGTGCCGGGAACCTTGCTGAATCAATATGCGATGTCGGAGTACGACGGCGTGTTGCGTGTCGCGAGCACGGTTTCCGAACGCCGTGGTTGGGTCAACGCTCGGCAGGTAACCGAGGGTGTGGTGACGACTCTGCAGGAACAGGGCGGCGCGCTTCGGCAATTGGGACAGGTCGGTGGGCTCGGCCATCAGGACAACGAATCGATCCGGGCAGTGCGCTTCATCGAGGACCGCGGCTACATCGTGACGTTCCGCCAGACCGATCCGCTCTACGTTCTTGATCTTCGCAATCCCGCGGCGCCGAAGGTCGTCGGTGAATTGAAGATTCCGGGCTACTCGGGCTACCTGCACCCGATCGGGAAGAACCTGCTACTAGGCGTTGGACAAAGTGGGCTGGACTCGAGCAACCCACCGACACCGACACGTCGCGGACAAATCGGCGTGCAGTTCTCCTTGTTCGACATCAGCGACCCGGCGTCACCGCGTCGCATCGACACGCAGACCTACGGTGGCGGGACCGCGGCAGCCGAGTTCGACCCGAAGGCGTTCTTGTACTGGCAGCCGCGTGATCTGATCATTGCTCCGACCAACTTGCATGGTGATTACCGAGGGCGAGGCGCGTTCAGCGGTCTTGTGTTACTCCGCGCGGACGCTAGTGGACTCTCAGAGATCGGCCGGCTGGCAACTACCGAGGCGTACGGCAGCGTCAACCGTTCTGTGGTTGTCGGCGACACCGTCTACATGCTCTCCGATCACGCTCTCCAGGCCAGTAGCCTCGATACTCACCGGGAGACCGGCAAGCTAATCCTGTAGCGGAATTTCGCGGGACCTTTGAGTTTCACCCGCGAGGCATCGACCTCTGCGGTCTTGGCCTCACGTAGTATCGCGGCTCGTGAGGCGCCTCGCTCTCGGCTTGTCCGCCGTCATAGTCGCAGCATTGTGCTCCGCTTGCCTCGCCACAACGGGCGCCGACCCCGACGACATACCGCCTGTCAACACTCGTCCGCCGTCAAGCGTGCCTCCGCCATCGACCGCGCCTCCGCCATCGAGTGTGCCGCCATCGAGTGTGCCTCCGCCATCGAGTGTGCCAACGGTCAGCAGGAAACCCGAAATGCCGACGCTAAAATTCGGCAAGTCCCACACCTGGCGCGACGGGGTCAGTGTGACCGTTGGAAAGCCACAGGTGTTCAAGCCAAGCAAATTTGCGGTTACCGAAAAATCAAAGCACTATGTGAAATTTCCCGTAACTGTTGTCAATAAGGCCGCCGAGCCTATTGACATCGGCTGGACGCACATCAGCGTTCAATCGAATAACAAAGACGCCGATCAATTTTATGATTCCTTGAGCGGTCTGAAAGGACCTCCCGAGACGAAAGTGTCAAAGGGTAGAAAATCGGATTTCGAGGTCGGATTCGGCGTCGCTAATCCTCATGATCTCACTCTGGAGCTCGTGCTGGATGGCGACTATGGGAGGCGACGTCTGCGCTACGCCACCTAGTGCCCTGGCGTATTACCGGCAAGTCATCGCGACGGATCCTTCACCAGCTCCTGCGGGCCTGCGGTCGGAGGGCTACGCTGCCGCGTGGGCAACGGGCAAGTCGATCGGCAGATCTCGCAACCATGCAGCTCAGCCCGGAAACCAATCCCCCGTAGACAAGGATGCTCGATGCCGCCAGCCCACCCCGTGCCGAACCCTCTGCCGTCAGCGGAGGAGGCCAGCGCTGGGCCGCTGACTCGGCGGAAATTCCTCACCTACGTTGTCGCAGCTCCCGTGCTCACTGTTGCTGCGAGCAGCACCGGGACCTTGATAGCTCCCGGCAAGGCGTACGCGGTCGTGCCCAGCCCGCCGCAGCCGGAGAACATTCTCGACCTCGGCGACGTCATGGTCGCGGCAACGAAGCAAGCTCAGGACCTTCTGGTGCTCGAGGTGACGACGGACAATCGGGTTGTCTTCCGGATGCCACGCGCCGAGGTTGGGCAGGGCATTACGACCGCACTCGCCATGGTGGTTGCCGACGAAATTGATGCTCGGCTCGCGGACGTGGACGTTCCGTTAGAGGACGCGCGTCAGGACCTTGGCACCGCGCAGTCCACCGGCGGGTCGTCCTCCGTGCGCTCGCTGTGGGATCCGGTGCGCTCGATTGCGGCGGAGGCCCGCGCCCGGCTCGTGACGGCCGCGGCGAAGCGGTGGGACGTGCCGGCAAGTTCGCTGACCACGCGCGATACGACGGTCAGGGCGCCGGACGGGCGCTCGGCGACGTACGGGTCGCTCACTGAAGCGGCCGCCAAGGTGGATCAACCAGCGGTGCCGACTGATCCGAAGCCCTCCTCTGAGTACCGAGTCATTGGCACCTCGACGGCTCGGATCGACGCCCGGAGCATCGTCACCGGTGCGGCGAAATATGCGCTCGATGTCAATGTGCCGGACGCGCTGCCAACGGTGGTCGTGAGGCCGCCCACGATCAAAGGCAAGGTGAAGACCTACGACGCAGCAGCGGCTCTGAAGATGCCAGGCGTCGTGGCCATCACCGAGCTGCCGAGCGGGGTCGCGGTAACTGCGAAGACCTTTGACCAGGCCTTGAAGGCAAAGTCGGCGGTTCAGGTGACCTGGGCGGCCGGGACGGTCGACAAAGTCTCCGACGCTGATATCGACGCTCGCCTCACTGCTGCGATCCCGCCGATGACCCCAACGCCTCCGCTGACCCAACGGGTCGACGCGACGTTTGAGTTCGCGTTCGTCAACCACGCCCCGATGGAGGTCGGTAGTGCTGTGGCAGATGTCCGATCTGGGTCTGCCGAGATCTGGGTGGCGTCCAAGTCGCCGACCGGAGCTCAGTCGGCAGTCGCGGATACCGTCGGGCTCAGCGTCGACGAGGTGACGCTGCACGTGGTTAGGGGCGGCGGCTCGTTCGGCCGGCGGCTCTACCATGAGCCGGCAGTCGAGGCGGCGTTGGTATCGCAGGCGATCAAGCGGCCCGTGAAGCTCATGTGGACCCGCAACGATGACATGCGCCACGGCCGCGTACGGCCGCGTAGCCACCATCAATTGCGAGCCGTCCATGCCGGTGGTGATGTGTTGAGCTATGAGCACCGCATGGCGTGCGTGGAGCTGGATCTCGGCAGCGGCACCGGGCAGGCGCTCGTCGATGCGGGCTACGTCAACCCGACGATCGGCGCAGCATTCTTCAATCTCAGCCAGTCCTGCCCGTACAACTTCGGGCCCGTCACCGAGAGCCTCAACGAGGTCTCCTACGACATGCCGACCGCGGCCTGGCGCTCGGTCTACTCGGCCCAGGCTCGTACGGCTGAGGAGATCTTGGTGGACGAGATCGCAAAGGGGCTGGGAACCGACCCGGTAGCCATGCGGCGGAAGTTCCTCAAGACCGGCGAGGCTCGTGCCGTGCTCGACAAGGTCGCCGCAGCTGGCAATTGGGGCCGGACTATGTCGTCCAAGACGGCGCAAGGTGTGGCGCTCCATGCCGAGTATCGCTCGATCGCGGCCTGCCTAGTCGAGATCGACTGCCGCAGCGACAAGCCGCGGGTCACCAAGGCCGTAATGGCACTAGACGTGGGCCGCCAGGTGAATCCGAGCGGTCTGCGCGCCCAGGCTATGGGCAGTCTCATCGACGGGATCAGCACCGTGCTGCTGGCCGGAAACCACCTCGATGACGGTGCGTTTCGCGAGGGCAGCTACAGCGATTTCAAGTACGCCCGCCAGGCGGATGCGCCGCTCGTCTGCGACGTGCACCTGGTCGGCGGAACCGGTAAGCCAGGCGGCGTCGGCGAGCTGTGCGTTCCAGCGGCAGCTGGTGCGGTGGCAAATGCGTACGCCCGCGCGACAGGCTCCAACCCACGTAAATT
>Ga0307318_10000293_pt1 | contig 16312 bp, 18 predicted proteins | sample ER_DNA_367_FD_194500 | JGI IMG/M metagenome (GOLD analysis project Ga0307318, IMG submission 194500) | Bulk soil microbial communities from the East River watershed near Crested Butte, Colorado, United States - ER_DNA_367 | ecosystem: Environmental > Terrestrial > Soil > Floodplain | place...
GCCGACAGGAGGCAGGCGTACCTAAGTCAGGGTCGGCCGTTGGTCCGCATAGGGGCTTTTGCAGCCGATGCGGTGGCTCGCAGTGCTCGCGACTTGGAAGCTTGACGTTCCGCCTCCGGTACGACGGTTGTCGACAACACGATCATCGAATGCGCCTCGACTCGATGAGTTGATCTGGCTCGCCAGGGACGAACATTGGGCGGATCGAGCTGTCCGGTTGCGGTATCGAGTCGCACCAGCCAGTTTTGGCCGAACTCCGCCGCCGGCATGGTGAACCTGATCGGTTCTGTGTGGGCATTGAAAAGCAATAGGAAATGATCATCGGTGATCGGTCGTCCCACTGCGTCGAGTTCCGGGATGGCATCGCCATTGAGAAAGACCATGAGGCTCCGGGCAAATCCGGAGTTCCAATCGGCCTCGTCCATCTCTGAGGCATCGGGCTTGAACCACAAGATGTCGCCGAGCTCACTTCCGCCACCGTGTTTGGCATCGCCGGCGAAGAATCGGTGCCGTCGCAGTATCGGATGGGCCTTGCGCAGGCCAATCACCGCGGACGTAAAGGCCAGCAGGTCCTTCTGGTCGGCGCCGAGATCCCAGTCGACCCAGGAAATCTCGTTGTCCTGGGCGTACACATTGTTGTTGCCGCGCTGCGTACGGCCCAGCTCATCCCCGTGCGCCAGCATTGGAACACCCTGGCTCACCATCATGGTGGTAATGAAGTTCCGCTGCTGTCGCAACCGCAGCGCGTTGATCGCGGGATCGTCGGTTTCGCCCTCTACGCCGCAGTTCCATGATCGGTTGTGGCTTTCGCCATCATTGCCGTTCTCGCCGTTCGCCTCATTGTGCTTGTAGTTGTACGAGACAAGATCACGCAGCGTGAAGCCGTCGTGGGCAACTACGAAGTTGATCGAGGCGGTAGGCCGACGGTCGGAATGCTCATAGAGATCACTGGATCCGGTGAGCCGGGAGGCAAACTCGGCCAGCGATGCTGGCTCTCCCCGCCAGAAGTCACGTACGGTGTCGCGGTACTTGCCATTCCACTCCGACCACAATGGAGGGAAGTTGCCGACCTGATAGCCGCCGTCACCGAGATCCCATGGCTCGGCAATCAGTTTTACCTGGGAAATCACCGGGTCCTGCTGGATGATGTCGAAGAAGGCCGACAGCTTGTCAACTTCATGGAACTGCCGGGCGAGTGTCGCAGCAAGATCAAATCGGAACCCATCGACGTGCATCTCCAAGACCCAATAGCGCAATGAGTCCATGATCAGCTGCAGCACGTGTGGGTTACGCATCAGCAGGCTATTGCCGGTACCAGTGGTGTCGTAGTAGTGCTGTTTGGCGCTATCGACCAACCGGTAGTAAGCCGCATTGTCGATGCCGCGGAAGGCGATCGTTGGGCCCAACTGATTGCCTTCGGCGGTGTGGTTGTAAACCACGTCCAAGATCACTTCAATGTCGGCTTCATGCAATGCCTTGACCATTGCCTTGAATTCGGTGGTCTGCTGACCAAGATCAAGACCGCTGGTATAGCCGTTGTGTGGGGCGAGGAAGCCGATCGTGTTGTAGCCCCAGTAATTAGACAAGCCCCGATCGACCAGGTGGGAATCGTTGACGAACTGATGGACTGGCAGCAGCTCAACCGCAGTTACCCCAAGCGAGGTGAGGTGTTCGACGATCGCCGGATGGCCCATGGCCGCATAGCTTCCCCGGATGTCGTCCGGGATTCCGGGATGAGTCATCGTCAAACCCTTGACGTGCATCTCGTAGATGACGCTCTCGTGGTACTGGTGCTGAGGTGGCCGATCATGGCCCCAGTCGAAGTACGGCGTTGTGACCACCGACAGCATGGTGTGGTCCAGGGAATCAAGATCGTTGAGCTCGGTTGGGTCGGTGAAGCGGTAAGAGAACAAGGACTCGTGGCCGTCGATTTGACCACTGATGGCTTTTGCGTAGGGATCGAGCAAGAACTTGGACTGGTTGCACCTATGACCATTCTCAGGCTGGTACGGACCATAGACGCGGTAGCCGTATCGCTGGCCTGGCTGGATCCGTGGAATGTAGGCGTGCCAGACATTGCCGTCGACCTCGATGAGTTCGACGCGGGCCTCCTGCCGGTCCTCACTGATGAGACAGAGCTCGACCTTTGAGGCAACTTCGGAGAAGAGTGCGAAGTTCACTCCGGTGCCGTCGAATGTCGCACCCAGCGGGTATGGCCTTCCCGGCCACATCTCCACGCTCTGCTGCTGCACACCCTTTACCGATTCCGGCACGACAGTCTCCTGATCAGTAAGTCCTCGACCCCTGAAGTATCAACGCTACCGCTGCCCTTCCGGAGGGATTTCAGACGCTCACAGCAGAATGAGATTCGTGCGACGCGAGGCCTCGGTACTGCATCTTGATCTTGACGCCTTCTTCGCATCCGTCGAGCAGCGCGACAAGCCATCGCTACGCGGAAAGCCCGTCGTGGTCGGCGGTCTGGGCCAGCGTGGAGTAGTCGCCACGGCCTCGTACGAGGCCCGGGTTTTCGGCGTACGGTCGGCCATGCCGACGCATGAGGCACGGCGCCGATGTCCGCATGCAGCGTTCCTCGTCGGTCGATTCGGTGCCTACCACGAAGCAAGCCGTCAGGTGATGGATGTGCTGCGCCGGCTGTCCCCACTGGTGGAACCGCTCTCCCTCGATGAGGCATTCGTCGATCTCCGCGCAGCTACTACGCCACTCGACTTCAGCAGACCCGGCCTCGAACTGCTGATCAAAAAGCTTAAGGACGACGTACGCGCGGCCACCCACGGCTTGACCGCATCGGTCGGTGCCGCCACCTCGAAGTTCATCGCCAAGGTGGCCACCGAGCTGGCCAAGCCAGACGGCTGGTCGATCATCGAAGCAGGCCAGGAACTCGAGCTATTGCAACCACTGCAAGTGAGTGTCATTCCTGGTGTCGGCCCGGTGACACAAGAGAAGTTGCACCGCATCGGCATTCATACCGTTGCTGACCTCCAGCGATCCGCCTTCGATGAGCTCTCGCAGGTGATTGGAAATACCCATGCGCAGGCGTTGCTCGATCTGGCGTACGCGCGCGACGACCGGTCCGTACAGCCCGATCGAGAGACGAAATCGATCTCGGTCGAGGACACCTTCGAAACTGATCTTGTATCGCGCCAAGAGCTGACCGCGATCTTGCTTCGCGACGCACGCCACGTAGCGACGCGGCTGCAAGCGGCAGGGCTTTTCGCACATACGGTCACGATCAAGGTTCGGTTGCATGACTTCTCGACCTTGACAAGATCACGAACCTTGCTCAGCGCGACAGATCGCGCGGAGGTCATCGGCCCTGTTGCCACCTCCCTGCTCTCCGCCGTCGACGCCACTGGAGGAGTTCGGCTTCTTGGTGTCGGGGTGGCCGGGCTTACCGATGTACTTCAGGAGGACCTCTTTACACCCGACAGCTCGGCCGGTACCCCGCTCGAGGATGTGGTGGAAGATCATCCGGAACCTGATCAGCAACCGGCGCGCCCGGGTTGGTCCGCTGGAGTTGATGTCGAGCATGATCAGCACGGTCGTGGCTGGGTCTGGGGCTCTGGCTTAGGCCGGGTGACGGTCCGCTTCGAGACCAAGGACACGCCATCGGGTCCGGTTCGGACTTTCGCCTCCGACGATCCTGCGCTCCATCGACTATGGACCTGAGCTGTCGTAAGGCCAGATGCAGGATCAGTCAGAGTCGCATTCCACCTCGGACTGCCCGGAGTGCAGCCGGGAGAGCAACATCTGGAGCTGAGAGACCTCTGCCTCGCTCAATAATGTGACGGCGTCATGCTCTACTTCGGCGACGGCACGCTCCACCGAGCGGACCGCGGAAGCACCGCGGCGCGTGATCTCTACGATGTGTCTCCGGCGATCGGCGGGATCGCGGCGCCGTCGTACGAGCCCGCCGTCTTCCAGGTCGTTGAGAATCGTCACGAGTGCGCTGGCGTCGGTAGCTAAGACCTCGATCAGATTCTGCTGACTGGTGGCGCCCGCGCGGGCCAGCCGCATCAGAGTCGCCGCGTGGCCCGGGCCGAGGCCTGTAACGCCAAGCGCTTGCCGAAGCCGTACGTTCATGATTCGACCGTGGCGGGCGAGCAGAAAACCCAGCCGATCGCAGTCAGCAGCCGGCTGAACAGACGCCTGACTGCTCACGGGCGTACCCGCCCTGACTCGGCCGACTTGCGACTGCTCTGCCATCTCACTGAGAAGACTATAACCGGCCATTGATCATTGATTCTTTATAATGATCGTGAGTTCCCAATGATTTGGTATACCCACTGACTGTTGAGGCAAAGGACATGAGATGAATGGTGCATTGCAACGGCCTTCGGTAGTCGTTGTCGGCGGTGGCTACGCAGGCATTGGCGTAGCCGCCGCGCTCGATGAGACCGCCGACGTGACCCTCGTGGAACGGAGGGACACGTTCGTGCACAACGTCGGGGCCCTGCGGGCCCTGGTCAAGCCGAGCTGGGCGCCTCGGATCTTCTTGCCGTACGATCATCTGCTCGCGAACGGCACGGTGATCCACGACATGGCAGTTCGTGCCGACGCGCGTGGTGTTGAGCTCGCGTCCGGCCAGCGGTTGTCTCCGGACTTTCTCGTCCTGGCAACCGGTTCGACCTATCCGTTCCCGGCCAAGACTGATCACCCCAAAGCCGGTGACTCAGTCGATCGCTACCGCCGGACGCATGCGGCTCTGGAGCGGGCCAGTCGAATCATGCTGGTCGGGGCCGGCGCGGTAGGCCTCGAGTTGGCCGGGGAGATCGCGGCCGCCTGGCCAGACAAGCACGTCGTGCTGGTCGATATCGCTGACCACATCCTGCCCGGTCCGTACGATCAGCGGCTGCGCGACGAAATCAACCGCCAGCTGGACGAGCTCGGCGTCGAGCGGGTCCTTGGCAGCGGGCTGATCCGGCCGCCGGACCAGCCGACAGGTGAGCTCGTTGCCTTCACCGTTACTACTGAGGCGGGTACGCGGATTGAGGCCGACATCTGGTTTCGGACCCACGGCATCGCGCCGGTGACTGACTACCTGGCAGACGACCTTGCCATGGCTCGGACCTCCCACGGCTACCTCGAGGTCACACCGCAGCTGCAAGTCCGGGGCTTTGAACACGTCTACGCCCTCGGCGACATCGCCGACATCGATATCAACAGGGCCGGTGTGGCCGCCCGTCAGGCGCCAGTAGTCGCCGCGAACATCACGGCCCAGATCTCCGGCTCTGAGGACCGGGCCGCGTACGCGCCGGGGCCTCCGGTGATCTTGCTCCCCCTCGGACCTGCCGGCGGTGCGAGCCAGTTGCCCGGCCAAGAAGACATCGCCACCGCCGAGCTCACTGCCCAGATCAAGGGCAGAGACATGATGATCGACCGATACGCGGACTTGCTGCATGTAGAGCACTGACCCCCGAGTCTCTGGACGGCTCCTCAACCCGACGACGGATCTGGATCATCCGCAGGAGCTACCCTGACAAATCCGTGTCAGGCTCGTGCGTCGACGCCTGAGGCAGCCTCAATGAGTCCGAGAAAAAGGCCGTAGTCATCACCACTTTCGGGATGCCATTGCACCCCTAGCCAGAACGGCCGTTCGGGATCCTCGATCGCTTCAATGGTGCCGTCGGCCGCACGAGCCGTGGCCTCGAAACCGGGATGGGTGACAACCGATTGCCGATGGTGACAGCTGACCTGTACCCGATCACCGACGAACGTTCGCACTCGGGAGCCTTCCCGAGTGCTGATCGAGGTCCAACCGAAGGCGTTACCACCTGGTGCATGCTCCTCATGGCCGACAACATCTGGTAGGTGCTGTTCCAGCGACCCCCCTGCCCGAACGGCCATGACCTGCATTCCTCGACAGATGCCGAGCGTCGGAAGACCAATCCGATCGGCCGCATCGAGCAGGCCAAACTCCCAGGCATCTCGATCACGGCGCACCTTGGTCATCGGATGAGGCATCTGGCCGTAGCGCTCGGGATCGACATCCGCGCCACCGGTAATGATCAAGCCGTCGAGGCGAGAGACCACCTCCACCATGCCCTCATTCTGTGGAGGCAGCAGTATGACCACCCCACCGGCAGCCTCGACGGAGCGGGTGTAGACAGCGGGCAGCAGGTCGGCCGACATGTTCCAGACGCTCCAGGCAGCCTGCTCGCGATAGGTGGTCAAGCCGATAACAGGCCGCCCCTGTTTCCCCCCCATCGCGGTCATGGCCCCCATTGTCACATTCTTTCGAAACTGCGCCTCAGCTCCCAGTCGGTGACGGCGGCCTCGAACGCCCTCAACTCGGCATCCGCCATTGCGGTGTAGTGATCGACGACCTCGTCTCCAAACGCCGCCCGGCCAAGCTGCGAAATACCGAAGGCCTGCCGAGCCTCACGCAGCGTACAAGGAAGCCGGGAAAAGTCAGCAGAGTGAGCGTTGCCACTCAGCGCAGGACCAAGTTCCAGGTCATGATCGATTCCGTAGAGCCCACCCGCGATCATCGCCGCGAGGGCGAGATACGGATTGGCATCCGCGCCTGGCGCACGGTTCTCCACTCTCGCCGATGCATCCTGGCCCACCACCTGGATCGCAGACGTACGGTCGTTCAGCCCCCAAGCGATCGTCGTAGGAGCGAGCGATCCGCCAGCAAAGCGCTTATAGGAGTTGACATTGGGCGCGTATAACAGGGTGAAGTCGTAGAGGGTGTACAGGACTCCGGCGATAAAAGCGTCATAGAGCGCAGTACGTCCGCGGTCGTTCCAGAACTCCGTCGAGCCGTCGCTGCTGCGCAGCGATAGCCGGATGTGGCAGGAGTTTGCCTGCCGCTCGTCGTAGGCGGCCATGAAGGTAATGGACTTGCCTTGTTGAGCAGCGATCTCCTTGGCGATGGCCTTGAAGACTGTATGGTTGTCGGCTGAGGTCAGCGCCTCTCCATAGCAGAAGCTGATTTCATGCTGGCCCAGGTTGCGTTTAGCAGTGACCGACTCGATGTCGATCCCTGCGTCGTACACCGCAGTGCGGATCGCATGTAGCAGCGGTTCGACGCGGCTGCCGTTCATGATCGAGTACTCGACGTTGTACTGGCTGACCGGAGCAAGATCGCGATAGTGAGCGTTCCAGGCGTCTTCGTAGCCGGTGTGAAACGCCATGAACTCCACCGCGGTGCCCGCCAAAACCTCATATCCACGACTGGCAGCGGCCGCCAGCTGCTGTTTCAAGATCGCTCGCGGTGACTCGACGACCGGCGTCCCATCCGGTCCCACCACATCGCACTGCACTATGACGGTGCCGGGCTGGTGTCGCAGCAGACGGATTGTCTGCAGGTCGAGGAGTAACTTCATCTCGCCGTTGGACCGGTCGCCGGACGCCAGCTCATAGCGGTTGGGGATGTTCATGTCGACGTCGATGCCTAGCAGGTAGACGGGCGCCTCACTCCCATGGTCGAGAACGTGCTCGGCGAAATACTCCGCCTGCAATCGCTTACCCTGCAAACGCCCTTGTACATCGGTGAAAGCCACCACAACGGTGTCAACATCGCCCTCGTTGATGCGCCGGCGAAGATCATGGACGCTGAGATGACGGACGTTGCGCAATTCGGTCATGTCGTTCCTCACTCCCTCGTCGAGTGCATGATCACAACACCTGTGGAGCTTCAGTACCGACGCTAGCCCAAGACCCGACCGAGAATAAGGTCGGTTGCTGTTCCCTAGGCTGTCCGCATGGCCATGTGGATGGGCGCGCTGGAGTTCGACCTGCTGCTTGGCGACGTGCATTCGCTCAAAGAAAAGCGCTCAGTAGTGCGGCCGCTGATCGCGGAGGTACGTAAGCGATTCGAGCTCAGTGTTGCCGAAGTTGATCATCTCGAGTTGCACCGACGGGCGGCTATCGGCGTGGCCGCGGTAAGTTCCGACCGGACGCATCTGGTGGAGGTGCTTGATGCGGTCGAGCAGCTGGTTGCCTATCGTCCTGAGGTCGAGTTGCTGTCAGTACGCCGCACACTCAGGGCTGCAGGTGACTAGCGCTTAAGATCTCCTACGACCGCCCGAACCCCGGTCGCGCCGTCCCGCCGCGTAGGGATCCCCAAGATCGACATCGATGACCTGCCGCCTTGGCTCGAGCAGTGCGGGCTCTCGGAAACAAACCAGCCGTTCATCAGCCTGCGGTCCGGAGATCGTGTTCCCATCGGCGATCACGTCGCCTGACTGGAACAAGTAAGCCGCTGTGGAGAACAGCATTGTCGCTATCTCGGCCGGCTCTCGGTCCCGGAAGTGGCACTGCACGTCCGGGAGGCCGAAAACATGCAGCCCGAGAGTATCCATCACCATTGCCCCGGGATCATTCGCGATACTGAAATAGCGCACGTTGATCAGGCCATCAAGATCATCGGCAGCAAACAGGTTCGGGTCACCGACCCGTTGGCTCTGCGGCCAGCTGACGACCGTCGGGTGGGTGAATCCGATCAGCTCAGCGACGACGCCACTCATGGCGGCCCAGCGCCGTTGCGGTGTCCGATCATCACTAAACATCTCGGTCACCAGAACGCTGCACCGGCAGCGTGCGACGGCACCTTCGGCACCCTCCCAACCCCAGGTCTGGCTGACATCTGGTAAGACCTTGCCACCCTCACCCAGTCGACTGCCGGGCATGATCACAGTCAGCAGTGGCGCCGAACCATCGCCATGAGGCACGACAACTGACTCCATTTGGGGTTCGGCGTCCGGCGACAACGTACGCAGCGCCTGAAGCAGCCGAGAATCTCCCAAGTCGGGCGCCTCCCCCGCGTACCACAACTCCACGACCAGCGGGATCGACGTCGCTTCAGTCATGATCATCTCCGAGCTCGCGTAGCCCACGAACCGCCTGTGCCACAACATCGGGCCGGTCAATCATGATCAAGTGACGTGAGTCCGCAACAACAATCTGCCTCGCGTTGAGCATCTCGGCCAGCTCTGCCTGCTCGGCAATCCACCGGGCACCACCTTTTTCGGCCGCGGTCAGCACGATTGTTGGAACCTTGGGCCAGTCGTGGTCCATCCGCAATTCCGCCAGATCCCAGGCCTGCTCGCCGTAGACCGCCTGCTCGGCGAGGACGCTTGCGATCGTGTCCGGGTCTCGGAACGTTTGCCTGGTCAGCGAGCTGACTGGGGCGGTCACTCTGCGATGGCTCTGCGCCGCGACCAACAACCGCTGCACGAACGAGGAGGGCAGCCGGAGCGCCGGCACCACCATGGCCCGGCGGACGAGCCGGGCAAACCGGAGCCACCTCCGGCGGGGTCTCGGCGGCGACGGCCTCAACTCAACACTGCCGTCGGCCAGCACCAGCCCCATGACCAGATCGGGTCGTTGCCGAACGAGGGCCTCGGCATGGAAGCCGGCCATTGAATGAGCGACGACGATGGTTCGTCCGACAATTTCATTGGCACTGCTCGCGCGACCGACGCTCGCAGTGCGGATTGATTCGAGGAGTGATTCGAGGGTACGCACCTCGCTTGCCAGTTGTGGCAGTTCGCCTGGCCACGGTGAACCCAGCAGCCCCGGACGGTCCAGAAGGACAAGCGCCAGATCGGGTAGCAGATCGGCAACCAGGTCCCAGTCATAGCTGGGCACTCCGCAACCGCCTAGCAGCACAATAGGTGGGCCCGAACCCGGCCGACTGGCCACGTGAACTACCCGGCCGCCCAGGTTTGCTAGCCCGTCCGCCGGCAAGCGTGTCTGACTTCCTGCCACGCTCATCGGCGTTGGCGCAAGTAGGTACCGCTGCTCACGGCATACTCTTACCCATTCATCCTCGTCGCTGGCATCGCGCGCACCAGAATAGGTTGCGACCGGCGAGCACCTCAGTGCGTATCTTGGAGCCGCATACCAAGCAGGCCAGGCCCGCCCGCCGATAGACATACACCTCACCGCCATGATCATCTTTTCGTGGCGGTCTGCCCATCGCCTCGGGCGTGTGCTCCGGCCGTACGGTGTCGATGCGCTTAGTCAGCACACCTTGCGGCATCAACTCGACAAGATCAGTCCAGATCCCCAGCCAGCTCCGCCGGCTGAGCTTGTTGCCCGGACGATGGGGGTTGATCCGGTTACGGAACAGCACCTCCGCTCGGTACACATTGCCCACACCAGACAAGATGGTTTGGTCCATCAGGAGTGCCGCGATCGGCCGGGTCGCACGAGAAATCCGCAGCCAGGCAAGATCAGGATTGGCATCCGCCCGCAGCGGATCAGGACCGAGTTCCCGCAGCCGCAAAGCTACCTCGGCGGGCGTCCGCACCGTGCAGAGCTGCGGTCCGCGCAGGTCCGCAGCTGCCTGCTCTGTCGCAATCCGCACTCGCACTTCGCCGCGAGGCGGCGTCGGCGGGCCAAGCTCCAGGCTGCCAATAAGACCCAAGTGAATGTGCAGCAAGCGATCACCGTCGAACTCACAGAACAGATGCTTGCCGTGCGCCGTTGCCCCGATCAATCGGGTCTGATCCAGCTGTGCCGCCGATTCAGCGAAGCGGCCTTGCGGGCTGGTAACCGAGACCACCCGGCCACCGAATGTGTGTGTCACGTCGAGTGCAAGCCGGTGCAGCGTGTGGCCTTCCGGCACGGTCCCTCCCTCGGCTGATAAACCTTTGGCTACTGGCGCGTAACACTTCCATTGCGATCACTCACGCAGCCAGCAAATCTGTTTTACCGTGTCAGGCATGACAGGTGCGGTGCCACCTGGGGGTCGTCCCTCAGGAACGCACGGCGGAGGAACACACTACTCGGGGACTACCCACGATCCGCGCGATCTTTGGCCGCGGGACTTTGGGCGCGATGGTGTCTCGGGGCTGGTCACTCTGGACCGTGCAATGCGAGGGCGAGATGTATCCCGCCCGGACCTTGACGACGAGCGCGTCGCAGCGGAGGTCATCGATGAACTGTTGGCGCGGGTCGATGGCCGGCGACGTAGTTGATTGCTCCGCTCGCTAGCGCTCGCTCCGCGCGGATCGCGCTTTGTTGCCGCCTACTTCGTCGTCACTCGGGGACGAAAAGCGTGTCCCCTCCCTCCTCCTCAGCACGGCGGCGCGCGATCCGAAGCGACTAGATCTTTGACTCAGGCGTTTGCAGTCCAGCGGGTCTTTTCATAATCCGCGAGCAATGCAATGCGGCGGGCGTGGCGCGGGTCTCCGCTGAAAGGCGTGGCGAGAAACAGGCGAACCATCTCCAGAGCCTCTTCCTCAGTATGCATTCGGGCGCCGATGGCGATGACATTCGCATCGTTATGTTGTCGGCCGAGCCTGGCCGTCTCCAAGTTGTACGCCAGCGCTGCCCGGGTGCCGATTACCTTGTTCGCGGCCATCTGCTCGCCGTTACCCGACCCGCCAATCACGATGCACAACGACCCAGGGTCGGCTACCGCGGCCTCGGCTGCAGGAATGCAGTAGACCGGATAGTCATCCTCCGCGTCGTAGGTCTCGGGCCCATGATCAACTACCTCATGCCCGTCCTCGGTCAGAGCAGTGATCAGGTAGTTCTTCAACTCGAATCCGGCGTGGTCGCTCCCGATGTGTACGCGCATGGGAGCACTATCCCAGATCGGGCCGGCTAGCGTGCAGCGTCTTCGGTTGCCGCGCCGCCTCTCCGAGCTGCTGAATGCCAGCGGCGAGACCGCCGACGATGTCGCCGCCGGCGAACGACGTTTGCATGGCGGCCGCCGCCAGGCGGCATTCAAGATCATCAAGCGCTCGACGTGCTTCGACCCCGGTAACGATCTCCAGCTTGCGGAACTCGGGATCACACATCACCAGGACCGAGTGATCAGGATCGGCTAGCGTTCTATGCAGCCGTTCCGCGTACGCGCGGGAGTCCTCCTCCGAGATGCCGACGAAGAGTGAAAATGTTAGACTGGAGGACACCTCGGCGTTGCGGACGGCGCGCGTGAGCCACTCGCGCTGGCTCGGGGTGAACGAATCACCAGCGGGCACCCGCGCCACCCACGTGCTCGCCAGTGTCGTCGCCCTCGACATTCCCATCGGCAGCCGTCACCTCGGCCGTTACCTGATCCGCTGTTTCGGCACCCGGGCTGTCGGTGACGGGCTCCACCTGACTGGACTCCTGAGCGCCGACCCACAGCGGGTCGCTGGCCTGAGCGATGTCGCCGCGCCTAGCGCGGGCCTTGGCGCCAATCTCGATGAGTGCGATCACGATCACAGAGATCAGGAGAGGAATCCCGATCAACAACGTGAGGGACTGCAGGGGTGTGGGATTTGTTACCCGTGGCCACCCCGAGAGCGTTTCCAAAGGCACTAGCATGCTCAGGAGCTCGTTCACGGGCCTACGTTATCGCCTCGACGTAGTTCCGCGGAGGTTGCGAGCCGCCCAAATTGAGCGCGAGAGCGCCCGAGGCGCACTCGACAAGGAGGATTGTTGTCAGGTACCGGCGCGCCACAAGCCCAGCGCGATGATCCGGAGCCCGGCACTGCAATTGGTTCTGAGGCGTCTCGGGTAGTGATGGACGCAGAGCAGATTGCCCGCGCCTGTGCTCGAATCGCACACCAGATCCTCGAAGCAAACCGAGGTGCCCAGGACCTCGTGCTCATGGGGATTCCCACCCGCGGGGTGCCGCTGGCGCATCGGCTCGCGACGGTGATGAATGATGTGGAAGGCGTGCGCGTACCCGTTGGCGCACTTGACGTGACGATGTACCGCGATGATCTGCGACAGCACCCCACACGTGCGGTGGGGCATACGGATCTACCGATGGACCTAGAAGACAGCACAGTGGTGCTGGTCGATGACGTGCTCTACTCCGGACGCACGGTGCGGTCGGCCCTGGACGCTCTTGGTGATCTTGGACGGCCGCGCGCAGTTCGCCTTGCCGTGTTGGTGGATCGCGGCCATCGGGAGTTGCCGATCAGAGCTGATCACATTGGGAGCTATGTACCGACGCGGAGCGGCGAACACGTCAGCGTACGACTGGCCGAGACTGACGGTGTCGACCAGGTCAGCATCGAACCGGTGGCACAAGTCGCTCCTGAGGAGGCGTGATGCGCCATCTGCTGTCCGCAGCTGATCTTGACCGGAATCAGACCACCGAGATCTTGGATCTCGCAGAAGAGATGTCGCTAGTGCAGGGACGCCCCGTCAAGAAGTTGCCGGCCCTGCGCGGCCGTACCGTGGTGAACCTGTTTTTCGAGGATTCAACTAGGACCCGCTCCTCGTTTGAGATCGCCGGCAAGTGGCTGTCGGCGGATGTGATCAACATCAGCGCGAAGGGTTCTTCGGTTTCGAAGGGTGAATCGCTGCGGGACACGGTGCTCACCGTTGCAGCCATGGGCGTGGACGCATTGGTGATCCGGCATCACGCCTCAGGCGCACCGTGGCAAGCCTCGCGCTGGATCGATGCTCACGTACTCAATGCCGGGGATGGGACCCACGAGCATCCGACTCAGGCATTGCTGGACGCCTTCACGATCCGGCGGCATTTCCGGCGGACGGTCCCCGACCAGGTGAGCTTCGACGGCAAGACCGTCGCCATCGTTGGAGACATCACTCACTCCCGAGTGGCGCGGAGCAATGTGCTGCTGTTGACGACGCTGGGCGCGCAGGTGATCGTGGTCGCGCCGCCCACACTGTTGCCTTCCGGGATCGACAGCTGGCCGGTGCTGGCCTGCACCGACCTTGATCAAGTACTCCCTCATGCGGACATTGTGATGATGTTGCGGGTCCAGCGGGAACGAATGTCCGGCGGGTACTTTCCCACGCCGCGCGAGTACACGATCGGCTACGGCCTGACCCGTCCAAGGCTGCAGGCTATGAAGCCCGGTGCGGCTATCTGCCATCCCGGGCCCATGAACCGCGGCCTGGAGATCTCCGCGGATGCCGCCGATGCTGCTAACTCGTTGATTTTGGACCAGGTTGCAGCAGGCGTGTCGGTGCGGATGAGCGTGCTGTACGAGCTGCTGGGAGGCTCGGAATGACGGACTTGCTCATTCGCGGTGCCGATCTCAACGGCCGCGGGCGGTCTGATCTGCTGATCCGCGACGGCAGTTTCGTTGACCCGTCCGACGCCGGCGGTGACGTAGACCGGCTCGATGCCGACGGGCTGATCGCGTTGCCAGGCCTAGTCGACCTGCACACCCATCTGCGGGAGCCGGGCCGTGAAGACGCGGAAACCGTTGAGTCAGGCACGCTGGCTGCGGCACGTGGCGGCTTCACCGCGGTGCTGGCTATGGCGAATACGACCCCCGTCACCGACACCGCGGAGGCCGCCGCGCACGTAGCCACACTTGGTGCTCGTGACGGGCACGCGCAGGTCGTGCCAGTCGGAGCGGTGAGCAAAGGCCTGGAAGGCGTCGAGCTGGCTGAGCTCGGGCTGATGGCCCGCTGCGGTGCTGGCGTACGAGTGTTCTCCGACGATGGTCATTGCGTTGCGGACGCACGGCTGATGCGACGAGCGTTGGAGTATGTCCGGGCCTTTGACGGGGTCGTCGCGCAGCACGCTCAGGACCCGCAGCTTGCCGGAGCGGGCGCATGCTGCCATGAAGGTGAGATCTCGGGAAAGTTGGGCCTTCCGGGTTGGCCTGCCGCGGCCGAGGCTGGGGTTGTTGCCCGCGATGTCCAGATCGCCGAACTCACGCGATCCCGGCTGCACATCTGTCATGTGTCGTGTGCCGAGACAGTCGATGTGATCCGGTGGGCGAAGCAGCGCAACGTCAATGTGACCGCCGAGGTTGCGCCCCATCACCTCGCTCTCACCACGAGTGAGGTGCTCGGGTATGACCCGACGTACAAGGTGAACCCTCCGCTACGGCCGCATGAGCACGTCGAGGCCCTTCGAGAAGCACTGGCGGACGGAACCATCGACGCCGTGGCCACCGACCATGCGCCGCATGCTCGGCACGACAAAGAGCATGCCTTCGCTGAGGCAGCATTCGGCATGCTCGGATTAGAGACAGCAATTGGGGTCGTTATTCAGACCATGATCAACTCAGGTCTACTGAGCTGGCCGGAACTTGCCAAGCGGATGTCGATCATGCCGGCCCACATCGCCCGGCTTTCGGATCAGGGGCGTCCGCTGGCTATCGGTGAGCCGGCCAATGTGGTCCTGATTGATCCGGCCGCTCGTGCGGTCGTGGACCGCGACGCCTCGGTCTCCCTATCACGCAACAATCCCTGGCACGGCCGCGAGCTGCCCGATCCGGTGGTCGCCACCATTTGGGCCGGACGGATCACATACCAGAAGGAACGGTGATCTTTGGCTTGACTCGGCGGGTGGCGATGGCCACGCCCACCAGCGAGAGTGCACCACCGACAATCGCCAGCAAGGGCGGCACCTCATCAAGGAGGAGCCAACCGAGCAGGATTGTGATCGGCGGCACCACAAACGTCGTGACACCCAGCTTTCCGGCCGTGCTGTGTTTCAGCGCGTACGCCCAGGTGGAGAAGGCCAACGCACTCGGCACCAGGCCGAGGTAGACGACTCCCGCGATCTGCATGGGCGGTACGGCCGCGAGATCGTCGACCAGCTGCCCGGCAAAAGGCAGGCAAGCGATCGTTCCAATGAGACAGGCGAGCCAGGTCACCTGCAGGGCGGATACTCGCCGGAGCACCACTTTCTGCGCCACCAAAGCGATGGAATACGTTGTGGCGCTCAGCAGCACCAGCAGCACGCCAATCAGGTCGGCTTTGCCGGTACTCGTGGCAATCCCGATGATCAGCGTGCCGGCAAACGCGACCAAACCACCGATCACCAGCATGCGTGGAAAGCCCTCGCCGAGGAGGATGCCGGCAAGCACGCCAATCAGGATCGGCGCAAACTGAATCAGCATCGCGGCGGTGCCAGCGTCGACGTGCTGCTCGCCAGCATTCAGCGCAACACTGTAGGCCGCAAACCAGGCGATGCCTACGACAGCTGTCAGCGCCCATTCCCTGGCATTCAGCCGGACCAGCTTGCGACCGATCATCATGGCGCTAAGCGCGACGCTGGCCACGAGCAGCCGACCGAGGCTGAGTGCTCCTGGGCGAATGTCGTGCGCCGCGTACCGGATCACCACGAACGCCGAAGCCCAGGCGAGAACTGTAATCGTGACCGCGAGAAGGGTCCGCCAACTCGGCTCTGTGTCGATCTTGGTCTGTCGGCTCTCCTCCACGCTGCTGGCCACCGCTCAAGCATGGCACTCCCTCAGACTTGTCAGCATCTCAGCGTGCTATAGGTAGCTAAGACGCTGACAAGTCGGTATGCGATGGGAGGTCACACCATAGGCTGAGGCACATGCCGGACTGGTTACCAGACAATCTCGCAGCGCTGGTGGTCTTCAAGCCCATTCGCATCGTG
>Ga0307318_10000294_pt1 | contig 16268 bp, 20 predicted proteins | sample ER_DNA_367_FD_194500 | JGI IMG/M metagenome (GOLD analysis project Ga0307318, IMG submission 194500) | Bulk soil microbial communities from the East River watershed near Crested Butte, Colorado, United States - ER_DNA_367 | ecosystem: Environmental > Terrestrial > Soil > Floodplain | place...
GGAGCACTGCGCACGCCGCCAGTCCGCCCGCGCCGGCCACCGCGGGCACGAGCGGAAGGAGCCAGATCAGGAACTGCGGCGAGAGCACCTTCCCGAATGTGACGAAGGCGGCGACCGAGGCGGCTCCCGCGGTGAGAAGGCCCTCTCGTCCCCGGTCGCGCGCGGCGAAGAGCGCCCAGACGAGACCGACGGCGACGAACTGGAACGCGGTCAGGAGGGAGGCGATCGTGTCAGGCAGCGAGCCGGCGAGGTTCTGCGAGCCGTGTGAGTTCGTCACCGTCGCGTCGTAGACGCCGAGCTGCTCGGCCGCGAGGAGGAGCGAGGCGCCGAGGCTCTCGAGCTGGAGCGGCCGCCCGAGCTGCGTGCCGATGCTGTGCGCAACTCCGCCCGGAGAAAGGATGAGGAACGGGACGAAGCAGAGGGCGAGCACCCCGGCGAAGCCGGCGAGCCCGATCCAGAGCTCGCGGGTCCCGCGCCGCTTCGCCATCCAGACGAGCGCGACCGGGAGGAGCACGAGCGGGTAGATCTTCGCCGCAACCGCGAGCCCGAGCACGCCGAAGCCGACCCGCTCCCGCCTCCCGACGAATGCCGCGAGAGACACCATCGTGAGGGCCGCAGGCCAGAGGTCGTACCGCGACAGGACCACCGTGCCGAGGGCGAGCGGCGCGAGCGCGAGGAAGCAAATGGCCGCGTAGAGGCGCGCCGTGCCCGCCTCGACCGCCGCGAGCGCGAGGCCGAGCGCCACGACGGCCGCGACCGCGCAGGCCCACATCAGGACCTCGAAGACCGAGCCGTAGTCGTCCCCTTGCGCGAGCGCGGGGAGCACGAAGGCCGGCAGAGCGGCCGGCGGATACTCGAGGTCGAAGTCCCGGTAGGGCACCTGGCCGCCGAGAATCGCCTCTCCGTAGCGCTCGTAGACCGGCGTGTCGATGATCTGCGTCCGGCTCCAGAAGCCGGTGTGCAGGAGCGCCCACGAGATCGTCAGGAGCACGATCCCGAGTGCGACCGCCTGCCCGACGCGGTTCGACTCAGCTCGTGGGAACGAGTGCTCTCGGCTCGTGCTCAAGCTCGGGGGGCGGCTCGGCCGGCTCCGCCGCACGGACCGGCAGGAGGGCCGGCGCGAAGAGGGCGAAGGCGACGAAGGGGAAGAACCACGGGATGTAGAGGTAGAACCAGTGCGTCAGCACCGCCTCGAAGCCGATCAGAAGTGCGGCCGACAGAGCGGCGACCTGGAGCTCGTTCTTGACGCGCGGCACGAAATAGACCGCGAGCGCGCCGAAGAGGAGGACGATCTTGAGCCCGGTCTGGACGTGATGGAGGTTCGGGTACCCCGGGTACTGGTCCCAATCCCAAATCGAGAACGGGGACGAGCGCGAGAGCTGCCAGCCGAACGTCCGGTCCCAGAAGACGCGCGCCGCGTGGAGCGGATCGGGCTCGAGGAAGAGGATCCAGAAACCGATTGCGGTGCCGAGCACGAGGCCGAGGAGGTACGTGACCTTGCTCCGGAGGGCGCCCCGCCAGTCCGGATACGAGGCCCAGAGGGGCAGGAGCAGAAGGGCGGCGAACTTCGTCCACGCGGCGAGCGCGAGGAAGAGCCCGCGGGTCGGGGGCGAGGTGAGAAACACGAGGCCCCAGACGAGAAGCGCAGGCATGATCGCGTCGTTCGAGTTCGAGCTCGAGACGTACTGCGTGAAGGGGTAGGCCGCCCAGGCGAATGCGAGTGTCGCCCCGAGCATCCGCCCACCGAAGCGAAGCCCGAGCACGCCCATCCCGACGAGCGCAAGGAGATCCCAGAGCAGCGAGGTCAGGTGCGCCGCGGGCAGCCCGGCCCACGTGCTCGAGCCGCCGTTCCATTTCCCGCTGAAGCCGACCGCGAGGTAGGCGGGGACGTAGCCGAGATAGCTGACCGGCCCGTAGGTGTCGCCGCGCTCGTTCGCCGACTCGCAGCGTCCGTTCGTCTGGACGTGCTCGCGCACGTAACCGTCGGCGTCCGGGAGTCCGCAGGCCTTGCCGTCGTCCGTCGGCATGTGTCCGTACGGCATCTCCCCCTGGACAATGCGCTGGCCGCCGTCAATCCCCGCCAGTCCGACGTCGATCACGTTCGAGTCCACCACGTTCAGCGTGGTGCGGAAGCCCATCAGGAAGACCGTGGCCGCGAGCAAGGCCCACACCGGCCAGACCGGCCGCGACGATCCGCCCCGTCCACGCGCGCCGACCCAGATCATCCGCCCGAGGAGGTACGCGAGCGCCGGATAGATGAGCGGCATCGCCGTGAAGACGTCGCCGATGTTGAAGAAGTAGAGCGACGCCGAGAAGGAGAGGAGGACGAGCAGGTCGAGGTTCCGCACGGAGGCGATGCGCCGAAAGTCGGCCAGGCCGACGAGGAAGACCACGCAGAAAGTGAGCCAGACCCACAGCCGGTTGATCCCTCGGCCGAACGCGCCGTCGTACCCGCGCGCCATCTTCCACGCGACCTGCGGCCCGGTCCACGCCTCGGTGACTTCGGCGGTCTGGTCGTCGACGTTGGCGTCGACGATCTGGCCGGCATCCGGGAGGTCGGACCACACCTTCACCGACCATGTACCGGCGTCCTCGTCGAGCGTCGCCTGCTTCGTCAGCCCATCGGCGGGATAGCGCTCGACCCAGTCGGCGACCTTCGGGTAGGCGAGGACAGCGGCGATCGCTTCCTTGTCGGTCAGCTCGGCCGGGCCGGGCTCGTCCTGGGGAACGAACGGCGTCCCGGTGAGATTGCCGTGCGAGTCGTAGACCGGCGCCTTCTGCACGGCGGCGGCCGAGGTCGGAACGACGAGGGCCGCGAGCGAGAGAAGGAGAGCTAGGAGGCCGGCTGGCGTCGGAAGCTCCAGAGCTTGTTCGCGACGAAGTTCCACGGCGTGACGAGCGCGATGGCGATCGCCTGAGCGGGAATCTTCGGCACGCCGATGCCGACGAGGATCGCGAGGAAAACGAGATTGCCTGCGAGGGCGATCGTCGAGACGACCAGGAAGCGAAGGCCCTGGTAGGCGATGTGCCCCCGCTGGTGCCGGAAGGTCCAGACCCGGTTCCAGGTGTAGTTGTTCGTGACGGCGACGAGGAACGAGCAGACCGCCGCCGGGATGTAGTGCATCTCTGCCCAGTGGACGAGCGCTGCGAAGACAGCGAGGTTGACCACGTAACCGGTCGCCCCGACGATGCAGAACCTGGCGAGCTGGTACCAGTTGGCTCGACGCCGCAGCGCCCCGCCGGCGGCGTCCGAGATCGCGCTCGCTCGTCCCGTCACAGTGTCCGGCTGCGTGGCCACGCAGAGAAAGGTTAGACGGCGGGCCGCAGGGCATCCGGCCCAACCACGAGCCCGGGCCCTGCCTCGGCGGCCGCCTCGCCTTCCTCGGTCTCCACGACGAGCTCGACCACCCCTCCGTTCGACGCAAAGACGAGATCGACGACCGTCCCGAGCGCCCGGCCTCGCCGCCGCGCGGGAAAGCCGCGGACGGCAGTGAGCGCCCGTGCCCGCCGGCGGTAGAAGTCGAGCTCCTGCCGCATCAGGACGAGGGCCGACGGGACGGCGATCGAGTCGGCGAGGATCTCGCACGCCGCGAGCGGGAGGTACCGGTGGGCGCGGTCGCCGCAGAGGACGTCGAAGCCGAGGACACGCCGCAGCTCGTCGTCGAGAAGAACGTCCACGACGACGCCGAGGCGAATGTCGGCATAGCAAACAGGTCGAGCTTCGACCGCGCTTGCGCGAAGACCCCCGTCCATCGCCCGGGTGAATTCCCCCACCGTGGAGGACGAAACTAGAAGCCCTCGGCCCCGACGAGCGGCACGAACCGGCAGGGGACCGAGCGGGCGACGGCTGGGCCTTCAGGGCTCCGGACGATCACCTCGAGGCGCTGCCCCTCCTGCCCGCCGACGGGCACGACGAGCCTGCCGCGCGCGCGAAGCTGCTCATAGAGCGACTCGGGCATGGCCGGCGCCGCCGCCGCGACGACAATCGCGTCGTAGGGCGCGTGCTCCGGAAGGCCGAGCGACCCGTCCCCGACGTGCACGTCCACGCTCTCGTAGCCGGCCTCCGCGAGACGCGCCCGCGCCCGCTCGGCAAGTTCCGGGATCCGCTCGATCGTGTGGACGATCGCGCCAAGCTCCGCGAGCACGGCGGCCTGGTAGCCGGAGCCGGTGCCGATGTCCAGGATGCTGTCGCCCTCGCGCACCTCGGCGGCCTGGCAGATGACGGCGACCATGTACGGCTGCGAGATCGTCTGGCCGTGGCCAATCCGCAGCGGCATGTCGCGATAGGCCTTGCGACGGTCGCGGTCTCCGACGAAGAGCTCGCGCGGCACGCGGGCCATCGCCTCGAGGACGCGATCGTCTGTGATCCCGCGGCCGGCGAGCTGCTCGTCGACCATGGCCTGCCGCTCCTCGGCGGGCTCTTCAGACACCGGCCGAGACGCGCGCCCGCATGGACGGCGGCGGCTGCACCCCGAAATGGGAGAGCGCGAGCGGGGCGAGATCCGTGATGCGCGCGTCCCGCGGCAAAGGCGCTTCGTCGAACCCCGCCGAGAGCATTGGCACCGTCGAGTCGCCGGCGAGGAGCGAGCCGTGGCTTCCGCCCCCCGCATGGTGCCGGCCGCCGAGGTCCTCGAATTCCCATCCTTCCGCTGCCGAGACGATCACCTCGCCGGCGTTCGGGCACCCGAGAGCGCACCAGACGCGCTCGTAGGCGTTCGGGTATTCGTCCCCGACGAGGATCCCGGCATCTCCGGAGACTGCCCAGCCGCCGCTCTCGCCGGGCGCGAACCTGACCTCGTTGCCCTCCTTCCGGGCAACCGCCTCGCCGTCCTCCAGGAACAGTGCAAGGTCGACGCCGGCGGCGCCGTCGAGGCGCTCGGCCAGCTCTCGCGCCGGACCGCCGTCCAGCGCGTAGACCATTCCGGAGCGGTTCGACGCGGTGACGACGGCCTCGCATCCGTCCGCCACCGTGCCGCGCTTCCCCGTGAAGACGGCGAGGTCGGCGAACGAATCCTGCAGGGTGGCGACCCGGTGGACGTGCGTCTGGCCGTGGTCGGAACAGACGACGATCGCGTAGCGGTCGAGGAAGGCCTCGCGGCCGCCGGCGGCCGCGATCAGCTCGCCGACCGCAGCGTCTGCGCGCTCGAGCGCCTGCACCGCGGCGTCCGGTCCCGAGATGTGGGACGCGTAGTCGTAGTCCGGGAGGTAGAAGACGAGGAAGTCGAACCCGTCGCGCGTCACGAGCCAGCGGCCGATCGTCGCCGCGTACGCGTCCACGGAGCCCTCCGGCCTCGAGCGAATCGCGAGCGGGGCGCCGGTCACGTCCGACTCGAAGAGGTTGAAGAAGAAGAACCGGCGCGGCCCGTACGCGGCCTCGTACCAGCGATTGCGCCCGGACCGAAGCGGGAGCTTGATCGGGTGCCGCGTGCGGCCGCGGTAGCAGGTGAAGTTGATCGCCGCGGTTTCGAGCCCCGCGTCGTCGAGGGCCTCGAAGGCCGTCAGCGCCTGGGGCGAGACGTGCTCATGCGTCATCGCAAAGACCGAGTCTCGGAGGGAGCGCCGCGCCCCGGCTGCGCGCACCGCTGAGAACGACGAGCCGTACTCGACCACGCGGCGCTCCCGCCGGTGGTACCAGACGAGATGCGGGATATGGTGCGTGTCGGGGTGGGCTCCGGTGGCGATCGACGTCAGGCAAACCGGGGTGACCGAGGGGAAGGTCGTCGTGCCCCTGACATAGGACCCGGCTTCTCGCAGGAACGAGAGAGCCGGGAGACGGCCCTCCCCGAGCGCCCGTTCCAGCATGGCGGGGGTGAGGCCGTCGATGACGGCGAGGACGAGCTTTTTCATCGGCGCTAGTCCTTCGCCAGAACCCGCAGACCCGCGTACTTCTCGCCCGCGCGGCGCCGAAGCCGCCCGCCCACGAGCGGGGCCGTCACGGCCTCGAGGTAGCCGACCAACGGGATGAACGCGAGCAGCGCGAAGGCGAGAAACGCGGCCGGGAACGCGGCACGGACGAGTCGCCGCAGCGCGATCCAGGCGACCGTCGCCGCCCCCGCCCACACCGCCGGGCCCCAACCGGCCACGAAGAACGCGACGAAGATTCCGACCAGCGCGGCGATCGCGAACGCGATCGCCCCGAGGACGCGTGGGCCGGCGGACTGGATCCAGGCCGCTGCCGTGCCGGCCGCGACGCCGAGACCGGCGCTCACGCCCAGCCAGTACCAGTCGAAGAGCTCCATGGCACCCAGTCTAGCCACCACCGTTCGGCGATCCTCGCGACCCCGCCGGGCGCCTTCGCAGCTCACGCGGCCGACGTAATACCCCGCCCGATACCCAACTCCGGAGTTTCTCCTGCTCACCGGGAGGGAAATCCTTCCAGCACCAAGAACCGGAGGGCTCTTGCCTCAGACTACCCCGACCCCCACGCTGCTCTTCTTTACCCAGGAGACGTCCGGGCCCGCACGGCGGATGGAGAGCCTTCTCGCCCATCTCGCCCGCAAGGAGCGACAGCGCCTGCGGATCTCCCGAATCGACGTCGCTACGTCGCCCGAATGGGCCGACCGGCTCAGCGTCACCCAGGTCCCGACACTCGTCCTCTTGAAGGACCGGCGGCCAGTCGAGCGCTTGGAAGGACGGGTGAGCGCCCCCCAGATCGAGCGCATGCTCGCCCCTTACCTCGACCCGCTGGAGGCCGAGCCCGCAGTCGCCTAGAGGACCTAGGGCGGCGGGTCACGCCCTCCCTCTCCCCGCCGCCCGTCGGCCCCTCTCGCGTGCCCGGAGCGCAAACTCTCTCCTGATCGACGCGCTTCGGGCTCAGCCCTGGGCTTTGCCGGACCTACGCCGTCGCGTCGGAAACGGATTCAGGCGGACTGGAGGCGCTCGATGACCGCGAGGAGGAACTCGCTCGCTCGCGCACCGTCGACCACACGATGGTCGAAGGTGCAGGAGAGCCAGCCGATCTCGCGGGGCACCACCTGTCCGTGCACGACGGCGGCGCGAGGGCCGATGCGGTGGAGACCGAGAATCGCGACCTCCGGATGGTTGACGAGCGGCGTCGCGAAGAGCCCACCGAGCCGCCCCGCGCTCGTGACCGTGAACGTGGAACCGCGAAGCTCGTCCGCAGGCAGGGTGCCTGCGCGGGCGCCCTCGGCCAGGCGCGCCGCCTCGGCTCCGAGCTCGTCGAGGGACTTCTCGTCGGCCGCGCGGAGGATCGGGACGACGAGCCCCTCGTCGGTCTGCACCGCGAGCCCGATGTCGTAGCGCTCCCAGTAGACGATCTCGTTCCCGGCGAGAGTCGCATTGAGCTCCGGGTAGGCCTTCAGACCCTCCACGGCCGCCGCGAGCACGTAGGGCAGGTAGGAGCGCTCGCCGCGTGCCTGCGAGAGCGCAGAGAAGTCGCACTCCTCGACGACCGTGACCGAGGGCACCTCGCGGTGCGAGCGCGTCAGGTGCTCGGCGATCTGGCGCCGGATGCCTCGCAGCGGCTCGCGCCTTTCCCCTTCGGCCGGGCCTGCCGTGCCACGCACGTCGTCCTCGGTGATGCGCCCGCCGGGGCCTGTCCCACTGACCGTGCTCAGGTCGACGCCGAGCTCCTCCGCGATTCGCCGGACGAGCGGGGTCGCCTGCACCTTCTCTGGCGCAGGAGCGGGCGCCTCGCCATCCGAGCCGATCAAGACCAAAGGCGTGCCGACCGGGACGAGCTCGCCCTCGTCGACCAGGATCTGCGCGACCTTCCCGGCGGCGGGCGAGGGGATCTCGACGGTCGTCTTGTCGGTCTGGATCTCGACGAGCGGGTCGTCCTCGGCGACTTCCTGCCCGACCTCGACGAGCCAGCGCGCGATCTCGCCCTCGCGCACGCCCTCGCCCAGGTCAGGAAGCTTGAACTCGTAGGCCATCAGAACTGGAGGAGCTTCTCGGCCGCCTCGACGACCCGTGCGGGCGAGGGGATGTGCTCGTCCTCGATCGACCAGAAGGGGAACGGGACGTCGTAGCCCGTCACCCGAAGGACGGGGCCGCGCAGGTCGAGGATCGCCTTCTCCGCGAGCAGCGCTGCGATCTCGGCGCCGAAGCCGGCGATGCGCGGCGCCTCCTGCACGATCACCGCCCGCCCCGTCTTGGCGACCGAGGCGAGGAGCGTCTCCTCGTCGAGCGGCTTGAGCGTGCGCACGTCGACCACCTCCGCGCTCGCCTCGAGCTCCTCCGCCGCCTGCTCAGCGACCGCGACCATGCCGCCGTAGGCGATGAGCGTGACGTCATCGCCCTCCCGCGCGATGCGCGCCTTGCCGAGCGGCACGATGTGATCGCCGTCGGGAACGTCCTCACGCGGGCTGCGGTACAGAACCTTCGGCTCCATGAGGACGACCGGGTCCGGCGAGCGGATCGCCGCCGCCAGAAGACCCTTCGCGTCGGAGGGCGTCGAAGGGATCGCGACCTTGATTCCCGGGGTGTGCACGTAGTAGGTCTCCGGCGAGTCCTCGTGGAGCTCCGGCGCCTTGACGCCGCCGCCCGTCGGCATGCGAATCGTGATCGGGAACTCCATCGCCCCGTTCGTCCGCCAGCGGTAGCGGCCGACGTGGCAGATGAGCTGGTCGAGGCAGGGGTAGCTGAAGGACTCGTACTGCATCTCGCAGACCGGCCGCCAGCCGGCCATCGAGAGGCCGACGGCGGTCCCGAGGATCCCGGCCTCGGCGAGGGGCGTGTCGACGCAGCGGTCCGGGCCGAAGCGGTCGAGCAGGCCGGCGGTCGCCCGGAAGACTCCGCCCGCACGACCGACGTCCTCGCCCATGACCATGACGCTCCCGTCGCGCTCCATCTCGACGTGAAGCGCGTCGTTCACCGCCTCGACCAAAGTCCTACTCGGCATAGGCGTTCCTCGTCACCAGGTCGGGGTCGGGCTCGGGCAGCGCCTCCGCGGCGGCGATTCCGCCCCGCATGGTCTCTTTCGCGTCGGCGGCGATCGACTCGACGAGGTCGTCGCCGAGGAGCCCCAGCCGACGGAGGTAGCGCTCGTAGCGGCCGACGCACTCGTTGGCGCGCTCGGCCTCGACACGCTCCGGATCGATGTACGCGCTGGGGTCGTCCGCAGTCGCGTGGGGCGCGCAGCGGTAGGTGACCGCCTCGATTAGGGTCGGCCCCTCTCCCGCCCGCGCGCGATTGACCGCCTCCCGCGTCGCCTCGTAGACGGCGAGCACGTCGCCGCCGTCCACCCGTACTCCCGGCATCCCATACCCGGCCGCCTTGTCGGCGAGGGTCGCCGCGCGGGTCTGGGCCTCGACCGGCGTCGAGATCGCCCAGCCGTTGTTGTTGCAGAAGAGAACTACCGGCGCCCGCATCACGGCGGCGAAGTTCGCGCCTTCGTGGAAAGCGCCTTCCGAGGTGGCTCCGTCGCCGAAGTACGCGATCGCGCATGCGGCCTCGCCGCGGAGCTTTTTCCCCCAGGCGAAGCCGACCGCGTGCGGAACGTGGGTCGCGATAGGCACCGCGATGGAAGCGACGCCGTACTCCCGCGGGTCCCACCACCCTGCGGGATGACCTCGCCACCAGGCGAGCACCGTCTCGGGCGGCATGCCGCGGAGGAGGCCGATCGCAGACTCACGGTAGGACGGGAAGATCCAATCCCCGCGGTCGAGAGCATGAAACGAGCCTGCCTGCATCGCCTCGTGCCCCCAGAAGATTGCGTAGGTCCCGATGCGCCCCTGGCGGTGGTAGACGACGGAGCGCTCGTCGTAGGTCCGCAGCAGCACCATCGCACGGTAGAGCTCGAGCATGTCCTGGTCGGTGAGGCCGTCGACCTCTCCGTCCGGCCGAGCTTGCCCGTCCCCGATCACCCTCCGCATGTCCCCTTCGGCGGGAACCACCTGGGCCATGCCGGAATTATTCCGGCACGAGCACCCTGAGCGCCGAGCGCTCCGCTTCGAAGTGTGCCTCCTCCACGTCACCGAGGTCCTCGCCGTCGACCTGGAGCGGCAGCGGCTGGTCCGCGCGGACGACGAGCTCGTCCGCATCGTGCACGTAGAGGACGTGGGGAGAACGCTGCTGCCCCTTCCCGGCGAGAGCCCAGGCGGCAACCTGCGGCAGTCGCCTCGCCCTGAGCTCCCGCGGGGCGACGAGGTCGAGCCCAAGCTCGAACCTCGCCTTCGGCGCGATGCGTAGCGGGATGCGGCCGACGTAGCTGTACGGATGGCCGTTGGCGACGAGCGCGAAGGCGACGCGGCCGAGCCCTTCCACCTCCATGGCCGGCGCGAAGCGCGCACGACTCTCGGCGAAGATCCCCGCGACCGCGCGGGCGAAGGCGAGGTCGTTCGCTCGCTTGCCGCTCGCTCGGCCGAGCGCGTCGACGCGGCGGACGAGCTCTGCGTCGATCCCGAAGCCCCCGCTGAAGGTGAAGCGCCTGCCGTTGACGCGGCCGAGCGAGATACGCCTCTCCGCTGGCGAGGCCGCGAGCGCACGAGCGGCGTCGACCGGGTCGCGCGGCACGCCAAGGGCGCGCGGGAAGACGCTCGTCGAGCCTCCCGGGATGAACCCGACCGGAAGGTCGACCTCGAGTCCGTTGACGACTTCGTTGTAGCCGCCGTCCCCCGAGAAGACGTAGATGCGCTCCGCATCTTCGCGGCTCACCGCCTCGGCAATCTCCGCGGCGTGGCCCGGCCGCTCGGTGAGGACGGTCTCCAACTCTCCCGCGGCCCGAAGAGCGCCCTCGACCGCGACGGTGAGGTCAGGTGTCACCCGCGAGGCGTTGGGATTGACGATCAGAATCGAGCGCGGCACGCTCCGACTTTACGTCGGCGTCGAGTAGCCCCGAAATCCTTCGAGGAAGAGGGCGTAGAAACGGTCCGCGAGGGCGTCCGTGTCAGTGCCCGGCGCGAGCCAGGTGTAGGCCCAGTTCGCCGCCGAGAGGAACGCGAGCGCAGCCGCGGTCACGTCGAGGTCGGCGCGCAGCTCTCCCAGGTCACGGCCTTCCCGGAAGAGGTCGCGGATGCGCTCCTCGTAGCGACGCCGCTCGGAGACGATCTCCTCGAGCCGCTCTCCCTCGAGGTACTTCCATTCCTGGACGAACACCGTTGCCACGTCGAGCTGCTCCGAGACGACTCGCAGGTGCGCGCGCAGAGCGAGCCGCACCTTTTCGGCAGGTGGCGCGTCGTCGGGCACCGAGTCGAGACCGCCGTGGAACGCGGCCGCACCCTCGCGCATCGTCTCGTAGAGCAGGTCCTCCTTGCCCTCGATGTGCGCGTAGAGCGAGCCCTTCTGCACGCCCATCGAATCGGCGAGGTCGCCGATCGACGTGCCGTGGTAGCCCTTCTCGGCGAATAGGCGCGCCGCCTGGCGGGAAAGCTCTTCTTTCCGTGACATCGTGTACCGTTACCCTAACGGTCGTTTGGGTATGAACGAAGCCGAATTCGAAGCGTACGTCCAGAACGGGGGCCAGGTCGAGGCCGGCGATGCGATGCCGGAGCATTACCGCAAGGCGCTCGTCAAGTTCATCGAGATGCACGGCAACTCTGAGCTCATGGGCGTCCTCCCCGAGCGCGAGTGGATCCTGCGGGCACCGACCCTGCAGCGGAAGCTCGCCCTCACCTCCAAGGTGCAGGACGAGGTCGGCCATGCGCAGCTCATCTACCGCGTCGTCGAAGATCTCGGGAAACCGCGCGATGCCTGCCTCGACGACCTCGTCGCGGGCAAGACGAAGTTCCACAACGTCTTCCACTACCCGACGAAGACCTGGGGCGACGTGGGCGTGATCGCATGGCTCGTCGACGCCGCGGCGATCATCTCCCAGAAGGCGCTCCTCAAGTGCTCCTACGCCCCGTACGCGCGGATCATGAAGAAGATCTGCTGGGAGGAGTCGTTCCACATCCTCCACGGGCGCGACGTGATCCTCACCATGATGAACGGGACCGACGAGCAGCGTGAGCTCGTGCAGGAGGCCTTGAACAGGTGGTGGGGCCCGCTCATGCAGTTCCACGGAAACCCGATCCCGGCCGAGGACGACCCGATGTACCGCTGGCGGATCAAGAGCCAGGGGAACGAGGAGGCGCGCCAGCAGTTCCTCGACGGCTACGTGCCGCAGATCTGGGAGCTCGGCCTCACCGTGCCCGACCCGAATCTCCGCAAGGGGAAGGACGGAGTCTGGTCCTACTCCGAGCCCGACTGGGACGAGCTCAAGTGGGTCGTCACCGGGCACGGGCCCGAGACCGAGCGCCGGCTCGGCTTCCGCAAGGCCTCGCGCGAGGAGACCGCGTGGGTGCGGCGCGCCGTGCTCGCGGACGCGGCTTGACCGCTCGTCTCCCTGGGGGGCCGTTGGCCAAGGAGCCGAGCAAGCGGTGCCGAGACAGTACGCCCGGTACGGCGAGGTGCCGCGAGCGACTGCTGCTGCCGCCAGCGGCGCCAGGTGGAGGCGAAGCCGGGCTTCGCCCGGCGGGAGCCCCGCCGGCCAGGGAGGGGGCGGCGTGATCTGGGAAGTTTTTCGGCAGGAGCGGGAGGGGCAGCCGTTTCAGCACGGCGGCTCGCTCGAGGCGCCCAATCTCGTCTTCGCCGAGGCCTACGCGCGTGAGTTCTACGGCCGCCGCGGCGAGTCGTTCGCGCTCTGGATCGTTCCGCGCGAGTCCGTCGAGGAGGTTCGGGAGCCGTACGTCGCCGACGTCTTCGACCGCGACTACCGCCGGGTGGACGGCTACTCCCTCAAGGTGAAGCTCAAGGAGGCACGTGAACTTGCCGCGAAAAATGCAAGTCGCTGACGCAGTGCATTTTTCGCGGGGACCCTCATGACCCTCAGCGTCTCCACAATTCTCCGGCTCGCTGACGACGAGCTCGTCCTCGGCTGGCGCAACTCCGAGTGGACCGGCATCGCCCCCTTCCTGGAGGAGGACGTCGCTTTCTCGTCGATCGCGCAGACCGAGATCGGCCACGCACGGGCCTGGTACGAGCTCGCCGCGAAGGAGCTCGGTACGGATGCGGACTCCCTCGCCTTCGACCGCGAGCCGGACGAGTACCAGTGCGCTCCGCTCGTCGAGATGCGCATGGCGGACGACTGGGGGCGGACGATCGCTCGCCACTGGCTCTACGAGACCGCCGACCGCATCCGGATTCAGGTCTTGCTGAACTCGATCGACCGGGAGGTAGCAGGCCTCGCCGAGAAGGTCGACCGCGAGGAGACGTACCACCGCATGCACGCCGAGATGTGGGCCGAGCGACTGCGCGACGAGCGCGCATTCCGCGAGGCGGTCGACGAGCTGTGGCCGTATGCGCTCGGCGTCCTGCCCGGGGAACAACGGTCCCTCCTCTGCGAGGCAGTCGAACGGGACGAGTGCGAGGCGATCGAGCGCGGCGGACACACCGAAGACCTTCGGCCGCTCTGGGAGGAGATGACAGTGGTGCGCCGCTCGGTGCCGGGGGCCTCATGGTGACCGCCGAGCGCGTGTGGGAGGCGCTGGCCGAGATCCCGGATCCCGAGATCCCGGTCCTCTCGCTCGTCGACCTCGGTGTCGTGCGAGACGTCGAGGTGGACGGCGAGCGCGTGCACGTCGGCTTCACCCCGACCTTCCTCGGCTGCCCGGCGCTCGAGGTCATGCGCGACCAGATGGCGGAGCGGATCCGCGAGCTCGGCGCCGAGCCAGACGTCGAGGTCCTGAGCGAAGGCTGGTCGAGCGACCGGATCACCGAGGAAGGGCGTCGCAAGCTCCGCGACTCCGGCTTCGCGCCTCCATCGGGCAGCGCGCCGGCCACGTTGGTGCAGATCCAGACGAGCGTGAACCCGTGCCCATATTGCGGTTCGACCGACACACGGCTCGACAACCTCTTCGGCCCGACCCCGTGCCGATCGATCCGCTACTGCAACGCCTGCCGCCAGCCTTTCGAGCAGTTCAAGACCCTCTGAGGGCCCGCGCTCAGTGAAAGACGTGCGAAAAGAAGATGAGCACCGCACAGCCGATGCTCACGGGCACCGTTAGCACGACTCCAGGTCGCCGACGGAACCAGGTCAGTAAGCCGGTTCCGAGCGCCCCGGCAGCGGCGAGGTAAAGGGCCAGCGCGGGCATGTCCCCGGCCTCGGAGTTTCGGTAGTACGGAGGCGTGCCGTACACGTCGAAGGCGTAGTAGAACGCGACGAGAAACAGGCCCACCAGCGGCGCCAGAACGGCAAACAGGACCGTCGGCTTGCCCGAGCTGAGCTGCCAGACGGCGGCGACCGGAATGAGCAGGACGGCGAGAAAGACGATCTGCACCGGGAACCACTGGCGGTGCGGCGAAATGGCCTCGACGTCGATCAGGACCATCCAGGTCGTAGCCACGGCCAGGAGCCCAACGAGGATCAGAACTGCGATGTCACGTGGCGCCAGCCGCATCGTCACGTCACCGCTATGCTGATGGAGTATCGCACTATTGCTATGTATAGCATGATTGAGATATGAGTCAACCCATGGAGCGAATACGTGCGCGGCTCGCCGGCGCCGAGGAGGGCTGGCTGTTCGGCCAGATTGCCGGCCAGGTCGCGGACCGCCGCAAGGAGCGTGGGCTTTCTCAGGCCGACCTCGCTGCGCTCGTGGGCACCACCCAGTCGGCGATCGCCCGGCTCGAAAGCGGCGGCCGGCCTCCTCGAATCGACACGCTTCTTCGCATTGCGAACGCCCTCGACGCCGACCTCCACATCGAGTTGCTCGACCGCGAGCCCGGCTAGACTCGGCGCGCGATGCGGGTCTCTCTTGCAGCGCTGTTGGGCGTCCTCGTCCTGCTCGCGGCCGGTTGTGGCGGCGGGGGCGAGGAGTCTCTGAGCAAGGCCGAGTTCCAGAGCCAGGCGAACGCGATCTGCGCGAAGTACCAGAAGCAGCTGAACGCGCTCGGCACCCCTTCGAGCCTCGAGGAGATACCCGACCTGGTCGCGCAGGCGCTCGCGATCCTGAACAAGGAAATCGACGAGATTGCGGCGCTCAACCCGCCCGAGGAGCTGCAGAGCGACTTCGACAAGATGATCGCCGCTTCCAACAAGACGAAGGCAGCGGCGGACGACCTCTCCGCGGCGGCGAAGTCGGGCGATCAGGCGGCCGTGCAGAAAGCGCTCGAGGACGGCAACGCCGCGAGCAAGGAGGCCGACCGGCTCGCGACAGAGCTGGGCCTCAGCGACTGCAAAGCTAACGCTAGCGGCCCGTAAAGCGGGGCTCGCGCTTCTCGAGAAAGGCGGCGACGCCCTCGGCGAAGTCCTCGCTCGCCGCTGCCGCGGCCTGAAGCTGCGCCTCGAGCTCGAGCTGCTCGTCCAGCGTGGCGTTGGGAGCCCTGTCGAGCAGGCGCTTCGTCATCCCGATCGCCCGCGTCGGCAAGGCGGCGAGCTCACCGGCGACCGAGGCCGCACGTTCCCCCAACTTCCCGGACTCCACGACCTCGGTGACGAAGCCCCATGCGTGCGCGTCGCCGGCCGTCAGCTGCTTGCCTGAAGCAAGCCACTCGAAGGCGCGGCCGTAGCCGAGCAGACGGGAGAGGAAGAAGCTCGCGCCGGTGTCCGGGACGAGGCCGATCGTGACGAACGCCGGAACGAACACCGCGGTGTCCGCGGCCAGGCGGATGTCGCACGCGGCAGCGAGTGCGAGGCCGGCGCCTGCCGCAGGCCCGTTCACCGCGGCGATGACGGGCTTCTCGAGCGAGCGGAGCGAGACGACGTTGCGGTTGTACGTTGAGCGGAGCCGCTCGCCGATGTCGCCCGCGCCCTCCTGGAACTCCTTGAGGTCCTGGCCGACGCAGAAGCCGCGACCGGCGCCGGTCAAGACGACTGCGCGCACCTCGGGATCGCCCGCCTCCTTGAGCGCCGCGCGGAAGCCGTCCTGCATGGCCCGGTCGAAGGCGTTCAGGACGTCCGGCCGGTTGAGCGTGATCGTCATCACACCTCCGTCGCGCTGCGTCTCGACCTCGGCCACTCGGTAGACCTCCCCACCGCTGCTAGCTTGGAACGGTGGTGGATCTTACGTTTATCTCCTCTACTGGAGCCCACGAGGAGGAGGACGTCCTTGACGCGTACTCCCGGGCCGTCATCGCCGTCGCGGAGCGCCTCTCGCCCTCGGTCGCCAACCTCCGCGTCTCGCGGCGCGTTCGCGGCGGCCGACGTCTCGATGGGGGCGGAAGCGGCGTTGTCGTCACGCCCGACGGCTTCATGCTCACCTCCGCGCACGTGGTGGCGAACGGCACCTCGGGTGTCCGCGCCTCCTTCGTGGACGGGAGCGAGGTCGGCGTCGAGGTCGTCGGGACGGACCCGCTCTCGGACCTCGCCGTGCTGCGCGCCGAAGGAG
>Ga0307318_10000295_pt1 | contig 16267 bp, 15 predicted proteins | sample ER_DNA_367_FD_194500 | JGI IMG/M metagenome (GOLD analysis project Ga0307318, IMG submission 194500) | Bulk soil microbial communities from the East River watershed near Crested Butte, Colorado, United States - ER_DNA_367 | ecosystem: Environmental > Terrestrial > Soil > Floodplain | place...
TGTCGGCCGGATCGATCTGCTGGCACGTCGGCGGCCCGACCGACTCGTTCGGCCCCGAGCTGCGGCCGGTCACCAACGGACTGGCGCTGCTCCCGTTCGGGAACGGCGTCCACTACGACTCGGAGGACCAGCGCCGTCCCCTCCTGCACCGACTGGTGGCCGACGGCACGCTGCCGACCGCGTTCGCCACGGACGACGGGGTGGGCCTGCTGTACCGGGGGACCGAGCTCGTCGAGGCGCTGACCGAGGAGGCGGGCAAGGCGGCATACCGGGTCGACCGTGGAGCGGACAGTCGAGCCGTCGAGACCCGCATCGAACCGCGTCTACTCGGGTAGAAACCGGCCCGCTCGGGGGCAGACTTGGACGGATGGACGAGAACGGCTCGGAGAGCTCAGCGCCGGCCCGGATCGAGCAGCGGCTTCCCGGGTGGATCCCGGTCGTCCTCGTCGTGGCCATGGCCCTGGGTCTCACCAAGCAGCTCTACGGCCTGGTCCTGCAGTTCTTCCCGGGAGCCGGCCCTGGCAACGGCGGCGTGACGTACATCTCGTTGTCGCTGCGGTTGGCCCAGTGGTCGATCTGGCCGGACTACACCGACGTCGGTCCCATGGTCCTCGTGCCGGCGGCCGTGATCCTGTGGTTCACGGTCAGCCGGGTCCCGTGGACGCCGACTCCCGGATGGGGAGTCCGCCGCGCCGCCGCTCTGTTGCTGGGCGCCTGCGCGGCGCTGGCCCTCGCCCGCGGGATCGGCGTCCTCTTCTGGTCGGTCACCGCCAGCGATATCGAGCGCGCCAACATCGGCCTGACTCCGGAAAACGGCGCTTTCTTCCTCTTCAACTCGGGGCTGTTCGGGCAGTTGTGGTTCGCCGCCGTCGTCGGGGTGCTCACCTGGTGCTTCCTGGTCGCCCAGCCCGTGGCCCGGACGCAGCCGTCCCCGCAGCGCGCCGGACCGCCGGCGCCGTCGCCCGCCCGCGCCCTGGAGACCGAGGCCCTCGCTGATCGAAAGCGAGAGGCGACGTCGGCGCTCCCACCTCCGGAGGTGTTCCGCCGCCCCGTGGACGGGCATACCTCCTAGCCACCCCACGAAGTTCTCCGCTGCGCTCCGATACTTCGCGGGGGACCCCGGCTATGGGCAGACTGGCCGCATGCCACTGGATTCCGATCGGAGCAAACCCGAGCTCGACTTCCCCGGCGAAGAGCCGCCGACCGACCTCGTCGTCGAGGACCTCATCGAGGGCAGCGGTGACGAAGCGACTCCGGGGAGCACGGTCAGCGCCCATTACGCGGGCTGGGCGTTCTCGACCGGTGAGGAGTTCGACGCGTCCTGGAACCGGGGCGCCCCGCTCGACTTCCCGCTCGGAGCCGGGCGGGTCATCCGCGGTTGGGACGACGGCATCGCCGGGATGAAGGTCGGCGGCCGTCGGAAGCTCACCATCCCGCCGCACCTGGCCTACGGCGACCGGGGCGCCGGCGCGGTCATCCAGCCGGGAGAGACCCTCATCTTCGTCGTCGACCTGGTCGACGTCCGCTGACTGCCAGGCGGTTGCCTGACCCAACTTTTACGCTCGCCCATGACATTTGTCAGGGGTGGTCAGCCGTCCAGGGTGGGTGGAATGACGGGGCCATGAGCCGACGCCCGGTCGGGGGCGGGTGCCTGGTTCCAACCATCCCGTTGGAGGTTTCGTGTCTCCCTACCCGCGCGGCCGTTGCCGTGCTCGGTGTCGCCGCAGTGTCCTGCGCACTCGTCGGCGCCACCTCCTCGTCTGCCGTGGCCGCATCAGGCAACGGCAAGAGCGCTCTGGCCGGCAGCGTCCCGTCCTGGGCACAGGCGGCCCACAAGGTCGGCGCATCCGACAAGGACACACAGGTCGACTTCCGTGTCTACCTGAACAACCGTGGCGGCGACGCCGCCTCGCAACTGGCCCTGGCGGTGTCGACCCCCGGCAACACCCAGTACGGCAAGTTCCTAACGGCGGGGCAGTACCGCGCGAAGTTCTCTCCGAGCCAGTCCGACGTCGACGGGGTCGCCGCCTGGCTGAGGTCGCAGGGCTTCCGAGTCGGCTACGTTCCGGACAACAAGAAGTACGTCGAGGCCGTGGGCACCGTGGTCCAGGCGGCAGCCGCGTTCTCGACGACCTTCTCCGACTACACCGTCGAGAACCAGAGGCTGCGCTCCAACGACACCGCGCTCCAGATCCCGAGCAGCCTCGGCAGCGTCCAGGCGGTCATCGGCCTCGACGACTCCTTGGCGTTGGTCAAGCGCGACGCCAAGCCAGACGCTGCACCCTCCCCGGGGTTCCGCAACGCCCCGCCGTGCTCCGCCTACTGGGGTGAGAAGACCGTCCAGAACACTCCGACTGCGGACGGCACGAAGTTGCCCACCATCCCGAGCGCCTTCGCCCCGTGCGGGTATGCGGGTGCCCAGCTGCAGGGTGCGTACGGCGTCGCGTCGGCGATCGCCGGGGGCAACGACGGCACCGGCGTCACGGTGGCCGTGATCGACGCCTTTGCGTCGCCGACCGCCGCGGCGGACCTGGCGACCTACTCCCAGCGACACGGGCTCGCTGCTCCCAAGCTCACCGAGCAGGTGGCGCCCGGCACATACATCCGGCCGCAGAACCCGAGGCAGGACCCCCAGGGCTGGGCCGGTGAGGAGACCCTCGACCTCGAGGCGGTCCACACCATGGCGCCCGGCGCGAACCTCCTCTACGTCAGTGGGCCGAACAACTACCGGGACCTGGACGCCGTACTCAACAAGGTCGTCGACAGCCAGAGCGCCGACATCATCACCAACTCCTACGGCTACGGCGGCGAGGCGCTGCCGCCTGGCTACATAAAGCCGCAGCTCGACGCCCAGATCCAGGCGGCCGCCACCGGCATCAGCGTTTTCTTCTCCTCCGGTGACGCGGCCGATGAGACCGGCGGGGTAGCGGGCGCCAGGCCGACTCCTGACTGGCCGGCCTCCAGCCCGTACGTCACCGCGGTGGGTGGCACCTCGCTCGGCGTCGCCCAGGACAACTCCAGGCTGTTCGAGCTGGGCTGGGAGACCGGCCGCAGCACGTTGATCACGGTGAATGGTGCGCCTGCGTGGAGCCCTCGGACGTTCCAATATGGCAGCGGCGGTGGCACGTCGCGGCTCTTCGCCCAGCCGTCCTACCAGGCCGGTGTGGTCCCCGACACCATCAGCAAAAGGTACGGCGGCGCCGCAATGCGGGTCGTCCCGGACGTCTCCGCCGTCGGTGACCCCACGACCGGCATGAAGGTCGGCCAGACGCAGACCTTCCCGGACGGCGCGTACTACGACGAGTACCGTCTCGGCGGCACCAGTCTGTCGTCACCGCTCTACGCCGGCATCTGGGCGCTGGCCGTGCAGAGGCACGGCCACTACGGTCTGGCCAACCCCGTGCTCTACGCAGTGCAAGGCCTGACCTACGACATCACCAAGGCCCAGCTCGGCACCTACCCGGGCGCCGTCCGCGCCGACTACGTCAACGGTGTCGACGCCTCGGGCGGATACACCTATACGGCCCGCTGGTTCGACTGGGACGACCCGCTGACCATCCATGTTCGGCCGCTCTACGACGACGTCACGGGCGTCGGCTCGCCGAACGGCTCGGCATGGCTGCAGGCGGTGCAGTCAGCCCCCTAGCAGACGCTTGACTGGTGGGCCCGGACGCAGTGTGCGTCCGGGCCCGCCGGCGTCTCGCCGCTCGGGTAGGTTCGACGGAATGAGCGGGCAGCCCAGCACGCACGCCACGGTGCAGGTCAAGACCGAGCGCCTGCTCAACCTCGTCATCGCCCTGCTGTCGACCCGGATGCCGCTGTCCAAGGCCCGGATCCGTGCCGCCGTCCCGCAGTACCACGGCACGGCCTCCGACGAGGCCTTCGACCGGATGTTCGAGCGCGACAAGGACGAGCTGCGCGAGCTCGGGATCCCCCTGGTGACCTCCGTCATCGACCCGGTCTTCGACGACGAGCTGGGTTACCGGATCGACAAGCGCGAGTATGCGCTGCCGGAGATCGCCTTCGAGCCGGACGAGGTGGCCGCCCTGTCCCTCGCGGCGCGCACGTGGACCCGGGCCAGCCTCGCCGGCCCGGCGGCCACGGCGCTGCGGAAGCTGCGGGCGGCCGGGGTGACGATGGACGACGCCTCGCTGGTGGGCATCGAGCCGGTGGTGCGGACCACCGAGGAGGCGTTCGAGCCGCTGCGGCGAGCGGTCCGCGACCGTCGGACCGTGACCTTCGGGTACCGCAAACCGGACGCCGAGAGCACCACGCGCCGGCTCCAGCCGTGGGGCCTGACCCAGTGGCACGGCCGTTGGTACCTCACCGGCTTCGACCTCGACCGGGGCGCGGCGCGGGTGTTCCGGGTGGGCCGGATCGACACCGCAGTCACGCCTCTCGGGCCGGCCGGCGCCTACGACATCCCCGCTGACCACGATCCCCGCGGGATGGTCGACTCGACGCAGGCACCCACCTCGCCGCCGCGGGTGGCCACCCTGCGGGTGCGCCAGGACAGCGGCAACGCACTGCGGCGGCGGGCTCGGCTGCAGGCGGAGGCCGACGGGTTGGGATCGATCGACGGCTGGTCGACGGTGGAGGTTGACTTCCATGACGTCGACCGGCTGGCCGACGAGGTGGCGGGGTACGGTCCCGACGTGGTAGCGGTCGAGCCCATCGACCTCAGAAAGGCGGTGGTCCGTCGCCTGATCGGGGTGACCGGCGCGGGGGAGCCGGCACCGGAGGAGGAGCTGTGAACGGGAGTCGTCGTTCGCCGTCGGAGTCGGCCACTACCCGTCTGTCGCGGCTGCTCGACATGGTGCCGTGGCTGCTGGCCCACCAAGGGGTGCCGCTCGACGAGGCCGCTGCGGAGTTCGGCGTGACCACCGACCAGCTCGTCGCCGACCTCGAGCTGCTCTTCGTCTGCGGGACGCCGGGCGGGATGCCCGACGACCTCATCGAGGCGGACTGGGAGGACGGGAAGGTCTACGTCGGCAACGCCGACTACATCGCCCGACCGCTGCGGCTCAGCGTGGACGAGGCCTTGGCCCTGATGGTCGGGCTGCGCGCACTCGCCACGACACCAGGCCTGGTCGAGCACGATGCGGTGGGCCGCGCGCTCAGCAAGCTCGAGGAGGCCACCGGTGCGCTCGGCGCACCGAGCTCCCGGGTCCAGGTCTCCATCGACGACGGGGCTCGCGCGTCAGTACTCAGCCGGGCCCGCCGGGCGGTGGCTGACCACCGGAGGCTGCACCTCGCATACCTCGTGCCGACGCGCGACGAGGTGACCGAGCGCGACGTCGACCCGATGCGCGTGGTGTTCCTCGACGGGCACTGGTACCTCGAGGGCTGGTGCCACCGCGCGGAAGACGTGCGGCTGTTCCGGCTGGACCGGATCCAGTCCCTCGACGTGCTCGACCTCGACGGCACGCCGCCACCCCAGGCGCAGCCCCGCGATGTCACCGAGGCGCTGTTCACGCCAGGGGAGGAGGACCTCGAGGTGGTCGTCGAGACCGACCGAGCCGGAGCCTGGATCGTCGACTACTACCCCGTGGACCGCGTCGACGACCTGGGCGAGGGGCGCCGCCGGGTGACCCTGCACGTGTCCGATCCCGCCCTCGTGCGGCGGCTGGCGTGGCGCATGGGTGGGCACGTGCGGGTGGTCTCACCCGTTGACCTGGCAGCGAGCGTGGCCTCCGGTGCACAGGAGGCGCTGAGCGCGTACACAGCGGTTCGGTCCGGGGTCGACGCGTAGACTCGTTCGGGACGGCGGAACGGTCGCCGGAAACCATTGACGGAAGGCAGCATCGTGGGACGTGGCCTGATCGAGCCTTGGCACATCCTCTTACTGGTGGTGGTCGTGGCTCTGTTGTTCGGGTGGAAGAAGCTGCCCGACATCTCGCGGAGCGTCGGCCGCTCTATGCGCATCTTCAAGTCCGAGGTGACGGAGATGAAGAACGACGGCAAGGAGCCGCGGCCCAGCGCCGCGGCCAAGGACACCGTCTCCGGTGATGTCGTCCCGCCCCAGCCGGCCCAGCCCACACCGCAGCCGACTCGTCCGGCCGCTTCAGCCCCGCCCACCCCGGGCTACCAGCCGACTCCCAGCCCGCCGGTCGCGCAGGACTCCCCAGACCCGCTGGCCGAGCAGCAGCGTCACGAGAACCCGGCGCTCTGAGCGCCGCGTCCACGCCTCTCGCGTACGTCACGCGTACCTCACTGGTCAGGCACTGACGCATGGCCTTCCGGCGGCTCCGCAAGCAGCGGGACCCCGAGGGACGGATGTCCCTCGGTGACCACCTGCGGGAGCTGCGCAACCGCCTGACCATCGCGCTCATCGCCATCGTCGTCGGGGCGGGCATCGGCTGGTGGAAGTACGACGCGATCTTCCAGCGCCTGGAAGCGCCCATCCAGCAGGTGGCCGCCGAGCGAGGCACGGCACTCTCGACGCTGATCAACTTCTCCGGAATCACCGACGCGTTCTCGATACTCATCACGGTCGGGCTCTTCGTCGGGGTGGTGATCGCGTCGCCGGTCTGGCTGTACCAGATCTGGGCCTTCATCGTGCCGGGGCTCACGTCCCGTGAGAAGAAGACCGCGGTGCTGTTCATCGTGACGGCGGTGCCGCTGTTCCTCGCCGGCTGTGCCCTGGGGTACCTGACCCTGCCCAAGGCGGTTCACGCGCTGCTGGGGTTCACGCCCGAGGGCGCCACCAACATCCTCCCGGCGGACACCTACCTCAACTTCGTCCTCAAGTTCATTCTCGCGTTCGGGCTCGCCTTCCTCCTTCCGGTGTTCCTCGTCGGGCTGAATGCCGCCGGAGTGCTGCCCGCGCGCAGCATGCTGCGCGGCTGGCGGCCCGCGGTCTTCCTGATCTTCCTCTTCGCGGCGATCATGACCCCCTCGCCCGACCCGTGGTCGATGCTCTTCCTCGCGCTTCCCATGGTCGGCCTGTTCTTCGGCGCGGTCGGCGTCGGGGCCCTCCTCGACCGGCGGCGCGCCAAGCGCGACGTCTCGGTGGCCTGGCGCAACCTCCCCGACGACCAGGCCTCCCCGATCTAGTTCGTCCTCGCGGCCGGCAGCGGCCGGTAGCCTTCGCCCGTGCCCGGCGCCCTCCGCCTGCCGCGGGTCGGCCTGCTCATCAACCCGACAGCCGGGCGCGGACGCGGGGCGACGTACGGCCGGCAGGCCATGGCGGTGCTTCGCGCCGCCGGTCACGACGTCCTCGACCTCTCCGGACCGGACGCGGCCACGGCGGCGCGGTTGGCCCGGGAGGCCGTCGACGCCGACCTGGTCGACGTCCTCACCGTCGTCGGCGGCGACGGCATGGTCCACCTCGGGGCGAACGTGTGCGCCGGCCGGCCGACCCCGCTGGCCGTCGTCGCGGCGGGAACCGGAAACGACAACGCCCGTGAGCTGGGTCTGCCCATCACGTCGCCGGAGGAGGCGGCCCTCTTGGTCAGCACCGGACGGACCCGCTCCGTCGACCTCGGCCGGTGCCTCACGAGCACCGGGCAGACCCGGTGGTGGATCGGTGTGCTCGGCGGCGGGTTCGACTCGGTCGTCAACGAGCGCGCGGCCCGGATGCCGTGGCCGCGCGGACCGATGCGCTACAACGTCGCCGTCGCCCGAGAGCTCCCGGTCTTCCGCCCGATCCCGTACGTCGTCACCGTCGACGGCCAGCGCCAGGTCACCGAGGCGATGCTCGTCGCGGTGGCCAACGGGCCGGCGTTCGGAGGAGGGATGCGCGTGGCGCCGGATGCCTCGTACCACGACGGCCTCCTCGACGTGGTCATCCTCCACCGGGTCTCCCGGACCGAGTTCGTCCGCGTCTTCCCGAGGGTCTTCAAGGGCACCCACGTCAGCCATCCCCGCGTCGAGATCCGGCAGGGCCGCCGGGTGCGGCTCGAGGCGGCCGGCATCGTCACGCAGGCCGACGGCGAGCGGTTCGAGCCACTGCCGCTCGACCTGGAGGTCGTCCCGGAGGCGCTCTCCGTCGTGTCATAGCGTGGGAGCCATGGCCGCGGATGAACTGCGCGCGTTCACCGCGTCGCTCGGCTTCCCGCTCGATCCGTTCCAGGTCGACGCGTGCCAGGCGCTCGAGGCCGGCCACGGGGTCCTCGTCGCCGCCCCGACCGGCGCCGGCAAGACCGTCGTCGGCGAGTTCGCCGTCCACCTCGCGCTCGCCACCGGGCGCAAGGCGTTCTACACGACGCCGATCAAGGCCCTCTCGAACCAGAAGTACGCCGACCTCGTGCGCCGCTACGGCGCGGCACGAGTCGGCCTGCTGACGGGCGACTCGTCGGTCAACGGGGAGGCGCCGGTGGTGGTCATGACCACCGAGGTGCTCCGCAACATGATGTATGCCGGTTCGCCCACCTTGGCCGGGCTGGGCTACGTCGTCATGGACGAGGTCCACTACCTGGCCGACCGCTTCCGCGGTGCGGTGTGGGAGGAGGTCATCATCCACCTTCCCGCGGAGGTCCGACTGGTCTCGCTGTCGGCGACGGTGTCGAACGCCGAGGAGTTCGGAGCCTGGCTGGCGGAGGTCCGCGGCGACGTGTCCGTCGTCGTGTCGGAGCATCGGCCGGTGCCGCTGTGGCAGCACATGATGGTCGGCCGCGGCATGTACGACCTGTTCGTCGACGAAGGGTTCGACCCGTCCAACGCTCCTGATGGCGCGGTGCAGGCGATGCGAGACGTGGCGCCCACCCGGGTGAATCCCGAGCTGCTCCAAGCCATCGCGAACCTGACCCGGCGTACCTACGATCCGGACCGGTTCCCCTCGCGGGGCCGCGGACGCCGCGGCGGACCGGGCGGAGGTCCTGGCGGCCGGGGGATGGCTCGGTCCGCCGGTCCGGGCGGTGGACGCCCCGGCGGCGGTGCGACCCGCACCGAGGTCGTCGAACGCCTCGAGCGCGAAGGCCTGCTCCCGGCAATCACGTTCATCTTCAGCCGGGTGGGCTGCGAGGCGGCGGTCGGGCAGCTCCTGGCCCAGAACGTGCGCCTGATCCCCGACGAGGAGGGCGAGCGGATCCGCCGCGTCGTCGAGGAGCGGGTCGCCGCCATCGCCGACGAGGACCTGGGCGTCCTCGGCTACTGGGACTTCGTCGACGGGCTCTCCCGCGGGTATGCGGCGCACCACGCCGGCATGCTGCCGACCTTCCGCGAGGCGGTCGAGGAGCTCTTCACGGCAGGCCGGATCCGGGCGGTCTTCGCGACCGAGACGCTGGCGCTCGGGATCAACATGCCGGCCCGCACCGTGGTGCTCGAACGGCTGGTCAAGTTCAACGGCGAGGCACACGTCGACGTCACGCCCGCCGAGTACACCCAGCTCACCGGGCGGGCCGGCCGCCGCGGCATCGACATCGAGGGCCACGCGGTCGTCCTCTGGAACCGGCAGCTCGATCCCCTCGCCGTCGCCGGTCTCGCCTCGACGCGCACCTACCCGCTCCGGTCGAGCTTCCGCCCGACCTACAACATGGCCGTCAACCTCGTCGCCCAGTTCGGCCGGGAGCGGGCTCGCGAGCTGCTGGAGACCTCGTTCGCGCAGTTCCAGGCCGACCGGGCCGTCGTGGGGTTCGTGCGCACCATCCGGCGCAACGAGGAGGCGCTGGCCGGCTACGCGGAGTCGATGCAGTGCGATCGCGGCGACTTCCGCGCATACGCCGCCATTCGCGACGAGATCGGGCGCCTCGAGAAGGACGCGGCGAAGCGCCGGGCGGCGAGCGTGCGCGCCGAGGCCGCCGTCAGCCTCGAGCAGCTTCGGGTCGGCGACGTCATCCGGATCCCGGCGGGTCGCCGGGCGGGATACGCGGTGGTCGTGCAAGCCAACCGCGGCCACCGCGGCGACACCCCCTCGCCGGCCGTCGTCACCGAGGACCGGCAGCTGCGCCGGCTGACCCTCGTGGACGTGCCGACCCCGGTCGAGCCGATCACCGCGGTCAAGCTGCCGAAGAACTTCAACGCCAAGAGCCCCAAGTCCCGGCGCGACCTCGCGACGACGTTGCGCATCGCCGTGCCCCGTGATCCCCCCTCCGACCGCGGGCGCAACGACATGCATACCGACGAGTCCTCCCGGGTCGAGCAGCTACGCCGACAGATGCGGGCCCACCCGTGCCACTCCTGCCCGGACCGGGAACAGCACGCCCGCTGGGCCGAGCGGTGGTGGCGGCTCACCCGGGAGACCGAGGGGCTGCAGCGCAAGGTCGACGGGCGGACCAACTCAGTGGCGCGGACCTTCGACCGGATCTGCGACCTGCTCGAAGAGATGGGGTACCTCGGCGAGGGCGCCGCCACGGTGACCGAGCGAGGAGAGCAGCTGCGTCGGCTCTACACCGAGAAGGACCTCCTCGCGGCGGAGTGCCTTCGACACGGGGTCTGGGACAAGCTCGACCCGGCAGGCCTCGCCGCCGCGATCTCTACGCTCGTCCACGAGCCGCGCCGCGAGGAGGCCGAGATCAGCCCGCGGATGCCGCGTGAGGAGGTCCACGAGGCCTGGACCGCGATGATCCGCCTCTGGAGCGGGATCGAGGACCACGAGCGCGACCGCGGCCTCCCAGTGACCGGAGACCCCGACGGCGGCATCGCCTGGATGGTCTACCGCTGGGCCGGCGGGCATCCGCTGGAGTCCGTGCTGCGCGGCAGCGACATCGCCGCGGGCGACTTCGTCCGGCGGTGCAAGCAGATCGTCGACCTGCTCGACCAGGTCGCCGACGCGGCGGTGACGAGTGGCTCCCCGCGGCTGGCCCGTACGGCTCGCTCGGCGGTCGATGCCGTGCGCCGTGGCGTGGTCGCCGCAGATCGGCTCGACTGAGCTTGTTGCGGACGCACGCGCGGTGGTATGCGGTCGAAGTCGCCGCAGGTGCGTATATGATCCGGACGTGACGACGTTCCGGGTCCGCGAGGCGGCCGAGCTGCTCGGGGTGAGCGACGACACCGTCCGACGATGGATCGACGCCGGCCGGCTCGTCTCGACGACGGACGCAGGGGGCCGGAACGTCGTCGCAGGGTCGGACCTCGCGGCCTTCGCCCAGACCCTGGCCGCGGCCGGCGATCACCCCGCTCCCGGACCGGTGCGGTCGCAGTCGGCGCGCAACCGGTTCGTCGGACTCGTGACCCGGGTCGTCCGCGACACCGTGATGGCGCAGGTGGAGATCCAGGCCGGACCGCACCGCATCGTGTCCCTCCTGAGCCGGGAGGCGGCCGACGAGCTCCAGCTCGAGCCCGGCGTCCTCGCCATCGCGGCCGTCAAGTCCACTCACGTCGTCGTCGAGCTCCCGGAGCGTCCATGAGGCCCCTGACGCCCGTCGCCGCCGTCCTCGTCACCGCATGCGCGGCCGTCGCGGTGACCGCCTGCGGTACGACCACCACGCCGTCGTCGACCGGGACCGGGTCGAGCGCGGCGGCGACCAGCTCGAGCGCGTCTCTATCCGGCACGGTCAACGTCTTCGCAGCGGCCTCCCTGCAAGAGACCTTCACGACGCTCAAGAAGCAGTTCGAGGCCGCGCACCCGGGGGTGACCGTCACCCCGAACTTCGGCGCCTCGTCGGCGCTGGCCCAGCAGATCAACCAGGGCGCCCCGGCCGACGTGTTCGCCTCCGCCAGCCAGACGAACATGGACCAGGTCGTCCAGGCGGGCGCCGCGTCCTCCTCGACGCCGTTCGCGAAGAACGTCATGGAGATCGCCGTCCCGCCGGCGAACCCGGCGGGGGTGGCGTCGGTGAACGACCTGGCCCAGCCGGGCCTGAAGGTCGCGCTGTGCCAGTCCCAGGTGCCGTGCGGCAGCGTCGCCGCGAAGGTCTTCGCCAACGCCAAGGTGACCGTCACGCCGGTCAGTCAGGAGGCCGACGTCAAGGCGGTGCTGACCAAGGTCCAGCTCGGAGAAGTCGACGCCGGCGTCGTCTACGTCACCGATGTCAAAGCTGCCGGCGACAAGGTCAAGGGCGTCGAGATCGCGAGGGACGTCAACGCGTCGACGTCGTACCCGATCGCCCCGCTCACCAAGGCGCCGAACCCCGACGCCGCGGCCGCCTTCGTCGCCTACGTCCATTCGTCGGAGGGCCAAGCCGTGCTCAAGGCCGGTGGCTTCACCGCGCCGTAGCCCCGGCTCGACCGAGGAGCGACCGGTGACGACGGGCCGCGGCCCGGTCGCCCCGGAGGAGCGTCGGCGTCGCCGGGTCGCGCACGAGCGTCGGACGGGCCGCGCCGTGCCGTGGCCCCTGGCGGTGCCGGCAGCTCTGGCCGTGCTGTTCCTCCTCGTCCCGCTCGGCGCGATGCTGCTGCGCACCCCGTGGACGAGCCTGCCGCGGATCCTCGATGAGGGAACGGTCCTCGAGGCGCTGCGGCTGTCCCTGCTCTGTGCGACGGCGGCCACGGCGGTCTCATTCGTCGTGGGCGTGCCGCTCGCCTGGGTCCTCGCACGGGCCCGGTTCCGGGGCCTGTCGCTGCTGCGAGCCCTGGTCACGCTGCCGCTGGTGCTCCCACCGGTGGTCGGGGGAGTGGCGCTGCTGCTGGCGTTCGGGCGGCTCGGGGTCGTCGGGCGGTACCTCGACCTCTGGTTCGGGTTCACACTGCCGTTCACGACGTTGGGCGTCATCGTGGCGGAGGCGTTCGTGGCCATGCCCTTCCTCGTCGTGACGGTCGAAGGCGCGTTCCGGAGCCTGGACCGGGGCTACGAGGAGGCGGCGGCGACGCTCGGTGCCTCGCGCTTCACAACGTTCCGGCGGGTGACGCTGGCGCTCGTCGGACCCTCGCTGGTGGCTGGGTCGGTGCTGTGCTGGGCCCGCGCCCTCGGTGAGTTCGGGGCGACGATCACCTTCGCCGGAAACTTCCCTGGACGCACCCAGACCATGCCGCTCGCGGTCTACCTCGCCATGGAGAGCGACCCCGACGCGGCGATCGCCCTCTCGCTCGTCCTGCTGCTGGTGTCCGTGGCGGTGCTCGCGCTGCTGCGCGACCGGTGGTTGCGGACCGGGAGCACCCTGTGACGGCCAGCCTTTCCGTCGACGGCCGCGTGGACCGCAGTGGATTCAGCCTGTCCCTGACGGCCACCGTCGCGCCGGGTGAGGTGCTCGGTGTCCTGGGTCCCAACGGGGCCGGCAAGTCCACGCTGCTGCGGGCCCTGGCGGGTCTCCTGCCGCTCACCGCGGGCTCGATCCGCCTGGGCAAGACACTGCTCGACGATGCCTCGAACGACATCTGGGTGCCGGCGGAGCAGCGTCCGGTCGGGATCGTGTTCCAGGACTACCGGCTGTTCCCGCACCTCGACGTCCGCGACAACGTCGCCTTCGCGCCGCGCTCGCGCGGCGCCGGCCGGGCCGATTCGCGGCGCGCCGCCCAGCACTGGGTCGACCGGCTGGACCTCGCCGACCTCGCCACCCGACGGCCATCGCAGCTGTCGGGGGGGCAGGCGCAGCGCGTCGCCCTGGCCCGAGCCCTCGCCGCGGACCCGGCGCTCCTGCTCCTCGACGAGCCGCTCGCGGCACTCGACGCTCGAACGCGGCTCGACGTCCGCAGCACCCTGCGCCAGCACCTCGCCGACTTCGCCGGACCGGTCGTCGTGGTCACCCACGACCCGCTGGAAGCGATGGTCCTCGCGGACCGGCTGCTCGTCCTCGAGGGTGGCCGGGTGGTCCAACAGGGCACGCCGGCCAGCGTCGCGAGGCACCCGGCCACCGACTACGTCGCACGACTCGTCGGGCTCAACCTGTACGCGGGCCGCCTCGACTCACTCTCGGGCGAGGTCACCCTCGACGGCGGCGGGCGTCTCGTCGCGACGCTCACCCCCGAGGCCAACCCCGCGGACGGCCGGGTGTTGGTCGCCCTGTCTCCGGCGGCGATCAGCGTGCACATCACGCCGTTGGACCACACCAGCATGCGCAACGTCTGGCGCGGGAGAGTGGCGGGCCTGGAGCTCCTCGGCGACCGGGTCCGCGTCGAGGTGGAGGCGGAGCCCGCCGCCATCGTGGACATCACGGCGGCGGCGCTGACCGACCTCGGCCTGGAACGAGGGAGCGACGTGTGGCTGGCCGCCAAGGCCACCGAGACCGTCGCGTACCCGGAGACGGGAGGCTGATTCGCATACGACTCAGTCGATCTTGAACGCCGACAACACCCGGTTGAACGACGCGGTGACGCCGTACTCGGAGGCGACCTTACTGAGCAGCCGCGCATCGGCGACCTCCGTCGGGAGGGCGAGGTCGGCCTTGGGGAGTGGCGCGTCGCGGGCGACCCGCACGACCAGGGGAGCGACGTCAAGGTACGCGGAGGCGGCCTCGAGCCGGGTGCGCTGGGCGCCCCTGATGCCTTTGTCGCGGCCGTCGATCGCCGCCCGCAGGCTGGCCAGGTCGCCGTAGGTATGGATCAGCTGGGCGGCGGTCTTCTCACCGATGCCGGCCACACCGGGTAGGCCGTCACTGGTGTCGCCGCGCAGGATCGACATGTCCGCGTAGGCGTCGCCGTTGGCGACGGCGTACTTGTCGCGCAGGAACGCCTCGTCGACGACGTCGGCGTTCCGGACGCCGCCGCGGGCGGTGTAGATGACTCTGACCTGGTTGGCGTCGTCGACGAGCTGGAACAGGTCGCGGTCGCCGGTGACGATGTCCACCGGACGAACGCCGTGCGAGGCGGTGGCGAGGGTGCCGATGACGTCGTCGGCCTCGAACCCGTCGGAGCCGAGCCGGGTGATGCCGAGAGCGGTGAGCGCGTCGACGATGACGGGGATCTGCGCCTCGAGCGGATCCGGGACCTCCTCCTCCCACTCGTCGGGAGCGACCTGCTCGGCGACGCGGTGCGCCTTGTACGACGGGATCGCCTCCACCCGGAAGGCGGGCCGCCAGTCGTTGTCCCAGCAGGCGACGAGGTGAGTCGGTCTGTGGGCGGTGACCAGCGAGGCGATCATGTCGAGGAACCCGCGAATCGCGTTGTTGGCCGGAGCCTTCGGGTCGCTCCGGTCGTCGGGGACGCCGAAGAAGGCCCGGAAGTAGAGGCTGGCCGAGTCGAGGAGCATGAGGCGTTCGCCGGACCGTCCAGTTCTCGCGGGCATGGACCGGAGCCTACGGCCGGCCGGTGGAGACCCAGGCGCCCGTTGTCGCGTTTCGGGGACCGGCGGCGATTAGCCTGTGCCCGTGGAGCGCCTGGACCGTCACCTCGTCGACCTGCTGGCCGCCGACGGCCGGATGAGCTTCACCGACCTCGGCAAGGCGACCGGGCTGTCGACGTCCGCGGTCCATCAGCGGGTCCGCCGGCTCGAGGAGCGCGGCGTCATCACCGGCTACCACGCCACCGTCGAGCCCGAGGCGCTCGGTCTGCCCTTGACCGCGCTCATCTCGGTCTCACCGCTGGATCCGGCGGCGCCCGACGACATCCCGCAGCGGCTCACCGACATCACCGAGATCGAGGCCTGTCATTCGGTTGCCGGCGAGGAGAGCTACGTCCTCAAGGTCCGGGTCGCGACGCCCGGCGCGCTGGAAGACCTCCTGGCCAGGATCCGTTCGGCCGCCAATGTGCGCACGCGAACCACGGTCGTGCTCTCCACGCCCTGGGAGGACCGGCACGCCTCCGCTCAGGAGTCGGGGGACTAGCCCACCGCGCGGTTCGTGGTGAAACGGTCGGAAATCCGACCCCTATCACCACGACCCAGAGAACCTCCGGGTCAGCCGGCCTGCGTTACCGCGAGCTCGCGGCTGGCCTTGGCCCGCGCCGCCGCGAGCTCGTCGAGGGCGCCGAGGTCGGCGCGCGACCGCCACCACTCCTGGCCGGATGCCGGCAGCGTGTCGATCGGGTCGTAGTAGACGTAGTCGCGAGACAGCGCGGCCTCGTCCCCGCCCTCGATCGACGTGCGGTAGTTCTTGCGCCAGTAGGAGATCCCGCGCTCCGGGTCGTACGACTCCACCTGGTGGACCCATCGCTTCCCGACGAACGGAACGTCGCACACGATCCGCGGCGTGGCGAACCCCGGCAGCCAGCCCATGATCGCGTGCTGCAGCTCCTGGGCGTGCTTCAGCGACACCCGCCAGTGCTCGCTGAACGGGATCATGTCGCACATGTAGAAGTAGTAGGGCGTAATCGACGCGTCGTCGGACAGCGCGAAGCAGAGGTCGAGGAGCTGCTCCGGCGAGTCGTTGACGCCGCGCATGAGCACGCCCTGGTTCCGGACGTCACGAACCCCCGCCGACAGCATCGCCCGGGCGGCCGACGCCACCAGCGGGGTCACCGACTGCGCCGAGTTCACGTGCGTGTGGATCGCCAGCGAGACTCCTCGCGACCAGGC
>Ga0307318_10000296_pt1 | contig 16255 bp, 19 predicted proteins | sample ER_DNA_367_FD_194500 | JGI IMG/M metagenome (GOLD analysis project Ga0307318, IMG submission 194500) | Bulk soil microbial communities from the East River watershed near Crested Butte, Colorado, United States - ER_DNA_367 | ecosystem: Environmental > Terrestrial > Soil > Floodplain | place...
CGCCAGCATCTCTCTCTCTCCTGGATTCTCGGGAGTCGTTTTCGGCGGTCGATGCTGATGATCATGACCCCGCTTTTCTGGTATGGCTCGATCCGGGACTAGAGTCGCGGTTCTCTTTCACACTCACGGCATTTTTCTCCACTTTGTTGCATCTGTGCGTGGTCTGCACAACATGTTTGTGTCTGTGGGCCCTGACATAATCGATTCATGCAGGATCCGTTGAAGCCACCGACGGGTCTACGGGCACCTGGGAAGCGGCTGTGGGTGTCGGTGGCTGACCGGTATGTGTTGACTGCGTCCGAGTTGGAGATGCTTGGTCAGGCTTGCCGAACTTGTGACGAATTGGATCGTCTTGAGAGGGCTGTGCGAAATCTGCCTGATTTGACCACCACGGGCAGCACTGGTCAGCCGAAGGCGCATCCGCTCCTCAGCGAGGTGCGTGCTCACCGGTTGCTGTTGGAGCGTTTGACGACGGCTTTGTGTCTTCCTGATGAATCTGAGGAGGTTGGGATGCGTCCTGGGCAGAAGCATGCTCAGAAGGCTGCGCAGGGGCGTTGGAAGGATCATGTGCCTGACGGGAAGCTGGCGGAGCTTCGAGCTGCTGGCCGGCAGGCGGCTTCCTGAGGTGGCTATGCATCGTCGGCCACCACTTTCGGCGGTGCCGTCACCTGAGTTGTTGATCTTTGATCCTGCCGAGTGGCCGGCCGAGCGGTGGTGGGAGTCGTTGGAGTTGTGGGGTTCGGCTCGGATGGCGTGGGCCAGGGCGCATCCGAATACGGCGGTGGGGTCGAAGTTGGATGTGCTGCGGGTGCAGCATCGTTTGCATGCGGAGCATCGGCTTGAGGTGTGGCAGGCCAATGGCGCGGCATCGTAGGCCGCTGGTTGGGCCGCCGGCTGAGCTGGTCGAGTTCCGCCCGGATGATTGGTTGCCTGCTGTTTCGCCGTATTGGGTTTGGTTGATGGCCCGGTACGAGTGGTGTCGCGACCATCCGGACGATACGAGTCTGGGTGATGTGCTCGATGCGTTGCGGGCTCGTGCTGCGTATAGGCGGGGGTTGGAAGTCTCGACCTTTACCTGAGGGTTTGGGATAGGCTGTGCGGTATGGACGATGCCGAACTGCGTGCTGCGATGAAGCAGTTGGCGCTCAGGCGGTGGCACGGTCAAGTACCACGCCGGCTGGCCCACGAACTGATGGGGCGGCTTGACGAACTCCCTGAGGTTGAGCGTCGAGCGCTGCTGGATGCATTGAACCGTCCTGCTGGGCAGGAGATCACATGACTTGGCGGAGCGGCGTCAACGTCGCCGGGTTGGTGGCTCTCTCTGGGCGCTCAATCACTCCAACTTCGGATCGAAGGTCGGACCAATCGGATTTTCTTCCTTTGCCGGTGAACACGCCGTCCTGCGTCGCCTCGCCAACACCACCTATTTGATCTTGGAGAAGTAGATATGTTTCGTAATCCGCCGGCCGTTGAGCCGCTTCCTGTGAAGGTGGAGGTTGCGCCGCAGCTTGTTCCGTTGTCGGTGCTCGGCCTCGATTTGCCTGAGCCGTCGTTTGGTTGGGTGCGTTATCTCGCTGGCCGCGGCATTGAGGTTGTTTCTGATGACATTGGCAGGCTGTCGGTCGGTCGCGCCGATGCTAAGCAGCTGCTTGATGAGCATCGTGAGCGTGAAGCTCAGTTGGCTCAGCATTTTGCGGAGATTGAGCAGCGGACTGTTGAGGCTGACCGTCTGAAGTTCGCCCAGATTTGGAAGGGTGTTTCGGTTGATCGGATGCCGTCTGATGCTGCGCCTGCGTCTGTGATGTTGCAGGCTGCTAAGGATGCTGAGCCGAAGCGGTCGACGCCGTTGGAGGAAGCGTTCAGCAACTCGCAGGGGATGACGTATCGCCCGTACGGCCCCCATCCGGATGAGGAGTGAGCCCCGTGTCCCTTTCCCAAACTGAGACGGTTCCGTCGCCTCTGGTGCTTGATGCTGTTGTCCTCGTCGACCCGCCCGCAAGGTCTGTGGCTGTCAGGTTGCCTGAGAATGCGTCAGGTGGTCAGAAGATGTGGTGGAAGACGGCGCATACGGCGTTGAAGGCGGCTGTGGAGGATGGTTGGCGGAACCATTCTTTCGTGTGGGCTTCTACTCCGAGTGTTCATCAGGCTGTGCATGTGAAGCCTGCCGATTTTCTGATGTTGACGGCGCATTTTCCGGTTGGCACTGATGGTTTTGGCGAGTTGGTTGGTAAGCCTGGTTTGCGTGCGTTTGTCACTGTCGAGCGCAATACGGGCCAGTTCACGAGAGTGTCTTTCCGCCACAAGCCGTGACTTATCCGGCTGAGGTGTTGGCTGCTGCTATGGCGGAAGCATCCCGTGACACTTTCAGGTTGCCGCCGCCTTACATGTTCGGCAGCTCTCTGCGCCCGTCTGCGCCTTTGGAGCCGCCAGCCACCTCAACTACTGGGATTGTTCGTACCCCGGCGCACGAGGCGCCTGTGGCCGTTGCCGCGGCTCCTGAGGCTCCGGCAACCAAGTTTGATGTTGGACCGGTGTGGCAGGCGTTGCTTGATGTTCGGGTGTGGCGGTCGCGTCGGTGGTGGCGGTTGGCTGCATCGCTTGTTGTGAAACGGCTAAAGGACTAGCGGCGGGAGTAGTCGGCCTTGACAGGGTCGTACGAGACATCCTCCGTGATCTCTTGCCAGAAGGCAGGGGACAGCCAAATCGTCGCGTGGTTTTGATCGTCCGGGACGATTCTCAGCACTCCCCCTTCCTCGATCTTGGGGGTCCCGTTGTAGTTCCTCACTTCTCCGTCCGCCGCGTTCACGTAAAATCGCATCCGGGCAGCATACTGTTCGGCTGCTGTTCGTGGCGCAGCTTGACGGCTGCCCCGTAGCTTGGTGTGCTGGCGGGCCGGTTCGGGGCAAGCGGCGTAAGACCTGGACGTCCGCGGTCGGCCCGCACCAGATGGAGTCGTTAGCTGGTCGGCCCGTACGGAATATCTGCCCCGCGGCGACGCTCCCAACCAACCCGCACCCACCGATCTAACTCGTCAAGATCAACGGGACCGGCGAGCACCAGCAGGCCCGCGGCGATCAGGTCCTCGCCCCGCTTACCTATGCCTGCGAACCACGCGCCCGCAATGATCCCCGCGCATTCGGTTCGGATGTCGTCGCGACCCTGCGCAGCCTCCCGCAGGCGGTCGATGAGTGGTTGCAGTTCGGGCCGTTGGGCGGTGAGGAGTGCTTCGCCGTGGAGGGCTGAGGAGAGGGTCTGATCTTCTGCGGACATGAATCCATGATATTGAACAAGCGTTCGAATCGGCCTCGCCATATGCCAGAGCTTTCGGAAACCAACATGCGGCGAGGGTTCGGGCTGGCAAGATCGCGACCGGCTCAGCGAACCAAAGGGCCCGGCCGAAGTGTCCCGGCCAGGCCCTTGGTTCATTGTGCAGGATTGATCACTACCTAGTGTAGTAGCGACCGTAATAATCGCCGACTCTGTTGCGGTAGGCGGGTTCGTTGTAGCTGCTCTGGTCAAACTCGGGGGAATCCTTAATCTGGGCCTTTGTCAGATCGACGTAGACGTTCCCTCCGTTGGCGTCGACCCGATCGATGGTGCCGGCCGGCAAAAGCACCTTCTTGCCGAAGATCCACGGCCCTGTATCGACCACGATGTAGCTGGATCCGACCTCATTGGTCGCCTCATCGACTTTGCCAATCCCGCCGTCGGTAGCTTCTACGTTGGAGCCGACGAGGTTGGCGCCGCCCTGCGGCGTCATGCCCGATTGCTTGCGATAGCTCCACGGGTCCCAGTCAGTGGTCATGTCACGCTCCTCTCAAGGTGGGGTATCTCCTCACGCGTTGGCCAGTTGATTTACCCCGGCGGGCCCCGAGGAAACCCACCCCTAGGGGTGAGGATTACCAGCCAGGTGAGCAAGCTGAACAGGATGCCCCAGAAGATGCCATGGCGTAAAAATTGTTTGGCCCCGGCGAGAGTCTTTGCGTCTCGCTCGGGGCCGATCGGAAGGATGTAGATCCTTGCGCCGTATTAATTATTTCCCCAGTTAAGGCCTTTCCAAACCGCGCCGGGATTCTCCTGCAGCCATTTGAGGTGGGCGCCCAACTGGGCAGCTAAAGCGTCTATCTCGGGGTTCCGGGCTAGCTGCGCGTCGTACCTACGACGGGCCTCGGCGAGAGCCTCCGCGGCGTTCATTTGCCGTGTGCTTTCAAGCTCGCCAACACAATGTGCGCCCGTGCAAACAACTGGGCAACGGCGGCTGCAGTGTCGGGGAACGCTTTCGGATCAATCAAGCTGGCCTGCAACGGCCACACAACCCGCACCATGGGCGGCTTGGCGTTGGGTTCGAGCAACTCGATGCTGACGGTGTTGTGGTTGATCTGGGCTGACGCCAAAGGCGTGATGGGATGATTCATTGGGGATCTAGCTCCTTAGACGGTTGGTGGATCTCCTGGCCCGGCGGTGTTCCAGCACCGACCGGGCCGCTTACTCAGCGGTCAAGCGTTGTTGATGTTGGTGTGGCCTCCCTTCTGCAAACCGTTTGCTAACGGACCCGTTAGCACGGGAGTGGACAGGATGAGATGACGAGGGGTCGCGAGTGAGGCGGAACCCCTAGCGAAAGGCGTTTTAACTGGACGCGGCGTTACTGGCCGGCATGGGGGTCGCCGGATACTAGCTCTCCTGGCGGCTTTCCCCCGGATTGCTCAAAAGCCAACGCCTGCTCGAGGATGGCGACGGCGGCCGCCGCATCGATCAACTCGCGTTGCTCCTTGGCCCGCTTTCCACCCTCGTGGAGCCGCTGCGAGGCCGTAATGGTCGTCAGCCGCTCGTCCACCAGCCGTACAAGTACCTGGATCGCACCGGCCAGCCGCGCGGCCCGCTCCCTGGCCTTCGCCGCCGCCGGACCCTCACCGCCACGCAAGCTCAGCGGAAGCCCCACGATGATCTCGATCGGCTCGTACTCAGCCACGACCGCGACCAACTCGGCGATCTCGGACGCGCCTGCCCGAACCGTCGTGAGCGGATACGCCAGCGTCCCCTCCGGATCACACGCCGCCACCCCAATGCGCGCGTCCCCCCAGTCGATTGCCAGCCGTACGCCGCGGCGGAAGCTCACGCTCGCGGGCCGGCGCAGACGCGGTCGTGAACGCTGCCGTAAGCCCATGGGCTCAGGCGGCTCGGGAGAGCCGCGCGTTCGCCGGCGACCCTACGCCGCAAGCCAGCCATCGAAGCACACCGCTCATGACGGCCGCGCAGCCCCTCGCCGAAGCACCCAACAGAACGCGCGACCGTCATGACTGCAGCGTGTGCCCGATGGCGTACTCCACGGCTTTCAGCGCCTCGGCCGCGCGGCTTCCGTCGGTGCCGCCGCCCTGGGCGATGTCGGGCTTGCCCCCACCGCGACCTCCGAGGGTTTCGCTGGCGGCACGGACCAGCTCGCCCGCATCGAGGCCGCGGTCACGGGCGCCTTGGGTCGTGACGATGACCACGCTCGGCTTGTCGCCTGCTCCGCCAACCACCGCAACGACGGACGCAGTGTCTTGGACGCGGTTGCGAATCTCGAACGCGAGGGTCCGCAGATCATTGCCGGACACGCCGTCAGCGAGGTGGGCGATGTAGCCGACGCCCCACATGTCGTGGCTCTTGGCAACGATGCTGCCGACATCGGACAGCACCGTTTGGCTCCGCAGATCCGCGACCCGCTTCTCGGCCTCTTTGAGCTGCGCAACGAGCTTGTTGACCCGGTCGGGGAGTTGCTCGGGCTGCACCTTGAGTGCTTCGCTGAGCTCCAGCACCAGCGACCGTTCCTTCGCGAGGTAGCGGAACGCCTCGATGCCGACAAACGCCTCAACGCGCCGAACTCCCGATCCGACACTGGACTCGCCGGTGATCGTCACCAATCCGATCTGGGCGGTGTGTTGGACATGGGTGCCGCCGCACAGCTCCCGGGACCAGGGACCACCCATCTCGACGACCCGGACCTGTTCGTCGTAAGTCTCGCCGAAGAGCGCCAGCGCACCAATCTCGCGAGCCTTGGCCAGCGGCATGATGTTCGCGGAGACGTTCAGGTCTTTGCGGATCGCCTGGTTGGCCGCCTCCTCCACGTCTGATCGCACCTGCTTGCTGAGGCCGCTCTGCCACGCGAAGTCCAGGCGGAGGTATCCCGGCTTGTTGTACGAGCCGCTTTGCAGCGCAGTCGGGCCCAGCACCTGCCGCAGCGCCGCATGCATCACGTGAGTGCCCGAGTGCGCCTGGCAGGCTCCAAGCCGCCACTCACCATCAACCGCAGCCAGCACCTGAGCGCCGCTGAGCAGTTCGCCCTGCTTGACCCGAACGCGATGCACGATCAGGCCTTTCACCGGACGCTGGACATCGACCACCTCGAGTTCGACACCATCGCCGATGATCCGACCAGAGTCGGAATCCTGGCCGCCGGACTCTGCATAGAACGGCGTCTGTTCCAGCACAACCTCGACGAGGTCGCCCTCCTCGGCAGCCTCGGCGAGCTCGCCGTCCACGACGATGCCCCGAACCTTCGACTCGCTGCTGAGCTCGGTGTAGCCGGTGAATGGCGTGGCTCCGAGAGCTCGCAGCTCGCGGTAGATCTCTACCGCCTGAGCGCCTGCCTTCTTGGACTTGGCGTCGGCCTTGGCACGATCCTTCTGCTCCTGCATCAACCGTCGGAAGCCCGGCTCGTCCACGCTCAGCCCTTGCTCGGCGGCCATCTCCAGGGTGAGTTCGATCGGGAAACCGTACGTGTCGTGCAGTTGGAAGGCCCGCCCGCTGCTGAGCACTGTTTCGTCGTCCCGCTTGGCGTCGGCAACGGCTAGGTCGAAGATCTGGGTGCCGGTGGCCAGAGTCCGGCGGAAAGCGTCCTCTTCGGCGTACGCGATCTGGGAGATGCGTGGCCAATCGGAGGCGACTTCCGGATAAGACTCAGCCATCAGATCGCGGCTGATCGGCAGCAGCTCCGGCAGCACTGGCTCGGTCACTCCGAGCAAGCGCATAGCGCGTACCACCCGACGAAGCAGCCGGCGCAGCACATACCCCCGCGCCTCGTTGCCTGGTGTGACGCCGTCAGTGATCAACATCAGCCCCGATCGGACATGGTCGCCGACCACCCGGAGCCGTACGTCGTCATCGTGCTGGTCGCCGTAGTGCCTGCCTGCGAGCTGTGCGGCGTGGTCGATTACCGGGTAGACCTGATCAATCTCATAAAGGTTGTCCACGCCCTGCAACAGGTAGGCGACGCGCTCCAGGCCCATGCCGGTGTCGATGTTCTTCCGCGGCAGGTCGCGAGCGATGTCGAAGTCGTCCTTTCTCCGAACGCTAGACAGCTCTTCCTGCATGAAGACCAGGTTCCAAATCTCCAGGAAACGATCCTCGTCCACCACCGGCCCGCCATCCGGGCCATACTCGGAGCCGCGGTCGACGTAGATCTCGCTGCACGGACCACCGGGTCCCGGGACGCCCATGTGCCAGTAGTTGTCGAGCACCCCGCGCCGCTGAATCCGCTCAGCTGGCAAGCCGGCGATGCTCGCCCACAGCGCCGCGGCCTCGTCGTCGGTATGCAAGACGGTGACCCAGATCTTGCCGGGGTCAAACCCGTATCCGCCGCCGGCTTGTGAGCCGGTCACAAGCTCCCACGCGTAGCGAATGGCTTCAGCCTTGAAGTAGTCGCCGAAGGAGAAGTTTCCGTTCATCTGAAAGAACGTGGCATGGCGGGTCGTCTTGCCGACCTCGTCAATATCGAGGGTGCGGACGCACTTTTGCACGCTCGCCGCACGGTTGAAGGGCGGCGTCTCGGCCCCAGTGAAGTATTTCTTGAAGGGCACCATGCCGGCGTTGACGAACAACAGGGTTGGATCGTTGTACAGCAGCGGTGCTGACGGCACGACTTCGTGATCACGCGATGCGAAGAAATCCAGGAAGCGGCGCCGAATCTCGGCGGTTTTCATGACGTGTTCCTCGGGTGATGAATTGAGAACAGGCTAGCGTCAAGCTTGATCATCGGGCAGGCCGAGCGTTTCGCGGAGCTCTGTTTCACGCTCGGCCATTCCGGCTCGTACCCGATCGACGAACCCGCGGGCCGACTCGCTGATGCCGCTCGCGGACTCGGCAACACGATGACCGATCGCATCCGGGCGCGCCTTCTTCAGATATGACCTGATTTTCATGATCACAAAGACGGCGACGCCCGCGCCAATAGCGAACCAGAACAAGCGTCGGACCATCACGCACTCCGCTTCGCCTTACGGCGGCTCGAGCCGTTGCCACGAATCGCCTTTCGGATGCCATAACTGAACGCCGCCGTCTTGACCAACGGTCCGCCGAGCGTCGCAGAGAACAAAGTGGTCATCTGTGCGGCGTTCTCGCTGACGACGGTCGCGTTGCGACTGACCTTGGCGGCGTCCTCGGTCACCACGCTCAGCTTGACGAGCTCGTCATTGGTCGCGCGGACCGTGCCTTGCAGCTCGGTGAGGATCGGGACCGACTCATGGCCGATGTCACGCACGGCAAGCCGAACCTCCTCGAGCACACGCCCGAGCTTGAGTAACGGCACGGCCGTCAGCGCCACCAAGGCAACGAATGCAATGGCGGCGATCAGGCCTGCGATCTCCCCTACGGACATCGAATTTCCTTCTAGTTGTGGACAGTGCGGACGCGCGCCGCTCGGCGTGACTATGCGACCTTACCCTGCGGCTCGGTTCGGCGCCGCTGGGAATCAGACGTCAAAACAGACGGACCAGTCGAGGCCGATCCGGGCCGAGGCAATTCATCCGGGATGATCTCCGTGACCGGCGTCTTCAATCCATGATCGACCGAGGAGTTCCTCAATGCGTGCCAGCCTCGCTGCCATGGCTGCCTCAGCGCCGTGCTCGGTCGGGACGTAGTAGTGGGCATCGGCCAGCTCGTCCGGCAGGTACTGCTGAGCCGCGATACCGTGCGGCTCGTCGTGGGCATAGGCGTAGTCCTGCCCGTGTCCGAGCCGCTTGGCGCCTGTGTAGTGAGCATCCCGCAGATGGCGCGGCACCAGTCCGATTCGGCCGGCGTTGACGTCGGCGAGGGCAGCGTCAACCGCCGTGATCACCGCATTTGACTTCGGCGCCAGGGCAAGCGCAATGACCGCTTGGGCCAGGTTGATCCGCCCCTCGGGCATCCCGATGAACTCGACGGCATGCGCGGCCGCGACTGCTGTTTGCAGCGCCGTTGGGTCGGCCAGACCGATGTCCTCCGAGGCCAAGATCACCAGCCGCCGGGCAATGAAGCGCGGATCCTCCCCTGCTGCGATCATCCGGGCAAGGTAGTGCAGCGCAGCCTGCACATCCGAGCCTCGGATCGACTTGATGAATGCGCTGATCACGTCGTAGTGCTGGTCGCCGGCACGGTCATAGCGGACCGCTGCCTTGTCCACGGCACGCTCGACCATGTCAGTCGTGATCATGGTCTGGTCAACAGCGGATGCGCCCGCAGCCGACTCCTCCAGGAACGTCAGCGCGCGCCGTGCATCGGATCCAGCAAGACGCACGATCATGGCGCGGGCGTCAGGCTCAAGCTCGTAGGCCCCAGCCAATCCACGGTCCTCAGTCAGTGCCCGATCCAGCAGATTCGAGATGTCGTCATCGGTCAGCGGCTTCAGGGTCAGCAGTAACGATCGTGACAGCAGCGGTGAGATGACCGAAAAGCTGGGGTTCTCAGTGGTCGCGGCGATCAGAGTGACCAGCCGATTCTCCACTGCTGGGAGCAATACGTCCTGCTGAGTCTTGGAAAAGCGATGCACCTCGTCGATGAACAGCACGGTTTCCCGGGCCGTACGCAGATCTCGGCGGGCCTGGTCGAGCACCGCCCGGACCTCCTTGACGCCGGCGGTGACCGCGGAGAGCTCAACGAATCTCGAGTCGCTCTGACGCGAGACGACCGCTGCGATGGTGGTCTTGCCGACGCCCGGTGGTCCCCAGAGGATGACCGACATGGGCTCGCCCGCGGCAAGCCGCCGGAGTGGGGATCCGGGCGCCATCAAGTGATCTTGACCGACGATTTCTTCCAACGTGCGCGGTCGCATCCGTACGGCGAGTGGCAGGCCAGCACGGTCGGTGTCGGCCAAGCTGCCACTGGGTATGGCCGTCTGACCGCCGACGGTGCCGCCGAAGAGATCCTCGCTCATCGCCAGCGATCCTACGGACACCGCCCCAACGTCAAGGAGGATGATGCGCACCATGGGTGAGAACGACGTGAGGACTCTGTACGACAGGCTGATCGCGGCGTGGAACGATCACGATGGAGTCGCGATGGCTGAGCCATTCGCCGCAGACGGAGTTGTCATTGGATTCGACGGCAGCGTGAGCTCCGGCAAGGAGACGATCGGTACCGAAATGTCGAACATCTTTGCCGATCACGAAACCGGTCGTTATGCCGTCAAGGTGCACTCCGTTCGGCCGCTAGGGGCTCAGGCCATGATCTTGAGAGCCATTGTTGGACTGGTCCCGCCTGGCCGGACTGCGATCAACCCGGAGACGAACTCTCACCAGACAGTCGTCGCTGACAAGCAGGGCGGCGAGTGGAGGATTGTGCTGTTCCAAAACACTCCTGCTCAATTCCACGGCCGCCCCGGCCTGGTGGAGGAAATGACTCGGGAGCTGCAGGCCGTCGCCGACGCTAGCCCGTGACCGGGTGGTTTGATCGGAAGAGATCGTCGGGGTCGTAGCGCTGCTTGACCTCGCAGAGGCGGTCCACGGTCTCCGGCAGGAACGCCTTGGTCATCTCGAAGCGCTCCTCGGCAAAGTTGAGATAGATGCCGGCGTCGTAGGGCTGTAGTGCGGCCTTGAAAGCGCCCAGCCAGGCACGGGTTGGGGCCATCATCTCCGGCATTGGGACGAAGTTGACCCCGAAGGCGAGGAAAGAGCCCGGGAATGTGGCGAGCGCGCCAGCACCCTCCGGCGTCCGCGAGAGGGCACCGCCGCAATGCCGCAGCTCGACCGAGATCAACTGGGAGCCGGAACCAGGCCCAATCGCCTTCAGCAGGGAATCGATCGCCGCAGGCGACAGGTCGCCGATCACAAGGGAATCACCCAAGTACGGCAGAGGGTCCGGCGGATCCATGTGCAGCTCAGCGATCCCCTGCGGTGGCTGGACCGCCATCGTGTCCATGCCGACAGTCCCGGCCTCGCGGAGCGGAGCCACCAACCCCTCCCCATCGGCCGCGTCGCCGCAATAGATCGCCTCGATCGCTGTGTACGAGTTGCCGCGGAAAGGCTCGGGTATCTCAGGAACGGGTGGAAAGTTCAAGATTCGCCAGACGGAGGTCATTTCCTCGGGCACGTCGGCGATCCACTCCTGCCAGCTGCGGAGAACATCGCTCGACTGGTCGGCAGGGAAGAAGAGGGCGCCAGCATAAATCTGCGACAAGGGCAGCAGCTCAAACTCAAGCGCCGTGACCACGCCGAAGCTCCCACCGCCGCCGCGCAATGCCCAGAACAAATCGGGCTCGTTGTCGGCGTCGACACGGACCTGCTCGCCGTCGGCCGTGACAAGCTCGATCGCGGTTACCCGGTTACAGGCAAGGCCGTGCTTGCGAGCGTAGAAGCTCAGGCCGCCGCCAAGCGTGTAGCCGGCGATGCCGACGCCTGGGGCCGAGCCGTGCAAGGCGGCGAGGCCCAGCTCGGATGCCCTAGGCACCACGTCGCCCCAGAGGGCGCCGGCGCCGACTCGGGCACTGCCCGCAGCGCTGTCGATCTGAACAACGCCGTCAAGGCCAGCCGTGCGTAGCAGCACGGTATCGGCAAGAGAGCCGAGGGGTGCTGCTAGGTGTCCGGTGCACTGGGCGGCGACTCGCTTACCGTCGGCGGCCGCGGAACGGACCACATCGCTTACGTCGTCTGCGCTACGCGGGATCGCGATGCCGGCCGGTTCCTGGTCGATCAAAATATTAAAGGCCCCACGTTCCAGGTCCCAGTTGGCGTCCTGCTTTGTCACGAAGTCCGCGGCCATGCCTACTCTCCTTTGAACAGCGGTTAGGGCCCTGGCCTGAATTTACTCGACACCGTTGAAATTACCGCTCAGAAAAGTGCTCCAAGAGTCCAGACGGACCTCAGACATCTGGCTGGACGTCGATTCCAGCCTCATTGCGCTGCGCGGCGGTGATGGGTGCGGGAGCGTCGGTCAATGGATCCACGCCACCACCGGTCTTCGGGAACGCGATCACGTCGCGGATCGAGTCGGTTCCGGACAGCAGAGCGCAGATCCGGTCCCACCCGAAGGCGATTCCCCCATGCGGCGGCGGGCCGTAGTTAAAGGCGTCGAGCAAGAAGCCGAACTTCTCCTGCGCCTCCTCCTTCGACAAGCCCATCACGGCGAATACCCGCTCTTGGATATCTCGGCGATGAATACGGATGGAGCCGCCGCCGATCTCGTTGCCATTGCAGACGATGTCGTACGCGTAGGCGAGCGCCGAGCCGGGATCGGTGTCGAAGGTTTCCAGATCCTGCGGCGCCGTGAATGCATGGTGTACGGCAGTCCACGCGCCTGCTCCGACCGTGACGTCGCCCGCTGCCATCGCGACACTGGCCGGCTCAAATAAAGGTGCGTCGACCACCCAGCAGAACGCCCAGGCGTTCTCGTCGATGAGCCCCACCCGCCGCCCGATCTCCAGCCGGGTGGCTCCGAGCAGCGCCTGTGCCGGTGCTCGCAGACCGGCCGCAAAGAAAATGCAGTCCCCTGGCGCCGCCCCCGCCTTCGCGGCCAGGCCAGAACGCTCAGACTCCGAGAGGTTCTTGGCCACCGGCCCGCCAAGCTCCCCATCCTCGCCGACCAACACGTACGCGAGGCCACGGTGCCCGCGCTGTCGGGCAAACTCTTGCCACGCGTCCAACTGCTTACGCGGCTGGCTCGCTCCAGCCGGCATCACTACTGCACCGACGTACTCGGCCTGGAACACCCGGAAGGGTGTCTCAGCGAAGTAGTCCGTCAACTCGACGAGTTCCTGTCCGAACCGCAGGTCCGGCTTATCGGTGCCGAAACGGTTCATCGCATCGGCGTAGGTCAGGCGTAGCAAGGGGGTGGCGACCTCTACACCGATCAGCCGCCAGATGGCGGTGATCAACGCCTCGGTGAGCTCAATCACGTCGTCCTGGCCGACGAAGCTCATCTCGACATCGAGCTGGGTGAATTCGGGTTGCCGATCTGCTCGGAAGTCCTCGTCGCGGTAGCACCGGGCGATCTGGAAGTAGCGCTCCATGCCGGCCACCATGAGCAGCTGCTTGAAGAGTTGCGGGCTCTGCGGCAGCGCGTACCAGCAGCCCGGCTTGAGCCGCGCCGGAACCAAAAAGTCGCGCGCGCCTTCGGGGGTGGAACGAGTCAAGGTCGGTGTCTCGATCTCGACGAAGCCGCGCTCGGCGAGCAGCGTACGAGCCACGCGATTGACGTCACTCCGCAACCGGATCGCCGCGGCAGGCCCTGGGCGCCGCAGGTCAAGGTAGCGGTATTTGAGCCTCGTCTCCTCGCCCACGTTCACGCGCTCATCAATCTGGAAGGGCAGTGGTGCGGAGGCGCTCAGCACTTCCAACTCGGCGGCGACGACCTCGATCTCACCCGTTGGCAGCGCAGTATTGGCGTTGCCCTCGGGTCGCAGCGCAACCTCACCGGTGACCAAAATGCAGTACTCGTTACGCAGCTCATGGGCGCCTGATGCGACCAACATCTCATCACGCACCACGACCTGAGCGACACCAGATGTATCCCGAAGATCAAGAAAGGCGACCCCACCGTGATCGCGGCGGCGAGCTACCCAGCCGGCCAGAGTCACTGTGGTTCCGGCTTGCTCGGCACGCAGAGTGCCGGCGCCGTGGGTGCGCATCACGAGCTGCATCCTTTCCAAAACATGCGCGGGAGCGGAGCGACCTCCAGCCCCAGCGGCGAGCTGCGTCCGTGAGTGGAGCGACATCCGATCCTACGGGCCAGCCGCCATCATCCGTACCGCTTTCCCCGCCAGCCCCTCCCCCCGGCTGTGCTGCCGAAACCTCCGTTTGCGTAGTTCTCGGTCGGTCTGCACAGGTTGCAAAGTATGCAGACCGTCAGCAAACCATGTAGACCACACGCTGCGGTGCGCGCTGATCATCGAGCGTGGCAACCACTAGAGGTGCCCGAGAAGGAATGTCGCAGGCGAGTGGCAAAGTCGTATCCGTGCTGAAGCGGCTACGCGGGAGGCAGGAGTGGCACTTCTTTGCCGTGCTGCCCAAGGCCGACCCCGTGCTGGCCACCGTCTGGTGGGTGCTACTGATGCTCAATGGAGCGATGCCCGCGATCTTCGCGGTCGCCATCGGCGTTACAGTCGGCGCGGTCCAGCAGGCTCGGCCGGTCGGCGGCCCGCTCGCCCTGACCGGTCTGGTGTTCGTGCTCATGCTGATCTTGAATCCGATCCAGACCGCGGTCAGCATGAACCTTGGCAACAAGGTGTCTGCTTGGCTCAACGAGGCGCTAATTCGCGCCTGCGTGCAACCACCCGGCATCGGACACCTGGAGGATCCCGATCTTGCTGAAGATCTGACGACCGCGCGCGAGTTCGACCGCGGCATGACAGGTCCCCCGATGTACCTCAATGTCGACTTCCTCGCCACGAATCTGGTCAGCGCCGTGGGCGGTGTCGCTTCGGCTGTCGTCCTCGTCGGGTTCGCGTGGTGGGCAGCGTTGATTCTGGTTGCGGCTTGGGGATCGACACACTGGCTGCTGCGCGAAAGCGGGGTCTGGCGCGACCGCAACACTCCCGAGGTGCGCTCGGCCCAGCGCCATGCCGACTATGCCTACCGACTCGCTGTCGATCCGCAGCCGGCAAAGGAGCTGCGACTCTTTGGTATCGCCGGCTGGACCGTGGAGCGCTTCATCGCTCGCCGCAAACGGCTGTTCGAGTTGCAGTACCGTGCAACTCGGCTGCGTGAGAAGTCGGTGATCTGGTGCATGATCATCGTGATCGCGGCCAACGCGGCGGTCTTCGCTGCCCTCGGCCTCGGTGCCCTCTCCGAAGGCATCCCGCTGGATCGGCTCGTCGTGTACGCCCAGGTAGCCTTCGGGGTCAGTCTCATCGCGTTTGGCGGTCTCAACTGGGTGTTGGACGGGGCCGCGGCACCGGTCGCAGCCGTCGCTCGGCTCGGTCCGGCGATGGCACCCCTCGGGGCCCTGACTGTCGGGCACGAGCCTGCCACCGGCATGCCGAGTCGGGAAATCTCCTTCCACGACGTCTCGTTCTCCTACCCAGGCAGTAAGCGCGCCGTCCTTTCCGGGCTCGAGCTCACCGTTCCGGCTGGCACGTCACTGGCGATCGTCGGCCAGAACGGCGCCGGCAAGACCACCCTCGCCAAATTGCTCTGCCGTCTCTATGACCCGACCAATGGGGCGATCACGGTAGACGGAGTTGACCTGCGCAGCCTCGAGCGAGCCGGTTGGCGGCGCCGGCTCGCCGCAGTTTTTCAGGACTTTGTCCGTTTCGAGCTCTCGCTGCGCGAGAACGTCGACCCCGCCGCCGAGGCGAGCGACAGCGACATTCGGGCCGCACTCGTCGACGCTGGCGCCGAGACCCTTGCCGAGCTCGACACGCCCTTGGCCAAGGGATACCCCAACGGCATCGACCTGTCAGGTGGTCAATGGCAGCGGATTGCACTCGCTCGCGCGTTGTGTGCCGTACGACGCGGTGCAGGGCTGGTGCTGCTCGACGAGCCGACTGCGCAGCTGGATGTCCGAGGCGAGGCAGAGGTGTTCGAGAGGGTGCTGCAGGCGACCCGCGACGTCACGACCATCTTGATCTCGCACCGTTTCTCCACCGTGCGGCACGCGGACCGGATCTGCGTCCTCGAGCACGGCCGCGTGGTGGAGCTAGGTAGCCATGACGAGCTGATGGCGCTGGGCGGCCGCTACAAGACGATGTTCCAACTCCAAGCCAAGAGGTTCGAGGCCAGCATGGATGAGGAAGGCGTCGTGTTGGATGTCCTCTCCTAGAGACGACCTACCGCCGGCGCTGTCATCAATGTGGCGGCTGTGCAAGCTCGGCTACACACACGAGCCGAGGCTGGTCGTCTTGGTGGTCACACTCACCCTGCTGCAGGCGGTGCCTGACGCACTGTTCGCTCTCTGGCTGAAGCTGATGGCTTATGCGCTCATGGCGGGCAATTCGGCCGTACTGTTCGCCACACTGGCGGCGATGGCGGCCTCGGCGACTCTGACCTGGCTGCTCCGCGTGCTTGCCACCCGCCTGACCCGTCGGTTCCGC
>Ga0307318_10000297_pt1 | contig 16253 bp, 16 predicted proteins | sample ER_DNA_367_FD_194500 | JGI IMG/M metagenome (GOLD analysis project Ga0307318, IMG submission 194500) | Bulk soil microbial communities from the East River watershed near Crested Butte, Colorado, United States - ER_DNA_367 | ecosystem: Environmental > Terrestrial > Soil > Floodplain | place...
ACGGGAGTCGCACTCGGCTCCGGCGTGGTCCGGACGGTGCGGCGGCGGCAGGCCGCCCCCGCGCCCACTCCCACGCCGTGAGCGACGTGTCGATCCGTCGGGCGACGGAGGACGACCTGGACTTCATCGTCGGCCTGCTGAGCCAGGACGACGTCGAGCCGTTCCTCGCCGCCTCGAGAGCGCGGGACGCCGACAGCGTGCGCGAGGAACTCCGCGCCTCCGAGGAAGCGCCCGACGAGCGCGGGATCTTCATCATCGAGGTGCCTGAGGGGCAGGCTGGGATGATGGAGTTCAGCCTGTCGAACCGCCGCAGCCGGATCGTCCACCTCGGCGGCCTCGCGATCCATCCGGACTTCCGCGGGCGACGCCTCGCCGACGAGGCGGCGCGACAGTTCCAACGCCACCTGATCTTCGACCTCGGCTTCCACCGCCTCCAGCTCGAGTGCTACGGGTTCAACGACCGTGCGATCCGGCACGCGGAACGCGCTGGCTTCGTGCGGGAGGGCGTGAAGCGGAAGGCGTACGACCGGCACGGCGAGTGGGTCGACGGGGTTCTGTTCGGCTTGATCCGGGAAGATCTGGAGCCATGAAGTTCGCGCTCGTGAGCTTTCTCGCAGCGCTGGCCGCCGCGCCCCTCGCGGCACAGGCGGCTTCCACGCGCACGCGCTACGCCGTGACGCTTCAGGCTACGGTCGAGGAGCAGACGAGCTACACGCAGACGACCACCGAGAACGAGGACTGCACGTCCACGACGACCGGCAGCGACGGCCGCGAGCTGCGGGTCCGAACGATCCGGGCAGCCCGCGTCGGCTCGATCCGTGGCACCGTGCGCGTCGCCGTCTCGGGTACGGACCTCGGCGGCAAGTGGTCGCAGCTGCGCAGGTGCCGGTTCGAGCCGCCGGAGCGCCTCAACGGCGTCTGCCGGCCAACGAACGTCGGCCGCATCGTCGCCAACGTCTCCTTCCGGCGGTCGGTGCCGAACCGGATCGTGGTCGGCGCCGCCGCCGACCGTCGTTTGTCGGCGGAGGCGCTTTGCGGCCTGCCGGACCCGGTGGAGCTCGGTCGCTGGTTCGACCTGACCGTCGGGAAGATCGCCGAACGCCGGCTCCGGGCAGGTGATCCGCGTGTCGTCGCGAGGGGCACCGCGCAGCGGGAGCGCTCGGTGACGACCTCCGGCAGCCAGACGCTCAAGGTGGGGCAGAAGCTGACCGTCCGCTGGACGCTCACCTTCCGCCGGATCTAGGCTCCCGCCGTGGAACTGATCCACACCTGCTACCGGATCACCGACCCTGAGCGGTCGATCGCGTTCTACAAGGCGCTCGGGCTCGAGAAGCGCCGCGAGCTGCCGATCCGCGACGAGGCCGTCAACTACTTCCTCGGCGTCCCGGGCAAGGACAGCCCCGAGCTGGAGCTGACCCACAACTTCGGCGTCGACTCCTACGAGCTCGGCACCGGCTACGGCCACATCGCCCTGACCGTGGACGATCTCGATCGGACGCTCGAGCAGCTCGCCGAGCAGGGCATCCAGCCCGAGCGAGAGCCATATCGCGTGCGCGAGGGCGGCTCCAGGCTCTGCTTCGTCCGCGACCCGGACGACTACCGCATCGAGCTGATCGAGACCGGCTAGCGCCAGTCCACGAGCACGACCTCGACGGGGTCCTCGAAGCCCTTGAACGTCTCGGCCCGCGGCTCCGAGACGCGGAAGCGCTCCGACATGCCGTCGAGTGTCTCGCGGCTCACGAGAATCTCGCACGCGCCGGCTGTGGCGCTAATGCGCGCCGCGAGGTGGACGGCGTCCCCGCCGTAGTGGTTGAACTCGCCGTCGCTCTCGATCGCGCCGCCCGAGTGGGCCCCGATTCGGACGTCCGGCGCGACGATCTCCGCGTCGAGGGCGCGCTGGATCTCGATCGCGGCCTCGATCGCCGACCGGGCGTCGACGAACGCGGCGAAGAACCCGTCGCCCGTCTGCTGCACCACCTCGCCGCCGCGCTCGACGATGCGCTCGCGGAGCAGCTCGTTGTGGCGCGCGAGCAGCTTCCGCCACTTCTCGTTGCCAAGGGTCGTGAGCAGCCTGGTCGAGTCGACGATGTCCGTGAACACGAACGTCCGGCGCGCCTGCTCGCGACCGAGCAGCTCCTTGACGCGCTGCTCGTCGAGCTTCGCGCCCAGGCGCTCGAAGGCGGCCAACGCGGCCTCGAACTCGGCCGTTGCGGCATGCTCGTCGCCCTGGCGCCGGAAGGAAATGCCGAGGCGCGTGCGTGCTTGAGCCGTCTCGTAGGGGGCCCCGACCTGCTTCCATCCGTCGCGCGAGCGCCGGAAAAGCTCAGCGGCGTGCTTCGCGTCCCCCTCGGCGAGCGCGATCTGGCCTCCGGCGAAGTCGATCGTGGCGTCGAAGGCGGGCGTGCGGCGACCGCCGATCTTGTACGCGTCGACAAGTCGCTCCAACTCCGCAGCGGCCGCCCGAGCGGTCTTCAGGTCGCCGGCGGCGATCGCGATGTCGACTTGCGCCGGAAGACGGCGGATCCGTAACAGTGCGTCTTCGGTCTCCTGGAGCGTGCGGGTGATCCCGGCTACGGCGGCGTCGCGCTTTCCTTCGGCGAGTCGAAGCAGCGACAGCCCCGGCTGGGGGTCGCTGCCGAGCTCGCTCGCCTTCCGGTATGCATCCTCGGCTGCAGCGAAGTCTCCGAGGCGTCGTCGAATCTCTCCGATCTCGTAATAGCCGGCCGCCGTGATGAAGCGCTCGAAGTCGTGCAGTTCCTCACAGGCCGCCACCGCCACTCGCTCCGCTTCGTGGAGGTCGCCTCGGAGCCGCATGATCTCCGCGCGGTGGATGCGGCAGGCGCCGGGAAAGCCGGTCACGTCGAGCTGATCGCACCAGCGGTTCGCTGCCTCGGTCCACTCGGAGGCGCGGCGGTAGTCGCCGAGGTCGTTACAGGAGCTGATCGTGAGGCAGTAGATGAGCCCCGTCGAGTACGTCCCGAGGGCACCTCCGACGGCACCGGCGCTCGCCTCGTCGAGCAAGGCGAGCCCTCCCTCGATCTCACCGGATTTGATGAGGGCGCGGCCCTTGGCCGCCAGGGCGAGCAGCTGTGTGTCGCGCTCGCCGTGCCGCCCGCCGATCTCAACTGCTTGCTCGAATTCCGCAATCGCGTCCGGAAGGTTCCCTTCGGCGAACATCTTGATCGACCCCCGACAGAGGGCGAGGAGCGCGTGTTCACCGGATTCGGGCTCCGACTCGAGGAGCCGCTCGCCGGTCGCGAACCAGCCCTGGGCGATGGAGAAGACGCCGCGGCTGAAGTAGTCCTCCGACAGGATCAGTGCGAGGCGAGCTGCCTTGAGCTTCTCTCCGCCGGTGGAGTAACCAGCGTAGGCGGCTTCTCGCAGCCGGATTGCCTCGTCGAGGCGCCCGGTCAGCCAGGCGGAATCGGCGAAGCTCTGCAGGTCCACGGGCGTCAGCTCGTGTTGGTCGACCTGCGAGTACGCCTCGTACGCCTCGCGCCACCTCTGCCGTCCGGTTGCCGCCCGGGCGACTTCGAGCGGGTCGACTATCTGTTCCACAAGATCATTGTCACAGCCGCGGCAAGGGATACTGCCGGACTTGACGGCCGGCCAGACCCTCTACGGCCCGCAGCAGTCGCGGTTCGCGCGCCATCTGGAGCGGCGCGAGCAGCGGCGGCCCGACCAGGTGCATCGTGAGCTGCGGCGGAAGCTCCTCGCCGGGATGCGGGGAAGCGTGATTGAGGTGGGCAGCGGCGACGGCCGCTCGTTCGAGCACTACCCGCCGGAGGTCGAGCGGGTCCTGGCGGTGGAGCCGGACGCCAACGCGCGGATCGCAGCGGAGGAGCGGGCGCAGGCGGCGGCCGTGCCGATCGAGGTCGTCGGCGGCCTCGCCGAGACGCTCCCGGCGGCGGACCGCTCCTTCGACGCCGGGGTGATGATGGGCGTGCTCTGCTCGGTGCCTGATCCGCGAGCCGCGCTCGCCGAGCTGCGGCGCGTGCTCGTCCCCGGCGGCGAGTTCCGCTTCTGGGAACACGTGCGGTCCCGGAACCGGGTGTTCCGGCTGCTTCAGCGAGGGGGAGACGGGTTGTTCTGGACGAAGGCGCTCGGCGGCTGCCGCACGACGCGCGACACCGAGGCCGCGATCCGCGCGGCCGGGTTCCGCATCGAGTCGCTCGAGCGCGGCTTCCACTCCTCGTCGGTCCTCACGATCACGTCGGCGCCCTACGTGCTGGGCGTCGCTCGGACCGGCTAGCGCAGCTCGCCGCCCCAGTCCGCCGGATCCACGTCCGCGATCGACTGCGAGAACGTCCAGGCGTGTCCCCCCGGATCCATAGCCGAGTACTGCCGCTCGCCGTATGGGTAGTCGGTCGGCGGCGAGGTGATCCGTGCGCCCGCCCCGACTGAGCGGTCGTGGTGCGAGTCGGCGTCCTCGACCCGCACGAGCACGGCGTGCCCGCCGGCCGGTTCCCCTTCGATCACGATCAGCGCGCCGTCGCCGAAGGTGAGCTGCACGCGGTGGGTGCCGATCCGAAGCCGCTCGCTGAAGCCGAACGCCCGGCAGATCCACTCCGCCGCCTCGATCACGTCGGGGTACGCGAGCTCCGGGATGACCGACGCGTCGGGAACTGAGCGGTTCTCGATCACCGCTGCGATCCTACGCGCGATGCGATACGTGGCCTTCCTACGGGGCGTGAACCTCGCGCGGCAGCGGCGTCTCGACATGAAGGCGCTGGCGCGGTTGCTCGACGACCTCGGCTACGAGGACTCGAAGACGTTCCTGCAGAGCGGGAATGCGGTGCTGACGAGCCCGAAGTCCGCGGCGCAGGTCAAGCGCGAGCTCGAGCGGGGAATCGCGTCCGAGCTCGGGCTCGAGACCGAGGTGTTCCTCCGCGCCAAGGCCCAGCTCGCGAAGGTCGTCGCGGCCAACCCGCTCGAGCACGTCGTCGAGAAGCCGTCCTGGTATCAGGTGAGCTTCCTCGCCTCCAAGCTCCCTGCGAAGGCCGCCCGGGAGCTGGAGCAAGCCGACGTCGCGCCGGAGCAGGTCGTGGTCCTCGGCCGCGAGATCTACGCGTGGTATCCGAGCGGCATGCAGCGCTCGGGCCTGACCCAGCTGCTCACGGAGCGGAAGCTCGGCATCAGCTCGACGGCGCGCAACTGGAACACCGTCACGAAGCTGCTCGCCCTCGCACAGGGCTAGCGCGGTTTCGGAATCCCGGCCGGGGGCATGCGTCTGGGGCATGCCGCGCTCGTACCGGATCGCGTTCCGCGCTTGCCTTCTCGTCACCCTCTTGGCCGGGAGGGCGGCTGCGCGACTCGCGTCGGACTTCCGCGAACTGGGCCGCGCCGGCCCTTTCGCGGTCGTCCTCCAGGTGCCGGTGGTCGCCTGCTGGGCGGTCGCCCGGGCGGTCTCGCGCGCGGCCTTCGCCGGCTGCTGCGCGCTCGCGCCGCGGCTGAGTGAAGTGTCGCGAGCTTGACACCTCTTCTGTCGAGCGGTTGAACGACGCGGCGGCGGCGGGCTCGTACTGTCGCTTCATGGCAGCAATCACGAAGGGAGCACCAGTCATGAAGCGCACGAAGCGCATGAACATCCGCCGGCTCGCCCTTGGCGTGGCCTTCGCGGCATTGATCGTCCCGGCTGGAGCGCAGGCGAAGCCGACGCCGGGTTCAGGCCCGATCCTCAACGACGATCCCGTCGCGACGAGCCCCGATGACCGGGCCGTCTCCAGGGCCACGGCGCCCGTGGTGAACCCGTACCGCAGCTGGGGCCCTGGCTACACAACTCCTGACGACCGGGCCTTCTCGAAGGCAACGGGCGTCGGGCAGCCGGAGTCGCAGGAGCAGATCGGCGTGGCCAACGATTCCAGCAACTACGCGACCACAGCGTTCATCCTCGTCCTGCTGGCGATGAGCGGAATCACCCTCGTCGTCTGGCGCAACCGGAAGGGCGGCGGCAGGCTCTCGCCGGCCTAGACCATCACCGAGGGCGGAAGAGAGAGCGGGCGCTGGGCCCGCTCTCTCCACGTGTGCAGACTGACGACGTGGCGCGGCTGCTCCTCGTGCTCACCTTCGTCGCAGCCGCCGTCGGCTGCGGTGAAGGCGAGCCGGCCGGCACGAGCAGCGCGGCCCCGAGGACGATTCCGGTTCGCATCCGCGAGCTGGACGGTGGCTTTGTCCTCTCCGTGCGGAGCCTTCGTCTGACTCGGGCGGGGTGGTCGGTGGACGCCGCGGTCGAGAACCGAACGACGGCCAGCTGGTCCGTCGGACGACCGCATTCGTCCACCGGCACGAAGTTCGGTCTCTATGTCGCGCGGCGAGCGGGTGAGCTGAGGCCGGGGGTCCTCGAGGCGCATTCGCGGACGACGCCGAGCCTCGTCGCGGAGACGTTCGACCCGCCCCTTCCTCGAACCTTCGCGCCCGGAGCATCGTGGGCCGGCCGGTTCGGCGGCCGGGGCGCCGTTCCCGCCAGGAGCTATGTCTCCTTCGCGTTCGGGCGGTTCCTGACCGACGCGCCCCCGCCGGGGCTTCCGGCGCGCCTGCTCGCTCTCACCTCGCGGCCGGTCCGCGTCCCGTAGGCCCGTTCGGCAAGCTGTGCGGGTGATCGACCCCTCGTCCCTGGCGCTCTTCGCCGCCGCGGCGTTCGTGCTCGCCGTCGTTCCCGGCCCCGCCGTGCTCTACATCGTCGCCAGGAGCGTCGACCAGGGCCGGGCTGCCGGCTTCGTCTCGGCGCTCGGGATCGCCACCGGGAGCCTCGTTCACGTCACCGCCGCCACGATCGGGCTCTCGTCGCTCCTCGCGTCCTCTGCGACTGCGTTCACGATCGTGAAGTACGCGGGCGCCGCCTACCTGATCGTGCTCGGCATCAGGCGGCTGATGACGCGTGAGGTGCTCGAGGAGGCGGTCGTGCGGGGCGAGCGCTCGCGGTGGAGCCTGTTCGCGAACGGTGTCGTCGTGAACATCCTCAACCCGAAGACGGCGCTCTTTTTCCTCGCCTTCCTGCCGCAGTTCGTGGATCCGGACTCGGGCAGCGTCCCCGTCGAGATCCTCGTGCTCGGCCTCACGTTCACGCTGATCGCGCTCGCGTCCGACTCGACCTGGGCGCTGCTCGCCGGGACGCTCGGCGGCTGGCTCAAGCGGAGCCGCTGGTACCTCGGCGTGAAGCGCTGGGTCACCGGCCTCGTGTTCGTCGGCCTCGGCGCCTCCGCCACCCGCGCCTAGTGGAGATCATCGACGGGCACGGGGAGGCGGAGCTCCCCGCCGTCCGCCAGCTCTTCGAGGAGTACGCCGCGTCCCTGGACGTCGACCTCGGCTTTCAGGACTTCGAGCGCGAGTTGACCGAGCTTCCGGGGGACTACGCGCCGCCGGCCGGGCGCCTCCTTCTGGCGCTCGCGCCCGAGCCGGCCGGATGCGTCGCCCTGCGGCCGTTCGGGCCGGGAGTGTGCGAGATGAAGCGCCTCTACGTTCGGGCGTCTGCGCGCGGGACCGGCCTCGGGCGGCGCCTCGCGGAGGCGATCGTCGACGCCGGCCGCGCGGCGGGCTACGCACGCATGCGGCTCGACACGCTGCCGACGATGGCAAAGGCGCGGGCGCTCTACCGCTCCTTGGGGTTCGAGGAGATCGAGGCGTACCGCGAGAACCCGGTCCACGGCACCTCGTACTTCGAGCTCCGCTTGTAACAACTTGTTACTTGGGTCGGAGGCCCGGCGAGCCCGCTGCCGAAGCAGCGTCCCGACCCCGCTTGTAACAAGTTGTTACTTGTGGTTCAGGCGGTGAGGTCGGCGGCCAGCTCCTCGAAGACCGCCACGTACGCGACGGCGTCGTCCTCCGTTAGGGCGACCGAGAGCGTCCACTCCTCCTCTCGGCCCGGGGTCATGAAGATGTCCCGGTTGACGCTGTAGAGCCAGGCGAGGTCGGTTAGCTCCGCGTCCTGGTGGCGGCGGAAGCTCGCGTAGTCCGTGACCTTCACAGGCGAGAACATGACGCAGCCCTTGGAGCCGATCCCGACCGCGTACCCCGGCAACCGGTACTTCTCGCTCACGGCGGTGCAGCCGGCGAGCAGCCGGTCATCGATCGCCTCGAGCCGGTCGTATGCGTCGCCCGTCAGCACGTTGTCGAGCGTGGCGCGCGCTGCCGCCATCGAGAGCGGGTTGCCGTTGAACGTCCCGACCTGGTGGACGCGCCCGGCCTCGACGACCTCCATCACCTCGTCGGTGCCCCCTACGGCGCCGGACGGGAGCCCGCCGCCGAGCGTCTTCGCCAGCGTGACGAGGTCGGGCTGGATCCCGAACCGCTCGGTCGCACCTCCAGGCGCCACCGTGAGACCGGTCTTCACCTCGTCGAAGATCAGGTAGATCCCGCGCCGTCTCGTCTCCTCGCGTACGGCCTCGAGGTAGCCGGGCTCGGGGAGGACGACGCCGATGTTCATCATCGCCGCCTCCATGATCAGAGCAGCCGGAAGCCGACCCTCCTCCTCCAGCCGGTCGAGGCGCCGCGCGAGGGCCTCGGCGTCGTTGAACGGCACGGCGACGGTGAGGTCGGCGACGGCTTGGGGTAGGCCCTCGCCGTACGGCAGCGACGGGATCGCGTCCGGCTCGGTCTCCTCCCAGTCGAGGCTGACGCCGACCGAGACCATCACGCCGTCGTGATGACCGTGGTACGAGCCGAGGATCTTCACGATCGTGTCGCGGCCCGTGGCGCCCCGCGCGATGCGGATGGCGTCCATCGTCGACTCGGTCCCTGAGTTCGTGAATCGCCACTTCGGGAGCCCGAAGCGACGCCCGAGCTCCTCCGCCACGAACGCCGCGTCCTCGGTCGGAGCCGAGAAGTGGGAGCCGAGGCGCATCCGCTCCTCCACCGCCCGCACGATCGCCGGGTTCGCGTGCCCGACGACCATCGAGCCGAAGCCGTTGTGGTAGTCGATCAGCCGCCGGCCGTCGGCGTCCCAGACGTACTGACCCTCCCCGCGAGTGAGGAACATCGGCCACGGCTCGCGCGACTGGTAGCTCGAGGCGACGCCGTTCGGCATCGTCCGGCGGGCACGCTCGTAGAGCTCGCGCGACTTGGGGGTTCGCTCGTTCATCACCCGCTCCTCGCGCTCGGTCAGCTCCTTGATCCGGGCGCGGTCGATCGTCTGGACCGTCTCCTGAGTGGTCATGCCATTCCTTTCGCGTGCTTGGACCGTCTGGCCTGGATGAGGATGTTCGCCGCCATCGCCGCCAGCGCGATGACGAAGATCGCCGTGCCGATCACGTTCACTTGCGGCGGCGCGCCGACCCTCGCCGCGCCCCACACGAACAACGGGAACGTCACCTCGCTGCCCGAGTTGAAGTATGTGATCACGAAGTCGTCGACCGAGAGTGCGAAGGCGAGCAGGCCGCCGGCCAGAATTCCCGGCGCGATCAGCGGCAGCGTGACCTTGCGGAACGTCGTCCACGGATCCGCGCCGAGGTCCATCGCGGCCTCCTCGAGGTGCACGTCGAAGCCGACCAGCCGCGCCTTCACGGTCACGACGACGAAGCTGATGTTGAACATGATGTGGGCGATCAGGATCGTCGCGAAGCCCGTCGCGAAGTGCAGGTTGAGGAACAGCGCCAGCAGCGACGCGCCCAGCACGATCTCCGGCGTCGACATCGGCAGGAAGATCCAGAGGTTGGTCGTTCCGCGGCCGCGGAAGTTGTACCGAACGAGTGCGAGCGCGATCAGCGTCCCGAGCGCCGTCGCGATCAGGCTCGACAGCAGCGCGATCTCCAGCGAGAGGACGACCGCGTCCTGCAGGCCGGGCACCGCGTTCCAGTGGATCCAGTTGTCCAGCGTGAATCCCTGCCAGACGTAGTTGAAGCGCCCCTTGGGATCGTTGAACGAGAACGCGATCACGACCGCGATCGGGAGCAGCAGGTAGACGAAGGCGCCGATCGCGTACGCGGTCAGGAAGTGACGCTTCACGAACGCCCACACGCCTGTGCGTCGGTGGGCGACGGGAAGGCGTTGGGCGGCGACGCTCATCCGGTCAGCCGCTCCGTGCCGAGCGCCCGCGAGTACGCCGCGACGCCGACCAGGATGAACGCCATCAGGACGAACGACAGCGCGGCGGCGGCTGGATAGTCGATCAGCTCCAGGAACTTCGACTGGATCACGTTCCCGATCATGTGCTGGTTCGGCGTCCCGAGCAGCTGGGCGTTGATGAAGTCACCCGCCGCGGGGATGAAGGTCAAAAGCGTGCCGGCGAAGACGCCGGGCAGAGAGAGCGGGAGGGTGACGCGGAGGAATACGCGGAGCCTGCTCGCGTACAGGTCCTGCGCGGCCTCCAGCAGCCGCGGATCGATCTGCTCCAGTGCCACGTAGAGCGGGAGCGCCATGAAGGGTAGGAAGTTGTAGGTGATCCCCGCCACGACGGCCGTGGAGGTGGCGAGCAGGCGTCCGTCCGGCGCCAGGATGTGGAGGTCGCGGAGGATCCCGACCACCATCCCCTGGTCCGCGAGGATGTTCTGCCAGGCGAGCGTCCGGATCAGGTACGTGACGAAGAACGGAGCGATGATCGCCAGCAGGAAGAGGTTCTTCCAGCGGCCGCCGCGGAACGCGATCCAATAGACCAGCGGGTAGCTGATCAGGAGGGCCAACAGCGTCGCGAGGCCCGCATAGACGAACGACCGGATCAGCTGGGTCTTGTAGTTCGTGATCGCGTCCCAGTAGTTCGAGAACTCCCAGGTGAACTGGTAGCCGAAGTCGAACGAGCCGCTCTGGAGCGACTGGTAGGCGAGGAGGACCAGCGGCACGAGGAAGAACGCGGCCAGCCAGGCCAGCCCCGGCCCGAGCAGGAGATAGGGAGTCGACCCGCGGCGCCGGCCCACCCGCCTAGGCCCCGATCACGGTCTGCCAGCGCTCGAGGTAGTCCTGGTTCGTCAGCGCTTTCGAGTCGAAGATCTTGACCTTCGAGAGCGTCTCGTCGTCCGGGAAGATCAGCGTGTTCGCGGCGACCTTCTTGTCGATCTTCATCGCCTCCTCGCGGGCGCCCTTCACCGGCGAGACGTAGGTCACGTACGCCGCGATCTGGGCCGCGATCTTCGGGTCGTACACGAAGTTCATGAAGGCCGAGGCGGTGTAGGCGTCGCCGCCCTTCGGGATCAGCATGTTGTCCGTCCAGATGTCCCCGCCGGTCTCGGGCAGGTTCCATTTCAGGTTCGGGTTGTCCTGGGTGAGCTGGACGACGTCGCCCGACCACGACATGCAGCACGCGAGGTCGCCGCGGCTCAAGGGGCCGGTGTAGTCGTTGCCGGTGAACTGACGCACCTGCCCCGAGTCGACCGCGGCCTTGATGCGGTCGTAGGCCTTGTCGAACGAGGCGTCCGTGACGTTCGTCGGGTCGTCGCCGTTCGCCAGCATGACCAGGCTCATCGTGTCCGCCATCTCGGTGAGGAGCGTGACCTTGCCCTTGTACTTCGGGTTCTCGAGCAGGTCGTCCATCGTCGTGACCGGCGTGCCCGTCAGCTTCAGGTTCGACGCGATCCCGGTCATGCCCGACTGCCACGGCAGGCTGTAGTCCCGGTTCGGGTCGAAGCTCGGGTGCTGCAGTGAGGCCTGCAGGTTCGAGATGTTCGGGATCGCGGACTTGTCGAGCTTCTCCGCCCATCCCTTGTCGATCAGCAGGCCCGGGAACCGCGAGTTGTCGGTGAGGACGATGATGTCGCGGTCGATCGACTGGCCCTGCGAGAGCGGCCGCTGGATCTTCCCGAAGTAGGTCGCGTTGTCGTTGATGTCCTCGAAGTAGCGGACGGTGGTGCCCGTCTTCTGCTGGAACTGCTGCAGCGTCCCGGGCTTCTTCGTCTTGGGGTCGATGTCGATGTAGAGCGTCCAGTTCGAGAACATCAGCGTCTTCGCGAGCTGCTGCTGGCCCGAGGACGTCGTCGTGCCGGCGGCTCCCTCGCCGTCGTCGCTCCCGCCGCAGGCGGCGAGGAGGCCGGGAACCGAGATGGCGACCCCCCCGAGCGCGGCGCGCCGCAGGAGCTCTACGCGTGTAACGGGACCGTTCATGTGTCTTCCTCCTGGGTGTGGTCGACGACGAAGGCGGCTTCCGGATCGAAGGAAAGGTCGATGTCGGCGCCGGGCTCCAGTGATCCGGCGCCCGGCTCCGCGTTCTGGACGAAGAGGGTGAGCGTGCCGTCGGCAGTGCTGACGATGTATTGGGTGGCGACCCCGACGTAGGAGCGTTCGGCGACCGTGCCGCGCAGGCGGTTGGCGAGCTGCTCGCCGCCGACGCGCAGCTTCTCGGGGCGGATCCCGACGGCGACCTCGGTGCCCCGTTCAACCGCGCCGTCGGAGACCTCGACGACGTGGCCGCTCCGGAGCCGGACCCGACCGTTCTCCTCGACCGTGCCGGGCAGCAGGTTCGAGGCGCCGAGGAACCGCGCCACGAAGCTCGTCCTCGGGCGCTCGTAGAGGTCCTCGGGCGGACCGAGCTGCTCGATCCGGCCGCCGTTCATGACCGCGATCGTGTCGGCCATCGTCATCGCCTCCTCCTGGTCGTGCGTCACGTGGACGAAGGTGATGCCGATCTCGTGCTGGATCTGCTTCAGCGTCAGCTGCATCTGCTTGCGCAGCTTGAGGTCGAGCGCGCCGAGCGGCTCATCGAGCAGCAGCACCTGCGGGTTGTTCACGAGGGCACGGGCGAGGGCGACGCGCTGCTGCTGGCCGCCCGACAGCTGCCTCGGCTTCCGCTGGTCCATCCCGTGGAGGTCGACGAGGCCGAGCATCTCGTGCACGCGGCCCGCCAGCTGCTTGCCCTTGATCCTCCGGCGGCGGAGGCCGAACGCGACGTTCTCGAAGATCGTCAGGTGCGGGAAGAGCGCGTAGCTCTGGAAGACGGTGTTGACGTCGCGCTTGTGCGGCGGAAGGCCGGTGACCGCGCGGTCGCCGAGGAAGATCGCACCGGCGTCCGGCTCCTCGAAGCCGCCGATCATCCGCAGCGTCGTCGTCTTGCCGCAGCCGGACGGGCCGAGCAGCGCGAAGAAGGAGCCCTTCGGGACCTCGACCGTGAGGTCGTCGACGGCGACCACGTCATCGAAGCTCTTGGTGACGCCGTCGAGCCTGACGTCGGCCTGCTGCGCGGGCGCAGCGACGTTGGTCTCGTCCCGCAGCGACTCCACCGCCGTCATTGCCCCCTGCCGTACGGGTACCACCAGTCCTTCGATTCCACGCGGCTCTCGAGGTGGACGTGCTTCGTCTCCTGGAACGCTTCGAGACCCTCCTGGCCGAGCTCGCGGCCGAGCCCGGACTGCTTCATCCCGCCGAAGGGGCCGGCGTCGTTGTCGGTCAGCGGGTCGTTGAACCAGACGGTGCCCGCCTTGATCTCGCGCATGCAGCGCAGGATCGTGTCGAGGTCCTTCGTGTAGACGTTGCAGCCGAGCCCGTAGCGCGTGCCGTTCGCGAGGTCGATCGCCTCGTCGAGGCTACGGACCGGGACGAGCGGCGCGACCGGCCCGAAGGTCTCCTCCCGGAGGAGGTCGGTCTCGGCGGGCGCGCCGGTGACGACCGTCGGCGCATAGAAGTACCCGAGGCCGTTCTGGCCGTTGCCCCCGCCCGCGACGACCCGCGCGCCGGCGTCGACGGCCGCATCGACCTGCGCTGCCACCCGGTCGCGCTGCTGGGCGGAGACGAGCGGTCCGACGTCGGTGCCCGGGTCGAGCGGGTCGCCGACGACGAGCGAGTCCGTGTAGTCGACGAAGGCCTGGAGGTAGTCGTCGAACACCGGCTCGAGCACGTAGAACCGCTCGGCGGAGGTGCAGACCTGACCCGCGTTCAGGAACGCGGCCCACACGCCGCCCTTGGCCGCGACGTCGATCGCCTCGGCGATGTCCGGGCAGACGATGAAGGGATCTTTGCCGCCGAGCTCGAGATTGACGCGCGTGATCCGCTCCGCACAGCGCTGCGCGATCCGCTTGCCCGTCTCGACGGAGCCAGTGAAGGCGACGCAGTCGATTCGCTCGTCGCCGACGATCTGCTCGCCCACCTCGCCGGCGCCGGCGAGGAGGTTCACGACGCCAGCCGGAAGGTGGTCGAAACAGTCGGCGAGCGCCAGGGTCGAGAGCGGCGTCAGCTCCGACGGCTTCGCCACGATCGTGTTCCCCGCGGCGAGCGCGGGGGCCGCCTTCCAGGCCAGCAGCAGCAGCGGGTAGTTCCAGGGGACGATGCAGCCGACGACGCCGAGCGGCTCCTTCAGGACGAGCGAGAGCTGCGTCGACTCGATCGGCGGGATCACCCGGCCGGCGAAGTTGCGGCCGAGCTCCGCGTAGTAGTCGAACGCCGCCGCGGTCCAGCCGACCTCGTCCGAGTTCTCGACGAGGGGCTTGCCGCCCTCCTGCGTCATCAGCTCGGCGAGCTCGTCGGTGCGCGCACGCAGGCGATTTGCCACCTCGTGCAGGAGCTCCGCCCGCTCGACGGCCGGCGTCGCCGCCCACGCTCGTGCCGCCTTGCGGGCCGCGCCGATCGCCGCGTCGATCTGCTCCTCGGAAGGAAGGCCGACCGTCGCGAGCTCCGCCTCGGTGTACGGGTTCTCGACGGGAAGCGAGCCGCCGTCACCCGCAACCTGCTCACCGCCGATCAGGAGCCTCGTCTCCATCAGCCGAGGTTCGCGAGCCGCTGCTCGCCGTTGCGGACCCGGGCGCCCCAGTCGTAGATCTGCTTGCGGAGCTCGAGGTAGAGGAAGCTCTCGGTCGACGCGACCCCGTCGAGCGACCGGACCCGGTTCGTCAGGTCGAGCAGTTCACGCCGGTCGGTGCAGAGGAGCTCGACGAGGATGTCGAACTGTCCCGCGGTGACGACGACGTAGCCCGCCTCGTCCCACGTTGCGATCTCGTTCGCCACGGGCTCCGGGGCCCCGGTCGTGCGAATTCCGACCATCGCCTGCGCTTCGTAGCCGAGCCCGAGCGGGTTCGTGATGCCGGTGACCTGGAGGATGTTGTCGTCACAGAGGCGCGCGTAGCGCGCCCGGATCGTCGCCTCGGAGACGCCGACCTGCGCAGCGATTCGGCGGAACGACTCCCTGCCGTTTCGCTGCAGGGCCTCGATGATGCTCTGGTCGACGGCATCGAGGCTCCGCGGCAGACTCACCGCTCCCCGACGCTCTCCCTGCTCCCCGCCTCGCATTGCGAGGCGCTTTTACCACTCAGCGTCGCGGCCGGTCAACCACCAAGCGACCGGCTGCGGATTGCGCAGCTAGTCGAGCTTGGCCATCACGTGCTTGATCTGCGTGTAGTCCTCGAGCGAGTACAGGGAGAGGTCCTTGCCGTAGCCGGACTGCTTGAAGCCGCCGTGGGGCATCTCGGAGACCAGCGGGATGTGGTCGTTGATCCAGACCGTCCCGAACTCGAGCTTCCGCGACGCGTTCAGCGCCCGCCCGATGTCCCGCGTGAAGACCGACGCCGCGAGGCCGTAGTTGACGTCGTTCGCCCAGCCGATCGCCTCGTCGTCATCTGCGAACCGCTGCACGGTCACCACAGGTCCGAAGACCTCGCGCTGAACGATCTCGTCCGTCTGCCCGACGTCGGTCACCACCGTCGGCTTGATGAAGAAGCCGCGGTCGCCGTTCGTCCCGCCGCCCGTGAGCACCTTGGCGCCCTTCGCGCGGTCGAGGAACCCGAGCACCCGGTCCTGCTGCGCCTTCGAGATCACCGGCCCCATCTCGACGTCGTCGCCCTCGGCGGGGTCGCCGACGCCGATCGACTCGACGGCCGGGACAAGCTCCTCCAGGAGCTTGTCGTAGATCTTCGGGCCAGCCATCACGCGCGACGCCGCCGTGCAGTCCTGGCCGGAGTTCCAGTAGCCGGCGATCTTGATCGCCTCGGCGACCTGGGCCGGGTCGGCGTCGTCGAAGACCACGACCGGCGCCTTGCCGCCGAGCTCGAGGTGGACGCGCTTGAGCGTCTCCGAGGCCGCCTTCGCGACCTCCTTGCCGGTGGCGACGTCGCCCGTCAGCGAGACGAGGCGGACGTCCGGGTGCCGGACGATCCCCGCCCCGACGGGCTCACCGTCGCCGGTGATGACGTTGAGCACCCCCGGCGGGATCACGTCCGCCGCGAGCTGCGCGAACCGCAGCGTCGAGAGCGGCGTCTGCTCGGACGGCTTCAGCACCGAGGTGTTGCCTGCGGCGAGCGCCGGCGCGAACTTCCAGACGGCCATCATCAGCGGGTAGTTCCACGGCGCGATCTGCCCGACCACGCCGATCGGCTCGCGCCGGATCCACGACGTGTAGCCGGACATGTACT
>Ga0307318_10000299_pt1 | contig 16219 bp, 24 predicted proteins | sample ER_DNA_367_FD_194500 | JGI IMG/M metagenome (GOLD analysis project Ga0307318, IMG submission 194500) | Bulk soil microbial communities from the East River watershed near Crested Butte, Colorado, United States - ER_DNA_367 | ecosystem: Environmental > Terrestrial > Soil > Floodplain | place...
TTATCGGCCGGCCTACGCCGAGTACGCCAAGATCTCGCTCCTGCTCCAGCAAGCAACGGAGAAGGTGATCACCAAGACCGCGACACCGGACGCGGCCGCGAAGTTCTACGCCGACGGCGTCCGACAGATCGTCGGTCAAGACAAGACCACCACGATTTGATGGCTGCGACCTGGGCCGAGGTCCGCCCCACGGCGCCTCCCGGCGGCCGGACCCGGCGAACTCTGCTGCGCGGCCTACCGATCGTCCCGTCCGTGGTGCTGCTCGTCGTGTTCCTGGCGGGGCCGATCTTGTACTGCATCTACGCAGCCTTCACCAACATGGCCCTCACGGGCCAGGTGGGGACCCAGTTCATCGGCTTCGCCAACTTCACCCGGGCGTTCTCCGATCCGGCGTTCATCAACTCGGTCTGGCTCACGGTGGTGTTCACGGTGGTATCGGCGATCATTGGCCAAAACGTGGTGGGTATGGTGCTGGCGTTGTTGATGCGGTCGGGTTACGCCGTCGCGCGAGCGCTGACGTCTGCGTTTGTGATCGGCGCCTGGGTGCTGCCTGAGGTCGTCGCGGCCTATCTATGGCAGGCGGTGCTGGGGCCGGACGGCTCCTGGAACACTGTCACTGGCTTGTTCCACCTTCCACCGCAGAACTGGCTCTTCACCACGCCGATTATCGCCGTCTCGATCGCCAATATCTGGCGCGGCACGGCGTTCTCCATGCTGGTCTACTCCGCGGCGCTCTCGGAGGTGCCGCGCGATCTTGAGGAGGCTGCGCTGGTCGACGGCGCCGGCCGGCTCCGGCTACTTACCTCTATCACCATTCCCCTGGTCCGGCGGACCATCGCAACCAACCTCATGTTGATCACCTTGCAGACCCTGTCGGTCTTCGGGCTGATCTATACCATGACCAAGGGTGGCCCGAGTGAGAAGAGCATGACCCTGCCCTTGTTCGCCTACAACCAGGCCTTCGTCTCCGCCGATCTCGGGTATGGGACGGCGATCGCCCTGCTGCTGCTGGTGATCGGCGGGATCTTCTCGGTCATCTATCTCCGCATCCTCAGCAAGTCGGAGCCGGTCCGGTGACGGCCGCGGTCACCGCCCAGGCGGGCACCGCCGCCCCACCACTCACTCGTATCAGGGGCCGCGGACGACCACGGCTGTCGGGCCGGCTGTTGGCCAGCTTGATCTTGCTGGTACTGGCAGCAGCCTTCGTGATCCCGCTGCTGTGGGTGATCTTGGCGGCCGTCAACGGCGATCCGAACCAGGGCATCCGCATCATGTGGCCGCACCCGTTCACGCTCGACAACTTCAAGGCGGTGATGACGCCGGAGACGACGTACATCCCGCTGCTCAACGGTGCCATCCTGTGCGTTGGCGGGACCTTGATCACGATGGTGTGCGCGACCCTGGCCGCCTACCCGCTGTCGCGCTACCGCTCCCGACTCAAGCGGCCGTTCCTCGTCACCATCTTGTTCTCCACCGGGCTGCCGATCACCGCGATCATGGTGCCGGTGTACGGGCTGTTCGTCCAGCTGGCGCTTGACGACTCGATCCCCGCCACCATGGTGTTCATGGCGACGACGGCCCTACCGATCTCGATCTGGTTGACAAAGAACTTCATGGACGGCATACCGATCGAGCTCGAGGAGGCGGCCTGGACGGATGGGGCGAGTCCGATGCGCGGGCTGTGGGGCATCGTGATGCCACTGATGGGACCAGGTCTGTCGGTCGTCGCGATATACACCTTCATCGGACTGTGGGGGAACTTCTTCGTTCCGTTCATCCTGCTCCTGACTCCGGAGAAACAGCCGATGTCAGTGACGATCTATACCTTCTTCGGCCAGTACGGGCAGGTGGTCTACGGACAGCTCGCGGCATATTCGCTGCTCTACTCACTGCCCTCGGTGCTGCTGTACCTGGTGCTGAGCCGCAGGCTGGGCGGCGCGTTCGCTTTTGGGGGCGGCGTTAAGGGCTGAGGGCCGGGCGAATGCTGTGCTGCAGGTCATGCCCGTCGGCAGATACCCTCGCACCACCGGGCTGCCACCACCGGTCGCTGCTACGACTGCCGCCGTACGCGCACCTCGAGGAGAACGTGATCACCCGATGACTCCAACCTTCGTGCCGACTGCGCCCCACATTCGAGCTGCTCGCGGATCGCGCGCTTTGGATCCGCCTACTTCGTCGTCGTTCGCAGAGGAAAAGCGCCTCTGCTCCCTCCTCCTCAGCACGGCGGGCGCGCGATTACCGACGCTCGCAGCAAAGCGTCCGTGGAGCTGCGACACGTTCGTCGCGCTGCCCGACGTGACCGCAGACGGCTCCATGCTGCTGGCCAAGAACAGTGACCGGCCCGCCAAAGAATGCCAACCGCTGCGCTACTGGCCACGCCGACAATCGATGGCCACCTCCCCACTGCGTTTGGCCTATGTCGAAATTCCCGATGTCAGGCAAAGCTGGGCGCACCTCGGTGGCTCACCATACTGGTGCTGGGGGCACGAGCTCGGACTCAATGAGTTGGGTGTCGGCATCGGCAACGAAGCATTGTTCACCCGCGACCTCGCCGAGCACGTCACCCAATCCCGTCACGGCCAGCCACCTCCGGCGGGGATACTCGGGATGGAACTGGTCCGGCTCGGACTCGAACGCGCAACCACAGCGCAGGAGGCAGTCAGCACCATTACTGAGCTGGTCGCCGCACACGGCCAGTGGGGATCCGGCGTTCCCGGCCGCCCGATCGAGCAGGGCGCCTATGACAACTCGTATCTTGTAGCCGACCCTCGCGAAGCCTGGGTGATCGAGACCTCCGGTCATCGGTGGGCAGCACGCGCGATACGCACCGGCACCTACGCCATCTCCAACCAGCCCACCATCCGCATCGAATGGGACGGAGCCAGTCAGGACCTCATAGACCACGCCATCGAAGCCGGCTGGTGGCCCGCCAGTGAGAACCGGCCATTTGACTTCGCCCGTGCCTACACCGACCCCGGCACACCACTGCAGGTATCCCATGTCCGATTGCAACGCTCACGGCACCTGCTGGCCGACGCAACGCGTCACGGCAAGATCACATTCGATCAAGCAACACGCGTGCTACGCGATCATTACGAGGACACCTTCCTCGGGGGGCCGTACTTCACTGCAGCGCTGCCCGACCTGATGACACTGTGCATGCACGACTCCCCCGCGGGATTCACCTGGGGAAACACCGCCAGCTCCGCGATCATGCTCATGCCCGACACTCCCGACCAGCTCCCACACCTGTGGTGGGCGGCCGCCACACCATGCACGAGCGTCTACCTCCCGATCTTCCCCGCAGCCGCCAGCGTGCCGAATGCCTTGGCTCTTCCCGCAGCGACCGTCGTAGCCGAGCGGCCCGAGGACGTAGCAACGGCTACCTACGACGCGCAGTCCTACTGGTGGCAATTCCAAAAACTCCTCGACCACGTCAAAGGAGACGAGCGAGCCTGGATGTTCAACGACCGGCAGCCCCAGGTTCGCCAAGCGTTCGACCCGCTACAGCAACGCTGGGCCCTAGAACTCCCCGACATCCAACGTGAGGCGGTTAAATTCATCAGGGCAGGCAATGCGCAAGGCCGCAAACTCCTCACCCAGTTCACAGAGCGATGCGCCCGCCAAGCACTGGAAATCTGCACGAATCTCATTGCCGAATTTGACCGCAAAATGCCTCTCGCCTAGCGCTTCCATGCGGCGCGGGCGACAACCCAACACATACTCGGGCGACACGTACCGGCTCCTCCCACCAGTCAGCACAAACACAGCAACGGCACAAGATCGCGTCTTAGCGTCCTCTGTGGCTTAGTCGTCCCTCGGTCATGAGTTCACCGTCCTAGCCGCCACTCACATTTTTCGAACGGACGGTCGGCTGAACGGTGGAACTGGCTGGTCTGAAATCCGAGAGGAGTTGCTCCTATTGGGTGTCAAGGTTTCCGCCGGTTGTGCCACTTCCCCCACGCCGCCGTCGCATAGCCGTAGAGCCGCAAAACCTCCGCGACCCGCGCACTGCTCCTCGGAATCTCCCCGGAGTAGCCGTCCCAATCGTTAGCCAACTCAGCGATCTGACCATTCCCGATCCGGTGATGGTTACGACCTGTCAGCAGCGATGCCCGCGTCGGTGAGCACATCGCCGTCGTGTGGAACCGGTTGTACCCAATCCCCTCGCTGTAGATCGGGGTCAACGTGTCAGTCCGGATCTCGCCGCCAAACGTAGTCGGCAGCCCGGGACCAACATCATCGATCAGCACGATCAGAATGTTCGGCGCATCGTCTGGAAGAGCGCGCTGTGCGACACCACAAGACTCCCACAGCGGGTGATTGAGCCATGCACGCCAAGGTTCGGCCGACCCCCGCCCGCTGCGTGCAACCGGCGACGGCACATCGACACGCACCCCGTCGGTCTCTCGTGGGATGAGCCCCTCCGGTCCAGGATGACTTCTCGACCGATCCGGCTTACCCCTGAAGACACACATACCGGCAGCCCGCCGGGATAGGCCGCCTGCCGCGGCTGTTCGGGCCCGCGATACGTCAGGAGAACGACTGAGGCCCCAGGTCTTGAGGTTCACCCGCTGAGGGTGACGTACCTCGGCAGCTGCTTGCGGTGACGCAAGGTGCGCGGTCGAGGGCGGCTGCGACGTCAGTCCACAGTCGGACTGGGTTGCCAGAGGTGTCCAGAAGTTGACGCTGATCGCAGCTTCGGCTGGGTACGTCAGGACCACCGCCGTAAGGCCGACAATACAGAAGATGCCTCCTGTGGCGAACCCTCCCTGGGCTGAAGCCAGCTTCGGTTGTCAACCTGCCGCCTCACCCGTCTCGTGTGATCCGTCGGGCCAGACCGGTCCATACGATGAGCCATGAGTCCAGTGCAGGAATTGCCGGATGCCGTTGACACGGCGAGATCAGCGGAGGGCCGGACGTTTCAGGTCAGCATGTCCCCGCAACGGGTGTGCCCTATCGGGTCTCTCGTCTCTCTCACCGACGATCAGGGCGTGATGCGACTCGGCCAGGTCGAGACGCTTCAGCTGCTGGCAGACGGCCAGATGCTGGCGGCTGGGCGCGTGCTCGGCACCGTTGAGCCAGGAGGCCTGGATCCACTGCCCTGTCGGTCTTCGGATCGCCGAAAGTGGCGGCAGCTGACCGCGAAATGATCACGAGCTTGAACATCGGCGCTGAGGCCGCACTGGACATCGGCTGCATGGCGTCGGGATCTGATCTTCCGGCACGGCTGATGCCGCACAGATTGCATCGGCACACCTTCTGGTGTGGCCAGAGCGGGTCGGGCAAGACGTACGCGCTGGGCGTTGTGCTTGAGGAGGTGCTGCTGCAGACCGAGCTGCCCATGATCATTTTCGATCCGAATGGCGACTTCGTGCGCCTTGCCGACGTCCGTGAGGACGCCCCATCTGAATTAGCCGACCAACTGCGGCAGCGTGAGATTCGGGTACTGCGGCCCCGCAGTCAGCCGGGTGAAGACCTCCGGGTTCGCCTGTGCTGTTCTCCCTAGTCAATCCCGCTTTCGTGTGTTGGCTTATGCTGGTCGTTCCCCGCCCGTTATGGCGCGTCCGTGACCACCACGTGACCACTAATCATGATCAAGAAGGCGAGACCCGCCGCTAAACATGTAAGCGGCCCGGTCGGTGCTCACAACACCGCCGGGCCAGGATCTCACTGGCAAGGAGCGAGATCCCATGAGCAACATAACCACCCTGGCAATCGCCCAGATCACCGCAGTCGACACCATCACCGTCGAACTGATTGAGGCCGATGAAACCCCAGCGGTCGTCATCGTCCGGTGGCCCGCAAAACCCACCGTGCTGCATCCGCGTGCCAGCCAGCGACTGGCAGGATTGGTGAGAAGGTCCGCGACGACGGCTACCAGTCACGAAACCAGGCGCTCATCGACACCAAGGGCAAAACCTACCCGCCTGATGACGAAGCCTGGATTTACGTGGACGACTCCGACCCGCTCGGCGAAATCAACCCAGGTAACACGCTTAAAACAACTGTGCCGTTCGATGTCTCCAAGCGCGCGAAGCCTGACTATCTGCTGCTGAAAGCGGGTGTGTGGGGGTTCTCCGACGGCGTGCGGGTGAAGCTGTGACCCTGCACCTCAGGCCGCTCCGCCACAAGCTCGGCCGTTCCTGACACTGAACCTCTCGAAATCGGGCGCCAGCGTCATAGGGAAGCTCGGCCCGGTATCAACCAACACTGGTCACTCTGCTAGGCGCCATCCTCGCCTTCCCGGCCGGTGTCGCGGTCGGATGGTGGCTCCGCGGCAAATGGCGCCGAACGGTGATCTGACATCCATGGTCAACACTTATAGTAGGGTTAACACTTATGAGTAAGGGTCATGGAATCATCCAGCGGCACGTCCTCCGCGAACTCGCCGAAGCTGCCGCTAAAACTCACTTCCGCGACTGGGTAGCGGTAGTCGAGATGGGGTGGAGCAGCAGGGCCAAGAAGCAATCCGTCAGGCGGGCCATGAAACGCCTCGCAGAGGAGGGGTACGTCGAACTCTTCTACCGGCCGCTACGCGACGACGAGTACGGCGAACGGGTCCGGATGCACCTTTGCGGCAGGATCACCGACAAGGGGCTCCACGTCTTAGCCAGGGCTTACGCCGAGCACGGGGAGCGGGTGACGGTCCGATGATGATCCTGCTGGTTCTGGTTCTGCTGGGCCTGCTCCTCGTCGCCGGGTTCATTGTCTTGGACCTGGTCGGGGAGAAGAGGGACGAGACGTGGTGAGCTATCTGCCCCCGCTGCACACCGAGGACATCTACGTCCCCGCAAGGCATGGTTGCGTACATGAGGACGTACTCGCAGGTGTCGGGTGCTCGGCCCGGTATCAACCAACAGCCGCACCCGACGCGTACGGGTCGGCTTAGGGCCGCTGTACTGGCTATCCAAGCGTCGGTCACGATGAACGCCAAGGAGCTACCGAACGGGCGCCTATTGGTGCCGCGTCGCGCTGAAGGTCCGCGGGGGGAAATCGGCGAAGGGATGGTTGAAATCGGCCCCGACGACCCGGCCTTTGAGGTCTGGGCTGATTGGCTGCGGAGCCGCTGCTCGGACGTGGCGCGGGAAGCCTCCGACGAACCAGACGGGGGCTGACGGTGGCTATTTCGTCGCCCAGGCCAAGGAGATTGTCGGCGCTGCTGAGGAACCGGCCTGGACGGTCGACACCTACCCAGATTGAGGATGAGGGATTTGAGGACGCCACCCACTGGCTGGTGGTTCGCGGTGCCGCAGAAGCGATGGGCGAGACCCCAGACCCCCGCTTCGTCATCGTCCAGTGGCGCTCCGCGGCGGACGTGGGCGGTGCAACGGCTGTCCGCGGCGGGCGCCCGGGTGGGTGGGGGGTGGGCAGGGCTCCGATGGCTCAGAGCGGGCCGCTGAGGTTACAGGCCCCGCCAAAGTTCGTCACTCCTCGGCAAAGGGTTCGATGGACACGAAGCTCAGCCGGTCGCCGGAGGTCTGGTAGCTGTGGACGACCCCACGGAATGCAAGCTCGCGTACCTCGCGGTCGTCAGCCATCCGGCCGGTGAGACGGTCGCTCACCTCATCGATAAGTTCCTCCAACGACGCTTCGCCCAACGTCTGTGGTTTGCCTGGCTTAGGTCCCGGCTTCACTTTGGGTACGTCGTCGCCAAGCTGCCGGGCTCGGTGCCCCCGCATCCGTTCCGCGGCAGTCATCGGCTCTGGGCTCTCCGGGTTACGAGTCTCGCCCATGTTCGTAACGTAGCTCACTCGTCGAGGCCGTCGAGGAGCTCAGCGACCCGCACCCGCTGCTCTGCTTCCCGTTCCAGAACGTCGTCGAGCGGTTCGGGCACGGCGGCTATGACCGGCGATGACCGATTTCCGCAGCCTGGTAGTCCTTGCTAAAGCGGAAGCAGGTGGTGGGCTAGAAGGTAGCTTCGGCAGTCACCGTCTTGTACTTGCCGTACTTGCCGTCCGAGATGCAGGTGAGGGCTTGAGTCTGGCCCGGCTCCAGGTCACCGGAACTGCATTCCACGCTGCCAAGGACTTCACCGGACGAGTCAATGAACTTGAAGTGAATGAACGCGGTCGATGTGGCGTGGCTGACGTTCTTCACCTTGCCGGTGACGTTGAACTGCGCATCACCGAGGCTGGTGTCCTGCTTCACCGCCCAGCCCGCGAGCGTCTTGTGGCTGCCGACGGTGAAGGCCTTGCCCGCCTTGACCTCCCGCGGGGCGTTCCTGTCGTCCTCGGCCTGCTGTGACTCCGCTGAGGCCGCAGTCATGCCCTCGTCGAGGGCCTTGCCAGCGGTGCCGATGAGGGCCACGCAACCGACGATGGAGACCAGCATGAGAGCCAAAATGTTGATCAGGACGATCAGCCAAGTACGTGGCCCTCTTGGGCGGCCGGAATGGGGCAGAGAATCCAGGAAAGAAGGGTCTGCGGCGGATGGCCCAGACATGGTTGGCGGCGTAGTCACCAGTGATTCCCCAATTCATTTTGACCTGGTCATCCTGCGGCCCCGCCGGTCGGACGAACAGCGAGGTATGACCGGCGGGGCCGGGGCCCAACCGTAGTGAAGTCGAAGCCCTGGCGCGGAGGTTCCGGCAACTTCCGTGGTCGAGGTATGTGGAGAACTCTGTGGACCAAGCCTCTGCCAGGTGCCGCGCGGACCGACGGCAGGGTCCCATCCAGGTCTCACGCCCGGGCGGGGCGCCCAGGCGTCCACGTGCAGGGCCGAACATTTCAACGACTGCTACACACAGCGAGGGGGTGAACGGTGGTGATCACATTCGCTGAGGCGAAGGCCATCGTCCGCGACGCCGAGGAGGCGAACTGGGACCTGGGCACCTACATGATCGAGAACGACGGGTGGGAGGACGCCACCCACTACCTGGTCGTACGCGGTGCGGCCTGAGGCGATGGCTGACAACCCGGATCCCAACTTCATCATCGTCCCTGGTTTAGTGCCGCTGGTGAACAAGGAGACCGGCGAGATTGAGTGCGCGGTGCCGCACCTGCCCGAGGTCGTTGCCCGCCTCGACGCAACGTTGCCGGTGAGCGGCTAGCCTGCCTGATTGTGCCCCTATCGCGGATGCGTGGAGTCGTGCGCCTACCGTTCGCTGTGTTGTTCAGCGAAGACGCGCTGGGCGGCAGCCTATGTGGCGCGACTGATCGCGCCGTATTCTCGCTGAGCTTGCCCCGTCTCCCCGCTGATGCGGATGGAGCGGGATTCCTTCTTGAGCCGCCGAAGAATGAATCATGGCCTTGTACCGAGACCCTCGGGGCCATGGCGTGGGGTTACCTTGGTTTTGAGGGCCGCTCAGACGGACGACGGATTCTCGCGTCATGGGTCAACCGCGTAGCAATTGAGATTGAGACCTATGACGAGGACCGCCAACCGTGGCAAGTGGCAGCCGCATTCGGGCCGAGGTTCAATCTCTGGTATGCAAATTGGCTTGAATGGGTCAGCATCTGGACTGGATCGCCCTCCGCCATAGATAGAGGAATGGCCATCCAAACTCAGGCCGACCTTGTGGCGGAGCACTCGGGATCTCAGGAACTTACGGGATGGGTGTCCGGTGCGGCGGTCCGGACCTACGACTCAGACTTCGCTGCGACAAGAGCCGTTGCTGAGGCGGCGGCGCGGCGCGCCTCAAGACCGGAACCGCCGCCGTTGGAGTGGCGACTCTTAAACAGTGCTCGGGTGCTGCGAGACAATCGACGAGCCGTCATCGATGCCGCCACGGCAGCAGAGGTGGCGCTCGCATATGCGCTACGGACGAGGCTTGGTGAGATGCCGGAGGACGCGTTAGAAGCCACGATCCACTCAGCCAACGGCCTGGTTGGCTTGCTCAAACTTGTCGAGCAGATCGACAGCACCGAAAAAAGTCGATGGAAGCGGGTAGCGGACAGGCTCGCGAACCCTCGCAACTCATGCGTCCATAGAGGCATCAAACTCACCCGCGAAGAAGTCCAGAGCGCGATCGAGGAGGCCCACACACTTCTCGAAACTTATTCTCCGCTCCCCAAGCTCACCTGAACTCAGGCTCTGGATCCGTTCAGCCACGGTTTTCCTTGGCATTCTGATGCATTGGTTGTGGCCAGTGCTCTAACTACGGCCACTTCATGATCACTCCGCCGGTCCGGCGGCCGAGGCTGGATCCGCCGACAGATAATCCACGCATAGCTGGCCAAGTGCGGTCAACTGCACGTTGTTAAAGGGCCCACCGAAGCCCTCCGTGCGCCATGTGATGCCGCTTGTACGAAGGGTGAGTTCCGGAGCTGGCATAAGCGGCGCCGGGTCCGGCCCGATCATGAGTTCCTTTCTTGATCAGTTGCTGCCACACTTTCCACGAGCCGATCGACCAAAGGACGAGCAAGGAGACCCATGCCGACGATCACCCCTGCGAGCAGTGACAGTCCGATGATCTTGAGTGTCTTGCGCTTCATGATCTAGCCCTTTCCCTGAGTCCCGATATTTTTGATTGGGCCATTCGCAGAGACGCTGACTCCGATGATCTTGAAACCGAACTTTTGAACTTTTGACGTCCTCTAGCCTGCGGCTGGTGTGATCAACAGGTTTCCCGCGAAGAAATTCTGGGCGCCGGTCCGCGCGTGACTAGGAAGGTGATCAACAGGTTTCCCGCGAAGAAATTCTGGGGGCCGCGGTCCGTGACCGGACTGAGTGCTTCTTATCTCTGCAGACTCTGCTCCAACTGCTCAATGAATTGGCGGTCACGCGAAGTCCTACCTTCGAGGTTCTCTAGCGGAGTTACTTTCCACTTTGCCAACCCCCATAGAGGCAACCTTTGCAAGATAGTGTCCAACTCTTCATTGGATTCTGCCTCAAAGATAAGCACTAGAGCCCTCTCTCCGACTGGAAGCCCTCCGCCAATTATCTTGCCCTCTGATTTGAGGTTTATAAGAGCATCCATAGAAGGAAAAACCCATTGGCGCATTATCTTAACAAGCTGATCAGGGGGAAGTAGCGGCCCCGGATCGATCAACTCTTCGGTTACGAGGTACTGCATCCTAGAGCTTGCTCCTTTCCTATCCCGCTCTGTCTAGGCGGGTTCTAACCTTCGACCACAAACATGATGCCACTTCCCGTAGACCGGCGCGAAGTTCGAAGAATTTACCTTCCACGCACTAGGGTGAATAGGGGCAAAAAGGAGAGCCGGAGCCCCAAAACGATAGGACTCCAGCCCTCTGACCACACTACGGATGGTCAAGCAGGCCCGCTCACCGTCCTACGCCCCCGGATGAGACCGATCCCCAGCACCAAAAGCCCCACCGCCAGCAACAGCCCAGCAACGTAGGTTAGGTAGATCATGGCGTTGGGCTCTGTGGCCTCAGGAGAGAGAACGGACATGAAGAAGCCTAAGGCCATCAGAACCGCCGCAATCCGGAAGGCGACTCTCACCACCCACCCGCCGCCAAGTGCTACAGACTCCTCAGGGCCATCATGCAGACGGCCACGGAGGACGGGCGGGTAGCAAAGAACCCTTGTTCCATCCGCAGTGCGGGCCGTGAAGAGCCGGTCGAGCGCCCGATGATCACGCTGGAGCAGTTGGACGCCATTACGGCCGCCGCGGGCGAACGGTGGCGGAGCCTGATAGACATGGCGGCATGGTGTGGGCTGCGCTTCGGTGAGTTGGCAGCGTTGCGGAAAAACCGCATTGACCTCGACACTGAGACCGTGATGGTGGCTGAGTCCGTCTCGGTCCTCGCTGGGGGAGTGCGCCACGTCGGCCCCCCAAAGTCTGACGCCGGCCGTCGGACCGTGGCGATCCCGCCACATATAGTTCCGGCGCTTCAACACCACCTAGAACGCTTCTCCGAGGCTGGTCCTGATGGATTGGTCTTCGTCGGGCCAAAGGGCGGTGCCCTTTCCTCTGCCAACTTCGGTGCCGACGTTTGGCGACCAGCTGTCACGTCGGTCGGTTTGAGGGGCTTCAGGTTTCATGGGCTAAGGGGAGTGTCCGCCACGCTTGCTGCGAGGCAAGGCGCGACGACTAAAGAACTGATGCGACGCCTAGGGCACGCAACCCCCGACATGGCTATGCGATATCAGCGAGCCGACGCCGAGCGGGATCGGGCGCTGGCCCGGGCGATGAGCGACGGGCTCTCTGGCGGTAGTTAGGCCCCAGCGCCGTTCTGCCAAGTTCAACAACTGCCCCATCCTCCAGTTGGATCCCGATGGGCTATGTGCCAAGGTCTCGGTCGTTGTCGTCGACAAGTAAGTCGATTGTCCACAAGGGCGCAACTGGTCCATCGACGCCAAGCACGCCTGTTGACGTCGAAAAGCGCCCTGAGAGTCGCTGCGCGTGCAAGCACCGCGTGCAACACCGCACTGACACAGTCCACACATCGCTGGGCTTCCACGGCACACATGCGCGGCCTCGGCGCACTGAGGCGCCTTCCAGGGTTGCCCTTCATCGCGTGAGCCTGCGCTACCCTTACGCAGGTTGCTCCGAAAGTCCTTAAGTCATTCTTAAGTCACGAGTGGGGTACGCGGGTACGCATCGAAGAGTAAAGCGCCTAGTCAGGCGGATGTAGTTCAATGGCAGAACATCAGCTTCCCAAGCTGACAGTGCGGGTTCGATTCCCGTCATCCGCTCCAGAGGATTGCCCCTGATCAGAGGCCCCTTGTTCGCGAACGTCCCGGCTCAACGGCGTTCAACTGCGGCTCGATCGGGCCCTCCGCGGGGCCCCACAACCTTCGGGGCCGGCCGCGATTTGCGCTCCGTGAGCCGGGCGTCGACGGCTGCCGCGATCGCCTCGTCGGCCACCCGGCTGCTGTGCTGATAGATCAGGGCAGCAGCGGGTGAGTCGTGTCCCATACGGGTCATCAGGTCACGCAGGCTGGCACCCGACTGAGCGCAGCGTGTTGCCGGTGTGCCGCAGGTCGTGGAGGTGGAGCTTAGGGACCCCGATCTGCTCGCGGGCCTGCCGCCAGCCGACTGCGGGATTGAAGTTTCCGCGATGCCGGCTCGTTCCTCGCCGGCGCCCTTGATCCGGCACGGGTTGACGATGATCAACTCATCTTCGGTCACTGCGGTGTTCAAAATCGCCCGGCTACCGGTCGAGTGTCAATGACCGATTCTCTCGACCCGCCGATGTGGGTGATCAGGTTCGGAGGCATGCCTGTCACCGCGCGTGCGCCACGGCCCAGGACAAGGCGTCGTCGGCGATCTGCTCCCAGCCCTTCTGGGCGGGCAGCAGGTGGGCGTAGCCGGGGTACTCCTTGACCTCAGTCATGGTGTTGGACTTGTAATGCTTGGCGTTCGAGCGCTGGACACTGGGGGGCATGAGGTGGTCCTCGCCGCCAGAGATGAACAGCAGTGGCGGCCGGTCGTCGTTGTCGTAGTTGACGAAGGTGTCCTGGTGGCCAGGCTCCAGGGTGGCCAGTGCACTGCCCCACAGCACCCGCACCGACGCCGGGATGTGGTAGCGCTGGTACAGCGCCCTGGATTCCTCCTCGGTGAAGGTGTTGGTGAACGCGTAGCGCCACTGCTCGAGGGTGAAGCCGGCAGCCTTCTTGCGCCCGACCGTTCGAAGCACCGGGAAGGTCGACTTAAGCTGCGACAGCGGCACGACGGGCACGCCCTCGGTGGGAGCCGAGTTGATCGCCACGCCCACTGCGCCGTAGCCACGATCCAGCATGAGCTGGGTGAACACCCCGCCGGCGGAGTGGCCCATCAGGATCGGCGGCCGCTCCAGCCCGCCGATCACGTCGGTGAGGTGGTCGATGACGGCGGGCACGCTCAGGTTCTCGATCGGGGTCGGGTCGGCGTTGAGAGCCTCGACCTCGACCTCGAAGCCCGGGTAGGCCGGGGTGAGCACGCGGTAGCCCTGCTGCTCGTAGTGGGCCTTCCACTGCTCCCAGCTGCGCGGGGTCACCCAGAAGCCGTGGATCAGGACGATGGTGTCGGGGTTCATCGGTTCTCTCCGTGCTGCTCGAGTAAGGGCGAACAGGTCGGCGCCGAGCTGCTCCTTGTATGTGTCGGTGATGCCATGCGCGCGCTGGCTGCTCGGCTTCCCGGCCCCGCAGGTCGACGCGACGCCTCCAGCCGTCCACCGCGGGTCCACAAGACTACTCGCCGGACCTGGTCGTGGGGAACGGCCTGCGTCCTACTGCCGTGGCCAACGAGCGCCCACAGACGACGTGGACCCGGGGATTCGAATCACAGTGCGGCCACCCGATGGTTGCCGGGACTGGCCACCTCGGAAGGAGAACCCATGACGCTTCAGCGGCTGGTCGCCGTGCTCCGCCGGAACCCGCGCCTGCTCGGCGCCCTCTTGCCGGAGCCTGCACAAAGGCGCCGCCGCCTCGACGTCGGCCGCGTCGGCCGCTGACACCAAGTCGGGCAAGCCCACCGTCGTCCTGGTGCACGGAGCCTTAGCCGACACCTTGGGCTTGCGCAAGCTCCAGGACCAGCGGTTATCCGGTGCTGGCATCGGCCAACCCGCTTGCGCAGCGTGGGCTCCGACCGCGTATGCGGCCCGCGTGCTGAATATGATCAGCGGTCGGATCCTCCTGGTCGGCCACACCTTTCCCCATCAGACGTCCGCGTAGCCGTCCGCATCCGACATGCCACCACATCGGGCGACGGATGGCCATCGCCAGTTCGTCTCTACGATTCTCCCGTGACCGTAGCGACCTTCTTGGCACACAGCCTGCCGCTCGTGCTGATTGCGGCCGTGAGCCCCGTGCTGTTTCTCAACGCCTCACGGGTCGTCCAGGCCGCGGGCATCTCCGCAGGCCTCTGCTTTGCCGGCGGGGCTGCTCTCTGCCTTGTCGCTTTGGGCATCCCGACAATGGGTCTGATGGGTGCAACGACGACGCAGCTGGTCGCTGCCGATCTAGCCTCCCGTGGCGTCGACTTGGCGCTCGCGCTGGTGCTGACCGCGTATGGTGCCTGGCAAGTCGTGCGGAGCCGCAGGGATCGAACTGCTGCTGGCGCGTCGAGTGGGAACAAAGATGGCGCGCTGCCGACAGGTGCTCGCGCGCTGTTCGCCGCCGGGCTGCTGGGAATGCTCACCAACTTTACGAGTCTGCCGCTCTATCTGAGCGTTGCCCAGCGCATCGGAACCGTCGCAACCCCGTGGTGGGCACGGGGTCTGCTGCTGGTCTTGGTGGTAGTTGTTGTGGCGGCGCCTGTCTGGCTCCCCGTCGGGCTCAGAGCTGTCGCCCCGGAGCACTCTCGGCTCGGACCGGAGACCCGACGCAGGATCCAGACGGCCACCCAGCGGATCTCGATCGGCGCCTGCTTCCTGGGCGGAGCGGTGATCATCTGGCACGTCCTCAAAGGCTGAGGACCTCTTGGCTTAGCTAAGATCTCGGTCGCGCGGCACCGGTGCTGGACCCGTTCAAGCCGGTGATCGAGGCGATGCTGCCGGAGGATCTGACCGCCGCGTAAGCAGCGTCAGACGGCCCGCGGGGTGCTGGCCCGGCTGGTCGACGAGCACCAGGCCGGCGAGTTGTCGCATTCGACGGTCCGGGACCCTGTGGCGTATTCATGCGATGACGGCGGGCTCAGGCCGCCGCGAACGTGGGCAACTCGACGCCATCGCGCAGGCTCTTGCCTATGGCGAGATCCGCGACGTGTGGTAATCCGATCAGCCTCAGGGCGCCTTACCTAGGACGTCTCGCTGAGGGTTCCGCTGGCGGATATTCAAAGGCGGGTCGCCTTCGGCCACGTTGGATCAAATGCTCGGTGAGAACTCCCAGCTGACCGGCCACTAGAGCCGGTGGTGCTTCTGTTGCTGCCCGCACCGCTGTACTGGAGGAGGAGCCTGACCACGTTCCTCCGGGAGATCCGCCGCAACAGCCGCGGTGGCGCAAGTCGTCGGGCTGTGCGGTGCGCCGGGTGGGTTCTACGGGCCGCTCGTGCAGTCGTACGGCCGGTTGACAACCGGCGGCAGCGCGTCGAGGGGGATCCCGAGTCCGACGTTGATTCAGGTTGTGATCATCGATAGCGGAGCGGTTCAGGCGCCGGCCGGATGGGTAGTGCTAGCTACAGAAGGTGTCGCAGGTCCAGGTTGGGCGAAAATGAGGAACGAGGATGCTCTGAGATGTTGATCATCGGCTTCGGTGTAACGGAGGTCCTGCTGTCGACGCTGGTCTTCACATGTGAGACCTGCGACAACCACGCCGCCCATCAGCTGACCAAGCAGACCCGCAAGTTCTCACTCTTCTTCATTCCGCTGTTCTCGGTCGGTACGAAATA
>Ga0307318_10000301_pt1 | contig 16153 bp, 16 predicted proteins | sample ER_DNA_367_FD_194500 | JGI IMG/M metagenome (GOLD analysis project Ga0307318, IMG submission 194500) | Bulk soil microbial communities from the East River watershed near Crested Butte, Colorado, United States - ER_DNA_367 | ecosystem: Environmental > Terrestrial > Soil > Floodplain | place...
AGACCTTGGGGGATCTCGCGGATGATGCCCGCTTGGTCTTCGTCACCCATTCCATCCCCCTAACGATGGCCCAGACCGCAGGGCCGATGCCGCGCAGCCCCAGTGGTGGATACGTGGACTGGCACACCGTGGTCGCAGCGGAGATAACCGATCGCGTCAGCGAGCACCGAGGCCGGCGCTACGAGAGTGACCTGGTCTACTGCTCACGGTCCGGTCCTCCCAATCAGAGGTGGCTGGAGCCCGACATCAACGATCATCTGCGCCAGCTTGCGGCCGATGGCGTACCGGCTGTGGTCGCAGTGCCGATCGGCTTCGTGTCCGACCATATGGAGGTCGTCTACGACCTGGATACCGAAGCAGCAGCGACGGCGGAGGAGTGCGGCCTGGCTTTTGCCCGTGCCGCCAGCGCCGGCGATCATCCCGCGTTCGTCAGCGGACTGGTTGATCTCATGGTGGAGCGTGCCGCAGTAGCCCGTGGAGAGCAGCCGGCCCGGCCTGTAGTGAATGCGGGAAAGGTTGGCTGGTACGAATGCTGGACCGACTGCTGTCCCAACCTGCGTGAACCCGGTCGACCGACGTTGTGTGAAGTGGCAGGTTGAGTCGGTTTTTACCCTGGATCACGGGGGTATCTGATGGCGGTGGATTGGCCGTACGGGGAGGGCCAGAATCCGCTCTGGAGCGGGAATTTTAGACACGCGAGGACGTTATAGCGGGCGCGAGCTCCCACAGCACGCATATCGGTTGATTCGTGTGGTAAGACTGCGCACGAGTCAGATCATGATCTGGGCTTTAGGGCCCGGGAAGGCAAAGATGGCGACCGATTATGACGCCCCTCGCAAGACCGATGAAGAACTCAGCGAAGACAGCATTGAAGAACTGAAGACTCGCCGCAACGATAAGAACTCCGGGAAGGTTGACGAAGACGAGGCCGAGGCGGCGGAAGCATTCGAGCTTCCTGGCGCGGATCTCTCTCACGAAGAGCTGACCGTTCGGGTGCTGCCACGGCAGTCCGATGAGTTCACTTGTGCGAGCTGTTTTCTGGTACGGCATCGCAGCCAGATCGCCGAGGAAGGTCCCAATGGGGAGGCGTACTGCTACGACTGCGCCGGATGAGTGAGAACTCGTGATCCGCTATGCACGAGATCTAGCTGACGGCTGCATGATCACTTAGGCTTGAGCCATTGAACGCGTACGCGCAGCGGGGCCGTTATGAAGACGGTCGGTTGTTGTGTGGCCGGGGTCGCGACAACGGTAGGTGCACACGATGTGCCGGGCTGATTGGGGGCAGTCAGTCCGGACAGAACACCACCTTGCGCCCCCGAACGGGGCGCGGGGTGGTGCTTCTTCAAACCTCAGATGTTGAATTTGATCTTGCCGGCACTAGGCGTATCGCTGCCGATCTCTTCTTCCCAGTGCCGGGCGGCCATGCGCTGAGTGAGTAACTGAGTGACGCCTACGCCAATGCCGCTGGCCAACGCCCAGCTCATCGCTTCGAGCACGGGAGTGTCAGGATCGGTCGGAGATGGCGGTTCGTTGCCTGTCGCAAGCTTCCAGGCCGCCTTGACGAGTCGCTGGGCCACCACGGTGGTGACCGCGCCGATCACTCCGACGTAGAGCTTCCAGAGCAGTTTTTGCGTCGGTCCCATCGGGTCAACCTTCCATGTTGCGTCCGGAGTACGGATTCCCGGCTGCGTGTTCGCATCTTAATGCGCACCGGCGAGGTGAACGCGGTCGCGGTGAGGTTCGGATCCGGGCGCGTAAGTTACCTCCATGCTGTTCCGCGAGCGGCTCGCTGTTCCCATCATCTGGTGGGTGCTTGCGGGCCTGTTCGCGCTGTCGGTGCTGCTCGCGGTGGGCGCTTACCTCGGCCCGGTATGGGGCATTGGGACCGCGCTCGCCACCATGCTGGTAGCTGCCGCGATCTTCGTTTCGGCCGCAATTGTGATCAGCGTCGACGCGCGTGAAATCCAGATCGGCCGGGCCAGCATCGAGCATGGCTATATCTCTTCTTGTCGAGCGCTCACTGCTGAGCAGACCCGTCAGCGGGCTGGCGTGGAGGCCGATGCCAGGGCTCACTTGGTGCTCCGGCCGTACGTGAAGACGGCGGTGGAGATCACGCTCGACGATCCCGATGATCCAGTGCCTTATTGGTTGGTCTCAACCCGCCGTCCGCAACAACTGGCAGCCGCCCTACAGGACGCTGCCTCGTCTACGCTGACCGGGTGAGTGAGTCATGACCGCAGTCGAGGTGCTGCTTGTTCAGCTCGATCCGGAGCTGGAACTGCCGTCATATGCCCACCCCGGTGATGCGGGGGCGGATCTGCGCAGCCGAGAAAATTTCGAGCTCCGGCCAGGAGAGCGGCGGCTGGTCGGAACCGGTGTGGCCATCTCGTTGCCGTCCGGCTACGCGGCCTTCGTGCACCCGCGCTCCGGATTGGCCGCTCGGCACGGCATCAGCATTGTGAACGCTCCGGGCACCGTGGATGAGGGCTATCGCGGCGAGATCAAGGTCTGCCTGATCAACACCGACCAGAGACAGCCGGTGAGCATTGCTCGTGGCGACAGGATCGCTCAGCTGGTCATCCAACCGGTCAGCACGGCGGTTTTCATGGCCGTGACCGAGCTGCCCAGTTCCGCGCGCGGAATTAGCGGATATGGGTCAACCGGAGGAATAGTGAGCGGTGCCAACGAGCCAGCGGCCACCCAGCGAGGGGATGGAAGCATGAGTGTGCCAAGGGAACGCGGATGATCTTCAAGAGGAGCAGGAAACGCGGCAGCGAGTCCGCAGTCGAGGAATCGACCGAGGACGCGAGCCTCGACGAGCTGGATGATGCTGCGGAAGCAGAGAGTGACGGCTCACCTGCTGAGAATCTGGAGGGCGAGGACCTGGCGGCGCTGGAGGAGCTCGAGTGGCGAAGCTCCGGGCCATACGACATCGGTGAAGTCGAGGACATCGAGAGCACGGAGGAAAGTCCCAAGATCGATCTCGGCAGCTTGATCCTTACCGCGGTGCCGGGCTCAGAGCTGCGGCTTCAGGTGGCCGAGGAAACTGGTGAAATCGTCTCGGCGATGCTGGTCATCGAGACCATCGTTGAGCCACCCGCCAGTGCAAACCAGAAGCCTCAGACCTATTCCTCGGCGCTGGAGCTAGGCGCGTACGCCGCTCCGCGCAGCGGCGGTCTCTGGGCGGAGCTGCGGGATGAGATTTCCCGAAACGCGACAGAGGCGGGGGGCACGGCATCGCTCGGTGAGGGCCCGTTCGGCGTCGAGCTGAGGCGGTTGATACCGGTGACGACACCTGACGGTGACGAGGGGTATCAACCCTCTCGGATGTGGGTGGCGGAGGGACCTCGCTGGCTGCTGCGCGGCATCGTGTACGGCCAGGCTGCTATCGAAGACGACGCCGAGTCCCCGGTTGTGGCGGATGTGCTGTTCGCGTTCCGTCAAGTCATCGTGCGGCGCGGCGACGAGGCCATGGCACCGGGCGATCTACTGCCACTGACCATGCCGACCGATGTCAGCCGTGAGCCGCCGGAGGGAGCAGACAGCTAGCCGCGGTGAGGGGCGCTACAGAACACAAGCCGCTGGCCGCGAGCGTGGAATAGCGCCGGCGCTGTTGAGTGGGGGCTCGGGCGCGCGCAGACGCCAAACATTGACCGCCATGGGATGCTTGGAGAGCGGAGGTGGTACGCGATGGCTAGAGAAAACATGCTGCAGCGAGCACTACGTCGGCTCGCATCATCGAATGCGGAGCTCGAGTCCGAGGAGCTGCAACGCAAGGTTCGCGAAGAGGGCGCAGTACCCATTCTGAACTGTGAGGACCGTCAGCGCGTCCAGCTCACGGGCACGGTGTCAACGGTGACCATCACTCCTCGGGCCGGGCATCCGGCCCTCGAGGTCGAGCTGCGTGACGGCTCGGGGGCGGTAACCCTGGTCTGGCTCGGTCGACGGCAGATCCCGGGCATCGATCCCGGTCGGACCCTCAAGATCTGGGGCCGGATCAGCTGCCACGAGGGGAAGCGGCTGATCTACAACCCGCGTTATGAGCTGATGGAGGCGCCCGCCGCGTGATCGAGGTTGGCGCGGTGCCTGGCAGATGAGTGGGCCGCCAGCAGAACAGCAGGCAGGTCCGCAGGACGCACCATCGGTGAAAGCGGACGCGGCGACGCCGCAGTTCCGCTACGTCGAAGAATTCGTTCGCTACCAGCTCAGCAAATCCCTCGGCGGCGCCCGCGGCATGATCGAATCAGCTCTGCCGTTCATCGCCTTCACCATCGCTTGGGTGGTAGCCAGGCAGCTTTATCCAGCCATCGCCGCCGCTGTCGGAGTTGCGTTGCTGATGGCGGTGATCCGCCTTGTCCAGCGTCAGTCGATCAAGTACGTCGTCCAGGCGGTCATACCGACGGCCATCGCCGTGCTGATCGCAGCGCGCACCGGCCGGGCTCAGGATGTCTTCCTGCCGGGCATTCTCTACAACGGCGCCCTCGCCGTGATCTCCTTGCTGACGGTCCTGGTTGGCAAGCCGCTGGTCGGTTTTCTTATCGGCGCTGCGGTGGGTGACCCGACCGGCTGGACGCGAGATCGCGGGCTGGTGAGGATGACGTCGAAGCTGACGCTGGTGCTCGCCGTGCCCTACGTCACTCGGTTCGTCATTCAGCTGCCGCTATTTCTGGCCGGACAGGTGGTCCTGCTCGGCATTGCCAAGGTCGTTCTCGGCTGGCCCATGCTGATCGCCGCTCTGACCGTGATCGGGTTCATGCTCTCCAAGGGCAGGACGCCGATGGAGGATTCGGCTTTGGCGGAGTCAGTTTTAGGGCTCGAGGAGCCCGGGCGTCGAGGTTAGATCGCCTGTATGCGCGGCGTCGGCGTCTTCGAGATGCTGATCGATCCGTCGCGCGGAGCGAGCATCTGGGCAAGTTCTTTCTCGAAATCCTGTGCGGTCACGAACAGCAATTCGTCGCCAGCCTCGAGGGAGCCGTCACTGTCCGGCGGTCGGGCGTGCCCGTCTCTGATGATCGCGACCAAGACCACGTCGCCCGGCCAGCTCAGGTCGCCGATCCGCGCACCGACGCAGGGGCTGCTGGTGGGCAACGTCATCTCAACCAGGTTCGTGGCACCCTCATGGAAGGTCAGCAACCTGACAAGATCGCCAACCGTGACGGCCTCCTCAACCAGCGCTGACATCAGCCGCGGCGTTGAGACCGAGACATCAACCCCCCACACCTCGTTGAACAGCCACTCGTTCTTGGGGTGGTTGACCCGGCCGACAGTACGCGGCACGCCGAACTCAGTCTTCGCCAACAAGGACATCACGAGATTCACCTTGTCGTCGCCGGTGGCAGCGATGGCCACATCGCAGGTGTCGAGTCCCGCCTCTTCAAGTGAGGACAGTTCGCACGCATCAGCCAGCAGCCACTCGGCTTCGGTCAGCGTCTCGGCCTTGATTGCGTGAGGGTCCTTGTCGATCAGCAGCACCTCGTGACCGTTTTCGATCAACTCGGCCGCGATGGACCGCCCGACATTTCCGGCCCCGGCAATCGCCACGCGCATCGTCAGACCCCCCTCGGCGGAGAACCGAGGATGGCTTCGACCGACGCAAGCTTGGCGTCGGCAACGGCCGCATACAACAGATCTCCATCCTGAAAGATGCCGGTGCGTTTAGGCACAATTCCCGAGCCCATCCGGAACACGAACGGAACGCGGGCGCCGGTGGCCTCCTCGATCTGCTCGATGCTCCGACCGACCCAGGCGCGATCGACATGTACTTCCATCAGACGCACCGAACCCGAGGGGTCCCGCCACTGTGGCTCCGAACCACTGGGCAACAACCGCCGCAATATCTGATCTGAGGTCCAGCGGACCGTCGCTACCGTGGGAATCCCGAGCCGCTCGTACACCTCGGCGCGACCGGGGTCGTAGATCCGAGCGACCACGTTGTCCACGCCGAAGGTCTCCCGTACGACGCGGGCGGACAAGATGTTGGAGTTGTCGCCGCTTGAGACTGCGGCAAATCCTTCGGCGTCCTCAATACCGGCTTCGAGGAGCACCTCACGATCGAAGCCCACGCCCCTGACGGTCTTGCCGGCGAAGTCAGGGCCTAGTCGCCGGAAGGCCTCGGATTCGAGGTCGATCACAGCGACAGTGTGCCCTCGCTTCTCCAGACTCCTCGCCAGACGGGACCCCACCCGGCCGCATCCCATGATCACGATGTGCACGTACTGAGTCTAGTGAACCCCGCTGCGAAACCTGTGACGCTGGTCACCAATGGTCACGGCTGATCGGTGGTTGATCGCGATAGCTCCACTAGGGTTGCAATGTGGTGAATGTGGCCGACATTGGCAAGCGGCTGCTGTTGGGCCGGAAGCTTCGCAGCACCCAGCTCTCCGAGACGCTGCTCTCCAAGCGCATCGCTCTGCCGGTCTTCGCCTCAGACGCTTTGTCCTCGGTCGCGTACGCGCCCGACGAGATCTTCTTGACCTTGTCGCTGGCAGGGCTGGTGGCTTATTCCTACTCCTGGAAGATCGCCATCCTGGTCGCCATCGTGATGCTGGTGGTCGTCGCGTCCTATCGGCAGAACGTGCATGCCTATCCGTCAGGCGGCGGCGACTACGAGGTCGCCACCGTCAACCTGGGCGGTAACGCGGGCATCACCGTCGCTTCGGCGCTCCTGGTGGACTATGTCCTGACCGTCGCAGTCTCCATATCCTCCGGGGTGCAGAATGCCAAGTCGGCCTTTCCGATCATCGACGGGCACGAGCCGTGGGTAGCTGCCACGGTCACCGTCGTATTGATGGCACTCAATCTGCGGGGCGTACGAGAGTCGGGCACCTTGTTCGCCATTCCTACCTACTGCTTCATGTTTGCCATCTTGAGCATGGTGATTTTCGGCCTGTTTCGGATCCTGGTGCTCGGCGACCAGATCCAGGTGGACAGCGCTCAGTACGGTATCGAGCCGGATCCGAGCTACGCCGCCTTCGCCGGCTTTGCGATGATCGCTTTGCTGGCCCGCACCTTCTCTTCGGGATGCGCCGCGCTGACCGGCGTGGAGGCGATCTCCAACGGAGTTCCGGCATTTCGCAAGCCCAAGAGCAAGAACGCAGCAACGACCTTGTTGTGGCTCGGCGTCATCGCGGTGTCGATGCTGCTCGGCGTTGTCATGCTGGCCAACCTGACAGGACTCAAGCTGATCGACCAGGGCCTGTCGCACTACACGCTCAACGGTCAGCGAGTCGAGGTCGTCGAGCAGACAGCCATCGGCCAGCTGTCGCAGGCGGTCTTCGCTGACTTCAAGCCAGCCTTCTACTTCACAGTCGCCGCCACAATGTTGATCTTGTTCTTGGCTGCGAACACCGCTTTCAACGGCTTCCCGGTTTTGGGATCGATCTTGGCCCGAGATGGCTATCTTCCGCGCCAGTTGCACACCCGGGGCGACCGGCTGGCGTACAGCAACGGAATCGTGGTGCTGGCCTTTCTCGCCGTTGTGTTGATCATTGCGTTCAAAGCTGACGTCACTGCATTGATCCAGCTTTATGTCGTTGGTGTCTTCGTCTCGTTCACAATTAGCCAGCTGGGCATGTTGCGCCATTGGACCCGGCACCTCAGAATCGAGAAGGATCCGGCGGTCCGTGGCCGAATGATCCGTTCCCGCGTGATCAACGCCATTGGTCTGACGATGACGGCAACGGTGCTGGTCATCGTGTTGATCTCCAAGTTCACCAAGGGCGCCTATATCGCGATCATCGCGATGGCGGTGATCTTCGTCTTGATGAAGTTGATCAGGCGGCACTACGAAGCCGTGAATCAGGAGACCGCGCTTGTCGAGGGTGAGGATCTGACGCTGCCGAGCCGAGTACGAGCCGTGGTGCTGGTCAGCAAGCTGCACAAACCAACGCTGCGGGCGATCGCGTTTGCCAAGGCCGCCCGGCCGAGCACCCTGGAAGCGCTCACGGTCTCGGTTGATACCGATGAGACGGCGCGCCTGGTCAAGGTCTGGGAGGAGGCCGACACCGGGGTCCCGCTCAAGGTCATTGCCTCGCCCTACCGGGAAGTGACCAATCCGATCATCGATTACGTCAAGAACCTTCGCCGAGAGAGCCCGCGGGACGTGGTGACGGTGTATATCCCGGAGTACGTGGTCGGCCACTGGTGGGAGCAGATCCTGCACAACCAAAGCGCATTACGCCTCAAGGGCCGGCTGCTCTTCACTCCGGGAGTCATGGTGACGTCTGTGCCTTTCCACCTCGCCTCCTCCACCAAGGCGGAACAACGGATCGAGCGCGAGACAGCTCAGGAAAACGCCCGCCGCCACCTGTACACCGGCTAATGAGCGCCAGCCTCAGCGAGCGGAGCTAGCAAATGTGCGAGGAGGGAGCAGATGCGTCCTTTGCTCTGCCAGCGACGACGAAGTAGGCGGATTCCAAGCGCGATGCGCGAGCCGCGCCCAAAAAAGGGGCCGTGTTATCTTGACGTCAAGATAATTTGGTAATGGCTGATGGAGGGCTCATGAGTGTGAACAGCTTCGGCGCAAAGACAACCCTCCAGGTTGGGGAGGAGTCCTACCAGATCTTCCGGCTCGACGCCGTTGACGGATCGGACTCGCTGCCGTACAGCCTCAAGATCTTGCTGGAGAATCTGCTGCGCACCGAGGACGGCGCCAACATCACTGCCGACGACATCCGCGCGCTGGCCGGCTGGGATCCGAACGCCGAACCGAGCGAAGAGATCCAGTTCACGCCCGCGCGAGTGATCATGCAGGACTTCACGGGTGTGCCGTGTGTGGTCGATCTGGCGACGATGCGTGAAGCGATGGCAGAGATGGACGGCGACCCTTCCAAGATCAACCCGCTCGCGCCGGCCGAGATGGTGATCGATCACTCGGTGATCGCGGACGTGTTCGGCACAGCGGACGCCTTTGTCAAGAACGTCGAGATCGAATACAGCCGGAACCACGAGCGCTATCAGTTCTTGCGCTGGGGTCAGACTGCATTCGACGATTTCAAAGTGGTGCCACCCGGCACTGGCATCGTGCATCAGGTCAATATCGAGCATCTGGCGCGGGTGATCTTCTCCCGGGAGGTCGAGGCCGACGGCAAGGCCGAGGTGTACGCCTATCCGGACACGTGCGTCGGCACCGACTCCCACACCACGATGGTCAATGGACTTGGCGTGGTCGGCTGGGGAGTGGGCGGGATCGAGGCCGAAGCAGCGATGCTCGGCCAGCCGGTCTCGATGCTCATTCCTCGGGTCGTTGGCTTCAAGCTCTCAGGTGCGTTGCGCGAGGGGACGACCGCAACTGATCTGGTGCTGACGATCACCGAGATGCTGCGGCAGCACAAGGTAGTGGGCAAGTTCGTCGAGTTCTACGGTCCCGGCGTCTCCCACGTGCCGGTGGCGAACCGGGCAACGATAGGCAACATGAGTCCGGAGTACGGCTCGACCATCGCGATCTTTCCGATCGACGGCAAGACGACGGAGTACCTCAAACTGACTGGTCGCAGCGAGCAGCAGATCGCGCTCGTGGAGACCTACGCGAAAACGCAGGGGCTGTGGCACAGCGACGACAGCGAACCGAGGTATTCGGAGTATCTGGAGCTTGACCTGGACACCGTCGTGCCCAGCATCGCGGGACCCAAGCGTCCCCAGGATCGGGTACTGGTCGCTCACGCGAAGCAGGGATTCCGCGAAGCGCTTCGCGATTACGTTTCTCCCGAAGAGCTGACCGGCTACGACGAGTCGGTGGATGAATCGTTCCCGGCATCTGATTCGCCGAGTCGCGGGGGTGGCAACGAGTCAACTGCGCCGCACGAATACGGCGAAGAGGCCGCCGATATCGACCGGCCGAGCAAGAACGTGGCCGTGACGCTGAGCGAAGGTACCTCATTCGAGCTCGACCACGGTGCGGTGGTGATCGCAGCGATCACGTCGTGCACGAATACCTCCAACCCCACCGTGATGATCGGAGCCGCGCTGGTCGCCAAGAAGGCGGTCGAGCGGGGGCTGAATCGCAAGCCCTGGGTCAAGACGACCCTCGCGCCGGGGTCCAAGGTGGTCAGCGACTATTACGACCGCTCCGGTCTGACGCCCTACCTGGACAAGCTCGGTTTCAACCTGGTCGGTTACGGCTGCACGACCTGTATCGGCAACTCCGGGCCTCTCATCCCGGAGGTCAGTGCTGCCGTCCAGGAACATGATCTTGCTGTGGTCTCGGTGCTGTCGGGCAACCGGAACTTCGAGGGCAGGATCAACCCGGACGTCAAGATGAACTACCTGGCGTCGCCGCCGCTGGTAGTGGCATACGCGCTGGCCGGCACCATGGACATCGACCTGATGAACGACTCGCTCGGCACCGACGGGCGAGGCAACGAGGTATACCTCGCCGACATCTGGCCGACCGAGGCAGAGATTGATGAGATCATCTCCGCGGCCATCGGGGCCGAGATGTTCACCGAGTCGTACGCGGATGTGTTCGCAGGTGACGAGCAATGGCAGTCCCTGCCGACGCCGGAGGGCGAGATCTTCGCCTGGGATCCCGACTCGACCTACGTCCGCAAGGCGCCCTACTTCGATGGCATGCCTGCCGAGCCGGCACCGGTTACTGACATTGCGGGAGCGCGGGTCTTGCTCAAACTGGGTGATTCGATCACCACCGATCACATTTCTCCGGCTGGCTCGATCAAGCCGGACTCGCCGGCGGGGCGGTACCTGTCCGACCATGGCGTGGAGCGCCGGGATTTCAATTCCTATGGGTCGCGGCGGGGCAATCACGAGGTCATGATCAGGGGAACCTTCGCCAACATTCGGCTCCGCAATCAGCTCGCACCGGATACCGAGGGCGGATTCACCAAGGACTTCACGGCGTCGGACGAGCCAATCACAACCGTCTACGAAGCGTCCGAGCACTACCTCGCCGCAGACACCCCGCTGGTGATCCTTGCCGGCAAGGAGTACGGCTCGGGCTCCTCACGTGACTGGGCGGCGAAGGGCACGGCCCTGCTCGGCGTGAAAGCTGTCATCGCCGAGTCGTACGAGCGAATTCACCGATCCAACCTGATCGGCATGGGCGTGCTGCCGCTGCAGTTCCCCGAGGGCGAAAGTCTCAGCTCTCTAGGTCTGACCGGCGAGGAGACCTTCGACATCGTCGGGATCACCGGGCTGAACGAAGACCGGATCCCGAAGACGGTCAAGGTCAACGCCGGTGATGTGAGCTTCGACGCACCGGTGCGCATCGACACTCCGGGTGAGGCCGACTACTACCGCAACGGTGGAATCATGCAGTTCGTGCTGCGTTCGTTGATCAAGAAGTAAGGCGATGCGGCGGGCGCTCGCGATAATCGGGGCGGCCGCCCTGCTGGTTCTCACGGGTTGCTCGCTGATCGGTCCGCTGGCCGTACCGTCCGAGCCATTTGGCGACTTTGTTGTGGGGGAGTTCGGTGGCATCGACGGCCGTCAGAACATCTTGTATGTCCGTGCGGACGGAGTTGCTCTGCTGGTTTCTCCGCAGCCCGCTGCCGGCCGGCTAAGCAATCAAACGCTGGGCCGGCTTCGGACCCTGCTGACGTCGGATCAGTTCCGGCAGGAAGTGGCAAGAGACGCGGAGCGAAAGAAGCGAGCGCCCGTGCCCGTCTGCGCCGACCAGATCACGACTGAGGTGACCATGGGGAGTCTGTCGATGAGCCGTAGTGATCCATGTCGCGAGAAATCTGAGCCCACGCCGGCGTTCGACGAGATCACGAGCATGGTCGCTCCGGCGCTGCGGGGCAACTTCGACGGACCGGCCGACACAGCTGAGCCGCGGCTGTTGCCGATGTCGCTGCAGCGTACCCAGTTCCAAGATCGACCGGCTTATGCGATCAAGGTCGACGCCGCCGGACGCGCCATGATCATGATTTCCGGCCGTACGTCTGAGTGGCACTCGTTGTCGGTACAGCAACGCGACACCGTACGCCTGCTCGTGGCGCGCGTGATCGAAAAGCCTGTCGCACCCTGTACTTCGCAGGCAGACTACCGGTTGCATGTCGACACGGAGCCCGCCGTCGAGGGACCTGATTGCGGGTTTCCGCAGCGGCAGCTGGAGTTCCACGCGCTGACCGCGATGCTGGAGGACGCTTTCGGCGTCTGATCAGCGCGACACTAGCCTGGATCCGTGGGCCTATGGACCGACCATGCGTTACCGCATCTGATGGATCGGGTGCTGCGTACGCCGGAGGTGAATGCGCGGCGTGTCAAGGTATGTCGGGGATTGCACGGCCGCGTCCTGGAGATCGGCTTCGGAACCGGCCTCAACCTTAGTCACTACCCGGCAGGGGTGAGCGAAATCCTTGTCGTCGAGCCCTCGACCTCTGCGCTACGGCTTGCGGAACCGCGTAAGGCAGCAGTATCCGCGCCAGTCGATCATGTCGGCCTTGACGGTGCCCGGCTCGATCTGCCCGACGGCTCGGTGGATTGTGTGTTGTCGACGTACACGTTGTGCACGATTGCCGATGTGGATGCGGCACTTCAAGAGGTCCATCGCGTGCTCAAGCCGGACGGTGCGTTGCATTTCCTGGAGCACGGCAGGGCTCCTACGGAGTCCGTCCGCCGTTGGCAGCATCGGCTCCATCCGCTCCACAGCCGCATCGCGGGCGGTTGCCATCTGGACCGGCCGATCGAGGAGTTGATCACTCGCTCCGGGCTGATGATCGGCGACTTGGAAACGGGATACGGCGACGGCCCGCGGCCCTTCAGCTACCTGTACCGGGGTCGGGCCCTGCGGGCTGGGTGAGGCTTGTGCACGCAGCTGTGATGCGACGGCCGCCGGCGTCCCGATCCTTCGTGATCTTGGCGAGAATGGGGCGTCATTCGAGCGCGGTCACGATGGGATCGTTCACCCAAAGCCACATGTCGCTTTCCCCCAAGTCCCATCACTTCTGGTAGCGCGGGAGTAGTTCCACCAGGGTCGAGTCCAGCCCGGTGATGATAGTCGCGCGGTCAGCCGATCTCGATCGCGTTCTTGATCTTGGCCGCGTACTCGTCGATCTCCCCCGATCCGTAGTGAGTTCGAGGCCAGAAGAAGCCGCGTAGGCCATCGCCCTTGGTTCTCGGCACTACATGCACATGGAGGTGGGGGATGGACTGGCTGACGACGTTGTTGATGGCGACGAATGTTCCCTGTGCTCCGAGAGCGTCGAGCACGGCGCGGGCGACCCGTTGCACGCCGATCATGAGAGGCGGTATGAGGCTCTCCGGCAGGTCCAGGAGCGTCTCGACATGGCGAACCGGAGCTACCAGGACATGACCTTTGAACACCGGCCGGTGATCGAGGAAGGCGATGACGTGCTCGTTCCGCGTTACAACCGCCGCGTCGAGCTTCCCGCTGACGATCTGGCAAATCACATCGCTCACCGGCACGAGATTAGTGTCCGCGAGCTGTGCGGGCAGTAATTGGGTTCGCTGTCAGGTCTCACTACTGCATGCTGGAAGGTGTGAGCCTGTCCAGTACTCCCCGTAGCACCCTGACCCGTCTCCGTGAACGGGCCCGCACCGACGTCGCAGACTTGTACGCCGTGCTGGACGCCGGCCTGATCTGCCATTTGGGACTGCTGCGGGACGGCTCGCCAGTGGTCGTTCCCACGGGATATGCGCGTGTCGCTGACACCATCTATCTCCATGGCTCGACGGGGGCGGGATATCTGCGGGTTGTGGACGGTGCGCCGGTCTGCGTGACCGTGACACACCTCGACGGGATCGTTTATGCCCGCTCGGTGTTTCACCATTCGATGAACTACCGCAGCGCAGTCGTGCACGGTTTGGCTCGTGACGTCACGGACCCTGATGAGAAGTGGGCCGCACTTGAGGCGATCGTGGAACACCTCGCTCCAGGATCGTGGACCTACACGCGACAACCGAATCAGCGGGAACTTGCCGCGACCGCAGTGGTCGCGTTGAGCTTGGCCGAGGCCAGCGTGAAGGTTCGCACCGGGCCGCCTAGCGATGACGCCGACGACATCGCCGCCGGTGGTCGCTGGGCCGGCGTACTGCCGGTCCGCATGGTCTTCGATCCACCCATACCGTGCCCGACAACAAACGAGGGCGATCCCGTCCCGCCACAGGTCCGGAATCGGCCGGTCCAGCTGGCTATCGAACAAGATTTCTAATACGCTTCACGTGTGACCAGTGCCGCCTACGTCCCGCCCGGGTGGCCGAGCGAGGTGCGACCGCCAGGAGTATCAGGCTGGGAAGCGACGGCTATCGCGTATCTGTTGGATTGCTGCCCAGCAGACTTTCGTGCCTATCGTGTGCTCCGCAACCATCCTGTGGTGCTCGCACAATTCGCCAGTCACTTCGTCGAAGGCCAGCACGACGCGTCGCAGCGAGCACTGGCGGAGGTGCGCACGAGCCTGTCCGACTACGTCGAGCCTGACGTCGTGGATGCTGCTACCGAGGCCTGGCTGGAGCAAGGGGCCCGGCTGGCCCGGACCCGCCGGTCCGTGAGTCTGTTGGCTGAGGCGCTGCGCGGCCGGGTCTTCGTTCGCAAGCTTTGAGGCGGCGAACCCGCGACGTGTGCTGGGCCACACTTGGCATCGCGCGGCGGCCGAACACGTAAACTCAAGCCCATGTCGGCCGCCCCGTACGGACTGTTGAGCTCGATCCATAGCCCACAAGACCTACGGAACTTGACCGAAGATCAGCTCCAGGAGCTGAGCCTGGAGATCCGCTCGTTTCTGATTGAGCAGGTGTCTCAGACCGGGGGGCACCTCGGACCGAATCTAGGCGTCATCGAGCTGACACTCGCGCTGCATCGCGTTTTCGAGTCGCCGCGAGATCCGATCATCTTCGACACCGGACACCAGAGTTATGTGCACAAGATCTTGACCGGCCGGCAAGATCAATTTCCTACGCTGCGGCAGCGGCATGGACTCTCGGGGTATCCCAGTCCCAGCGAGTCCGAACACGACTGGGTGGCGAACTCGCACGCATCACCCGCGCTCTCCTACGCCGACGGGCTGGCGAAGGCTATTCGGTTGCAGGGCAAGGGCGGGACCGTTGTGGCGTTCGTGGGCGACGGCTCGCTCACTGGCGGGATGGCATGGGAGGCCTTGAACAACATCGCCGCCTCTGAGGACCTGCCATTGGTGATCGTGGTGAACGACAATGGCCGGTCCTACACACCCACCGTTGGCGGCCTGGCGCGATACTTGACCGGGCTGCGCACCAATCCCCGCTACGAGCAAGTTCTCGACCTCGTCAAGCGCAATGTCAGCCGCGCGCCGTTGCTGGGTAACGTCGCTTATGACATCCTGCACGGCATCAAGATCGGGCTGAAGGATGTTCTCGCCCCGCAGGGCATGTTTTCCGACCTGGGTCTGAAGTACATCGGGCCGATCGATGGCCACGACATCCTCGCGGTGGAACGCGCCCTGCAGCAAGCCAAGCAGTTCCGGGGGCCGGTCCTGGTGCACTGCTCGACCCGCAAGGGCAACGGCTTCAAGGCCGCCGAGAACCATGAGGAAGATCGCTTCCACGCTGTTGGCAAGATCAATGCGACAACCGGCGAGGCGCTGGGAGGTGCGGACCGACAGACGTGGACCAATCTGTTCTCCGACGAGCTGCTTCGGTTGGGTAGCAGCGATGAGCGCGTGGTCGCCATCACCGCGGCCATGGTCTATCCCACGGGGCTGCACCGTTTTGCGCAGGCGTTCCCGGATCGCTGCTTCGATGTCGGCATCGCCGAGCAACACGCCGTGACGTCGGCGGCCGGTCTGGCGATGGGTGGGTTGCACCCAGTCGTCGCGGTGTATTCGACATTCGTGAATCGCGCCTTTGATCAAGTGCTGATGGACGTGGCGCTACACGGGTGCGGAGTCACCTTCGTGCTCGACAGGGCCGGTATCACCGGGCCGGATGGAGCCAGCCATCACGGCATGTGGGATATGTCGATCTTGCAGGTGGTGCCTGGCATGCAGCTGGCCGCACCGCGCGACGGCACTCGGCTACGCGCGGCGCTGGCCGAATCGCTGACGATTGACGATGGCCCCAGCGTGATCCGCTTTCCCAAGGGTTCCGTTGCGGCCGACCTACCAGCGGTTGATCAGCTGGATGGAATGGACGTACTCCTGAGGACTGAGCAGCCGAGGGTGCTCGTGGTCGGCATCGGCCCGCTGGCCGAGACAGCTGT
>Ga0307318_10000305_pt1 | contig 16042 bp, 10 predicted proteins | sample ER_DNA_367_FD_194500 | JGI IMG/M metagenome (GOLD analysis project Ga0307318, IMG submission 194500) | Bulk soil microbial communities from the East River watershed near Crested Butte, Colorado, United States - ER_DNA_367 | ecosystem: Environmental > Terrestrial > Soil > Floodplain | place...
GGGCCAGAGCCGCCAACTCGGTGAGGCGGACAACGAGTCCACGGTGGCCGCGATCGTCCGCGCCTCCCTGGAAGTGCGCGGCCCCATGCTCTACGCGACGCTGATGGTCGCGGTGGCCACCGTGCCCGTCTTCTTCCTACAGGGCGTGACCGGCTCGTTCGCCCGGCCGCTCGGCGTCTCCTACCTGCTGGCCGTCCTGGCCTCGATGGCCGTGGCGCTGACGGTCACGCCGGCGCTGGCGCTGCTGCTCCTCGCCAGGGCGCCGCTGGCGCGCCGACAGCCTCCGCTGCTCCGCTGGCTGCAGCGCGGATGCGCCGCGGCGCTCACGCGGCTCATCTTTCGGCCCCGCCTGGCCTACGTCGCCATCGGCGTGATCGCGCTCGCCGGCCTCGCGGTGCTGCCTCAACTCGGCGGCCGTCCGATGCTCCCGGCGGCCCAGGATCGGGACCTGCTGATCCACTGGGATGCCGCCCCAGGCATGTCCCGGCCGGAGATGGACCGGATCACCGGGCGGGCCGCCCTTGAGCTGCGGTCGGTCCCGGGCGTGCGGGACGTAGGCGCCCACCTCGGCCGCGCCGTCACCTCTGACGAGGTGGTCAACGTCAACTCCGGTGAGCTCTGGGTCAGCATCGACCCTCGGGCCGACCTGCCGAGGACGGTGGCCGCCGTCAGCCGCGTCCTCAACGGCTACCCGGGCCTGGCACACAGCCTGGCGACCTATCCGGAGGAGCGGATCAAGCGGCTACAGAGCGGCGAGGACGAGCCCGTCGTCGTGCGTGTCTACGGCGAGAACCTGCAGGTGCTCCAGGCCAAGGCGCAGGAGGTGGCCAGGGCCATCGCCGGCGTCCGTGGCGTCGTCGCGCCGCACGTGAACGCCCAGTCCACCGAGCCGACCGTGGAGATCGAGACCAACCTGGCCGCGGCCCAGCGCCATAGGATCAAGCCGGGCGACGTCCGGCGGGCGGCCGCCACCCTGCTGTCGGGGATCACCGTCGGCAACCTGTTCGAGGAGCAGAAGGTGTTCGACGTGGTGGTCTGGGGAGAGCCCAGCGTGCGCCACAGCCTGACCAGCATCCAGGACATGCTGATCGACACGCCCGCCGGTGGGCGGGTGCGCCTTGGGGACGTGGCCACGGTGCGCATCCGGCCCAACCCGACCGCCATCCGCCACGACGCCGTCTCGCGCTATGTCGACGTGGTCGCGGGCATCCGCGGCCGCTCGCTCGGCGCGGTGACGCACGACGTGGAGCAGCGGGTCCGGGACATCCAGTTCCCGCTCGAGCACCACGCCGAGGTGCTCAGGGCGTCAGCGGAGCGGCACGAGGCCCGGCTGCAGGTGCTGAGCATCGCGGTCGCCGCCGCCGTCGGGATTCTCCTGCTGCTGCAGGCTGCCTTCGGCAGCTGGCGCCTGGCGACGCTGGTCTTCCTGACCCTTCCCCTGGCCCTGGTGGGCGGAGGGCTGGCCGCGCTCGCGTTCACGCGTGGGGGGATGACCTCGCTCGGCTCCATTGCCGGGTTCCTCGCGGTCCTGGCGATCGCCCTGCGCAACGGCGTCCTGCTGATCAGGCACTACCAGGATCTCGAACAGGGAGGCGAGGAGTTCGGTGCCGGCCTGGTGCTGCGCGGAGCGGAGCAACGGGCCGCGCCGGTTGCGCTGACCGCATTGACGGTCGCCCTGGGCCTGCTCCCGCTGCTGTGGTTCGGCGGCATCGGCGGGCTCGACGTCGTGCGCCCGCTCGCCGCCGTCCTGTTGGGCGGCCTGGTGACCTCGACGGCGGTCGGCCTGGTGGTCCTGCCGTTCCTGTACCTGCAGTTCGCCCCGCGCCGGCGAACCGACCCGTCGGACCTGCAACCGCAGCTCAGCTCGACCCCGTGATGAGGGGGGGAAGTTCCATGCAGCACGGCAATCGATGGAGAGCTTCGACACTCCTGCTGATCGGCGCGCTGGCCCTCGGCGTGTCGGCGTGCGGGCGCGCGCCGGCCACCGAGGACGGCGAGGCCGCCTCCGGCGAGGCCAGGGTGGAGCAGATCCAGGGGACCGACCAGAGCCGGGTGATCCTGACCCGGCAGGCGGCCGAGCGGCTCGGCATCCAGACGGCCGAGGTCCGGGACGCCCGGGTGGCGGCGAAGCCCGCGGCCACCGGCCAGCGCCGCGGCCCCGCGGCCATGCGCAAGACCATCCCGTACGCGGCCGTGCTCTACGACGAGCACGGCGATACGTGGGTCTACACCAACCCCGCACCCCTGACCTTCATCAGGAAGCGGATCGGCGTCGACTTTGTCACCGGGGACCTGGCCGTCCTCCTCAAAGGTCCCTCTACCGGCACCAGGGTCGTGACCGTCGGCGCCCCCGAACTCCTCGGCGCCGAGCTCGGGGTCGGCGGCGAGTAGGCAGGCGACCATGCGCTGGATCGTCGGGGCGAGCCTCCGGTTCCGGTTCATCGCCGTCGCGCTGGCGGCGGGGATGATGTTCTTCGGCGTGGCCCAGCTCCGCCACATCCCCGTGGACGTGTTCCCGGAGTTCGCGCCCCCGCGGGTGCAGGTTCAGACCGCCTGCCTGGGCCTCTCGGCGGCAGACGTCGAGGAGCTCGTCACCGTCCCGCTGGAGGAGGCGCTCAACGGGATGCCACGGCTGGAGGTCATGCGCTCCCAGTCGGTTCCCCAGCTGTCGTCAATCGAGCTGATATTCAAGATGGGGACCGATCTGCTGCAGGCTCGACAACTGGTGCAGGAACGCATCGCCAGCGTGCTGCCGACCCTGCCGACCTGGGCCAGCCCACCGGTCATGCTGCAGCCGCTGTCGGCCACCAGCCGGGTCATGAAGATCGGGCTCTCCTCCAAGAGCCGCTCCCAGACCGAGATGTCGATGATCTCCTACTGGACCATCAGGGCACGCCTGTTGCGGGTCCCCGGGGTGGCGAACGTGCCCATCTGGGGCGAGCGGCTGCAGATGCTGCAGGTGCAGGTCGAACCGGAACGCATGAAGGCCCACGGCGTCTCGCTGGACCAGGTCATGGAGACGACCGCGGGCGCCCTGGACGTCGGCCTGCTGAAGTTTTCGAACGGCGCGGTGGTCGGAACCGGTGGCTTCATCGACACCCCCAACCAGCGCCTCGGGGTCCGCCACATCCTCCCCATCGCCACGCCGAAGGACCTCGCCCAGGTGACCGTCACCGAACGGCGTGGCAGACCGCTACGCCTGGGCGACGTTGCCCGGGTGGTCGAGGACCACCAGCCACTTGCCGGCGACGCCGTCATCAACGACGGCCCCGGCCTCATGCTCATCGTCGAGAAGCTTCCGTGGGCCAACACCCTCGACGTCACCCGCGGAGTGGAACGGGCCCTGGCCGACCTGCAGCCCGGCCTGACCGGCATCGAGGTCGACCCGACCATCTTCCGGCCGGCGAGCTTCATCGAGGCGTCCATCCACAATCTCACCAACGCGCTGCTGCTCGGCTGCCTGTTCGTGGTCCTGGTGCTCGGCGCCTTCCTGTTCGAGTGGCGCAGCGTCCTCATCAGCCTGGTCGCGATCCCCCTCTCGCTGGTGGCGGCCGGGTTCGTGCTGTACCTGCGCGGTGCCACGATCAACACGATGGTCCTGGCCGGGCTGGTGATCGCCGTCGGGGTCGTCGTCGACGACGCCATCATCGACATCGAGAACATCCTGCGGCGGCTGCGCCAGTACCGCCAGGAGGGCATCGACAAGTCGACGGCGGCCATCGTGCTCGAGGCCTCGCTAGAGGTGCGAGGCCCGATCATCTACGCCACCCTGATCATCGTGGTGGCCGCGGTGCCGGTCTACTTCCTCCAGGGGCTAACCGGCTCCTTCTTCCGGCCGCTGGCCCTCTCCTACGCCCTGGCCGTCCTGGCGTCGCTGGTGGTCGCGCTGACGGTCACGCCGGCGCTGGCACTGCTGCTGCTGTCCAAGGCACCGCTGGAGCGGCGTGGGTCCCCCCCGCTGGTCGGCTGGCTGCAGCGGGGCTACACCGCGACCCTGGGGCGGGTCATCGAGCGGCCGCGCTGGGCGTATGCGACCGTGGCCATGTTCCTCGCGGCCGGCGTCGCGGTCGTGCCGTTCCTGGGGGAGTCGCTGTTCCCGCAGTTCAAGGAGCGGGACTTCCTGATGCACTGGATCTCCTTCCCGGGCACGTCCCAACCGGAGGAGCAGCGGATCGTCACCCAGGGCAGCAGGGAGCTCCGGTCGATTCCCGGGGTCCGCAACTTCGGGTCCCACATCGGCCAGGCGATGCTGGGAGAGGAGATCGCCGGCGTCAACTTCGGCGAGAACTGGATCAGCATCGACCCCAAGGCCGACTACGGCGCGACGCTCGCCGCCATCCAGCGGACCGTCGCCGGCTACCCCGGGATCTACACCGATGTGCAGACCTACCTGAACGAACGCATCAAGGAGGTGCTGACAGGAACGAGCGAGGCTATCGTCGTGCGTATCTACGGGCCCAACCTGGAGGTGCTGCGCGCCAAGGCCGAGGAGGTCCAGCAGACCCTCGAGGGGATCGACGGGATCGTCGAGCCCCATGCCGACTTCGAGGTCGACGTGCCGCAGATTGATGTGCAGGTGGACCTGGCCAAGGCTAGGCGCTACGGGCTCAAGCCGGGCGACGTCCGCCGGGCGGCCTCGACGCTGGTCGCGGGCGAGGAGGTCGCCGACATCTTCCGGAACGGCAAGGCCTACGATGTCCAGGTCTGGAGCACGCCCCGGACCCGCCGGAGCCTGACCGACATCCGCAACCTGCCCATTGACACCCCGAGCGGTCACCGCGTGCTCCTCGGCGACGTGGCCTCGGTGCAGGTCAAGCCGACCCCGAACGTGGTGGAACGGGACAACAACTCGCGCCGCATCGACGTCGGGGCCAACGTGCGCGGCCGCGACCTCGGCTCGGTGGCGCGCGAGGTCAAGCGCAGCCTCGGAGGCGTCCAGTTCCCCCGCGGCTACGACGCCCAGGTACTCGGCGAGTACCAGGAGCGCCAGGCCGCCCAGCGGCGCCTGCTGGTCTTCGCCGTCGGCGCCGCGATCGGGATCCTGCTCCTGCTCCACGCGGCCTTCGGCAGCTTCCGCCTCGCCGCGCTGAGCCTCCTGACCCTGCCGATGGCGCTGGTGGGAGGCGTGCTAGCCGCCTTCATCGGCAGCGGCGTTATCTCCCTCGGGTCACTGGTGGGGTTCTTCACCGTGATGGGCATCGCCGCCCGCAACGGTATCCTGCTGATTAACCACTACCAGCACCTCGAACGCCATGAGGGCGAGAGCTTCGGCCCCCGGCTCGTCCTGCGGGGAGCGCGGGAGCGGCTGTCGCCCATCCTCATGACCGCCCTGGCCACGGGGCTGGCCGTCGTGCCCCTGGTCATCGCCGGCGAGCGGCCCGGTCACGAGATCGAGCACCCGCTCGCCCTCGTGATCCTCGGCGGCCTGTTCACATCGACGCTGCTCAACCTGTTCGTCGTGCCCTCGCTGTACCTGCGCTTCGGTCGGCGCCGGGACCAGCCGGCTCGTCCCGGCGCCGACGGCGCCCTGCAGGCACCCTGACGGAAGGAACGGCATCATGGGCAAGCGACGCGCAGGGGCCCTGGCGGTCGTGGCGATGCTGGGCTCGGTCGCGCTCGCCGCATGCGGCACCTCCGGCGCCACCACGGCGCCGGCCGCCACCGCGACGACGCGGTCCCCGCGAGCCATCACCGAGAATGACTTCGACCCCCGCAACTTCCCGGTCGCCCCCAAGGTCGACAACCGCTGGTACCCGCTGGTCCCGGGCACCCAGTTGATCATGGAGGGCCGCGCCAACCGGGGGCACGGTCGCCTCCCACACCAGGTGGTGACCACGGTCACCGACCTGACCAAGGTGGTCAACGGCGTGCGCACCGTCGTCATCTGGGACAGGGACATCAACGAGGGGCAGCTGGAGGAGTCGGAGCTCGCCTTCCAGGCCCAGGACAACGACGGCAACGTCTGGCTCCTCGGCGAGTACCCCGAGGTGTACGAGGACGGCAAGCTCCAGGGCGCCGAGGACACCTGGATCGCCGGCCTCCAGCGCGCCAGGCCGGGCGTGCTCATGCGGGCCAACCCGCGTGCGGGGACTCCCAGCTACCTCGAGGGGTTCGCGCCCAAGATCGAGTTCCAGGACCGCGCGAAGGTCTCCAAGACGGGCATCCGCAACTGCGTCCCCCTCAGCTGCTACAAGGACGTGCTGCTGATTGACGAGTGGAACCCGCTCGAGGCGGGTGACGCCCACCAGCTCAAGTCTTACGCGCCAGGGGTCGGCAACATCAGGATCGGGGCCGTCAACGATCCCGAGGCCGAAGAGCTCGTCCTCGTCAAGGTCAGGCACCTCAGAGGAGATGACCTGGCCGAGCTCCGCAGCCAGGCGCTGCAACTCGACGCCCGCGCCTATGTGGTCCGCAAGGACCTGTACCGTCACACTCCACCGGCACAGGCAGGGCAGTCACCATAGGCGCGGGCTCGGTCCCCGGGTCGTACGGCTCAGGGCGCGTTCTTGAACTGGAGCAGCTCCTGCCGGCTGGAGCCCCCGGCGACGGTGATCGCCAGCACCTGCCCCACCCCGGGCGCGTAGAACTTGTGCTCGACCACGTCCGGCTCCAGCGGGGTGAACTCCTTGGTGACGAGCACTTGGTCGAACATGCCGGTGGGGCCCTTCACCCTCATGCCGAGCCTCAGGACCTGGGCACCGTCCTCGGCCTGGCCCTTGTAGTACTCCTGCCGGTACGTCATCCCCGGGTTCGGGTGGGCCGGAACGAGGATGCCGGGCTGGGCGCCGTCGACCCCGCCCTGCCAGGAGCCTTCGGTCGAGGCCACCTTCCCGTCCTTGTACTCCTTGGTGTCCTCGCCCAGGTACCAGACGTTGCCCTGGTCGTCCTGGGCGTACCAGTCGTAGGTATCCTCCTGGACCTGGCCGTTGCTGGTGGCGATGTCGTGCACCACCCTGGCGTCGATCCCGAGGATCTTCTTGGTCGTGTCGGTCACGGTGACCTCGACGCGCTGCTCGTTGCCCTCGGCGTCGGTCTCGCGGTAGACCCACCGGCTGCCCGGCGCCATCGGCCAGTAGGGGTTGTCGATCTGGGCGGTGAAGCGGGCCGGGTCGAGGCGCACGGGCTCACCGCCACGCGGCAGCTTGGACGTCTGGATAGGTGTCTTCGACGGCTGCGCGGCCGTCCCCGTCGTGGCGGCGGCCGACTCCCGGGTCGCCGTAGGCCCCCCGCCGCACGCCGCCATCGAGGCGGCGAGGAGCAGGGTCATCAGCGCAATACTGGCACGACGCAAGGTCGTCTCCTTTCCTGGCGACTCCTGGCGACACGGTCAGGGCCGGGTCACGGTACGTGCTCTGGATGAAACGCCGATGAGAACTGGAAACCGTCGGAGGTGCTAGGGCCATGCGCGCCCTCGTCGTCGAGGACGAGCCGAAGATGGCGGCGCTGCTGCGCCGCGGCCTCGTCGAGGACGGCTACGCCGCCGATGTCGCCGGCACAGGCGAGGAGGCCCTCCGGATGGCGCGTGCCGTCCCCTATGACGCCATCGTCCTAGACGTGATGCTTCCCGGCCTTGGCGGCTTCGATGTCTGCAGGCAGCTGCGCTCGAGCGGCGTCTGGTCGCCCGTCCTCCTGCTAACCGCGCGTGACGGCGTCGACGACCGGGTTGTCGGTCTGGACGCCGGCGCCGACGACTACCTGACCAAGCCGTTCTCCTTCGCCGAGCTGCTGGCGCGGCTGCGGGCGCTCACGCGCCGGGGACTCTCCGAACGCCGCACGGTGCTGGAGGTGGGATCGCTGCGCCTGGACCCCGCAACCCGGCAGGTGTGGCGGAAGGACGTCGAGCTCGAACTCTCCGCCAAGGAGTTCGCCCTGCTGGAGACGTTCATGCGCCGCCCAGGACACGTCCTGTCCCGAATCGACCTCCTCGACCATGCCTGGGACTACGGCTACGAGAGCCGCTCCAACGTCGTCGACGTCTATGTCGGCTACCTGCGGGCCAAGATCGACCGCCCGTTCGGGCTGCGGTCGATCGAGACACTCCGCAACGCCGGGTACAGGCTGCGCTCGGATGGTGGCGGGTGAGCGTCGGCCGGGCACTCGCCCAAGTCCCGGTCCGGCTTCGGCTGACGTTGGCCTTCGCCGTCGTCATGGCGGCTCTGCTGTCGGCGACGGGGCTGTTTCTGTACCTGCGGCTCGGCTCGGCGCTCGACCGGACCATCGACCAGAGCCTCCGCAGCCGCGCCGATGACGTCGCCGCCCTGGTCGGCCAGGACGACGCCGGGCTGTGGGAGGAAGGGGGGAATCGGCTCGCGGACCAGCGGGAGCGGTTCGCGCAGGTGCTCGAGTCGAGCGGCACCGTCGTCGACGCGACGCCCGAACTGGGCGACCGCCCCCTGCTCACCGGAGAGCAGCTCGCCCGCGCGTCCAGGACCACGACCTGGGTGGAACGCGCCACCATCCCGGGGTCGGACGACCCGGTCAGATTGCTCGCCACGCATGTCCAAGTCCGGGGAGCGTCCTACGTCGTCGTCGTCGGTGCCTCGCTCGAGGGGCGAGCGGACGCCCTCGAGGGCCTGCTCACTCAACTGCTCATCGGCGGCCCCGTCGCCTTGATCCTTTCGTCGCTGGCCGCCTATGGCCTCGCCGCGGCCGCGCTCCGGCCGGTGGAGTCGATGCGACGCGAGGCGGAGGCGGTGTCCGCCGCCGAGCCGGGCCGGCGGCTCCCGCTCTCCCCTGCGCGCGACGAGCTTGCCCGGCTCGGACAGACCCTCAACACCATGCTGGCCCGCCTGGAGTCCGCCCTGACCCGAGAGCGGCGCTTTGTGTCGGACGCCAGCCACGAGCTGCGGACCCCGCTCGCGGCGCTCCGGGCCGAGCTCGATCTCGCGCTGGCGCGCAAGCGGACGCCCGAGGAGCTTGAGGACGCGCTGCGGTCGGCCGCCGAGGAGACCGAGCGACTCTCGCAGCTGGCGCAGGATCTCCTGGTCCTGGCTCGATCCGAGGGTGGAAGCCTGCCCGTGCGACGGGAGCGGCTGGCCGCGGCCGGGTTGCTGAGCGATCTCCGGCAGCGGTATGCCCGCCGGGCCGTGGACGCCAACCGCTCCCTCGAGGTTGAGGTAGACGACCACCTCGAGCTCTCCGCGGACCGCCTTCGTACCGAGCAGGCGCTCGGAAACCTCGTCGAGAACGCCCTCCGGCATGGTGACGGCCGCATCCTCCTGGAAGCTCACCGCCGTGACGGCCGCATCGAGCTCCACGTTCGCGACGAGGGTCCGGGATTTTCGCCCGAGTTCATGGATCATGCGTTCGACCCCTTCAGCCGGGGCGATCCAAACCGTCCGGGCTTCGGCACGGGCTTGGGCCTGGCGATCGTCGAAGTCATTGCCCATGCCCACGGCGGTGCGGCCCACCTCGCTAACCGCGATACCGGAGCCGACGCCTGGCTCGAACTCCCCGACGACCGCGGCAGTGACGATCGCTAGCGGATCGGGCGAACCTTCATCGTCGTCCCCGCCTTGCTGCCGTGGGTCTCCACACTCGCCCGAGCCACGGTGAACGTTGCATGAAGTGCCGGTCAGCGGCTGGGGAGCGTGACCTCGATGCAAGCGCCGCGGAGGGGGCTGGAGGCGACGGCCACCGTGCCGCCGTGGGCGGCGACCAACTCGGCCACGATGGCCAGGCCCAGGCCGCTGCCGCCGTCGTCGCGGGCCCGGGCGTCGTCCAGGCGCACGAACCGCTCGAACACCCGCGCCCGGTCGGCCTCGGGGATGCCGGGCCCGTCGTCGTCGACCGTCAGGACGGCGGTGCCGTCCCGCTCGTCGAGGGCGAACATGACGTGGGTGCTGGCGTGCTGGGCGGCGTTGTCGCCCAGGTTGTGCAGGATCCGGTGCAGCCCGGCGGGATCGCCGTGGACCCGGGCCGTGGAGACCCGGCCGACGTCGATCCGCAGGTCGGTGGCATCCCGCAGCCGTCTGGCCTCCTCGAACACCAGGTCGTCGAGGTCGACCGGGCGGCGGCGCAGGGCCAGGGTGTGCTCGTCGGCCCGGGTGAGCAGCAGCAAGTCCTCGGCCAGGCGTTGGAGCCGGAGGTCCTCGGCGAGCACGGTCGCGGCCAGCTCGGCGGTGGTGGTCCGGTCGGGGTGGGCCAGGGCGACCTCGGCGTGCTGGCGGATGGCGGCGACGGGGGAGCGCAGCTCGTGAGAGGCGTCAGAGACCAGGCGCCGCTGCCGCACTTGGGCGCGCTGTAGCCGGTCGAGCATACGGTTCATCGTCTGCGTTAGGCGAGCGACCTCGTCGTCGCCCGACGCGTCCGGGACTCGTCGGTGCAGCTGCACAGCGGAGATCTCGTCGACCTCAGCGCGGATCGCCTCCACCGGCGCCAGCGCCAGTCCCACCACCCTCCAGGTCGACACGGCGACCACCACCAACAGCGCCGGCAGCCCCACCGCGAGGAGCCCGGTTACCACCCGGGTCGCGTCGCCGATCACGTCGAGGGCACGCGCGACCACCACCGTACGCCGGCCCTGCGGGGTGGTGGCATCGACCGCGACGGCGACAAAATCGTCGTTGTCGATCGGCACGTCGACGATGGCTGAGGCTCCCGGATGCAGGCGGGCCACCGGCGGAAGCCCCCGCACGTTGGAGCTGGAGGCGACCACCTCGCCACGGTCCCCGAGGACCTGGATGAGCAGGTCCTCGGCGTCACCGCCCACCGCCAGTTCAGCCGGCCGAGCCCCCGACTGGAGGTCGGCGGCCAACTCGGTGGCTCGTAGCTCGGTCGTGGCTCGCAGCTCCCTGGTCAGGCTGGCCCGCAGCACCGCCACCAGCGCCACGGCCCCCACCGCCATGGCCAGCCCGACCACCAGCACCGCGGCCACAGTGGTCCGGACCCGGACCGTGCCCAGCCGGGGCAGGCTGCGGCGCCGCTCAGCCGCCATCGGCCACCAGCAGCCCGTCGGTGCCGTCCAGGGCCGTGCCGACGGCGAAGCCCTCGGCAGCCAGCCGCCGCTCGTCCTCCATCACCAGCACCCGCACCGGACTGTCTTCCCTCAGGCGACGATGATGGACCAGCGAACCTGAAATCTCCCTGAACGGCCGTCCAGGCGCCGAACACTATGAATCCGGCTGGGCTCCTGGTCGTCTATCGGGCTGGACGCTCGTGGAGGACCGCGAACACGTCGCTAACGGGTTCGACCGCGCCGTCGCCCCAGACGGTAACCCGATAGCTCCCCTCTGCGAACGGGCCGAGCTGGGCGGACCACCATCCGCCGACGTCCGGGCGGAGCGACGCCTGGGCGCGCAGTTCGCCGGTGACGGCGTCGGCGCCACCGCTACGTCTCCGAGCTGCCCCACGAGAGCACATGCTGCCCTACGAGAGCACATGCTCCGGCCAACCGTGTCCCAATGAGCAAGCCGGGGACGCTCCTGGCGGGGGTGACGCCATAACCAGGTCGGCTGCTGAACCTGTCACGCCGACCAAGCTCCTCACTCCTGCGGTGCACTGGATGGCTGGAGCCCGTAGTCGACCTGCGCACGTTCGCCTTCTTCTGCTGGGCGACCCCGGTCGCTCCCAGGCCTCCGGCAGCAGGCCAACCTCTTCGCTCAGGCTCCAGGTAGGCAGTGCAATTTGATGCCACCTCGGCAGGGCGGTTGGCGGGGATATCCGCGAACGAGATCTGCGTTGCCTTTGTTGTAGTGCCAGCTATGGTAGTAGCCGACTCGCCGGTCACCTTGGGACGGTGCGCCGCTCCAGGCGCCGGCGAAGGATACGTTCGTGATGGCAGGGGAGCCGCCGCATGTGAGCTTCCAGAGCCTGGGGCCATGGTGAGCCGATGGAGTGAACGATGCAGGATCGGAGGTCTCTCATGCGCCTGACGAAGCTTGTCGTGGTGGTGGGGTTGGCGCTTGCTGGATGCGGTGGTCCTGACGAGCCGGTCATCGATCCGGGCGATGGGGGGCAGTATTCCGTTGCATTGGATCCAGCCGATTTCGTTGCGGATATCGACAACCCATGGATGCCGTTTATCCAGGGCCACCGGTGGCTGTACCGGGTCGATGGCGGCCAGCGCATCGAGGTGGTGGTGACTCACCAGACCCGAACGATCCTGGGGATCACCGCGACAGTCGTTCGGGACACTGAGACGCAGGGGGGTCAGCCAGTTGAGGACACCTTCGACTGGTACGCCCAGGACCGGGACGGCAACGTGTGGTACCTGGGTGAGGACACCAAGGAATACAAGAACGGCCAGGTGGTGTCCACAGCTGGGAGCTGGGAGGCGGGCGTCGATGGGGCCCTGGCGGGAGTGATCATGAGGGCCGACCCGCGGGTCGGGGACGCCTACCGGCAGGAGTACTACCGTGGTCAGGCAGAGGACATGGCCAAGATCCTCCGCACCGGAGCCTCCGAGAGGGTGCCGTTCCGGACCTTCGAGGGGTTGTTGGTGACCCAGGAATGGTCTCCCTTGGAGCCCAAGGTGGTGGAGGAGAAGTACTACGCCAAGGGGTTCGGCCTGGTGCTGGAGAAGACTGTCCGGGGCGGCTCGGGCCGGACTGAGTTGCTCAGCTACCAGGCTGCCCCCTGATGGGCGTTCTGTCCCCTGTTGTAGCGCTCCACCCGTCGGGGCATGCACGGTCCTCCCAATTCGGCTGCCGACAATGGGTCGAGGCGCGTGCTGGTGGTCGAGACGAGCAGAAGGCCGTGCAGCTGGTCCACGAGCACACCGACGAGACACGGCTGGCAGTCGAACAGGAACAGGCACGGATCGCCAGGAGCTGCATGACATTTCCTGCACCCGACCGGGATCGGGCGGAACCCGGGTCACACCTGAGGCTCGACCGGCTCCCTGCCTGATCGCCCAGCTACAGCAGATGGGACTGCCGGCCCAGCTGATCGTCCACGGCAACCCGCGACCGCTTCCCGGCGTCGAGCGAATGCCTACCGCATCGTCCAGGTGGCGCTGACGAACACCCTCAAGTATGCCGGCGCCGCTCGGACCACGGCGCTCTGGAGCTGCGGGATCTGCGACGACGGCCACGGGGGCAGCCCACATCGGTGCCGACCGGCACGTCCGCCGCCAGCCGCCAGTCACCTCGCAGGGTCCGGAGGTGCTCGTACAATCTCACCGACCGGGAGTTCGCGGTGCTCAACCTGCGAGAGCGGCTGATGGGGCCGGGAACGATCTGACGTCGGTCAGCGCGAGCGCCTGGCCGGCGCCGAGCTGCCGAACACCTCGCTGGCGGTGGTCCTGGCGTGTCGGTCGAGCTTCAACGCCCCCGCGCTCGCCTCGGTCAGCCCTGTGGGCGTGAGCTGAATGACGTTGAGCAACGCCTCCTTCTCCTGCTCGCCGCCGGAGTAGTTCGGCTCGGTGGCGATCCCACCCACGCCCTGGGCGTAGTACTTGAACTCGGTGCCGTCCTCAAGGACGGCCAGCGTATTGGAGAAGCACTTGAAGGGGACGCATTTGCGCTCCCCGACCTTGGCCACCTCGGCGTGGATGGTCTCGCGACCGGGGATGCTGGCCTGGATGTAACCGGCCATCCCTGTCTTCGGGTCGGCCATCATGGCGACGCCGGGGATGGCGCCGTTCACGCCGGCCAGCCAGGCGTCCGTGGCGTTCACGAACTGGCCGCCCTCGTAGCTCTCGGTGTATGACCCGAGGTACCAGACATTGCCGTGCTTGTCTTGGGCGAAGTAGTCCAGTGCCTGCTCGGCGATCTGGCCGGCGTCGATGTCCTGGTCGAGGACCGCTACTGTCAGGACCCCGTCCACCCGCTTCACGACGTCGGTGACGGTGACGCGGCGGCGGTGGTGCAGCTCCCGGCGGCCGCGGAACAGCGTGCCGTCCTGCACCGACTGGTAGCCGGGCACCAGCGGCAGCCAGGGATTGGCGTCGCCGATCGGGTCGCCGAAGTCCTCGCGGTTGAACTTGCCGGGGTCGGCGTTGACCCGGCGCAGTGCCGTGGTGGTGGGGGCCGAGGTGGTGTCGGTGGCGGCGGGTACCGAGGAGGTGGCCGGCCGGCCGGCGGCAGTCGAGGACGTCGAGGTGGACGACGAGGTTCCACGGTCGCAGCCGGCGGCGGTGACCGCCAGGCAGATCGCGACCGCCGCGACGGTGACCGCCCGGCGCGGCCGTGGTTGCTCGAGCATCCACCCGACGATAACACCGGCCGGGCTACTCGTCGCGCAGCAACTCGGTGGGAGGCAGGCGGTTGATCAGCGTGGTGGCCGCCGCCGAGGCGAGCAGCGACACGCCGAGGACGAGGGCGGCGAGGGCGGCGATCTCGGCCGCTGGGATCAGGATCGGCGGGTGGAGCACGAACAGTGGGCGGAGCACGTTGACCAGGAAGTACGCCATGGCACAGCCGACCAGCATGCCCGTCACGCAGCCGAGCACGACCACCCCGCCCGCCTCCATGAGCAGCAGCGACCGGATCTCGCCGGCCCGCATTCCCTGGGCGCGTAGCGTGACGTACTCCCGCCGTCGCTGGAGGAGCAGCCCGAACACGAAGACCGTGATGGCGGTCGCGGCCATGGCCAGTGCGTAGGCCGAGTCGAGGGTCAGCAGGCCGTGGATGTTGAGCGCGGCCAGGCTCGACTGGTCCTTGTCGAGCGCAGTCGCCCGCGTGTCGATCTGGAGGGCGTCGACCGACCCCGGGCCGTCGCGGAGGGCCGACACCGCCCGGGCCAGCGTGGCGGCGTCGGGATCAGTGGTCCGGGCCAGGAAGAAGCTCGCGTCGGTCGAGGGGATCAGGCGCACCTGTCGCTGGAGGTTGGCCAGCACGTCGGCGCCTTCGGGGAACCCGGGGAGGCGCTCAAACAGCCCGATGACACGCATCTCGGACACTTTCTGCTTCTCGGTCCCGCGGGCGAACAGCACCTTCACCTCGTCGTCGGGCTCGAGCGCCAGGTAGTCGGCGAGCTCGGTGCTGAGGAAGACCCCGCCTGGTTCCTTAGACAGGGCGTCCATCGCGCCCGCCGCCGTCTGGTCGACGAAGTTGGCGTTGGCGAGCGCCGCGACACGACCGAAGGTGGCCGGATCGACCGCGGCCAGGTTGGCCGCGTCCTCGTTGAACTCGCTCTGCACCACGGCGTTCAGCGGGCCGAACACCACCGGGGTCGCCGTCTGAACGCCAGGGACGTTGAGCGCCCGGACATAGCCGGGCGGGTGCGCGACCGTGCTCTCGGGGCTCGGCGTCACCCGCACGTCGGACCCAACGACGAACCTGGCGTCGGCCACCTTGGCCCGGTTGTAGGAGGTGGCGAACGAGGCCACGCTGGTCCCGAGGGCGAAGATCAGCCCGACCACGATCACGCCCCCGGCGGCGGCCCAGGGACGCCGGCGGAGGCTGCGGGTCAGGAGCCCGCGGAGCGGCCGGCCGAACCGGGGTGGGCCGGGCAGCGGCAGGTGCGAGAAGAGCCAGCCGACCGCTCGGGCCAGCAGCAGGACGCCCCCGATCCAGACGCCGATCGGGACGATCACCAGATGCAGCCGAAGCGACACCGCCTGTCCGTAGTAGACCGAGCCGGCCACGCCCTCGAAGGCGCCGCCGCGCACCGCGATCCCTTCGACGATGACGACGACCAGGAGCACCGCGAGGTCGAGCCGCAGCCGCCGCCAGGCGGGCGGCCGCGACGACAGCTGGGCGCGTTCCTCGCTGATGTCCCGGTTGATGGCGCGACGGCCGGCCGCATACAGCGCCGCGCCGGTGGCGAGGAACCCCCCGCCGGTGCCCAGCAGGGCCGAGACCAGCAGCCCGCTGGTGGGGGCGCGGGCTAGGTCGTCGGCGGACAGGACGGCGATGGCGGAAGCCATCCCCAGACCGAGGCCGATCACCGAGCCGGCGGCGGCCAGGGCCAGGGTGCGCAGGGCGTGCATGCGGAGCAGGTGGCGGCGGTTGGCGCCGCGGATGCGCAGGACCGCCTGTTCGCGTCTGAGGGCGCTGGCCAGGACGCCGCCCGCGTAGGCCGCGAGGAGCGCGGCCATGAGGGCTCCGGGGAGGCCGAGGAACACGAACATGCGCTTGGCGACGAGGGCGTCGTCTCT
>Ga0307318_10000307_pt1 | contig 16014 bp, 17 predicted proteins | sample ER_DNA_367_FD_194500 | JGI IMG/M metagenome (GOLD analysis project Ga0307318, IMG submission 194500) | Bulk soil microbial communities from the East River watershed near Crested Butte, Colorado, United States - ER_DNA_367 | ecosystem: Environmental > Terrestrial > Soil > Floodplain | place...
CGAGAAGCCCCAGTCGCGCAGGCGGAAGCTGACGGCCGGCCGGCCGCGGCCGCGATCGCCGAGCCACTCGACGATCGCCCGCTTCGCCTCCTCGACCGCCATGCCGCTGAACTGCGCCGACTCGACCAGCACTCCCTCCTCCTCGTCGATGACCTGCCGCACCGGGAGGTCGAAGCTCTCGGCGAACTCGCGGTCGCGCTCGTCATGGCCCGGGACGGCCATGATCGCCCCGGTGCCGTACTCCATCAGCACGTAGTCGGCGACCCAGATCGGGATGCGCTCGTCGGTGGCCGGATTGACGGCGAAGAACCCGGTGAAGACGCCGGTCTTCTCTTCGGCGGCGGCCCGCTCCTCGCCGCGCTTTGCCAGCGCCGTGCGCACGTAGCCGTCGATCTCGTCGCCGTTGGGGGACCGCTCGATGAGCGTGTCGACGAGCGGGTGCTCCGGCGCGAGCACGAAGAACGTGGCGCCGAAGACCGTGTCGGGCCGGGTGGTGAACACCGGCAGGTCGACGTCCAGCTCGTCGATCCGGAAGAGCAGCTCCGCGCCCTCCGAGCGGCCGATCCAGTTGCGCTGGATCGTGATCGTCCGCTCGGGCCAGTCGATCAGCTCGTGGTCGTGCAGCAAGGCATCCGCGTACGCGGTGATGCGGAAGAACCACTGCTCCATCCTCCGCGCCTCGACCACGGCACCGCAGCGGTCACACCGGCCGTCGACGACCTGCTCGTTGGCCAGGACGGTCTGGTCGTTCGGGCACCAGTTGACGAACGCGGCCTTGCGGTAGGCCAGCTCGCGCTCGAGGAAGCGCAGGAAGAGCCACTGCGTCCAGCGGTAGTAGTCCGGGTCGTGGGCGGCGATCACGCGGTCCCAGTCGATCGCCCAGCCCAAGCGCCGCATCTGGCGCTCGATGTTCTCGATGTTGCGCTCGGTGATCTCGCGCGGGTGGCCGCCCTCCTTGATCGCCGCGTTCTCGGCGGGAAGCCCGAACGAGTCGTATCCCATCGGGCGCAGCACGCGCAGGCCGTGACGGCGCTTGAAGTGCGTCATGACGTCGCCCAGGGTGTAGTTCAGGACGTGCCCCATGTGCAGGTGCCCGGAGGGGTACGGGAGCATCTCGAGCATGTAGAACTCGCCGTTCGGCTCTTCGCCGGCGGGCGGATTCTCGACGTAGAAGGCCCGCTCGTCCTCCCAGACGCGCTGCCACTTCGCCTCGATCGCTTGTGGGTCGTACCTGTCCAAATCCTGCTCCAGAAACGAAAAAGCCTCTCGAACGAGAGGCCGTGGGAAGCCGACGCGGCCCGGCCGCGTTGCTTCCTGCTCTACTCGAGAAGTTGTGTCATCCGCTCGAACTTTAGCATCGCATCCGTCAAAACAGGAGGCGCGATGGCCGGCTACACCAAGCTCAACCTGAAGGACAACGTCGACGACCAGGGGCCGAACTTCGGGTTCGAGAGCAAGATCGAGGCGCGGATGGCTCGGGTGCCGCTCGAGCTCGAGCACTCGGGCGTGAGCTACCTGCGGCTGGCGCCGGGCTTCCGGCTCCCGTGGGGACACACGCACAAGACGCAGGAGGAGGTCTACATCCTCGTCGGCGGCAGCGCGCGAGCGAAGCTCGACGACGAGGTCGTGGAGCTGAAGCCTCTGGACGCCGTGCCCAAGGACACGATGCGTGGCTTCGAGGCCGGCCCGGAGGGAGCCGAGCTGATCGCGGTCGGGGCGCCCCACACCGGCCCGGGCGATGCCGAGCTCGCCCACGGCTGGTGGGGAGACTGAGCACGACGTGGGCGTTTTCGGGGTCAACCACATCGCCTTCCGCACGCCGGACCCGGCGGGATTGAAGCGCTTCTACGCGGAGCTGCTCGACGCCGAGGCGGTCGAGGGCGCCCACGACCCACTGCGGGTCGGCCGCACGCTGCTCGTCTTCTTCGAGTCACAGGAGGCCGGCGTCTCCGCCGACCCCGACGAGATCTCGTTCGACTGCGACGCCGCCGGGTTCGCCGACTGCTACGACCGGGCCCAGGCGCTCGGCGCGGTCCAGCGCGAGCCGGTTCGGCACACCCCCTGGTCGCAGGGCTTCGTCGTGCGGGATCCAGACGGCCGCCGGATCGAGCTCGCACATGACGACCTCGGCGTCTACTGGCGCGAGTGATCGCCGAGTCGCTCCTGCCGGAGAGTGCGGCCGTCGAGCACGGCGAGCTCGCGGTCGGCGGGGTCGGCGTCAGCGCGCTTGCCGAGGAGTTCGGGACGCCGCTCCTCGTCTACTGCGAGCGCACGCTGCTCGCCGCGGCCCGGGCGTACCGCGACGCGGCGCCGCAGGCGCTCATCCTCTACGGCGTCAAGGCCTTCCCGAACGTGGCGCTGCTGGAGCTGTTCGGCCGAGAGGGCCTCGGCGCCGACGTCTCGACCCTGGGCGAGCTCGCCTACGCGCGGCGGGCCGGAATCCCAGGGGAGCGGATCGTCGTGCACGGGAACAACAAGAGCGACGAGGAGCTACGCGCAGCGGCCGAGGCGAATGCCCATTTCGTCGTCCTCGACGCGCTCGACGAGGTCCGTCGTGCGGCGACTGCGGGCGTCGAGCGCGCGCTCGTGCGGGTCACGCCCGGGATCGAGGCCGACACGCACCCCGCGATTCGAACGGCTCACCACGGCTCGAAGTTCGGGCTCCCGCCCGACCAGGCGCTGACGGCCATCGCCGAGGCGCGCGAGGCGGGGATCGAGCCGGCTGGGCTCCATCTGCACATCGGCTCGCAGCTCGTCGACACGCGTGCGCCACGGTCGAGCGTCGAGTGGCTCGGCGCCTTCGCGGCCCGCTGTCGAGCGGAGCTCGGGTGGGAACCAGCCGTGATCGACCTCGGCGGCGGGCTCGGAATCCGCTACCTCGAAGGCGACCACCCGCCCGTGATCGGGGACTTCGTCAAGGAGCTGCTCGGGACGCTGGGACAGTCCTGGCAGCTCCACGGCCTGAATGCGCCGGAGGTGATCCTCGAGCCCGGCCGCTCGCTCGTCGGGAGGGCGGGACTGACCCTTTACCGGGTCGGGGTCGTCAAGCAGGCGGCGACGACCACCTACGTCGCCGTGGACGGCGGCATGTCGGACAACCCGCGGCCGCAGTTCTACGACGCGCGCTACGGCGCGCTCCTCGCCGGACGCGCCGACGAGGAAGCGACCGGGATCTACGCGGTCTGCGGGAAGCACTGCGAGTCCGGCGACGTGCTGATCGAGTCCGTGCCGCTCCCCGAGCCTCGGCGTGGCGACCTGCTCGCCGTGCCTGCTACCGGCGCCTACACGCTGGCGATGGGCTCGAACTACAACGCCGTGCCGCGGCCCGCGGCAGTGCTCGTCGGCGACGGCGAGGCGCGGCTGATTCGCCGCCGCGAGACGCTCGACGACCTTCTTCGTCACGACGAAGCAAGCCGCTAGGCTCAGCGCGGTGTTCGGTCGCCTCGACAGAATCCCCGGGGTCGTGCTCGTCAGCGTCGCGGCGGCGATGTGGGGCCTGGACGGCTTGATCCGGAGGCCACTCTCGTCGTCGACGTCCGCGTACACGATTGTTTTCGGCGAGCACGTCGTGCTCGTCGCCCTGACGCTGCCGCTGCTCATTCCGGCGCTCCGCGCGCTCTGGCGGGCCGGCCCGGCCTACGTCGCCGCCGGCATCGCGGTCGGCGCCGGGGCGTCGGCGATCGCGACCATCCTCTTCACCAAGGCGCTCTTCCACGGCGACTTCATCACGGTCGTCGTGCTGCAGAAGGCGCAGCCGCTGATCGCCGTGGTCGGTGCGTGGCTCGTGCTCGGAGAGCAGCCCCGCCCGGGCTTCGCCTGGTTCCTGCTGCCGGCCCTCGCCGGACTGTGGCTGATCGCGCTTCCCCACCCGCTCGACCCACATGCGCATGGCCTGATCCCGATCGCCGAGACACTGTCGGCAGCGGCGCTGTGGGGCATGGGCACCGTGTTCGGACGCTTCCTGGGCCGGCGGCTCGCGTTCGAGCAGGTGACGACGGTCCGGTTCGCCTTCGGTTTCGTCGCGAGCGCCTGCGCGCTGCCGATCGTCGGCGCCTCCGCGTTCTCGAGCGCGCACGACAGCCTCTGGATCGCGTTGCTCGCGCTCGTCACGGGGCTCCTGGCGCTCGGCCTTTACTACTACGGGCTCCGGCGGACACCGGCGCTCCTCGCGGCGCTCGGCGAGCTTGCGTTCCCCGTCACCGCAACGCTCGTCGGCATCTACGTCTTCGACGACACCCTTCGCTGGACGCAGTGGATGGGCGTCGCCCTCACCGTCGCCGTGATCAGCCTGCTTCCAGTGCGCCGGCGCGAACTCGTGCGCGTGCCGCCCCCCGAGCCGGCGCTGGCCTGATCAGCGGACGCGGAAGAGGCCTCCGAAGGAGACCCAATGCCCGTTGTGATAGCGCTCGAGCTTCGCCTGGTCGAGCGGGAAGTGGTCGCTCGCGGTCGTCCTCACCGTGATCCCGGGGAGTAGGAACGGGTCGTTCTTGATCGTCAGCCTCGTCGCGGCCCTCATGATCCTCGGCCGCGTCAAGTTCTTCCCCGCCTTCTTCAGCGCCGCGACGAACGTATGCGCGACCGACATCCCGTAGACCGCGTAGACGTCGTTCGGGTTCCCACCCTTGTAGCGCTTCATGATCGTGCGGTAGAGCTTCACGCCCGGGTCCTTCTTCCAGTGGGCGTCGGTCGGGTCCTTGAGGAAGACGATCGAGATCGAGCCCTCCGTCTGCTTCCTGCTCGTCGCCGCGGTGGCGATCCCCATCACGTTGGCAGCGCTCGAGACGGCGTTCACGTAGACCTTCGGCCGCCAGCCCAGAGTGCTCGCGGCGTAGTAGGCGGCGATGGCGAACGTCGGGGTGGCGAAGAGCATCAGCGTGTTCGCCTTCGCCGCTTTCAGCTTCGCGATCTGCGACCTCACGTCGGAGTCGGTGATGTCGTAGTTCTGCTTCGCGACGATCCGCTTGACCTTCTTCCCGAGCCCGTTGCGGAGGCCTGCGAGGAGGTCCTTGCCGTAGTCGTCGTTCTGGTAGAGGACGCCGATGCGCGCCTTCGGGGTCGTCTTCGCGACGTAGCGCCCGTAGATCGTCCCCTCTGCGCGGTAGTTCGGCTGGTAGGCGATCGTCCACGGGTACTTCTTGTAGTCCTTGCCGAAGGTGGTCGCGCCGCTGGCGACGAAGAGCTGCGGCACCTTGAGCGCGTTCAGGTACGAGCGCGTCGCGAGGTTGTGCTCGGTGCCGAGGCTGTTGAAAATCGCGAAGACCTTGTCCTGCTGGACGAGCTCGCGGGTCAGCTCGACCGTCTTGGAGGGGTCATACGCGTCGTTCTTGTAGATGTACTTGATCTTGCGCTTGCTCACCCCGCCGTGCGCGTTCACGTAGCGGAAGTAGGCGGCCGCGCCCTTCGCGACCGACTGGTAGGCCGAGGCAGGGCCGCTGAGCGGCGTCGTCCCCCCGATCACGACCTCACTCGACGTGACCCCCGGAGCGCCGGCGCCGGAGGCAACCGTCGCCAGGATGAGCGCGCCGGCCGCGCACAGGATGAGATAGATGTGCCTCGTCACAGCCCCTCTAGGGACGAAGGTATAGCCGCGTTGTTAGGGGCCTGGCAAGCCGCCTCAGGAGGCCGCCCGCGCCCGTGGGGAGAAGAATCATCACTAGGATGATCGCTGCGCCGTAGACGAAGTCGGGCACGCCCTGCGCGCTGGAGACGCGGGTCGAGAGGTCCGGCAGGTACTGCACGAAGAAGGCGCCGAGCACCATCCCGGGCAGCGAGCCGAGCCCGCCGACGACGGTGCCGACGAGGATCAGGATCGAGAGCAGGAACGTGAACGAGAGCGGGTTGACGATCTCGTCCTGGATCGCGAGCAGCGAGCCGGCGACCCCGGCGTAGACGCCGCTGAGGGCGAAGGCGAGCGTCTTCGTCCGGGCGAGGTCGACTCCAGCCGAGGCCGCGGCGACCTCGCTGTCGCGCACCGCGCGAAAGGTGCGGCCGAGTCGCCCGCGGACGATCAGCCAGGCGGCGAGGAAGCCGAGCAGGCCGATTCCCCAGGTCAGGTAGTAGAGAAAGTGGTTCTGCGTCGTCGTGTGCCCGAACACGGTCACGGTCCCGCTGAGACCGGTCACCTGCAGGGGCGCCTCCTCGAGCAGCCGCAGACCCTGGCCGCCGCCGGTCAGGCCGGAGAACTTCTTCAGCAGCGACGGCATCGCAACGGCGAAGGCGAAGGTGGCGAGCGCAAGGTAGAGCCCCGACAGCCGGAGCGCCGGGAGTCCGATCAGGAAGCCGACGATCCCGGCCGCGATGCCGGCTAGGGGGATCGTCCAGACGTCCCGCCAGTGCTCGTGCACGACGAGCGCGGCGCTGGTGTAGCCGCCGATCGCCATCAGCGCGCCGTGGCCGAGCGAGATCTGCCCGGTGTAGCCGGTGAGCAGGTTGAGCCCCACGATCGCGATGAAGAAGACGCCCGCGTGCGCGAGGTCGCGCGAGTGGAAGTCGCTGACCAGGCGCGGCTCGAGCGCGTAGACGACGAGCACCGCCGCGACAGCCAGCAGCCAGAGCGAGATCCCGAGCGCGCGCCGCCGCATCAGACCCGCCTCTCCGCCGCGCGACCGAAGAGACCCGCGGGCCGGACGAGCAGCACGGCGAGGATCACGGCCAGGGCGGCCGGCAGGCGCAGCTCGGTGCCGACCCAGTCCACGTACGTCCCGAGCAGGTTGATCAGCACCCCCAGCAGCAGCGTGCCCGCGACGGCGCCGAAGGCGCTGTCGATCCCGCCCAGCACCGCGCCCGCGAAGGCGTAGAGCAGCACCGGCTGCATCAGGTTCTGGTCGAAGCTCGCCAGAGCCGGCGCGGTCAGCATTCCCGAGATCGCGCCCATCGCCGCGGCCAGTCCCCAGCCGAGCGCGAGCATCCAGCTCACGCGCACGCCGACGAGCCGGCTCGCCACCGGATTCGACGCCGCCGCGCGCGAGGCGAGCCCGAGCTTCGTGAAGCGGAAGAAGAGCCAGAGCAGCGTGACGGCGGCGAGCGAGACCGCGATCGTGCCGAGATCCTGGATCGAGAACGCGACCCCGGCGACGGTGATCGGGCGCGTCGAGAACGCGTTCGGGAGGCTGCGCGTCTCGGGCGTCCAGATCCAGCGGGCGGCGCCGTTGACGAGGAAGAAGAGACCGAGCGTGACGATCACGACCGTCAGCACCGGTGCGCGCTCGATCGGCCGGATCACGGCGCGCTCGACGGCGACACCGCCCACGAACGAGATCGCGATCGTGAGGAAGAACGCGCCCCAGTAGGAGAGCCCGTGGTGGACGAGCGACCAGGCGATGAAGGTCGAGAACATCGCCATCTCGCCCTGCGCGAAGTTGACGACGCCGGTCGAGCGGTAGATCAGCACGAGCGCGACGGCGAGGGTCGCCCAGACGCCGCCCGAGGCGAGGCCGATCACGACCTGCTGCGCGAGCTGCGTCCAGTCGAAGGACAGCAGCATCAGTAGCCGACCAAGCCGCCGCTTGCGGCGGCGTCCTCAGGACGCGCGGGCTTTGCCTGCGCGTCCATCTGAAATGACCGGTCGACACCTAGCATGGCTCAGTAGCCGAGGTACGACTTGCGAACGGACTCGTCACGGCGCAGCTCGGCGCTCGGCCCCTCGACCGCGACGCGGCCGACCTCGAGCACGTATGCCCGCGACGAGGCCTCGAGCGCGAGCGCGGCGTTCTGCTCGACGACCAGGACGGCGAGCCCCTCTTCCTCGTTCAACGCGCGGACGATGCCGAAGATCGAGGCCACGACCAGCGGCGCGAGACCGAGCGACGGCTCGTCCAGGAGGAGGAGCCGCGGCCTGAGCATCAGCGCCCTCGCGAGCGCGAGCATCTGCTGCTCGCCGCCGCTGAGCGTTCCGGCGCGCTGGCGGCCGCGCTCCTCGAGCTGCGGGAAGTACCCGAGCACGCGCCGCTCGTCCTCGGCCACCGCACCGCGGTCGCGGCGCACGTAGGCGCCGATGCGCAGGTTTTCGCGGACCGAGAGCTCGGTGAGCGTGCCGCGGCCTTCGGGCACATGTGCGATGCCCGCGCGAACGACGGCCTCCGGCGAGTCGCGGGCGACGCTCCGGCCCGCGAAGGCGATCCGGCCGCTGCGCCGCACAGTCCCGGAGACGGCGCGCAGGGTTGTCGTCTTCCCGGCGCCGTTCGCGCCGAGGACGGCGACCAGCTCGCCCTCCCCCACGCTCAGCGAGACCCCGTGCAACGCCGCGACGGGGCCGTAACGAGCTCTGACGTCCTCGAGCTCGAGGAGAGCCTCAGCCATCCGTCGAGCCCAGGTAGGCCTCGATCACCTTCGGGTTGCTCTGCACCTCTTTGGGCGTGCCGCTCGCGATCAGGCAGCCGAAGTCCAGGACGTGGACGCGGTCGGCCACGCCCATCACGAGCCCCATGTGGTGCTCGACGAGGAGGAGCGTGAGCTCGAAGTCGTTCCGGAGCTGGCGGATCAGCGCCCCGAGCTCCTCGACCTCCTCGTGGTTGAGCCCGCCAGCCGGCTCGTCGAGAAGCAGCAGCCGAGGGCCGGCGGCGAGCGCGCGGGCGAGCTCGACCCGCTTGCGCGTCCCGTAGGAGAGCTCCGCCGCAGGCCGGTGCGCGAGCGGAGAGAGTCCCACGTAAGCGAGGAGTTCGCGAGCGCTGCGGCCGCGGCGAGCGTGGCGGCCGACGAGCACGTGCTCCAGCACCGTCATCGAGCTGAACAGCTCCACGTTCTGGAAGGTGCGTGCGATGCCGCGGCGCACGACTCGGTGCGGAGGCGTTCGCAGCAGGCTCTCGCCGTCGAGCGTGATCTCGCCGCTGTCCGGGCGGTAGAGCCTCGTGACCAGGTTGAACAACGTCGTCTTGCCGGCGCCGTTGGGGCCGATCAGGCCGACGATCTCGCCCTCCAGGACGTCGAGCGAGACGTCGTCGACCGCGACGACCCCGCCGAACGTCCGCGTCACCTGCACGATCGAGAGCAACCCGAGGACTCTAAGCAGGTCGCGCAGGTGAAGCTAGATGAGTACGGTGATGGTGGCGCTCTTGGCGCCTTCGATCCCGTGCCAGGCGCCCGCGGCGGGCGTCACCGTGTACTTCCACGTCCCGATCGGGACGCCGTTCTCCGTGCACGTCGTGGCGCCCACGAGGCCGTTGCAGTTGGCGAGCGTCGTCTGTAACGCGTTCGTGATCGCGTTGTAGCGCTTGATGACGTACTGCGGCACGTTCGCGCCGTCGGCGAACTGGCTCGCGCTCCACGTGAGGGTGACCGAGCTCCCCGCCACGGACCCGGAGGGGACGTTCCCGGTCGAGGCCGTCATCGTCTTGGAGCGGATCTTCCCGTTCCCGACGCCGGTCGGGATCCACGCGCTCCGGGCGGCACCTGCGGCCACGAGCGCGGCGAGTGCCAGGACCGCGAGGACGGAGACCCTCACGGCCGCCGTCCTCGCGCCTCGTACCAGAGCCGGAAGAGCACTCCCTTGCAGCCGTCGGGAGCGTCGTTTCGCATGTGGGCCTCGAGCGTGACGACACGCAGGCCGCGAGCCGGGACGAAGACGTCAAGGCGGCGAGGCTCGACCGTGACGTTCGACGGCGCGCAGGCTCGCCGGTGAAGGACGACCCTTGCGCCGAGCCACTGCACGCGAATCGGGAAGCGCCTGCGGTTGCGAATCGTCACGCGCAGGGGCATCCGGCCTCCCGGATACAGCCCCTGCGCGCTTCCGGTCAATACGAGAGCCGACCTGCGAACCCAGGCCTCCCGTTGCGGAGCTGCCGACGACACGCCCAGCGAGAGGGCAAACAGCAGCGCAACCGAGCTCACGGCCGGCATCCAGCTCATCGGCGTTCGGCGACTAGGCGTTGCTTACGCCGGTGACCGTCACCGGGACCGTGAAGACCGCTCCCTGGCACGTGTTGTCCGAGGAGTTGCTCATCGAGACCGAGCTCGGCACGGTCAGCGTCGCAGTGGCCCCGGCGCCGACGTCGAGTGTCAAGCCGCTCTGGTTCGCGAACGACACGCCGGTCGAGGCGTCGCACGCGGCGCCCTTGTCGGACGTGATCGTCCCGTTGCCCGAGACGGCGGTGACCCGAACCGGAAAGGAGTTCGGATTCGTCAGACGGAGCTTCAGGTCGCCGGTTGCGCCGGGGTAGAGCGCGGCCGTGGTGAAGGCGGTGGCATCGGCAAGCGTCAGGGACGACGCCGTGGTCGCCTTCGCGTACCCGTTGCCGCTGCCGCCGACGCTCCACGCCGCAACGCCGATTCCGACGGCGATGACTGCCGCAACGACAACTGCCGCAACGGCAACCCTTCGCTTGTTCCTGGTGATGGACATGGCAAGAGCACCTCGCGGTGGGATGTCAGAAGTCAAAGGGTTATCGGTCGTAACCGATGGAACTTGAGATCGCCGCCTAGGCGAGGGCGCCGAGCTCGGCGGGCTCGGTCGCCGGGCGGCGGCAAGCGGAGCGCTCGCAGACGTACACCGCGGGCTTGCCGTCAACGTAGTGCTTGCCCGCGAGCAGCGGAACGCCTGCGGCCGGGCCGAAGGCGACGACCGCGTTCGGGTTGTACGGCTCAAGGGCCGCGCGGGCGACCTCGCTCTCGGCGGGCCCGATGACGGCGATCTCCCGCGGGGTGGCAAGGTAGAGGTCGAGCGCGTTCAGCGCCCACGCGAGCTCGGTCGGGGCCCGGCCCAGGCTCTCGCCGAGCAGCCGCAGCACGCCGACCGCCCGCCGCTCCAGCTCGTCGTCGCCGTAGATCCGTGCGAGCCGGAGCAGCACGTAGGCGAGCATCGAGTTGCCGGACGGGATCGGGTGGTCGATCAGGTCCTTCTTGCGCGCGACCAGCTGCTCGCCTTCGGCCGGCGCGAGGAAGAAGCCGCCGCGCTCCTCGTCGGCGAAGAGCTCGACCGCGAGCAGCGCGAGCCTCCGCGCCTCCTCGAGCCAGCGGAGCTCGCCGGTCGCGACGTGGAGCTCGTAGAGCCCGTGCGCGGCGTTCGCGTAGTCGTCGAGGAAGCCGGCGCCGCTTGCCCGTTCGGCGCGCAGGCTCCGCCAGAGTCGCCCGCGCTCGTCCGAGAGCGGCCCCAGCAGGAACTCGCCCAGCTCACGCGCCTCCGCGACCCACTCAGCCCGCCCGAGCCTCCGTCCGGCCTCGGCCAGCGCGGCGAGCGCGAGCCCGTTCCAGGAGGCGATCGCCTTGTCGTCCCGGCCCGGCTGCGGCCGCTCTTCGCGGATCCGCATCAACCGAGCCCTCGTCTCCGGATCGAGCTCGCCGCGCAGCACGAAGCGCGCGTCCTCGAACGGCTCGAACAGCTCCTCGGGAGCGCCCTCGCCCGGGGCCCACGTGTACGTGAGCCCCTCGACGCCCTCCGTGTCCGCGTCCTGCGACGACGCGAAGCCGCCGCCCTCGAGCCGCAGCTCTCGGAGCATGTACGCGACCGTCTCCTCCACGACCTCGCGATAGCGCTCGGTGCCGGTGACCAGCCAGCCGTGCAGGTACGCCGGGACGAGCAGCGCGTTGTCGTAGAGCATCTTCTCGAAGTGCGGCACCAGCCAGTGCCGGTCGACCGAGTAGCGGTGGAAGCCGCCGCCGACGAGGTCGTACATGCCGCCGGCGGCCATTGCGTCGAGGGTCGAGGCGGCAAGGTCGCTCACACCTCGCCTGATGAGCAGCTCGAGCGCCGAGGCGGGCGGGAACTTCGGGGCGCCGCCGAAGCCGCCCCACTCCGGATCGTGGAGCTCGCCAAGGCGCCGCACGGCCTGGAGCAGCAGCGACTCGGTCAGCGGCTCCGACGACGGGGGTGACGAGGCCGCCTGGCGCAGCGCCTCGAGCATCGTCTCGCTCCGCCGGGCCACGTCGTCGCGCCGCTCCCGGTAGAGCTGCGAGACGGCGAGCAGCACCTCCCGAAAGGAGGGCAGCCCGTGCCGCGGCTCGGGCGGGAAGTACGTGCCGCCGAGGAACGGCTCGCCCTCGGGCGTGAGGAACACGGTCAGCGGCCAGCCACCGTGACCGGTCATCGCGGCGACGGCGTCCATGTAGATCCCGTCGACGTCCGGACGCTCCTCACGGTCGACCTTGATGTTCACGAAGTGCTCGTTCATCAGCGCCGCCGTCCCGGGGTCCTCGAACGACTCGTGCGCCATCACGTGACACCAGTGGCAGGCCGCGTAGCCGACGGAGAGCAGGATCGGCTTGTCCTCCTCGCGCGCCCGCGAGAGTGCCTCCTCGCCCCAGGGGTACCACTCGACGGGATTCTCGGCGTGCTGAAGAAGGTAGGGGCTCGTCTGAGTCGCGAGCCGGTTCACGCTTGTACGGTAACGGCGTGACCCTCCCCGGCGGCACCGTCACCTTTCTGTTCACGGACATCGAGGGCTCGACGCGCCTGCTGCAGGAGCTCGGCGACGACTACGGCCGGGTCGTGGGTGACCACCGGCGCCTGTTGCGCGAGGTCTTCCAGGCGGCCGGCGGGAACGAGGTCGACACACAGGGCGACGCGTTCTTCTACTCGTTCCCACGCGCGCGAGACGCCGTGCGGGCCGCGGTCCAGGGCCAGCGCGCGCTGGCGAGCCACGAGTGGCCGGGGGACGCCCCGGTGCGCGTGCGCATGGGCCTGCACACCGGCGAGCCGACGGTCGGCGACGAGGGCTACGTCGGCCTCGACGTCGTCCGCGCGGCGCGGATCTGCTCGGCCGGGCACGGCGGACAGATCCTGATCTCCGAGACGACGCGCGCCCTGCTCGGGAACGACCTGCCGGAGCGCGTCAGTGTCCGCGACCTCGGCCAGCAGCACCTGAAGGACGTCCAGCACGAGCACGTCTACGAGCTCTCCCTCGACGAGTCGCAGGCCGAGTTCCCCCCGCTCAAGGTGGCGCAGCAGAGCGGCGGGGACACCGTGGAGGAGCGGTTCGAGCAGCGCATCAACCAGTACGTCGAGCAGCAGCTCGAGGCTGCGCTGAGCGGATCGGCGCCCACACCGGGCCGTCGGGCCAAGCGCGGCTGCCTGCTGGCGCTCGCCCTCCTCGCGGCGCCGATCGTCGCGATCGTGCTGCTCGTGCAGCTCGCGACGTAGGACGTAGGGTCCGCGCATGGTCTCGCTCGAAACCGATCGGCTCGTGCTGCGCGCGCCGGTCCAGGAAGACGCCGAGACGCTCGCTCCGATGTACGCCGACCCGGAGGTGATGCGCTACGTCGGCGACGGGCGCACGCTCACGCGCGCCGAGACCGAGCGCTCGGTGCGGCGCATGATGGAGCGCTGGGAGGCGGACGGCTTCGGCCTCTTCACCACCGTGCGCAAGGAGGACGGGGCCGTGATCGGCCGCGTCGGGCTGCTGGTCTGGAACACCGACACGTGGGAGCCCACGACGCGTGCCGACGGCCGGGACGTTCCGACCGAGGTCGAGGTGGGCTACACGCTCGGCCGCGACTACTGGGGGCAGGGCTTCGCGACCGAGGCGGCGGCCGCCGTGCGGGACTACGCGCTCGGCGACCTGGGCGCGGAGCGGCTGATCGCGCTGATCATCCACGGCAACACCGCCTCCGAGAAGGTTGCGCGCAAGCTGGGGCTCGAGTACGAGCGCGACATCATGCTCGGCCGCCGCGAGGCACAGCTGTTCGCACTCGACACGTGACTACGCTACGCGTCCGGTTTCGCCGAAGGAGCCGAAGCGAGGGCAGACGGTGAGCGCCGCTCGAGCAATGGAATGCCAGGCGTGAGCGAGGTCCGCGACCTGCTCCGCCGGACCGCCGAGCTCGCGGCGGATTACCTGGAGAGCCTGGGTGAGCGGCCCGTGTTCCCCGACGTGACCCCGGAAGGCCTCCGCGAGGCGCTCGGCGGGCCGCTTCCGGACGAGCCGTCCGACCCGGAGACTGTGGTGGACGAGCTCGTCGAGAGCGCCGAGCCCGGCGTGGTCGCGATGGGCAGCGGGCGCTACTTCGGGTTCGTGATCGGCGGGTCGCTCCCGGCCGCGCTCGCCGCCGACTGGCTCACCTCGACCTGGGACCAGAACGCAGGGCTGTACGTCGGTGGGCCCTCCGCGTCGGTGGTGGAGCAGGTGACGCGCGAATGGCTCGTCGGGCTGCTCGGGCTGCCAACCGACGCGTCGATCGGATACGTCACCGGGACCCAGATGGCGCACGTGACGGGGCTTGCGGCCGCGCGGTGGCACGTCCTCGACGCGGTGGGCTGGGACGTCGGCCCGCAGGGCCTGGCGGGCGCGCCGCCGGTGCGCGTCTTCGTCGGCGAGAAGCGGCACGTGACGATCGACCGGGCGCTGCGGCTGCTCGGGCTCGGCGCGCCGGAGGTCGTGGCCGCGGACGACCAGGGCAGGCTCGTGCCGGGAGCGTTGCGGGAGTCGCTCGGCGAAGGCCCGGCGATCGTCTGCGCCCAGGCCGGCGAGGTGAACACTGGTGCCTTCGACCCGCTTCCGGAGATCGCAGAGGCATGCGCGGCAGCCGGGACCTGGTTGCACGTCGACGGTGCCTTTGGGATCTGGGCCGCCGTCTCGCCGCGGCTGCGGCACCTCGTGGACGGGCTCGAGCGCGCGGACTCGTGGACGACCGACGCGCACAAGTGGCTCAACGTGCCGTACGACTCGGGCATCGTCATCTGCCGGCACCCCGAGTCGCACCGAGCGGCGATGACGACCACCGCGTCCTACCTGATCCAGGACGAGGGCGAGCGGCGCGTCCGCGACCAGGTGGACTGGGTGCCCGAGTTCTCACGGCGCGCACGCGGTTTCGCCGTCTACGCGGCCCTGCGCTCGCTGGGCCGGAGCGGGCTGACGGAGCTGGTCGAGCGCTGTTGCGACGCGGCGGCGCGGTTCGCCACGGCGATCGCCGAGCTCGAAGGGGTCGAGCTGCTGAACGAGGTCGTGCTCAACCAGGTGCTCTTCCGCTTCGAGTCCGACGAGCGCACCGACGAGGTGCTGCGCCGCGTGCAGGAGGGCGGCCGTGTCTGGATGAGCGGCACGACGTGGGACGGGCGGAAGGCGATCCGCGTCTCGGTCTCGAACTGGCAGACCGGCGACGACGAGATCGAGCTAGCGGTGGAGGCCTTCCGGCAGGCCTACGGCCAGGCGCCGGCGCGGTAGAGCTGGCCCTCGAGCCGCCGTCCGAAGATCCCCTCGAGCCACTCCGACACGCGCACGAGCCCGTCGAGGTCGACCCCCGTCGGGACGCCCTCGCGCTCCAGCAGGAAGACGAGGTCCTCGGTCGCGACGTTGCCGCTCGCCCGGGGTGCGTACGGACAACCGCCGAGGCCGCCTACCGACGAGTCCAGCACTTCCGCCCCCGCTTCCAGCGCGGCGAGCGCGTTCGCGTAGCCGGTGTTGCGCGTGTTGTGCCCGTGGAATCCGGTGCGCTTGCCCAGGCCGCGCACCTGCTCGACGAGGCGCCGCACCCGGGACGGCACGGCGACGCCGATCGTGTCCGCGAGCACGACCTCGTCAGCGCCGAGCCGCTCGGCGAGCGCGACTACCTCGCCCTCGTCCACCTCGCCCTCGAACGGGCAGCCGAACGCGACCGAGATCGTCGCCGTCGCCGGGACCGCTGCAGCCGCGAGCACGGCGTCGACCTGTGCCAGCGCCTCCTCGCGCGACATCTCGCCGTTACGGCGGTTGAAGCTATCGGTCGCGCCGAGGGTGACGTTGACCCGGTCCAGAACCTCGGTCGCCGCGAAGCGCTCGTAGCCCTTCGCGTTCAGGACGAGACCGGAGAACTCGGTGCCGTCGCGGCGCTCGATCCCGGCGACAACCTCTTCCGCGCCGGCCATCTGCGGGACGCGGTCCGGACGGACGAAGCTGACCGCCTCGACGCGCGGCAGCCCGGCGGCCGCGAGCCGGTTGACGAGCTCGGCGCGCGTCGACGTCTCCAGCGTCTCGGCCTCGTTCTGGAGGCCGTCGCGCGGGCCGACGTCGCAGAGGATGAGCGGCAAGGGCTACTCGTCGAAGCCGTACGAGTCGACGTGCTCCGGGTGGATCCGGACGGTGATCCGCTGCTACTCCGAGCTCCGGCCCC
>Ga0307318_10000309_pt1 | contig 15945 bp, 14 predicted proteins | sample ER_DNA_367_FD_194500 | JGI IMG/M metagenome (GOLD analysis project Ga0307318, IMG submission 194500) | Bulk soil microbial communities from the East River watershed near Crested Butte, Colorado, United States - ER_DNA_367 | ecosystem: Environmental > Terrestrial > Soil > Floodplain | place...
GTCCGGGTCGGCTCGGCTGGCCAACCGACGTTACGCTTCACCCGCTCGGGCGGATGGGGAGCGCCTCGGGAGCGCGAGCCGGACGGTGGTTTTCGTAGTCAGGCTGGTTGGCCTCGCGTTGGGACTGGCAATGTTCGTCGCGCCGCAGGCCTTCCTACCGATTGTGGCCGTGGGCGTTGACACCGCTGACCTGCCGCGTGGTCGCGTCGGTGCTGTCCCTGGGCATGGCCGGCCTCGTCTTGTGGAGTGACGCTCGGTGGGCTTGCATACAGCGTCTGCTGGGTGGCACTGCTGAATCACTTTTGACAGGTCAGCCCGCGGATGCCCGCTTCAGCCGGCGCTCCCGCTGCAACTCCGCAAGATAGCTGCAACTCCGCAAGATAGGTGTGGAAGTCGACCTCGATGGTGTGCCGCCTGCTGGTGACAAAGCGGCGACGCAGCCTGGCGTCGTACCGTGCGATCTCCCGCCGCATCACCTCCGGTGCGGGAGACGGCAGACGCCGGTGATGAGATCGGCCACCCACTGTGATTGCTGCTCGGCCAGGGGGGAAGATCGCCCGATGGGTTGGACCTGCCCGATGAAGTACAGCCCAGGGTGATCCACCGAAACCACCCGCCGGTGGAGCTCGACCCGGTAGTCCCGGCTGGAGACCAGCCGCTCGTCCAGGAACGGAAAGCTGATCCGGGAGCCGGTGCAGTACACGACGACGACGGCCTCCACCGAGGACCCGTCGGTGAAGGTGACGAGGTTGCCGTCGTAGCGCTGGATCCCCGGCTTCACCGTAATGTCACCGTGGCCCAGCCGGGTCAGCAGATTGTCACAGTCCCTGCGGGTGCGGGTGGTCCGGCGTCTCAGGCGGACATGGCCGTTTCCATCGGTCGACGCGTGGGCATTCTGCACCTGGATGTCATCTCGACCGACTACGTCGTGGCCGACCAGGACCCCAGCAGATCCTCATGGACCCCCGTTCTCGGAGCTGCGCGGCTGGCCGCAGCCGTGCCCGAAGGCCTGACGGCCCGCGGACAGGGGCTCCTCACGCAACCAGCTGGACGAAGGCGGATGTGGCGGCGCGTCGGGTCGGTTGGGTTTGAGGTTCAGGCGGCACAGCGCGGGGAATGGATTGTGACAATGTGGGCCCCCCTCCCAAGCCCGCCTGACGACTGGACAATCCATGAGTGGCAACACGATACGTCGGTTCACGAACACGACCGTGCTGGCGGTGTGCGCCATCGAGGCGCCGGAGGTGGTGACCTCGGCCGAGTTCGACGAGCGCCTGGCCGAGACGTATGCCCGGGTGCGGATGCGCCCGGGTGTCCTTAAGCGTCTGGTCGGGATCAGGGAGCGTCGCTGGTGGCCGGCGGGTTTCTCGTTCGTCGACGGCGCGGTCGCGGCCGGGGCCAAGGCGCTCAGTGCGTGCGGAATCGACGCCTCGGATATCGGGTTGATGCTGAACACCTCGGTGAGTCGCCAGTTCCTAGAGCCGTCCACCGCCGTTGCCGTCCACCACGGGCTGGGGCTGCCGTCGTCCTGCCAGAACTTCGACATCACCAACGCGTGCCTTGGGTTCGTCAACGGCATGGAGCTCGGCGCGGTGATGATCGACTCGGGCGTCGTCGACTACGTGCTTGTCGTAGACGGGGAGGACAGCCGGACCATCCACGAGGCCACCCTGTCCCGGCTCAGCGGCCCAGAGACCACCTCAGGCGACGTGATGTCCGAGTTCGCTGCCCTGACGCTGGGATCCGGGGCGGTGGCGATGGTCCTCGGCCGCGCGGACCGGCACCCTGAGGGGCACCGGCTGGTCGGTGCGGTGTCCCGGGCGGGCACCGAGCATCACCTGCTCTGCGTCGGTGACAACGACATGATGCGGACCGACCTCAAGGGGCTGCTCGACGCGGGACTGCAGCTCTCCGAGAACCTGTGGAATGAGGCGTCCGCCGACTTCAGGTGGAACGAGGGGATCAGCCACTATGTCATCCACCAGATCTCCCAAGTGCACACCGACGCACTGTGCGACCGCCTGGGGATCGACCCCGGGCGAGTGCCGCGGACCTTCCCGACCTTCGGAAACATCGGTCCCGCGTCGCTGCCGTTCACGCTGGCCTGCGAGGTGGACCGGATCGACGACGGCGACCGGGTTCTTCTGATGGGGATCGGATCGGGACTGAACGCCTCCGTCCTTGAACTCGTCTGGTGACCGCCGGCATAGCGGCTCGCCTTCCGCCACTCGGACTGCCCGGGTTGGACCCGGCCTGGTCCCGGCTGGTCGGCGTCCCGGACTCCGCCGGTCCGGACGGCACCACGCATACCTGGCACGTTCTCGACAACGCCGTCGCCGAACCCCTGGGAACACTGCTGTGTGTCCACGGAAACCCCACCTGGTCGTACCTGTGGCGAGGCCTGCTGGCGGACCCGCCGGCGGGCTGGCGGGTGATCGCCCCCGACCAGCTGGGGATGGGCTGGTCCGAGCGGCCCGGCCAGCCACGCACCGTGGCGCAGCGCGTCACCGACCTCGCGGACCTCACCGCCGCGCTTCGAGTGAGTGGACCGGTGGTGACGGTCGGGCATGACTGGGGTGGGTCGATCTCGCTGGGCTGGGCGCTGGCGCACCGGGACCAGCTCGCCGGTGTGGTCCTGACCAACACCGCCGTGGCGTTGACCGACGAGGACAACGGCCCGGCCCTGATCCGGCTCGCCCATGTCCCGCTGCTGCGGCAATGGTCGTGCGTGCGGACCGAGACCTTCGTTCGCGGGGCCGGGCTCCTCTCCCGGCCGGCAGTCTCGGCGGACGTGCGCCGTGCCCTCGCCAGTCCCTACCGGTCCGCGAGCCGACGGCAGGCGGTCGGCGACTTCGTCGCGGACATCCCCTTCACCCCGGACCATCCGTCCGCAGCGACCGTCGCCGGGATCGCGGAGGGCATCCGCTCACTCGGCGTGCCCGCTCTATTCCTGTGGGGGCCGCGCGACCCGGTCTTCGGCGAGCGCTACCTGGCTGACCTTCGCGACCGGCTGCCGCAAGCCGAGCTGCACCGCTACGAGGGCGGCTCGCACCTGGTCACCGAGGACGCGCCGCAGTACGCCTCGGCGGTACGCCGGTGGGTCACCGACCTGAACACGCCGAACCCCTCTTCCGGGCCGACGGCGGTCAGATCGAGCGAGTCGGCGAACCCGGGCCTGTTCGCGGCGTTGGCGCAGCGGTCGACCGACGACACCGCGGCCATCGTCGAAGTCAACGGCACCACGGTGAGCTGGCGAGAGCTCGCCGCCGACGTCGGCGACCTGGCGGCCGGGCTGTCGGCGGCCGGCGTGCGCCCGGGGGACCGGGTCGCTGTTCTGGTGCCGCCGTCGGCGGATCTGACCATGGTGGTCTACGCCGTGTGGCGCGCCGGCGGCGTGGTCGTCGTGGCGGACAAGGGACTGGGACTGCGGGGCATGCGTCGCGCGCTCCGCAGCGCGTCGGTGCGTCATGTGGTGGGCAGCGCTCAGGGGCTCCTGGCCGCTCGAGCGATGGGCCTACCCGGGTCGCGGATTCTTGTCGGTGACCTGCCCCGCGTGGGTGTCGCATCGCTGCCGGCCCCGCGCTCGGTCCGAGAGCTCGCGCGGGTCGGGCGGAAGGCACCGCGGCTTGGGCTGCCGGCGGCCGACGCGGACTGCGCGGTGGTCTTCACCTCGGGCGCAACCGGGCCGGCCAAGGGGGTCGTCTACCGGCACCGCCAGGTGACCGCACAGCTCGACCTGCTCCGGTCGACGTACGCGATCGGTCCCAGGGATCGCTTGGTCGCCGCATTTGCGCCGTTCGCGCTGCTGGGGCCGGGCCTGGGCGTCGCCACCGTGGTCCCGAACATCGACGTGACGGCACCGCATACCCTCACGGCGCCGCTGCTCGCCGAGGCGGTCAGCGCCGCGGACGGTACCGTGGTGTTCGCCGCACCGGCCGCGTTGCGGCGAGTCGCCTCGACGTCGTCGCAGCTGTCCCCTGGTCAACGGGACGCGTTGGCCTCGGTGCGTCTCCTCGTCTCCGCCGGCGCCCCGGTACCAGCTGCGCTGCTGCGTCGCATGCTGACCATGCTGCCCAACGCGGCCGCCCATACGCCGTACGGAATGACCGAAGCTCTCCCGGTGTCCGACATCTCGCTCGCTGAGGTCGAGCAAGCCGGGCCAGGCAACGGCGTCTGTGTCGGGCTCCCACTGGCCGGCGTCGAGCTGGCCGTCAGTCCGCTGTCCGGCGAGGGCCGCGCGGACGGCGCACTCACCACCGCCGCCTGGACGACGGGCGAGATCTGCGTCCAGGCCCCGCACGTCAAAGACCGCTACGACGCGCTTTGGGCGACCGAGCGCGAGGCCGGCCGCAACCTTGGATGGCACCGCACCGGGGACGTCGGACACCTTGACGACGGGGGCCGGCTCTGGGTCGAAGGCCGCCTGGTCCACGTGGTGACCACGGCCGACGGCCCGGTCACCACCGTCGGCGTTGAGCAGCGCATCGAGTCCCTCGACGCGGTCGCATCGGCCGCCGTCGTGGGGGTGGGGCCATGGGGCGCCCAGGTGGTGGTTGTGGTCCTCGTGCCCACCGTGCGGAGGCGAGCGACGCGCCGGCTGGCGGCCCTGGCGCTGACCGGCCAGGTTCGCGACGTGGCGGGCGTGGACGTCGCGGCCGTGCTGTGTCGGTCCCGCCTGCCGGTTGACATCAGGCACGCGTCGAAGATCGACCGGCAAGCCGTCGCCCGGTGGGCCGGGCGAGTCCTGGCAGGGTCAAGGTTGGCGCGGTGAAGGTCCTCGTTACCGGCGCGACAAGCCTGCTCGGCCGCGCCACCGCCGAGCGGCTTCGGGCCCGCGGTGACGAGGTCACCGTGATGCAGCGCCGTCCGTCAGGGATCGGGTGCCGCGAGGTCCTCGGTGACATTGCCGACCTCGCCGTGGTGAACCGGGCCGCCGCCGGCCAGGATGTGGTCGTCCACCTGGCTGCCAAGGTCGACATGGTCGGACCGTGGCGCGAATACATGGAGACGAACGTGAGCGGGACCCGTCACGTGCTGGCCGCCTGTAAGGGCGCCGGCGTCGGCCGGCTGGTCCATGTCTCCTCACCGTCCGTCGCGCACAGCGGGGTGGCCCTCGTTGGCGCGGGTGCCGGTCGTGCCGATCCCGAACACGCTCGAGGGAGATACGCGCGGTCCAAGGCGATCGCGGAGCTTGAGGCGCTGGCCGCGGACTCGCCCGTGCTGGCCGTCCTCGCTGTCCGTCCGCACCTGGTCTGGGGACCGGGTGACACCCAGCTGGTCGGCCGGATCGTCGAGCGCGCCACCGCGGGCCGGTTGCCGGTCGTCGGGTCGGGTGCCGCTCTTATCGACTCGACCTACATCGACAACGCCGCGACGGCCCTCGTCGCAGCCGTCGACAGCGGCCGCGTCCACGGTGAAGCGCTCGTCGTCAGCAACGGCGAGCCCCGGCCCGCCAGCGAGCTCATCGCGCGGATCTGCCGGGCCGCCGGCGTCCCAGGCCCGCGCCGAAGGGTGCCTCTTCCTCTCGCATGGCTCGCCGGCGCCGCCGTCGAGGCGATCTGGGCCGGAACTGCCCGGCGCAACACGCCGCCGACCACTCGGTTCATTGCCGAGCAGCTCGCGACGGCACACTGGTTCGACCAGCGCCGCACCCGAAACGTCCTGCACTGGCAGCCGGAAGTGTCACTAGACCAAGGATTCACACGACTGAGTGCGTGGTACGGCAGCACAGTGGCAGCAGGGGAGTCGAAATGAGCCGATCACCGGACGTCGCAAAGAAAGCCTGAAAGAGGGGCAAGCTCGGTGGCGCTGAAGCCTCCGGAGCGATCGTTTCGCAGGCAGCAGCCGGCTCACCGATCGGCGTCCCGATGATGTCGGTCTCCCGGGACCTGGTGCTAGGCCGGTGTCGAGCGCGGTCGGCCCACCGCAGCGACGGCCGGCCAGATGCGCACCGCGACGTCGCGACAGGCAACGCCAACCGGGCTGGCGGGGACGAGGAAGTGCGCCGTCAGGCCGGTGCCGCGGTGCCGAGCTGCGATCCGCCTCCGATGCACATGTTCGTACCACCCGAGGGCCCCGGCTAAGTCGGTCGAGGCCGTCACTGCCTGAGCCAGGGTGGCCGCGCCGACGATGGCCATGCTGGGGCCCTCCCCAAAGACGGTGACGCAGCCGGCGGCGTCACCGACCAGGACCACTCGGTTCCGTGACCACCGGTCGACCTGGACCCGGTTGATCGCGTCGAAGTAAACGTCCTCCGCGGTGCGGATGCGGCCTAGCATCTCGGGGACGCGCCACCCCATCCCGGCATACGCGCTGGTCAACAGCCGGTTCTGGTGGTCGCGGTCAACGCGCTCACCAGACTGGATCGGCGAGCGGTGACGGAAGATGAACGCCGCGCCCTCACGGCCGGTCGTCGGGTGAATCATCGCCGCTCGGCCGGGCTCGGCGGCAGGTTGCGACGTCTCGCGGTCCTCGGGCAGCGTCCGCCTCGCACCCCGAGCGCGCTGCAGCGCGGAGTTCACAGATGCCTCCGTCGTCTCCAACAGCCGCGCGGTCTCCTTCGCCGAGCAGCCGAGGACATCGCGCAGCACGAGCACGGCTCGCGGCAGCGGCGCGAGGTGCTGGATGGCGGCGATGAACGCCAGTTCAACGGTCTCGTTGGCGACGCCACGTCCTCAGGGCCCTCACGCCGGTAGGGAGCTGCTCGAGGACACCGTCCGGATAGGGCTGCAACCAGGCGACTTCGCCGTTCGCGGTCGGCCGCCGCGGGCGCTTGTCGAGCGCATCGAGGCACGCGTTCGTCGCGATCCGATACAGCCACGCGCGAACCGACGCGCGGCCCTCCGACGTCTCACGCCGGCGCCACGCGCGCAGGAACGCCACGAGTGTGTTTGTGACGGCGGCTGCACCGTAAACTCATCAGCCGGCGCGCCCTCCAACTTCATCGCGAGCGCAGTCACAGGCGCGAACGCACATCCGTCGACGTGGCGGAGCGGATCGAGCGGGGTCTGGTACGGATCACGACGGTGACGCGGCTCGAGGTCGGCCACTCGGCGCAACAGCGAAACCGCGTTGGCTCGGCTGCTGGTGGGCGTGCACGCATTGGTTGACGGGCTCACGCTGATGCTCACGGGTCGTACACTCCACGTAGCTGATTGAGCAGGCTGTAGCTGCGACCATCAACCCTCGGAGCTGTGGATGCGAATAGGCATCATCACCGGCTCCGGCGCATACGCCTGGCCCTCCCTCACTCGCGCCGAGTCCACGACGGCGAGCACCGCGTTCGGCGAGGTCGACCTGACCGAAGGTGTCATCGACGGAGTAGACGTCGTCCACGTCAGCCGGCACGGCCGTCACCACGCCCGGTTGTCACACCTGGTGCAGCACAAGGCCAACCTCGCCGCCCTGCTGGAGCGGGATGTCGAAGCCCTGGTTAGCCTCACCGTGTGTGGAGCGCTCCGGCCGGACGACGCGTTGGGCTCGCTGATCGTCTTCGACGACCTGTACTTCCCGGACAACCGCCTTCCTGACGGCAGCCACTGTTCGTGGCATTCCGCTCCGGATCAGGAGGGGCGCGGTCACTGGATCTTCGACACCCCGTTCAGTCAGCCGCTCCGCGAGCAGGCGCTCACTTCGGCACGAGCGCTAGGAGTCGTCTACCTCGACGGGGGGTGCTACGGGTACGTCGAGGGTCCGCGCTTCAACACTCGCACCGAGATCGCCGCTCTGGCCCGGCTGGGGATCCGCGCCGTGAGCCAGACCGCTGGCCCTGAGGTCGTGCTGGCCGGCGAAGCCGAGCTGCCGATGGTCCTGCTCGGCTACCTCACCGACTATGCCAACGGCGTGTCCGACCCGCAGCCCGTCGAACAGCTGCAGCGCTACATGGAGGCCGGTGGCCCCGTCTTCCAACGGGTGGTGGACGATCTCGTCACCCGCATCGAGAACGCTCCTCCGCCCACGGGGGTGAACTACCGGTTCGGCTGAGGGCGTCCGCCGCTGAGCCTTTCGAGGTATGCCCGCCGCTGGTGGGCGGTCAGCCGGCGAGGCGCAGCATCACGAAGGCGCGCCCGCCCACTCTCCAGTCCTCGACGGCGACGAAACCGGCCATGGCCGCCAGTCGCACGAGCGCATGCGCACCGACCACCGCCCACGGCAGCGCGTGCGAGTGCCGGCCGGACGGTCCGTGCAGGGTCACCGTCGTCCGGGTGTCGGCGGCCGAGTCGGTGCTCGTCTCGACCAGCGCGGCCGCACCAGGGTGCAGCAGCTCACGACACCGGCGTAGGAGCCCGAGAGGGTCTCCGCCGATGCCGATGTTGCCGTCCGCCAGCAGAATCGTCCCCCACCGACCCTCGGCGGGCAGCCGGTCGTGGACGTCGCGTACCAAGGCTGAGGCCCCGCGGGCCCTACTGCAGGCGACGGCGGTCTTCGACAGGTCTACGCCGAGAGCCGGCAGACCCCGGCAAGCCAGGGCCTCGACGAACCGGCCCGGGCCGCAGCCGATGTCGAGGACTGGACCCTCGCAGCGGGACAGCAGTACCTCGTCGGCCTCACTCAGCCGCTGCCAGGCGCGGAAGTCGATAAGGCCCGAGACACGTTGTGGCGCATCGGCGTCGGTGGCGTCGACCCGGACCTTGACCGACGCGCCGGTGAGCGCCGCGTCGAACAGCGTCATCGGTGCGCACGGTGCCTCGACGATCCTTCGGTGCAAGCGTCCGAACCGGGATCGCGGCGCCTGCCGAGCCACCTGCGCTGCGTCGACCGGAGTGTCGACGTCGCGCAGGACCGTCAGCAGCTCGACGTCGAGATCCAACTTCTTCAGCCGCGTCAGCTGTTCGGCTCCCGTACGTCTGGTGGACATCGGGACACCGAGGACGGCCCCTGGCACGTACCGCCGGAACCCGATCGCCCAGTAGCCGCCGTCCGCGGACAGTCCCAGGACGGCGTCTCGCGTCCGCCAGTCGGAGCGGAGATCGTCGACCGTCAGCTGCGGGGTGTCCATCCCGACGAGCAGGGTCGGCGCATCGACGGCATCCTCGAGGACGTCGTGGAAGACATTCTCGAGCCGCTCGTCGAGACTCGAACCCCGTTGAGGAACAATACGAACGCCGGCTGGCATCCACGAGGCGGCGGGTCCGTCCCAGGCCACGATCGTCCGCCGGGCGCCCGTGGCGAGGGCGACGTCGAGCGTGTCGCGGATCGCCGCCGCGGCAAGCGCAGCGGACTCGGCCGGGCTGAAGACGGGCGAGAGACGGGTTTTGACCAGCCCCGGACGCGGCGACTTCGCGAGGACGACGACGGTGTCGGGCGTCATCGGCTGAGGATCGCCGTCATGTCCCGAACGCTGCGCAGCGCCCCTAGCGGCGTGCCGGTGACCTTCGACCGACCGGTTCGCGCCGCATAGGCCACGTCGTGCTGCAGAACGAGCCACCCCGCCTCTGCCGCCGCGACGACGGTCTCCACGGGGTACCCCGACCGTCGATCTTTCAGACCGAGCGCCACCAGCGGCTCCCGTGTGGCGAGCCGCATCGGCCCGATGTCTCGCAGTCGCAGGCCGGTGCGGCGCGCCGTGCGCCACGCGACGACCCGGTTGGCGACGCGGAGATGCCACGGCCACGCCACCGCGGAGGACGGGACTCGGCAACCGATCACCAGCATTGGCGAGGGGTTGGCCCCAGAGCGGGTGCCAGCAGCCGTATCGAGGAGCCGCTCGAGCTCCTGCGGGTCGAGCGTCCCGTCGCAGTCCATGACGGCCACCCACGGGGCAGTGGCCGCCATCACTCCGGCATGGCAGGCCGCTCCGTAACCGCGCCGCGGCTCGTGGACGACCGTGGCACCGAGCTGCTGCGCCAGCTGACCGGACCCGTCGCGCGACCCGTTGTCGACAACGATCGGCCGGGCGGCGGCGGGCATCCGGCCCAACACCCACGGCAACGCGGCTGCCTCGTCGAGGCACGGCAGCACAACGTCGACGAGGCCCTCCACGCGGTCGACGGTAAGCGTCAGCCACCCGCCGTCGCCGCCCTGTGCTGATGACGAACCGCTTACGGCGGGCCGTTCCAGGCCTTCACTGTCCTGCGAGCGCCAGGCCCGGACTACGCTCCCGAGATGGTGGCCACCGTGCTCGTCGCCGAGGACGACCCGACCGTCTCCGGTGTCCTGCAGGCATACCTCGTGCAGGCCGGCCTCAACGCCATCGTCTGTGCTGAGGGACCAACAGCGCTTGCCGAGTGGACCCGCCGGCGCCCCGACGTCGTCATCCTCGACGTCATGCTGCCGGGCATGTCCGGCCTCGACGTGCTGCGACGTCGACGCGCGGACGACGACGGCGCGGCGGTGATGATTCTCAGCGCCCTCGGCGACGAGGACGACCGCCTGCTGGGCCTCGACCTGGGCGCCGACGACTACATGGTCAAACCGTTCAGCCCTCGGGAGGCGGTCGGCCGCGTCCAAGCCATGCTGCGGCGGACCGAACGGCTGGGCAGCCAGGCGCTCGTACCGCGACGCCTGACCACTCGTGGCCTCGACCTCGACCTCAGCGCCCGTCGCGTGGTCGTCGACGACCACGAGATCGGTCTCACGCCAAGGGAGTTCGACCTGCTGGCCTATCTCATGGCGCACCCTGGGCAGGCCTTCACGAAGGAGCAGCTGCTGCGCCGGGTGTGGGGCTGGGACTTCGGAGACACGTCCACGGTGACCGTCCACGTGCGCCGGCTGCGGGAAAAGATCGAGACCGACCCGTCCGACCCGAAACTTGTGGTGACCGCGCGCGGGGCGGGATACCGGTTCGACGGCGAGGTCGTCGCCGGCGACTGACGGCCTCTCACCGGCCGGAGGTCACCGTCGTGCGCACGTAGAGCAGCGTGGGATGGGTGGGTAGGTCCGTGACCGGGAGGAACACGCCCGGTGGCACGAAGGTCGTCGTCACCAGGGTGAAGTCACGCGACAACCGATCGCCGAAAAGCCGTGCATCGTCCAGGTTGTCGAGGACCACTGCCGACACGCCGTCGAGGTCCCACGGCAGCTCCTCGCCCACGGCGGCCCGGCCGCCGTTGCTGCGCAGGAGGTCGTGGATGGCGATGGCCGACGCGTGCGTCGGACGGTCCGCCAGGCGCAGGTAGTAGGGATGCGTGGGCACCAGAACCACTCCCGGCAACGCTCGCAGCTCGCTGACGAAACGATCGCCGGCCACACGGTCGGCCGCGGAGGGCACGACGTCGAGCTGCCACAGCGTCATGAGCCCGCTCTGCACCGCGAGGGCCACAGCGAAGACGACGGTCAGTACCGTGGTGCACCACGGTGCCGACAGCGCCCGGGCCAGCAGAAGTCCGACGACCACTGCGAGTCCCGCGTGCGCTGGCATGGCGACGTTGGCGTAGCCGCCCTCATGGAGCCGGGCGACCCACGAGGCGAGGACCAGCCCGACCACGACCGCGCCCACGGACGCGGTCTCGGTGCCGGCATACGAACCGTTCCTAGGACGGCCAGACGCAGCCGGACGTCCTCGACGTCGGCGCAGGACCAGGACGGTGACGACGACCGTCAAGACGGTGATCGCGAACGGGAGCAAGAGGTCTCGGAGCCAGAAGTCCCACAGCCATCCAGGAGCCAGCGCCTGACCCAGTAGCTGCGTGACCACCTGCCGCCAGTACCACCCGTCAGTGACCAGGAGCCCGATTCCGGTGGACAGGGCGACCCCGCCACCCAGCACCGCGCACGCAGCAACACCGGCGGTCCGGCGGCGAAACAGCATCCACAGCAACGGCGGTGCGGCGACGAGCAGCGCGGTCTGCTTGGTGAGGAAGGCGAGGAAGAACAGCGACCCGACGGCGGCACCTTGGCGCCACGTCTGCGCCCCGACCCCGACAAATACTGCCCCGAGGAGGAGTGCGAGCAGCAGCGAGTCGACTCGCGCGGTGTCGGCCCACGCGCCGGACACCCGGTAGGTCGCGGCGTAGACGCCGGCGGCCACCAGGCCCGAGACGGTGCTCCCACCGACCTTGCGGACCACGAGGGCGAGCAGCACGAGAACGGCGAGGCTGGCGGTGAACGAGACGAGCCGCAGCGACAGCAGGTTGACCCCGAACAACCGCGCGACTGCGCCGGTCACCCAGAAGTACAGCGGCGGGTAAGGCCATGGTGTGAAGGAGGTCGACGGTGGACCGTAAAGGGGTTGACCCGCCGCGACTCGCGCGGTCACCTCGACCGTGCTGCCCTCGAAGTATGTCAGCTCGTAGGGGTATCCGATGCGCTGCAGCGCGACGACGACGTAGCCGAGGACGGGCAACACGGCGACCGCTCCGAGGACCAGCTGGACTCTCGAGGTGGCACGCACGGCCGGGCTCGCCGTGACCGCCTGCACCCTCACTGCTCGACGGTTTCCGCAGGAGGCCGCGCGTGACGCTGGTCGGCGGCCACCTGGGCTGCGTAGGCCAACAGGCTGCCGGCGGCGAGGAGGCCGAGCAGGAGCGTGAGGTGGGCTCCGTAGTTCTGTTGCAGGATCGCCTTCGCCGTCTCCTGCGTGCCGCGGCGGGCGACGAGGGGGACCGCGACGATCGTGACCAACCCGCCGGAGACGAGGAAGGCCTGCAGGTAGCGGCGGGCTCGCGCCGGGACAACACGGCCCACGGCCCACCCGACCGCCACCACGACCGGCGCGAGGATGCCGTCGTGGATGAGGACGGCGCCGATCATCCAGGCCGCGAGGACGAGCAGGTTGGTCACGGGAGTTCCGACCAGCAGCTGGAGGGCGCCGAACTGCCCGACGACGGTGCCGGACGTCATGAGGATGATCCGCCAGGCGAGCACGTCAGGTGACCTCCACCCGGGACAGCCACTTGGTGTTGAGGACACCGGGCCGGTTCGGGCTGATGAGCCGAACCGGATAGCCGTGGTCCATGTCGAGCCGCTCACCGTTCAGGTGCGTGGCGAGCAGGGCTGCACCGACCTGCGGCCCGACCACCTGGCTGCGCGCATACGGGCTCTCCAGCTCGAGGGAAACGACGGTGACGGTCGACGCCTCATCGCCACCGGCCCGCATCACCAGGTCCAGTAGGCGAATTCCCCGCCACCGACCGCTGGCGCTCCAGCCCTCGACGCAGCTGATGGGCAGGTCCGCTTCGGCGGTCGCCAGCTCCTCGAGCTCGGCCAGCGTGAGGGTGTACGCCTGTGGGCCGGTCACCGTGAGCGACCAGGTGGGCGACCCGGCGGCCTCGAGCACGTTGGCGGAGCTCGCCGTCTTGTTGACTGGAACTCTCTGTGGTCCCTTGCCGGCCTGACGGACCGCCAGCGCGCCGATCGGTTCCAGGGGCGTCACGGTCTGACCCACGGAGGTGACGACGACGGTGCCCACTCCCAGTCCGGCGGCGATCAGGACGCCTCGGCGGCTCAGGGCCGGCATGGGTGGCGGCGGCAGCGTACCGGCGTTGCTGTGGGCGTTCGGGTTCGCGTCCCAGGGGATCTCGCTGAGGACGTCACCGTCCTCGAGCTTCGCCTGCAGCCCGTAGCGGATGTCGGGAAGCTTGATTCCGACGTGCAAGAGGATCGACCCGACAACGACGTACCCGAGGTAGTGGTGCACGGGCACGAAGTCCCAGCCCCACGGGTACCAGTTGAGAGTGTTGAAGAAACCGGTGACCAGCTGGACCAGGGCAGCCGACACGAGCACGAAGACCGACAGCCGCTCGGCGGCATGCTTCAGCGAGCGCACTGACGGCCAGCGGAACAGGTTGGGATACACCGACCACAGCTTCACCAGGAGCAACGGGATGGTCGCGACGCCGGTTGCGACGTGCACGCCCTGCGTCACCCGGTACCCCCAGACAGGACCTGCGGGAATGGGCAGCCAGGACCACGGGGCGTACTGGTACGCGCTGAGCAGACCGGTGGCGAAGCAGACCAGGAAGCACACTCCGACGACGCTGCCTATCCGTGCGGTCAGCGCGGTGGAGCGCAGCGGACTCGAGAAGTGCGGCCACCAAGTGGGCTTCTGTCGCGTGGTGAAGTCGAGCATCGAGAGCCATCCTGAGGGCCGATGACCCGTGCGTCCGCGCGAAACCTCTTACGGCGTGCTAACGCCTCCGCATGGAAGTCCCTGAAGACGGCGGCGTGATTACGCTCGCTCCCGTGAGCGACATGATGTCGATCGTCCTCAGCACGACGGCGGTATGCGTGGCCATCGGGCTGCTGGGAGCGCTCGCCCTGAGGTTCGTTCGCACCCGGTCCCTGGTCGTGTCGATCGTTGTGGCCGCATTGATCCCGCTCCTCGCCATCACCGCCTCGGTCGCCGTAAACGTGCAGCTCATGTTCATCTCGACTCACGACTCGACCGCCGTCTCGGTGGCCTTGGCCTGCGCAACCGTCATCGGTGTGGCTCTGTCGTTCCTCCTCGGCCGCCGGGTGGCGCGGGGCTCCCGACGGTTGACGACGGCGCTGCGCGACCTCGGAAATGATCCGCGGCCGCAGACCGGCGTACAGGCGGTCGAGGCATCGATCCCCGACGGCGAACCGGGTGAGATCGCCGCTCTGGCAACGGAACTCGAAACCACGCGTGACCGCCTGGCTTCGGCGCAGCAGAGAGCACGTGCGTTGGAGGACAGCCGGCGCGAGCTGGTCGCCTTCCTCTCCCACGACCTGCGCACTCCGCTCGCTGGGCTACGCGCCCTGACCGAGGGGCTCGAGGACGACGTGCTGCCCGATCGACCGGCGGCGTTGCGGCAGATGCGTCAGACCGTCGATCGGATGACCGGCCTCGTCGGTGACCTCTTCGAGCTTTCCCGCCTCCACTCGCCGACGACCACAGCACCGAGGCAGCGCTCCATGGTCAGTCTGGTGGAGCTCGCCCACGACGTCACGGGCGAGCTCCACGCGCATGCCCGCCGCCGAAATGTGCGGCTCCTGCTCGACGTCGACGCCGGCGACGACCGACTCGCCGTCCGGGGCATCGCCGACGAGCTGGCGCGGGCGTTGACCAACCTGGTCGGCAACGCCATCCGTCACACCGCTCCGGGCGGGGTCGTCGTAGTGTCGTTGCGACGTGCGGAGGACGGCCGGATCGAGGTGGGTGTGCAGGACGGCTGTGGCGGGATCTCCCAGCCCGACCTGGATCGCGTCTTCGACGTGGGCTGGCGCGCCACCCCGGAGAGGGGGACCGGCGAGGCGGGTGCCGGGTTGGGCCTGGCCATCGCCAAGGGCGTCGTCGAGTCACATGCCGGCTCCATCGCCGTCACGAACGTGCCTGGCGGCTGCCGGTTCGGATTGCTCCTGCCCGCTGACCACGTCGACGCCGGTCGGAACGGGTTCTAGAGACTGGAGATTCCTTCGGTCAGCGGTATGCGTGCCCGCCACCCCAGCTCGGCTGCTGCCCGGTCGCTGGAGGCGGTGATGTGCCTGACGTCGCCCAGCCGGAACTCGCCCGTGACCACGGGCGACGGCCCCCCACGGTGATCCGCCAGGGCCAGGGCCATGTCGCCGACCGTCGTCACCCGTCCAGAGCCGACGTTGATCGCCCGGTGTGCTTCGGTGTCCGCCTCGGCGGCGGCGGCGAACGCCCGGGCGACGTCGTCGACGTGGACGAAGTCCCGCCGTTGACCGCCGTCCTCGAAGACGCGCGGAGGAAGGCCCGCCTCGAGTCGCGAGACGAACAACGCAGCGACACCGGCATAGGGAGTGCTGCGCGGCATGCCGGCGCCGTAGACGTTGTGGAGGCGGAGCGACACGGCGGCTCCTCCCGACTCCCGACTCCAGGTCGACGCGAGGTACTCCTGGGCCACCTTCGTCGCGGCGTAGGTGTTGCGCGGGTCGAGCGGACTGTCTTCGGTCACGAGTCCCGGCTCGAGAGCCCGGCCACACACCGGGCACGGCGGCTCGAACACCCCGCGCCGCAAGTCTTCGATGCTGCGCGGGCCCGGCGGGACGACGCGGTGCTCTGAGCAGGTGTACCGGCCCTCT
>Ga0307318_10000311_pt1 | contig 15886 bp, 13 predicted proteins | sample ER_DNA_367_FD_194500 | JGI IMG/M metagenome (GOLD analysis project Ga0307318, IMG submission 194500) | Bulk soil microbial communities from the East River watershed near Crested Butte, Colorado, United States - ER_DNA_367 | ecosystem: Environmental > Terrestrial > Soil > Floodplain | place...
GGCTCCACCGCCGCCGTCGCAGCCGGCCTCGCGCCGTGGGCGCTGGGCTCGGACACCGGCGGCTCGATCAAGCAGCCCGCTGCTCTCTGCGGAGTCGTCGGCCTGCGCCCGACCTACGGCACCGTCTCTCGGTACGGCATCGTCGCCTTCGCGTCGAGCCTCGACCAGATCGGCCCGATCGCCAAGACGGTTCGCGACTGCGCGCTGCTGCACAGGATCATCGCCGGCCGCGACCCCGCGGACTCGACGACGGTCGAGCTTCCCGAGCCGATCGAGCTCCCCGAGGCCGACGACCTGAAGGGCATCCGCCTCGGCGTCCCGAAGGAGCTGAACGAGGCGGAGGGGATCGAGCCCGGCGTCACCGAGGCGGCCGAGCGCACGATCGAGCTCGCCCGCGAGCTCGGCGCCGAGGTCGGCGAGTGCAGCCTGCCGCGGTCGGTCGAATACGGGCTGCCCTGCTACTACCTGATCGCCCCATCGGAGGCCTCGTCGAACCTCGCCCGCTACGACGGCGTCCGCTACGGGCTCCGGGTCGGGGCCGACGACGCCCGCACGATGTACGAGCGCACGCGGGACGCAGGCTTCGGCGACGAGCCGAAGCGCCGGATCATGCTCGGCACCTACGCGCTCTCCGCGGGCTACTACGGGGCCTACTACGGCCAGGCGCAGAAGGTGCGAACGGTGATCCGGGACGAGCACGACGCGGCGTTCGAGCGGTTCGACATCCTCGTCAGCCCGACGTCGCCGACGGTCGCGTTCGAGCTCGGCGCCCGGACCGCCGACCCGCTCGCGATGTACGCCGCCGACCTGCTGACCATCCCCTCGAATATGGCGGGTCTCCCGGGCCTCTCGATCCCCTGCGGCCTCTCCGAGGGCCTGCCGGTCGGCTTCCAGCTGATCGGGCGGCAGTTCTCCGAGAACCTGCTCTTCCGCGCGGGGCACGCGCTGGAGCGGGCGATCGCCTTCGACTACGTCCCCGAGCGCCTGCGATGACCTGGGAGCCGGTGATCGGGCTGGAGATCCACGTCCACCTGAAGACGCGGACGAAGATGTTCTGCCGCTGCCCGGTGGCGTACTTCGAGCCCCCGAACACGCAGACGTGCCCGGTTTGCCTCGCGCTCCCGGGCGCGCTGCCGGTGCCGAACCGGAGGGCGGTCGAATGGACGATCCTGCTCGGTCTCGCGCTGGGGTGCCGAATCCCCGAGCGGGCGATCTTCCACCGCAAGAACTACTTCTACCCCGACAACCCGAAGGGCTACCAGATCTCCCAGTACGACGAGCCGCTCTGCGTGGAGGGGAGCTTCGCCGTGCCGGAGCCGGACGGCGATGCGCTGGTCGGCATCGAGCGCGCGCACCTGGAGGAGGACGCGGCGAAGACGATCCACGTCGGGGGCGCCGAGGGTCGCATCCACGGCGCCGACCGCTCGCTCGTCGACTTCAACCGCGGGGGCACGCCGCTCGTCGAGATCGTGACGAAACCGGACCTCCGCTCGCCGGAGGAGGCGAAGCGCTTCCTGCAGCTGCTGCGGCAGACGGTGGTCGAGCTCGGCATCTCGGACGCGGAGATGGAGAAGGGCTCGTTACGGTTCGACGTCAACGTCTCGGTTCGGCCCGCCGGCTCTGACGAGCTGCGCACGCGCACCGAGCTGAAGAACATGAACTCGTTCAACTTCGCGGCCAAGGGGATCGAGCGCGAGGTGCGGCGGCAGATCGACATCTACGAGTCGGGCGGCCGGGTCGAGCAGGAGACGCTGCATTTCGACCCGGGCAACGAGTCGGCGCCACCGCTGCGGTCGAAGGAGGAAGCGCAGGACTACCGGTACTTCCCGGAGCCCGACCTGGTGCCGCTCGAGCCCGAGCGCGAGCTCGTGGAGCGGCTTCGGGCCGAGCTGGCCGAGCTGCCGTCGGCGCGGATCCGCCGGCTGGAGCGGGAGGTCGCCTTCGCTCTCGCCGAGGAGCTGGTCACGAGCGGCCGCGACGAGCTGTACTCGCGCATCCCGGGCGGGCGGGCGGCGGTCGCGAACGTCGTCATGAACGAGCTCGCGGCGCTCGGCCTCGATCCGGCCGCCGTCAACGCCGAGGAGCTGGGAAAGGTGATCGAGCGGCGCGGCGAGATCCCTCGCGCTGCCTTCTCGGAGGCGCTCGCAGAGAGCGCGTCGCCGGGCTTCACGGCCGATCGCTACCTGGCCGAGGCCGCGATAGCGGACGTCTCTGAGCTCGATCCGGTGATCGACCGGATCCTGGGGGCCAACGAGCAGCAGGTCGAGGCGTATCGCGGAGGCAAGGAGGGGCTGCTCGGCTTCTTCGTCGGCCAGGTGATGAAGGAGACCGGCGGCAAGGCGAACCCGAAGGTCGTGAACGAGCGCCTGCGCGAGAAGCTTCGAGCCTTAAGCGCAGGCGAGCCCGGGCGGTCTGCGGATGGGATTAGCGACGGGCGCCAGGGGAACCCCGCGACCATGGAGGAACGCCGCGGATCCCGTCGAGACCGCTTCGTCCGACTGGCCGGGCGGGGCCGCGAGGAGACGGCTCCCGTGGCGTTGCACCTGGGTGTCATCGCCGTCGTCGGCCTGCTGGTCGTCGTGATCCTGGCGATCCCGCTCGTTCTCTGGGTGGTGTTGCGCTAGCAAGAAACGGCGTCGCCCCCGCATCCAATGCCTGCGGTGTTGCGGATCTGTGGCCTAACAGTCGGAGCGTTCCTGCTCATCTTCGTCGCCCTCGCGCCGGCGCCGGCGTCGGCTGCCCGCGACGCCGGCATCGCGGCGCTCCAGGTCGCGCTTCAGGCGCGCGGCCTCTACTCGGGCTCGATCGACGGGCTCGCGGGACCGCAGACGACGCTTGCGGTCAAGCGCTTCCAGCGCCGGGCCGGCCTCGCCCCTGACGGCCGTCCGGGAGCTCGCACGCGCAAGGCCCTCGGCCGCTACGGGCGCCATCGGCTCGGCAGCCGCCTGCTCGAGCGCGGTGCGACCGGGTGGGACGTCGCTGCGCTCCAGTTCCTGCTCGGGTGGCACGGCTTCCCGTCCGGTCCGATCGACGGCGGTCTGGGCGTGCGGACCGAAGGCGCCGTACGTCGATTTCAGCGCTGGGCGAGCCTGAAGCCGGACGGCGTTGCCGGCCCGGGGACGTTCGCGGCGCTGCGCCGCGCTCCCCCGCGCTGCCCGGTCGCGCTCGCACCGCCGCTCGCCGCACCCGTCGAGGATCCGTTCGGGCCCCGCGGCAATCGCTTCCATGCCGGGCTCGATTTTGTCGCGCCGGCCGGCACTCCGGTCGGTGCGGCGGCCGGCGGGCGCGTCGTGTTCGCAGGCCGAGCGCCAGGGGGGTGGGGGAAGCTCGTGGTGGTCGCCCACGCGCGCGGCGTGCGCACGCTCTACGCCCACCTCGAGACCGTGCTCGTCCGGGTGCGGCAGCGTGTCCCTGCCGGAGCTCGCGTGGGCGCGGTCGGCTCGACCGGAGCCGCAACGGGGCCCCACCTGCACTTCGAGGTCCGTCTGCGCGGAGCCGCCGTCGACCCGCGCGGCTGCCTAGCCGGCCGGTGAGCGCCGCCGCGAGCGCTACCCTCGGGATCGTGGCGGAGAAGCGCTACCTGATGACGCCGGGCCCGACGCCTGCGCCTCCCGAGGTGCTCGCCGCGGTCGGGCAGCCCGTCATCCACCACCGAGGCCCCGATTTCAAGCAGCTCTACGCCGAGTCGCTCGCGCGCCTGCGCGAGGTCTTCCGCACCGAGCAGGAGGTGCTGCTCTTCGGCGGCTCGGGGAGCGGCGCCATGGAATCCGCTGTCGCGAACATCTGCTCGGCAGGCGATCCCGTGCTCGTGGTCTCGGCCGGGTACTTCGGCGAGCGCTGGGCCGCGATCGCGAACGCCTACGGCGCGGACGTCGACCATCTCCGCCATGCCTGGGGCGAGATTCCCACGGCGGACGACGTCACGGCGCGGCTGCGCGAGCGCGAGGCACGCGCCGTCTTCTTCACGCACTCGGAGACCTCGACCGGCGTCGTGGTCGACCCGCAGCCGTTCGCGGCAGCCGCGCGCGAGGCCGGCGCGCTCAGCGTCATCGATGCGGTTTCGAGCCTCGGGGCCGTTCCTCTCGAGACCGACGCCTGGGGCCTCGACGTCGTGGCATCCGGCGCCCAGAAGGCGCTGATGACGCCGCCCGGGCTCGCGATGCTGGTCGCGTCGGCGGGGGCCTGGGAGAGCAGCGCGAAGGCCACCTCCCCGCGGTACTACTGGGACTGGGAGCGCACGCGCATGGGCCAGGCGACCCTCGACGCGCCCGTGACGCCGCCGGTCAGCCTCGTCGCGGGCCTCAACGTCGCGCTGGGCATGCTCCTGGAGGAGGGCCTGGAGGCCGCGTTCGACCGGCACCGCCGCCTCGGCCGCGCCTGCCGTGAAGGGCTGAAGGCGATGGGCCTCGAGCTCTCCTCGCCGGACGACGACAGCTCTGCGGTCGTCACCGCCGCCCGAGCTCCCGAGGGCATCGACTCCGGCGAGCTCGTGCTGCTCTTGCGCGACCGCCACGGCGTCACGCTCGCGCCGGGCCAGGGCGAGCTGAAGGGGAAGATCTTCCGCATCGGCCACATCGGCTACTACGACGTCTTCGACATCACGACGGCTCTCGCCGCGGTCGAGCTGGCTCTCGTCGAGCTCGGCGCGGAGGTCGAGCGCGGCGTCGCCCTGAGCCGCGCGCTCGAGGCCTTCGAGCACACGCCGGTTTGAGCCGGCCGCGCGTTCTCGTCAGAGAGCCGATCGCCGACGCGGGCGTCCAGCTCCTGCGCGAGCGCTTCGACGTGGACGTGGACGCGAACGGCGATCTCGCCGCGAGGATCGGCGACTACGACGCGATCGTGATCCGCTCGGCCACCAAGCTCACGGCCGACCTGATCGAGCGCGCGGGGCGCTTGAAGGTGATCGGGCGGGCCGGCGTCGGGGTGGACAACGTGGACGTGGAAGCGGCGACGCGCCGCGGGATCGTCGTCGCCAACGCTCCGGAGTCGACGGTCACCTCGGCCGCCGAGCACACCGTCGGCCTGCTCGTCGCGCTTGCCCGCAACATCCCGCAGGCACACGCCGCGCTCAAGCAGGGGCGCTGGGAGCGCTCGGCGTGGGGCGGGGTCGAGCTCGAGGGCAAGAATCTCGGCGTGCTCGGCTTCGGCCGAATCGGGCAGCAGGTCGCACGGCGGGCGCTCGGGCTCGGGATGCACGTCCTCGCCTACGACCCGTTCGTCGCCAGAGAGCGCTTTCGCGAGCTCGGCGCGGATCGGGCCGAGACCCCGGACGACGTGCTCGCCGCCGCGGAGTTCCTCACCCTGCACCTGCCGCTCACCGCCGAGACGCGCGGTTTCCTGGACCGCGAGGCGATCGCGAAGCTTCCGGACGGCGCGCGCGTGATCAACGCGGCCCGGGGCGAGCTCGTCGACGAGGAGGCGCTCGTCGAGGCGCTCCGTTCCGGGAAGCTCGCCGCAGCCGCGATCGACGTCTACGCGCAGGAGCCCTACGAGGGACCGCTGCTCGAGCTCGACAACGTCGTGGTGACGCCGCACCTCGCCGCCTCGACCGAAGAGGCGCAGGACCGGGCCGGGGTGATCGTGGCCGAGCAGGTCGCGGCCGCATTGGAGGGCGCGGTCGTCACGAACGCGGTCAACATCCCGTCGATCGGGGCTGAGGATCTCGAGGTGCTCGGCCCCTTCATCCCGCTCGCGGCGAAGCTCGGCCGCCTCGCGATGGAGCTCGCCGAGGGACGGGCCGAGCAGATCACGCTCTCCTACTACGGCACCCTGTCGGGCTACGACACGCGGCTGCTCACGGTCGCGGCGCTGAACGGCGCCTTCCAGGGCCGCAGCGACCAGCCCGTCAACTACGTCAACGCGCCCGTCGTCGCGGCCGAGCGCGGGATCGAGGTCTCCGAGGAGCGTCGCCGGGCGAGCCGCGACTTCACCAATCTCGTGCGCGTCGAGATCCGCTCGAACGGCGACCGGGTGCGAGCGGCCGGGACGATCATCGGCAACGAGAACCGCAACTGGCTGGTGAACGCGCTCGGCTTCGAGCTCGAGATGGAGCTCGCGCCGCAGATGGTCTTCTTCCGCTACGACGACGTGCCGGGCGTGATCGGCCGCGTCGGAACGCTGTTCGGCGAAGCCGGCGTGAACATCGCCAACATGGCCGTCTCGCGGACACGCCGCGGCGGCAAGGCGTTGATGGCGCTGTCGCTCGACGGCGAGCCGCCACCAGAGCTCGTCGAGGCCGTGCGCGAGCAGGGCTTCGACGACGCGCACCTGATCAGGTTGGGCTAGGCCGCTCCGGCAGCGCGGGGGTTGAGCCGGCGGACGATCGAAGCGGCGACGCGGTCGACCTTCTCCACGATCGCATAGCGACGCTTCCGCTTCACGACCTCCTCTACCTCCGGCAGGTGGTGGCCACGCTGCACGAGGAAGCGCGTCGGATGCGCGCGGACGTTCTCGTACTCCTTGAGTGGGACCTCGATCCGGTGCGTGCAGCGCGCGTCGCCGCATTCGCAGAGGAATTCCGCCTCCTGCGACTCGAACCGCTCCGAGGCCTCGGCGATCCCTTCGTTGACCGCACGGAAGAAGGCCTCGTTGCGCGCAATCTCTGCGCGTTGGGTCATCACCTCTACCAACGGACGGACGGCTCATTCGGTTGCGCCGGTACCCTTCCGCGCGTGGTGACCAAGGACTGGCCGGAGGCCGTCGAGCGCGTTACCGCGTACCTGCGCGAGGCCCGCGCCGAGGTCCGCATCGAGGAGTTTCCCGAGGGGACGCCGACCGCCAAGGACGCCGCCCGCGCGGTCGGATGCGAGCTCGGCCAGATCGTCAAGTCGCTGGTCTTCGACTGCGGCGGCCGGCCTGTGGTCGTGCTTGTTCCGGGCGACCGCCGCGCGGACTCGGAGAAGGTCGCCCTCGCCGCCGGGAGGGGGTTCGCCCGCATCGCCGGGAGCGAAGAGGTGCGTGACGCGACCGGCTTCGAGCCCGGGGCCGTGGCGCCGTTTCCGCTTCCTCGCGTCGAGGCTGTCTTCGTCGAGCGAACCCTGCTGTCACAACCCGTCCTCTGGATCGGCGCCGGCTCGGACCGCCACATGGCGGCGCTGTCTCCGACCGAGCTTCTCCGCCTCTCACGCGCGCGTCCGATGGACGTCGTCGAGCAGGCCCCTTACCATTTGTCCTAAGAGGAGGTCGCCTGCAATGCGCGAGACCGAGAAGATCTGGATGAACGGAGAGCTCGTCGACTGGGCCGACGCGAAGGTCCACGTCGGCTCTCACGGCCTGCACTACGGGTCGGGGGTCTTCGAGGGAATCCGTGCGTACGAGACCGCAAAGGGAACCGCGGTCTTCCGGCTCACCGACCATCTCGAGCGCCTTCAGAACTCGGCGCGGCTGCTGCACATGCCGCTCCCGTACTCGACCGAGGAGCTGCGCGCGGCCTGCCACGAAGTGATCGCGGCGAACGGCCTGCCCGAGTGTTATCTCCGGCCGATCGCGTTCTTCGGCTACGGCGAGCTCGGGGTCTCCGCGCTGGGGAACCCGGTCGACGTCGCGATCATGAGCTGGCCGTGGGGCGCCTACCTCGGCGAAGACGGCCTCAAGAGCGGGATCAGCGCCAAGATCTCGAGCTGGGTGCGGATCGGCCCGAACGTTATCCCGCACGTCGCCAAGGCGACCGGCGTGTACCTGAACTCGATGCTCGCCGTGACCGAGGCGAACCGCGCCGGCTACGACGAGGCGATCCTGCTCACGGCGGAGGGCTTCGTCGCCGACGGCTCCGGCGAGAACGTCTTCATCGTCAAGAACGGCGAGCTCTACACGCCAGACCTCTCGACGTCGATCCTCCCTGGGATCACGCGCGACACGGTGATCCAGATCGCGCAGGACCTCGGCTACACCGTGCATCAGAAGTCGCTGATCCGCTCCGACCTCTACCTCGCCGACGAGGCCTTCATGACCGGCACCGCCGCCGAGGTGACGCCGTTGCGGGCGGTGGACGACGTCGAGATCGGGGTCGGCCCGATCACGCTCGAGCTCCAGGAGAGCTACCTGGACACCGCCCGCGGCCGCAGCGAGCGCTGGGCCCAGTGGCTCGAGTACGCCACGCCCGCGCCGGCCGGGGCTTGAGCACCGGCGTCCCGACGTTCCTGAGGCGACGCTCGAAAAGGATGCGAGCGCGCGCCGCGCACGACAGTACAGCTCGTACGGACAAGCGGCGCGGGCGCGGCATCGTGCCGCGAGCGTCGTCAGGCCGCCGCGGAGGCCGGCTTCGCCGGCCGTGAGCGGCGGCCGGTCAGGGACGTCGGTACGGGAGATTCCGCTCGCGCGGCCGTTCCTCGACGCGCGGGAAGAGGAGCTCGTCCTCGAAGTGATTCGCTCGGGGCGGCTCTCGCTCGGGCCGACGATCGACCGCTTCGAGGAGCTGGTGGCCGAGCGGGTCGGCGCGCCGTACGTGGCCGCCGTCTCGAGCGGCACCGCCGGGCTTCATCTGCTGGCCCGCAGCGTGGGGCTCGGGCCCGGCGACGAGGCGATTACCTCGCCGATCTCGTTCGCCTCGTCGGCGAACTGCTTCATCTTCGAAGGCGCGGAGCCGGTCTTCGCCGACGTCAACCCCCGGACGCTGAACCTCGACCCGTCCACGCTGGAAGCGGCGATCACCGAGCGCACGAAGGCGGTCGTGGCGGTCGACATGTTCGGCTACCCGTGCGAGCTCGACGAGATCCACGCGATCTGCGAGCGGCACGGGCTCGCCCTGATCGAAGACGCCGCCGAGGCTCTGGGCGCCGAGTACCGGGGGGCGCAGATCGGATCGCACGGGCCTTCCGGCGTGTTCGGCTTCTACCCGAACAAGCAGCTCGCGACCGGCGAGGGCGGGGTCGTCTTCACGCACTCCGAGGAGGAGTGGCGGCTCGTGCGGAGCCTGCGCAACCAGGGCCGCGACTACGAGGGCGGCGCGTGGTTCCACCACGTACGGGTGGGGTTCAACTACCGCTGGACGGATGTGCAGGCGGCGATCGGCATCGGGCAGCTGGAGAAGCTCGACCGGCTGCTGGCGATGCGGCAGGCGGTCGCGGAGCGATATGGGCAGCTGCTCGACGAAGTGGACGTTGAGCTGCTCTGCGCCAACGACGCCGACCACCGGCGCTCGTGGTTCGTGTACGTCGTCGTGCTGCCGCGCGGCGCCGACCGCGACCGCGTGATCGAGGAGCTGCGCGCGCAGGGAATCGGCGCCGCCGACTACGTCCCGTGTGTCCACCTGCAGCCCTACATGCGAGAGACGTACGGTTTCGCAGAGGGCATGTGCCCGGTGGCGGAGGACATCGCGGCGCGGACCCTGGCGCTGCCGTTCTACCCGCAGCTCGAGGCCGAGGACCAGGAACGGGTCGTCGAGGCACTGCGGGCAGCCCTCTAGCGGCGGCCGGCGCTGTGGACAAACCGGCACGGAAACGATGCGAACCCGCCACACCTCCGCGCGCCGGCCGCGTGTAACGTCGACCGGGAGGGAGGCGGGTCGGAAGCCCCACCCTGGGTGGGGGAACGGGTTGTCGCGCGCGCGCGAACCGTTCACCGCACGTTTCACGCCGGGACGTCGGGCGCCGAGGCGATAATCCGCACATGACGGACGGCAACCGGATGGTCTTCCTCGGCTTCGGCAAGTACGCCCGAGCGGACAAGATCTACGCGATCGAGCCGATTCGCGACGAGCGCCGGGGTCACGGGCGGCGCACGCTCGTCTGGGTCGAGGGCGTGAGCGAGCCGATCGTCGCCTCCCGCACCGAGCGGACGATCCTCGCCGACATGGGCCAGGAACCGGCAATCGGCAAGCCTCTCCTGGACGACGCGCTCGACCTCGCACAGAGGCTGGCCGAGCAGTCGCAAAGCGGCCGCGTCGACCTCGCCGACCTCGGCCGTCGCGCCAGGCGTCTGCTCGAGGCGACCGCCCGCCCGGACGATTCCGACAAGCTCTTCTGACGCACCTCGCCGGATGAGATCACGTCCCGTTCGGACGCGCCGCGCGGCGACGGGGCCCGCCGACGTATCGACCCGCCATCTCCCGAGGAGCGGGTAGTTGGAGCCGTCCGAGATTCGCGAGCCCGGCCGCCTGCGCCGGCTGACCATCGATCTCGGCCCGCTCAGGCGCTACCCCGCGTTCCGCAGGCTCTTCATCGGACAGACGGTGTCGACCTTCGGGAGCGAGATCGCCGCCGTCGCGGCGCCGTTCCAGCTCTACCAGCTGACGCACTCGACGCTGCAGGTCGGTCTGCTCTCACTCTGCGAGCTCTTTCCGTTCCTGACGCTGACGATCGTCGGCGGCGCGATCGCAGACGCCGTCGACCGCCGCCGGCTCCTGTTGGTGACCGAGGTCCTGCTCGCGCTCGTCGCGATCGGGTTCGCGGCGAACGCGTCGCTCGCGCACCCGCGGGTGTGGGCGATCTACGTCCTCGTGACCCTCGCGATGTCGATCTTCTCGCTCGGCGTCGCGGGGATGAACAGCGTCATCCCGCGCCTCGTCGAGCGCCACGAGCTCGCCGCCGCGAACGCGATCGAGAACGTCTACGGCAGCACGACGAACGTTGCGGGGCCGGCCCTGGGTGGCGTGCTGATCGCGGTACTCGGCCTCCGCGGCGCGTACCTCCTCGACGCGGGCACCTTCGCCGCCTCGCTCTGGTCCGTCTGGCGACTCCCGCCGCTCCAGCCGGCCCACGATGCGGAACGCCCGAGCCTGCGCACGATCGCCGAGGGCTTCCGGTTCGTGCGGCGCAAGAAGGTGCTGCTGGGGATGTTCCTGGCGGACTCGAACGCGATGGTCTTCGGAATGCCTCGAGCTCTCTTTCCCGCCTTGGCGCTCCAACGCTTCCACGGCGGGGCGGGCATCCTCGGCCTGATGTACGCGGCACCGTACGCGGGCGCACTCGTGTCCTCGGTGCTCTCCGGCTGGATGACCCACGTGCGCCGGCAAGGGCTGATCGTCGCGATCGCGGCCGGGCTCTGGGGAGTCGCGATCGCCGCCTTCGGCTTCGCGAGCTCCCTCTGGCTCGCCCTGCTCCTGCTCGCTGCGGCCGGAGCCGCGGACAACGTCAGCGCCGTGCTGCGCGGAACGATCCTCTGGACGGTGACCCCCGACGAGCTTCGCGGACGCGTCTCCGGGATCGAGTTCGCGCAGGTCGCCGCGACGCCGGCGCTCGGGAACGTCGAGGCCGGCGTCGTCGCCTCGCTCACGAGCCTCCGTTTCTCGATCGTCTCGGGCGGGCTCGCCTGCGTCGCGGGTACCTTCCTGGTCGCCCTTGCCGTCCCCGCGCTCATCCGCTACGACTCTCGCGCTCCCGGTTGACCTCTTCGCCCGCAGCGTGCACGAGGTCGCCCCCGAGCTGGTGGGCGTGACCCTGCTGGTCGATGGCGTCGGGGGCCGGATCGTCGAGGTCGAGGCGTACGACCACGAGGATCCGGCCAGCCACGGGTACGCAGGGCGAACCGAGCGCAACGCCTCGATGTTCGGTCCGCCCGGCCACGCCTACGTCTATCGCTCGTACGGGATCCACTGGTGCCTGAACCTGGTCTGCGAGGACGAGGGCGTCGCGAACGCCGTTCTAATCCGCGCGCTCGAGCCGACGCACGGCCTCGACGCCATGCGCGAGCGGCGCGGCCTCGACGATCCGCGCCTGCTCTGCAGCGGCCCCGGAAGGCTCTGCCAGGCCCTCGCTGTCACGCGGGACCACGACGGCCTCCCGCTCGATCGCCCGCCCTTCGAGCTACGCGCGCGAGAGCGGGACGTGGAGGTCGCCACCGGCCCACGCATCGGCATCACCCGCGCTGCCGAGCTCCCGTGGCGCTATGCCGAGGCGGGCTCGCGCTTTCTCAGCCGCGCCTTACTACGAGGGTGACGACGAGCCCGCGCTTGGCGGCCACGTGCCAGCGCGGCGACTGCGCGATCACCTTGGCTCCGGCCGGCGGGTTGCCGCTGACCTTCCACTTCAGGTGGTGCCGCTCGAGCCGCGCCTCCGCCCGACCGAGCCGTAGGCCGACCACCTTCGGCACCACGCCCTGGAGCGCTCTGGGCAGCACCAGCGTCACCTTGCCGTACGACGAGAGCGTTCCCCGCGCCGGGTACTGCCGCAGGACGATGCCAAGCTTCTGCAGGGGTTTCGCGGGCTCGAAGACGTAGGCGGGCCGGAGCGGCTGAGCCGCGAGCCGCGCCCTTGCCTGGTCGAGCGTCTGGCCGACGAGCCGCGGCACCTCGACCTCGTTCACCTTGCAGTTCGCGGTGCGCGCAGGCCGCTCTCCGGAGAAGTAGAGCAGCAGCTTCGGGTTGCGGCAGTTGCCGTTGTCGAGCTCGAGCTGCCCGTTGCGATAGACGACGTTTCTCGGCACCGAATACGGCAGCGAGATGCTGGGGAAGTCCTGCGGCGGCTCCTTGAGGTAGGGGAGCGCGCGCTCCATGAACGTCTTCCAGATCAGCGCCGGGAAAGTCCCGCCCGCCACGGCGTCGCCGTTGTACTCGGTCAGCATCGGCCGGAGCCCGTTCGGGTAGCCGACCCAGACCGCGGCCACGAGCTGAGGCGTATAGCCGACGAACCATGCGTCGCCGTAGTTCTCGGTGGTGCCGGTCTTGCCCGCCACCGGCCGTCCGTCCGAGAGCTGCGCGCGCTTGCCGGTGCCGGCGCGGACGACGCCTTGTAGCAGCGACGTCACGAGCGCGGCGGTGTTGGCCGTCAGCACATGCCGCCCGACCGGGACGTTGTTGTCCACGAGGCGGCCGACGTCGTTCCGGACGACGGAGACCGCACGCGGCCGGTCGCCGAACGCGGCACCATCGATACGCCGCCCGCCGTTCGCAAAGGCCGAGAAGGCGCGGGCCATCTCGAGCGGGTTGACGGCCTCGGCGCCGAGGCCGATCGCGAAGTAGCTCTTCAGCGGGCTCGAGATCCCGAGCTGCCTGGCCGTGCGCACGATTCCCGGCGGCCCGACGAGCTGGGTCAGCTGCGCGTAGACGGTGTTGTCGGAGACCTCGGTCGCCGTCGCGAGCGAGATTCGCCCGAGGTCCGAGTTCTCGTAGTTGTGCACCGACCAGACCTTGTCGCCGAGCGGGATCTCCACCGGACCCGACTCGAACTCCGAGTCGGGCGAGATGCCGTCCTTCAACGCCGTGGCGAGGACGAAGGGCTTGAACGAGGAGCCGGGCTGCCGTTCACCCTGCACCGCGAGATTGAACTGGCTCTTGCGGTAGTTGTTGCCGCCGATCATCGCGAGCACGCCCCCCGTGCGCGGGTCGACTGCGACCAGCGCCGCCGACGGGCCGTTCGGGTCGGTCAGCCACTTCGTGATTGCCTGTCGCGCGAAGCGCTGGACCTTGAGGTCGATCGTCGTCCTCACACGCAGGCCGCCGCCGAAGACGCGGACGGACCCGTAGCGGTCGATCAGCTGCTGCTGGACGTAGTTCGTGAAGTACGGCGCGGGCCCGCGCGCGCCGGAGAGATGCACGTGATCCGGGTTCGGAAGCTTCGCCCGCCTTGCATTCGCGTACTGAGCGTACGTGATGTCCCCCTGGTCCTGCATCGCCTTCAGCACCGTGTCACGGCGCTCGCGCGCGGCCTGGGGGTTCGTGACGGGGTCGTAGCGGCTGGGGTCGCTCGGGATCCCGGCTAGCAGCGCAGCCTCGGCCCAGCCGAGCTTGTCCGCGCCGTGGTGGAAGTAGGTGAGCGCCGCCTGTTGCACGCCGTACGTGCCGTTCCCGAAGTAGATCGTGTTCAGGTAGGCGGTGAGGATCTTGTCCTTCGACCACCGCTGCTCGAGCTGCCACGCGAGCGCCGCCTCCTTCAGCTTGCGCCCGATCGAGCGCTGGCTCTTCACGTACGCGTTCTTGACGTACTGCTGCGTGATCGTCGAGCCGCCCTCGACGACGCGCTTGTTGCGGACGTCCTGCCAGATGGCGCGCATGATTCCGTGCAGGTCGACGCCGCGGTGCTCGTAGAAGCGCTTGTCCTCGATCGCGACGATCGCGAGCTTCATCTGGTTCGAGATCTTGCTCGAGGGCACCAGGATGCGGCTCTGGCGACCCCGGAGAACCGCCAGGACCCGCTGGCCCTTCCGGTCGTAGATGTAGCCGTCGACCTCGCGCTGCTGCAGCCGGGCCGGATCGAGGGAAGGGATCTCGCTCGCGACCGAGGTGACGAGCCCGAAGGTGAACGACAACGCCCCGAGCACGAAGAGGATCAAGAGAAGGCCGAACAGGCGCAGCTTGCGGATCCTGCGCCGCGGCCTTGCAGGCGCCTGCTTGCGGGCGGAACGCGGCACGAGAAGTCGGAGATTGTAACGGTAGACTCGCCGCTCACATGGGCCTTGCCGAGCTCACTCGTAACGCCGTCCACGTGCTCCCGGAGGGCGGGCTCGAGGAGAAGCTGAAGGTCGGCCGGCCGTTGCGCGTCAAGCTCGGCATCGACGTGACCGCGCCGGACGTCACGCTCGGCAACGGCATCCCGCTCCGGCGCATGCGCGCCTTCGAGGACGAGGGGCACACCGGCGTCCTCATCGTCGGCGACTACACGACCCGGATCGGCGACCCGTCGGGCCGCAAGACCGAGCGGCCGATGATCGATCCCGCCGAGATCGACCGGAACGCGCAGCGCTACTTCGAGCACGCCTCGACGATCATCGACCCGGAGCGGACAGAGCTGAGGTTCAACAGCGAGTGGCTCGGCAGGCTCGATTTCGCGGAGGTTCTCCGCCTGACACGGACGACGACCGTGGCGCGCATGCTCGAGCGCGACGATTTCGCGAAACGCTTCGGCGCGAGCGAGCCGATCTCCGTCTCCGAGCTCCTCTACCCGTTGATGCAGGCGTACGACTCGGTCGCGGTGCAGGCGGACGTCGAGCTCGGCGGCACGGATCAGCTCTACAACCTGCTGATGGGCCGCGAGGTGATGGAGGCGTACGGGCTCGAGCCACAGGTCGCGCTCACCGTCGAGTACCTCGACAGCTGGGACGGAACGGGGATGAGCGCGTCGCGGGGGAACTACATCGGCCTGAAGGAGCGACCCGAGGAGCAGTTCGGGAAGGCGATGCGTATCCCGGACTCGCTTCTCCCGCAGTGGCACCGGCTGGTGATGGAGCGTGACGACACGCCGGCCGACCCCTTCGAGGCCAAGCTGGAGCTCGCTCGCTTCATCGTGCGGAGGGCGTGGGGCGAGGAGGCAGTTGGCGCGGCCGAGCAGCACTTCACGCGCGTCGTGCGCGAGGGCCAGGCGCCGGACGAGGTGCCGGAGGCTCAGCTGCCAGAGGGCGACCCGCTGCATCTCCCGGCACTGCTCGTCGAGAGGCTCGGGCTCGGCTCCACGAGCGAGGCTCGCCGGCTGATCGCACAGGGCGGCGTGCGGCTGAACGGCGAGGTGGTGACAGAGTTGGACGTGCCTCGGAGCCGCCTCGAGGGAGCGCTGGTCCAGGCCGGAAAGCGCCGCTTCGCCCGCTTCCAGCCCGCTTGACGACAGAGGGCCGGCTTTGCGCTATCATTCGCTGGCCGCTCGACAGGGCGGCGTGTAGGACAGTCCCTGAACCACGACCAGGAGCGCCTTCGGACGCAGACGGATACGACAGAGATCCGCAGCAACGGAGGCCTCTGGCGCGAGTCGGAGGCTTTTTTACGCGCCGGCCGCAACGGCGTCGGTCTTTGAAAACTCAGCAGTGCGATCACGCCGAGACCCCGTGCCTGTCACACCTGGCGCGGGGCCTTAAGAACCCGTCAACCCGACCAAGGCATCGCTTGCGATGCCGCTAAGAGGTGTGCCGGCTTTGCCGGGACGCCGCTTTGGAAGGGAAGACAGCTTTGAGCACAAGCTCGAAGTGATCGGATTGCCTCCTTCGCCAAGGCGTCGCTTTGCGATGCCGCGGTTTGGAGGCGACA
>Ga0307318_10000314_pt1 | contig 15839 bp, 16 predicted proteins | sample ER_DNA_367_FD_194500 | JGI IMG/M metagenome (GOLD analysis project Ga0307318, IMG submission 194500) | Bulk soil microbial communities from the East River watershed near Crested Butte, Colorado, United States - ER_DNA_367 | ecosystem: Environmental > Terrestrial > Soil > Floodplain | place...
CGGGAGGAGTTCTACTGGGAGGCCGGTTCGTCAGAGTGACCTCGGCCAACGCTCGCCGCGCAAGGTCCTACGCGCCGTCGTCGCTCCGCTGCTCGGACGGAAGCCCTAGCCCTACGCGAAAGTGAACGACACGACCCGCTTCGCCGGAGCCCGCGCGGCGCGGCTCTAGGCGATGACCGAGGCGACGAGGCGAGAGCTTCCCTTGCTCCGCCGCTAGGTACATACTGGAGCGACTGGCCGCTCCGTCATGGGCCCCAACCCAACAACGGAGGTTGACGTGTTGCTCGCAACTCACGGCTGGTGGCCTTGGCTTCTGACGTTGTTCGTCATTCTCATTCTGATCGCGGGCGTAATCGCCTACTTCGCCAAACGCCGCGGGGCGGGGGCCTAACGTTCATCTGTTCTGCCCGCGCGACGACCGTCACCCGGATCGGCGGGTGTTCGAGAACGTGACAGCTGATCGGTTGCGAACGGCGATCAGTCGAGCCTGCACCGCCGCCGGTGTGCCCGTCTTCTCGCCGCACGATCTTCGCCATCGCAGGATCAGCCTGCTCCACCTCGGCGGCGTTCCGTGGGCGACGATCGGCCAAAGCGTCGGCCAGCGCGACCTTGCCGTTACGGCAAACACGTACACGCATGTCCTCGCCGACGAGCGCGAGCTCGACTACGCGAACCTGCTCGCCTGACCCCGTTCCTGCTCACCTGGTGAAGACCCTGGTGCAGACCTCGGCGTCTATAAATGGACGATTAGCAGGGGTGTTCGATCCCAGCTGCGCCCATCAAAGCAAGCTCCTCCAACCTGGGACGCGGGGGCTCGGGGCGCCGGTTCACGCCGGCCTCGGTGGTATGTCGAGCACGACGGTGGCCGAGCCTTCGTCGAGAAGTCCCTCGATGAGCTCCACGAACGCGTGTGGATCCTCAAAGCGGGTATCGGGATCGAGGCCCGCGGCAATGAGGAATTTTCTGTCGCCTTGGACGCGCCCATCTATCCACCTCGCCCATACTTCCTGACCTTGACGCCTGCCCCCGATCTCCACTCTGGCCACGCCAGTCCTTCCTTCCGTTTCGGCGAATTGAGTCGGGCGTTCCGGTCCTGACGCGCCAAGCCGCGGGGTTCGGCCCAGCGGCCCCAAGACACTCGAGACAAGCAAGAGGCTGGCCCCGCGGAGGAATCTGTTCGCCTGAAGCTCCTCGCCTCGCGCGCCACAGCGCGTCGGTGTTCTTATGCGGGCTTTAGGCCGGATTCCGAGAGCAGAGCCAGTGAGACCACTGTAGCTGTTCTATTCGACTCGGACGACTGCGAGTAGACCACCGGCCGTGCCCACGTTCTGGCCGATCGAAAGAGGGCGGAGCGTCGATAGTTCCCGATGCATCTCGTCGACTGGTTGTTTCATCCCGAGCTCCTACGCGGACGCCGCCCCGTCGCGGTTGGCGAAGACGTTGTCGAGCGCGGCGCGCTGTCCCACCGCGAGTGCGCCCATGAGTACGGCCGCCTCGCCGAGGCTCGAGGTCTCGATCCGCGGCGGATAGGGGAGCCAGTCGGCCAGGTGCTTGCGGACGGGCTCGAGCAGGAGGTCGCCGTTTGCCCCGATGCCGCCACCGAGGACGACGAGGCCGACGTCCGCCACCGCCGCGATCGGGGCGATGTGCAACGCGATCCGCCGAGCCTCCTCCTGTACCACCGCGCGCCCCAGCGGATCGCCGCCGCGGGCAGCCGCGAACAGGGCGCGAACGTCGAACGGCGGGATAACGCCTGTCTGGCCGTTTCCCTCGCGTGCGAGCTGGGCGGCAAGCTCCGAGATCGCGGGCGCCGAAGGATCTACCTCGTTCCCGAGGCCAAGCAGCGCGAAGTCGACCTCGCCGGCCGCCCCATGGTACCCGCGGTGCAACTCGCCCTCGAGCACGAGCCCGGCGCCCATGCCCGTCCCGACCGAGAGGAAGACGAAGTCCGCGACGCCACGCGCAACGCCGGCCCAACGCTCGCCGAGCGCCGCGAGGTTGATGTCGTTCTCCAACGCGACGGGGAGCGCGAGGCGCGCGCGCAGGTCGTCCGCGAGAGCCCTGCCCTCGAGCCCTTGGACGTTGGCGGCGAGGCTGAGCTTGCCGGTGCGAACCTCAACCACTCCCGGAACGCCGACGACCGCACTGTCGATCAAATCGCCGTCGAGCCCGCTCGTCTCGACCAGCGAGTCGCGGAGCGCGGCCGCGGCGGTCAGCGCTTCGTCCACGTCGGCGGCGCGTAGCTCGAGGTCCTGTCGCGCCCGGACCTCGCCGGCGAGGTCGCAGATGGCCCCGCGCAGGAAGCGCGCGCCCAGGTCGAGGCCGAGCACGAGCGCGGCCTCGGGCACGGATTCGAAGTAGACGGCGCCGTAGCTCGGTCCCTGCGGCGCCGAGCGGGACTCGCGCACGAGCCCGGCAGCGAGGAGCGATTGGAGCGCCAGCGAGACGGTCGGCTTCGAGATTCCGGCACGCCTGGAGATCTCCGCGCGCGAGATAGGCGCGCCGAGGCGTATCGTCTCGAGGACGGTGCGCTCATTGAGCCGCCGGAGAAGCGGAGGAATGGCGCGGTCGGACATCTCGTCAATGACTCTAACGCACAACCGCGTCGTTACACGGTTGACAGCCAGAGGAAGGCATGTAAAAGTCGCGTTTCGTAAAGTTCTCTAACTCCATCTCCCGAGGAGGGCGTGGCGCATGAGACGCGTGGCGATCGCAGGACTGGTGCTCTTGGTGCTCTCGGCGAGCGTTATCGCCGGCTGCGGCGGGTCGAGCGAGTCTTCGTCGGGCTCTGCGGATCTGACCTTGTGGACCGGCTTCACCGACCGCGAGCTCGGCGTGATGAAGGACGTGATCGCAGACTTCGAGAAGACGCACCCCGACATCCACGTGAAGGTCGTCGGCGGGATCTCCGACGACAAGATCGTCGCCGCGATCCGCGGCGGCAACGCGCCGGACGTGGCGCACTCTTTCGACGCGGGCGCCTACACAGGCGCTTACTGCTCGAACGGAGCCTGGATCGACCTCGCCGACTACATGAAGCAGGACGGTCTGAGCGACGACGTCTTCCCCGAGGTGCCGCGTCAGTACTCCCAGTTCGAGGGCACCCGCTGCGCGCTCCCCATGCTCGCGGACGTCTACGGCCTCTACTACAACAAGGACCTCCTCGCGAAGGCGGGGATCGACAGCCCGCCGCAAACCGTGTCGCAGCTCATGGATGACGCGAAGAAGCTCACGGAGCGGAACCCCGACGGGTCGCTCAAGGTCGTCGGCCTCGATCCCTTCGACGGCTTCTACGAAAACGTCGCCGCACACTGGGCGCCGCAGTGGGGCGTTGACTGGGTCGACGAGTCGGGCAAGTCCAACCTGGCCGCCCAGCCCGGGTGGGCGGACATGCTTCGCTGGCAGAAGGAGCTCATCGACTGGTACGGCTATGACAACCTCGTCCGCTGGCAAGCAAGCGCCGGCGACGAGTTCTCGGCCCAGAACGCGTTCGAGCGCGGCAAGCTCGCCATGAACCTCGATGGCGAATGGCGCGTCGCGTTCGTCCAAAGCGAGCACCCCGAGCTCAACTTCGGGACTGCGCCCCTCCCCGTCGACGACGCCCAGCCCGACCTCTACGGGTCGGGCTACACGAGCGGGAGCATCATCGGCATTCCGAAGACCTCCGGGCACAAGGACGAGGCCTGGCAGCTCCTCAAATACCTGGCCACGGACACGGGCGCGCTCGTCAAGATGACGAACGGGATCCGCAACGTGCCGACGACCACGGACGCGCTCGAGTCACCAGACGTCAAGCCGGACGGGGCGTTCAACATCTTCCTCGACATCTTCGGGAACCCGAACACGAGGACGACGCCGATCACCCTCGTCGGCAGCGCGAACCAGGACCTCGTCGACGCCTTCGTGACGAAGTACCAGGCCGGGAAGGTCGACGACCTCGAGGGCGGGCTCGCCGACCTCGACCAGCAGATCGACGCCCAGCTCGAAGCAGCAGGCGGCGCGCAGGTGCCGTGAGGTGAGCCGGGCCGCCGAGGCCAAGCCCCTCCCTGCCGCCCGGTCGCTCGACCGGAGCTCCGCGCGCCGGCGGGCGGCCTGGCGCCGCCGCGGCCAGGTGCTGGCCTTCATGAGCCCATGGCTGCTCGGCTTCACCATCTTCTTCGGCTACCCGCTGGTCATGACCGCGTACTACTCGTTCACGCACTACGACCTGCTCTCGCCGCCGAAGTGGGTCGGCCTCGCCAATTACAAGTACCTCTTCACTGGCGACCAGCGGATCTGGCCGGCGGTCTCGAACACGCTCTGGATCATCGCCGTGGCGGTGCCGCTGAACGCCATCTTCGCCTTCGGCGTAGCGCTGATGCTTTCGCGCGCGCGTCGCGGGATCGGGTTCTTCCGCACAGTTTTCTACCTGCCCGCGCTCGTGCCTCCGGTCGCGGCGACCCTCGGCTTCGTTTACCTGCTGAACCCGGGCACGGGCCCGGTCAACAACCTCCTCCGCCATCTCGGGCTCCCTGACCCGCTCTGGTTCGACTCGCCGACCTGGTCGAAGCCGTCGCTCGTCTTGCTAGGCCTCTGGGGCGTCGGCAACCTGATGATCATCTTCCTCGCCGCGGTCATCGACGTGCCGCGGCATCTGTACGAGTCGGCTGAGCTCGACGGCGCGGGAGCCTGGCAGAGCATGCGTTGGGTCACCCTCCCGACGATCAGCCCGGTGATCCTCTTTGCAGTCGTCATCGGAGTCATCGAAGGGCTGCAGTACTTCACGCAGGCCTACGTCGCGAGCACCATTGCCGCTGGTTCGGCTGCTTCTGCGACGGAGGGCGCCAACTCCCTCGGCTATCCGCTCGACTCGACTCTGTTCTATCCCGTGCTGCTCTACCAGCAGGGCTTCCGCTACTTCAACATGGGCTACGCCTCGGCGATGGCGATGCTCTTGCTCGCGGTCGCGTTCGCCGTCACCGTCATCATCGTCCGCAACTCGCGCCGCTGGGTGCACTACCAGGCGCCGGCCATCCGATGACGAGCGCGACCGCACCGGCGCAGTCACCCGCCCTCGTGCGGCGCAAGCCCCCTGCGCACGTCCGCCGTCGGCGCTTACTCGTCGCGGTCGCCGACCACAGCCTTCTCATCGTCGCCGCGCTCGTTTTTCTCGCTCCGTTCGTCTTCATCGTCCTGACCGCGTTCATGACGAACGAACAGGCGCTCTCGCCAGACCTCTGGCCCCATCCGTTTCGAGTCCAGAACTTCGCCGACGTCTTCAGCGAGGCACCGCTGTGGCGCTACGCGTTGAACTCCCTCATCTACGGCGGCCTTGCGACGCTCTTCCTTCTCGCGTCGAGCATCCCGGTCGCCTATGCGCTCGCGAAGCTGCGCTGGCGGGGTCGTGAGGCCGCCTTCCTGATCGTCCTCGTCGCGATGTTGCTCCCACCGCAGGTGACCGTGATCCCCGTCTACGTCTTGTGGGCGAAGCTCCACCTCGTCGGGAGCCTGTGGCCGCTGATCCTGCCGAACCTGCTCGGCGACGCGTTCTCGATCTTCCTCCTGCGGCAGTTCTTTCTCACGATCCCGGACGAGTACCTCGACGCCGCGCGCGTGGACGGCTGCGGCGAGTTCCGGATCCTGACGACGGTCGTCCTGCGGCTCACCAAGCCGGCGATCGCGGCGGTCGCGCTCTTCTCGTTCCTCTTCTGCTTCAACGACTTCTTCGGGCCACTTCTGTACACGGGCGAGAGCCCGGACAACTGGACGCTCTCGGTCGGCCTGGCTCAGTTCAGGACGATCCACCAGGTGCAGTGGAACCTGACGATGGCGGCGACGCTGATCGTCATCGCCCCGGTCGTCCTTCTCTTCTTCTTCGCGCAGCGGGCTTTCGTCGAGGGCGTGACGCTGACGGGGGTGAAGGGATGAAGGTCGCAGTCGTCGGCGGCGGCTCCACCTACACGCCCGAGCTCGTCAGCGGGCTCGCCCGCGAGCGCGAACGGCTTCCCGTGCGCGAGCTCGTGCTGCAGGACATCGACGCCGAGCGACGCGAGGTGGTCGGAGGACTTGCGGCCCGCATGCTCGAACGGGACGGCTTCGGGGGAGAGCTCGTCGTGACGGACGACCTCGATCGCGCCGTCGATGGCGCCGCCTTCGTCCTCGTCCAGATCCGGGTCGGCGGCCAGGAGGCGCGGCTCTCTGACGAGACCGTGCCGCTCGCCTGCGGCTGCATCGGGCAGGAGACGACAGGCGCGGGCGGATTCGCCAAGGCAATGCGGACGGTCCCCGTCGTCCTCGGCATCGCGGAGCGCGCCAGGGAGCTCGCCGCGGACGACGCCTGGATCATCGACTTCACGAACCCGGTCGGGATCGTGACGCGCGCTCTCCTGGACGCCGGCCATCGTGCCGTTGGGCTTTGCAACGTCGCGATCGGCTTCCAGCGAAGGTTCGCCGGCCTCCTGGGCGTCGAGCCGGAGCGCGTGCTCGTCGACCAGGTCGGGCTAAACCACCTGACCTGGGTGCGCGCGGTCCGCGTCGACGGCGACGACGTCCTGCCCGAGGTCCTCGCCGAGCACGGCGAAACGCTCGCCGCCGAGGCCGGCCTTGCCCCCGAGCTCGTCGCCGAGCTCGGCGTCATGCCCTCCTACTACCTGCATTACTTCTACGAGCACGACGCCGTCCTCGCGGACCAGCTCGAAGGAACGCCTCGCGCGGAGACGGTGATGGAGATCGAGCGCGGGCTGCTCGAGCTCTACCGGGATCCGACGCTCAACGAGAAGCCGGCTCTCCTCGAGCAGCGCGGCGGGGCCTATTACAGCGAGGCTGCGACCGGCCTCGCGGCCTCCCTCGCCGCCGGCTCCGGCGAGACGCATGTCGTCGACCTCCGTAATGGAGGAACGCTCGCCGGCCTCGCCGACGACGACGCTGTGGAAGTACCGGCGCGGGTGGAGCGCGAGGGTCCCGTCCCGCTCGCCCAGGCCCCACTCGCGCCGGAGCTCCTCGGCCTGGCCCAGCACGTAGCCGCGTACGAGCGCCTGACCGCAGAGGCGGCGGTCACCCGCGACCTCGAGACCGCGCGCAAGGCGCTCCTCGCCCATCCGCTCATCGGCCAGTGGGGTCTGAGCGTTGGCCTACTGGAGCGGCTGATCGCAGCGGGTCACCTCCCGACCCTCGTGGAGACCGCGGCGTGAAGAACGCGCTCGCAGTCGACGGTGGCAACTCGAAGACGGACGTCGCGGTCGTCTCGGCCGAGGGGGACGTGCTCGGCTTCGCGCGCGGCCCAGCGAGCTCGCCCCACCACATCGGCGTCGAGGGCACGGTGGTGATCGTCGCGGAGCTGATCGAAGAGGCGCTCGGCCGCCCGCCTGAGGGGCGGGTCGCGGACGTCGCCGCGCTCCTCATGGCGGGCGTCGACTTCCCGGCCGAAGAGGACGAGGTCCGCGCCGCGGTCGCGGCACGCGGCTGGGGCGATGAGATCTTCGTCGGGAACGACACCTTCGCGGTCCTCCGCGCAGGGACGGAGCGCGGCTGGGGCGTCGCCGTCGTGTGCGGCGCGGGAATCAACTGCGTCGGAGTGGCGCCCGATGGCCGTCATGCCCGCTTCCCCGCGCTCGGCGCGACCACGGGCGACTGGGGAGGTGGCTTCGACGTCGGCCTCGCAGCCACCTCGGCCGCTGCGCGGAGCGAGGACGGGCGCGGGCCGACCACGTCGCTCGAACGCCTCGTCCCGGCCCACTTCGGGGTCGGCACCCCACTCGAGCTGGCAGAGGAGATCCACCGCGGCGCCATCTCGATGAGCCGTCTCGAGGAGCTTCCCCCAGTGGTCTTCGCGGCCGCCGCAGACGATGCCGTCGCCGCGCAGATCGTCGATCGACTCGCCTCGGAGGTCGTGGCTCTCTCCCGCGTCGCGCTCGAGCGCCTCGACCTCACCGAGCAGCCGGTCGAGCTCCTCCTCGGAGGCGGGCTCCTGCAGGCCGGGGACGGACGGCTCCTCGACCGCATCGAGGCGGGAATGCGCGAGGTCGGAAGCGAGATCGCCGTGCGCCGCTCGTCCTCCCCACCGATAGTGGGTGCCGTTCTTCTTGCCCTCGACGCCATCAGCGCCCCACCGGAAGCCCAGGGGCGGGCCCGCGATCAGGTCGGGCAGGCCGCCGGTGGCGCGGAAAGGATGCCCGTTGGCTGACGTTCGCTTCGAGCAGGCGACCAAGATCTACGCCGGCACCGATGCCCCTGCCGTCGACGCACTCGACCTCCACATCGAGAACGGAGAGTTCGTCGTCCTCGTCGGCCCGTCTGGGTCGGGGAAGACGACCGCGTTGCGCATGCTCGCGGGCCTCGAGGAGGTGGACGCGGGGGCGATCTACATCGGCGACCGCGACGTCACCGATCTGGCGCCGAAGAAGCGCGACGTAGCGATGGTCTTCCAGAACTACGCGCTCTACCCGTATTTGACAGTCGAGGCGAACATCGGCTTCCCCCTCCGCATTGCGCGCGTCAAGAAGGAGGAGCGTGCGGAACGGGTACTCGAGGTCGCCAAGCTTCTCGGCCTCGAGCCGTACCTCCAGCGCAAACCCGGCCAGCTTTCCGGTGGCCAGCGGCAGCGGGTCGCGATGGGCCGAGCGATCGTCCGCCAGCCGTCGGTGTTCCTCATGGACGAGCCGCTGTCGAACCTGGACGCGAAGCTTCGCGTCCAGATGCGCGCCGACGTCGCCGCGCTCCAGTCCCGCCTCGGCGTGACGACGGTGTACGTCACGCACGACCAGGCCGAGGCGATGACCCTCGGGAACCGCGTCGTCGTCATGTCGGACGGCCGCGTGCAGCAATGCGGGCCGCCCCGCGAGCTCTACGAGTCGCCGACCAACACCTTCGTGGCGAGCTTCATCGGCTCGCCGGCGATGAACCTCCTGACCGTCCCGGTCGAGGGCGGCACGCTCACGATTGGCGGCGAGCCCGTCCAAGTGCCCGCCGCCGCGACGGCGAACGGCCGCGCGAGTCTCGTGCTCGGATTTCGTCCGGAGGCGCTCGACCTCGCGTCCGAGGGGATCCCGGCCGAGGTCGAAGTCGTCGAGGAGATCGGGGCGGACGCCTACGTTTTCTGCGTCGCCGAGGTGGCCGGGGAGACGACGAAGCTCGTTGCGCGAACGGACTGGCGAAGCGCCCCCGAGCGCGGCGAGCCGGTCAAGCTCAAGCCTCACGCCGACGAGGCTCATGTCTTCGACCCCGAGACCGGCGAACGGATCGGCGAGCCATGAGCCGCCCGGGCGCACTCTTCCTCTCCGAGATCCGCGGCCAACCGAACGCGATCGGCAGGCTGCTCGAGCACACCTCCGACTACGACGCGGTCGCCGCGGAGATCACGAAGCGCGCTCCGGCTCCAATCCGGCTCGTGGGACACGGCTCCTCGGACGCTGCGGCGTCCTACGGCGTCTATGCGTTCGGGGTCATCGCCGGCCTGACGGCGATGCGGGACTCGATCTCGCTGACGACCTACTATGACGCGAAGCTCGACGTTTCGAGCTCGGCCGTCATCGCCCTCTCGCAGTCGGGCCAGACACGGGACGTCGTCGAGTACGTGGAACGGATGCGGGCCCGCGGCGCCTTCACCATCGCTCTCACCAACGATCCCCACTCCGCACTCGCCCGGGCTGCGGAAGCGACCCTCCCCCTCCTCGCGGGGCCGGAACGATCGGTCGCGGCGTCAAAGACCTACGTGAACCAGCTCGCCTCGCTCGCGCTCCTCGCGGGTGGAGCGGCCGGCATGGTACGGAAGATCGCCGACGGCCTGCGGCGCGTCACCGAGCAGATGGCCGAGATGCTCGACCCGCTCGGCCTTCGCGCCGGCGAGATCGCTCCCGCCTTCACCTACGTCGAGCGGATGTTCGTCATCGGCCGCGGTTTCGAGTTCGCCACCGCACGGGAGGTCGCGCTCAAGCTGACCGAGACGTGTCGCGTCGCAGCGGAGCCGTTGACCGCCACCGACCTCGCGCACGGGCCGGTCGCAGCCATCGAAGCGCTCTTCCCGGTCTGGGCGATCGCTTCGCACGACGAGACACTCGCGGCGGTCATCGAGGCGGCCGTCCGCGCTCGGGCTGCGGGTGCAACCCTCGTCGCGAGCGGGAGCGCGGCGGCCAAGATCCCACATGCGGCCTTCTCGCTTCCCGTGCCGCGCCCTTCCCGGCCCGCGTTCGCGCCACTGCTCTCCGTCGTCGCCGGCCAGCTTTTCGCGGCGGCGCTGGCTCGGGCCAAAGGGCTCGACGCGGACCATCCCGAGCAGCTGACCAAGGTCACGCTCGCGCAGTAGCCGCGGCCGTGCGCGTCGCCCTCACATTCGACACCGAGCACCCCGACCGCCCGTGCTCGGGGACGGCACTAGATCTCATCCTGTCCTCGCTCGGGAATGCGGGTGCGTCTGCAACCTTCTTCATCCAGGGGCGCTGGGCCCGGTCGAGCCCCGGCGAGGCGAGGAGGATCTCGTCAGCGGGTCATCTGATCGGGAACCACTCGCACCATCACGCTCCCATGGACTCTCTCACCGAGGCGGGCTTCCGCGAGGACGTCCGTGAGGCCGAGGCGATGATCCGGGAAATCACAGGGGTCGACCCGCGGCCATGGTTTCGCTGCCCGTTCGGCGCAGGGATGGACGACCCGGAGGTGCTCCGCGGCCTCGAGGAGCTGGGTTACGTGCATGTCGGCTGGGACGTCGACCCACGCGACTGGCACGAGGACTCGGATGCAGACGCCGTTGAGCGACGAGTGTTGGAGGGAACCCGCGCGCGCGACGACTCGATCGTCCTCATGCACTCGTGGCCGGACTCGACCGCAGAGGCTCTGCCGCGCATCCTTGACGGGCTGGCCGCGGAGGAAGCGGAGCTCGTCGACGTCGCGACCCTGGGCGGTTAGGCGGATTCGATCCCAGCTGCACCCGTTTAGCCGCGGTCGGCGAGGGTCCGCTCGAGAGCCTCGCCATCAACGGTCGAAGGGCGTTCGTCCTTCGGCCGGACGAGGTACCAGGTCTCGACCTCGCCCTTCCCTTTGACCGCGATCGTCCCGCGCGGCTCGCACTCGAAGTCGTCGGCCAGCAGCTCGTACGTCGCGCGGGTGATCTGGATCCGCCCGGGCGTTCCGTCGGACTCCATGCGGCTGGCCGTGTTCACGGCGTCGCCCCAGAGGTCGTAGAGAAAGCGCTTCCGGCCGATGACGCCGGCCACCACCGGGCCCGAGTTGATGCCGATGCGAAGCTCGAGGCCGAGGTGCCCGGCTTCGCCCTCGGCGCGCATCGCATCCAGCATGTCGAGCGCCATCAGCGCGAGCGCGCACGCGTGGTCCGGGCGCGGCTCCGGAACGCCCGCGGCGACCATGTAGCAGTCGCCGATGGTCTTGATCTTCTCGAGCCCGTGCCGCTCCGCAAGGTCGTCGAAGTGGCTGAAGAGGTGATCCAGACAGCCGACCACCTCGGCCGGTGTGAGCCGCTCGGACCACGGTGTGAAGTCGACCACGTCCGCGAAGAGGATTGACGCCGATCCGAACTGGTCCGCGATCGGCTGGGATTCGGCCTTCAGCCTGTCGGCGATCGAGCGCGGCAGGATGTTGAGCAGGAGGTTCTCGGCCTTCTGCTGCTCCACCCGGAGCGCGGCCAGCGCATCGCTCCGCTGCTTCGCGAACAGCGCCAGCAGCGTGAACACCATGGTCCCGCCGACGGCGACGTTCATCGCCAGCATGATGCTCGTGAACCAGTCCGGCGGCGGTGTCCAGATCGGGCCGATGATCTCGCCGGCGAGCCCCGATCCGAGGAAGACGAGTACGTACGCGACGTACCAGCGGGCCGCCGACCTCACGTTCGAGAAGACGAGCGCCCCGAGCGGCGCGAGGATCCCCCAGAGGCCGACGCCGCCAGACGCGAGGAACCCACCGAGCGGGATCATGGACATCGTCGGCGCGAGCAGGATGTCGACCTGGTTCACGCGCAGCAGGCGCGCGAAGTTGCCCGTTCGCGAAAACGCGATGATGGCAGTGAGCAGCACGGCGAGGTAGACGAGGGGCACCACACCGACCGGCGAGCGGAACGCGAGATACAAGCCTCCCCAGAGCCCCGCGATCGGCAGGATCAATACCGAGATCAGGACGAGGAGCGCCTTGCGAGCGCGCAGATCCTCGTCGTCGCGCGGATCCGCGCCGACGAGCGCCAGGCGCGCGGTTACGCGGTCGATCTTCGATCTGAGCGGGCTGAAGAGGCCCATCGCGGGGGACGTTACTTGCGCCCGCCGGAGGGCTGCTGGACTACGGCTCGGGTGCGCTCGCCGCCGGCGGCAGATCCATCGAGGCGCGCAGGTTCACGAGCGGCGCGTCCGGAACCTGGATGAGACCGCGCGTCGGCCGGTCGAGGTCGAACGTGACGAGCAACAGCACGGTGATCAGCCCTGCCGCGAGCATGACCGTGGCCACGCCTCGGCCGAGGATCGCGAGGTAGAAGGCGAGCAGGGCGAGCGCGACGGCCGCGCCGCCCACCTCGACGGCGAGCACGGCACCGGGCACCCGGTTGTCCAGAGCGCCAATGCGGGTCGTCTCCGCGTCGAACATCTCGTTGAGTGACTCGACATACAGGCGCGGCGCGCTCGCGACCGGCGCCTCGTCGAGCTCCTGCCCGCCAAGCGCCCAGAGCTCTCGCTGCAGCCGGTCGCCCGCGGTCTCGGCCTCCCGCTCCGCTGCGCTGCCCGGAACGGCGTTCGAAATGACGATGGTCGTGTCCGTGTAGCGCACGAGGCGCTCGAGCGACTGCGTGCGGATCGGCTCGGGCAGGGTCTGGGCTCGCAGGTAGGTCGTGCCGATCGCGTTCGCCTCGTCGACGACTGCGGTGCGGCGGGCCTCGTACCGTCCCACCGCGAGGGCGAGGCCGAAGGCGAGGACGAGCCCGACCAGGCCGAGGAGCGCAGCCTGCAGAACGCCGAAGGGCTCTCGGAGGTGCTCGGACCGGTGCCGCAGGTAGCGGCCGAGAACGAGGCCGATCGCGGTCGTGCCGAGGACGACCGCCAGCAGGATGAGCGCGACCTCCCAGCTCGAGAGGCGAAAGAACATGCGCCAACGCTAGTGAGCGGCAGGTGCGTGCGCAACGACCCGACCGCTTGCGGGCGTCGGGTCGGGGCGAGCCGGATACCCTTCCAGGCCGTGCCGGTGAACACGATCCTCGTCGCCTACGACGACCCCGCAAGCCAGACGCTTGGGCGCGCTGCCGACTACGCCGAGCAGCTGGGCGCGTCGCTGATCGTCACGAACGTCGTGCCACCGAAGGACGGGACGCCGGACGCGGAGCGCCTGGCCCGGGAGCGGCTCGAGCAGGCACGGTCCTACCTCGAGGGACGCGGCCTCACCGCTGATCTCGTTCCCACGAAGGGCACGCCGGCGGACGCCATCGTCGGTCTCGCGCAGGAGCGCAACGTCGACCTGATCGTCGTCGGAAGCCGCCATAAGCGGTTCTTCGAGCGGCTCGTCGAGGGAAGCGTCAACCAGAACGTCCTGCGCCGAGCCGGCTGCGACGTGCTCGTCGTCTACTAAGTCGCCCGTGCCAGACACTCACGATCCACGGCTTGCTATCGCGGGCCTCCTGATCGGAATCCTCGTCGGCATGACCGGGATGGGCGGCGGCTCGCTGATGACGCCGATGCTCATCCTCTTCTTCAAGTTCGACCCCGCGATCGCCGTGGGGACGGACATCCTGCACGGCGCGATCTTCAAGTCCTTCGGCGCGGCGCGGCACCGACGGCTCGGGACTGTCCGCCTGCGCCTCGGGCTCTGGATGCTCGTCGGCAGCGCGCCCATGTCGCTCGTGGGCGTGTGGACGGTCGGCTACCTGACCCACCGTTATGGGGAAGGCGTCGACTCGGTGCAGGGCAAGATCCTGGCGATCATGCTGATCGTCGGCGGCCTGGCCTTCCTGGCCAAGGCGATCATGCACCCGGTCGGCCCGCAGAAGGAGCTCGGGCACCTCTCGGACCGCGACCGGATCGTCGCAGTGTGCATCGGAGCGGTGGGCGGGTTCGTCGTCGGCCTCACTTCGGTCGGGAGCGGAACGCTCTTCGGCCTCGCGCTGCTGATCTCGTTCCCGCTCAGCGCCAAGATCATCGTCGGGACGGACATCTTCCATGCCGCCGCGCTCCTCTGGGTCGCGGGCCTCGGCCACCTCGTCGCGGGCAACGTCGACGTGGGCGCGATCGGCTGGCTCCTGGTCGGCTCGATCCCGGGCGTCCTCATCGGCAGCCAGATCAGCGTGGGCATCCCGGACCGGATGCTCCGCTTCGCGCTCGCGGCAGCGCTCATCCTCAGTGGGATCAAGCTGCTCGCGGTTCCCTATGCCAACCAAATCGTCGTCGCCTCGATCATCGGCGGGCTGAGCGCGCTTGCCGCGTGGGGGGTCGTCCGCTTCATGCGTCGGAGAGGGCTCGCCGGCCCGTTGGAGACCGGCCCGCCGGGGAGGCGGGACCTTCTCTCCGAGCGCGAACAGCCCAAGAGCTAGCTAGGCAGCGTTTCGCTGCGAGCGGCCGAACGCAGTGCGTGTCGTCGCGCTCGCGCGTGCGTAGCTCCGCGTTGCGCGCTCGTCCACCGCGAACGCAACCGGGCCGTGGACGATCAGAGAGTCGCTCGCGCGCTGCTTGAGGAGATCGGTGAAGAACTCCTCGGCGAGCCATTCGCGTCCGGGCGCGACGGTCGCGTGCAGGCGGATTCGCGTGAGGTTGTGCGCGAGATCCTCGACGTGCTCGATCCAGGGCCGGCGGATGAACGTCGTGGGCCCCTCGGGGAGGATGCGGACGACGTCTTCGACGAGGCGCTCGCCAGGCTCGCGCTTGGCGACGAAGACCTCGATGGCGAGCTCCTTCACGCCGCGTGGCAGGACGGAGACTGCCTGGATCTGGGAGTTGTGCACCTGGATGACCTCGCCGGAAAGGGCGCGGAGCCGCGTGCGCCGCAGCGTCACGTCCTCGACGACGCCCTGGAGCTCGGCGCCGACGAGGAGGGTGACGGTGTCGCCCACCGAGAACCAGCGCTCGGCGAACATCGTCAGGCCCGCGATGATGTCCACGAGGAGTCTCTGCGTGGCGAAGCCGCCGAGGATCAGCAAGAAGGAGGCGCCGGCGATCGCGGTCAGTCGGTCGACGCCGCCCGTGAGCTGGCCGACGATGACCACGGCCGCAACGGCGAAGGTCACGTAGGTGATCCCAGTGCGGATGACGCTGACGAGCGTCTCCCGCCGCTTCAGGTCGGAGATCGTCCCGGTCGCCTCGAGGTCCGCGTTGGTATGGCGGCGGTCATGCCAGGCGAGGATGCGGCCCGCCGCCCAGGCCGTCGTGCGCGCGACGAGCCAGGCGAGCGCGAAGACGGCGGCGATCACGACGATGCGTCCCCATGGGGAGGACAGCGGCGTGTTGTCGTTGAGCAGGCTGATGGAGTTGTCGAGCATTGAACAGGGGTGTCACAAAGGTGTTCCTAACGACGCTATCGGCAGGGATTCACGCGTCACAAGGTCAGACGGCCGAAAGTAATCCGAAATTAACGAAGGGCGGCCGTCCGGCCGCCCTTCGCGTACCCAGTGGGCGTTCGCCTAGTGCGACAGCCCGAAGCGACGACGCCGCGCAAAGACACTCGCCGCGCACGCCGCGAGGAGGAGGGCGATCCCTCCCGCCACCGGCGCCCAGACCGGGAACGAGCCCTCGCCCCCAGACGAAGGCACCGCAACCACCGGTTGTGAGCCGACGATCCGCACCGGTGGATAGGTGTACTCCCTGTCGGTGAATCCGTCCGTGACCGTGTAGGCGTAGCGGCCCGCCGTCGGGAAGACGACGTCCAGCGTGTACTGGCCGACCTCGCCCGTG
>Ga0307318_10000315_pt1 | contig 15797 bp, 14 predicted proteins | sample ER_DNA_367_FD_194500 | JGI IMG/M metagenome (GOLD analysis project Ga0307318, IMG submission 194500) | Bulk soil microbial communities from the East River watershed near Crested Butte, Colorado, United States - ER_DNA_367 | ecosystem: Environmental > Terrestrial > Soil > Floodplain | place...
GATGATCGCTATCCGGCGCTTGCGCTGGATGGGGATAAGCGGCCGGTCGACTCGCTGACCAGCAACATCGGCCATCTGCTCGGCACCGGCATGTTGAATGCCCAGGAGGAGCTGCTGATCGCCCGGAAGGTGGCGAGTCCGGCTCTCGATTCGGGACTGGGCCTGCGCACCATGGCTGCCACCGATGCCGGATATGCACCGCTGAGTTATCACTGCGGCTCCGTATGGCCGCATGACACCGCGATCGTCATTGCCGGTTTAGTGCGTGCAGGATTGGCCGAATATGCCAGCGGCCTCATTGAGGGTTTGCTGCGCGCTTCGATTGCCTTCGACCAACGGCTGCCGGAACTGTGGAGCGGCGAAGGCCGTCCGGTCCCCTATCCGGTGGCGTGCCGCCCGCAGGCCTGGTCAGCGGCCGCCGCGGTTGTGGTTGCGCACGCGCTGAACGTCGTCTGATCTAGGGCCCAGGGACCCGGGGCTCTATGATCCAGCCCATGGCCGAGAACTCCCCCAAGACTGCGCTGATCACGGGCGCATCGTCCGGCATTGGTGAGGCCGCTGCCCTACAGCTCGCGGAGCTCGGCTACACGGTCTACGCCGGTGCCAGGCGCGTCGAGCGGATGTCGGATCTTGCCGATCGCGGAATCCGTACCAGGACGGTCGATGTCACCGACGACGCAAGCATGGTGGCGCTGGTCGAGGCGATCCTCGGCGAGACTGGACGCGTCGACGTACTGGTCAACAATGCCGGCTACGGGCTGTACGGCGCCTTGGAGGACGTGCCGATCGAGGAAGCGCGGCGTCAGTTCGACGTCAACCTCTTCGGACTTGCGCGTCTCACTCAGCTGGTGCTTCCACAGATGCGCGCGCAGCGTGACGGCTACATCGTGAACGTCTCATCGATGGGCGGCAAGATTTGGGAGCCGCTTGGCAGCTGGTACCACGCCAGCAAGTTTGCCGTCGAGGGACTCAGTGACAGCCTGCGCGTCGAGGTGGCGGAGTTCGGCATCAAGGTCGTGATCATCCAGCCCGGACCCATTCGAAGCGAATGGTCAGGGATCGCGGCCGACCAGCTAGAGGCGACCTCCGCGAGCACTCCGTACACCAAACAGGCCAAGATGGTCGGAGCAGGACTGCGGGCGGTTGATCACATGCGGCTGGCCTCCGGCCCCGAGGTTGTTGCTGAGGCCATTGCGAAGGCAGTCCAGAGCCCCAAGCCGCGTACCCGGTACATCGTGGGCAGCGGAGCTCGACCCATGCTGCTTGCCGAGCGGATCCTGCCGGATCGCGGCTTCGACAAGTTCATCCAGATGGGCTATCGATTCGGCACGCGGATTTGATTGCTCCTTGTTTGATTGCTCCGCTCGCTCCGCGCGGATCGCGCTTGAAGCCGCCTACTTCGTCGTCGCTCGGGGACGAAAAGCATGTCCCCTCACTCCTCCTCACCACGGCAGCGCCCGATCCAAGTTTGATTGCCCCGCTCGCTGCGCACGCTCCGCGCGGATCGCGTCCTCGCTGCGCTCGCTCCGCGCGGATCGCGCTTGAAGCCGCTTCTCGCGGCTTGCGACGTTGTTCCGCACAGAGCCACGAATGCAGTTACGCTCTGCAGATTTGCGGCCCTTTCGTGGCTCTGTGCGGAAAAACGTAGACCGGCCGAGGGCGAGCCGGCGAGCGACGCAATCAAACTACGTACCAAAACCCATGCTGAAGACCTCGAATGTGGCCGCCATGGGGACTCCGAACCGCGTTCCGGCTGCCCGTGCGCCGCCTTCCAAGAACTCGGCAGGATCGAAGAACTCCCATCCGAGACCATCGATATAGGCCTTGTGAGCAGCGAGCGAGGCGACTCCTCGCTCAAAGGTTTGGGTGGTCTCCACAGCATGCTTTCCTTCCGGAGAAAATGCCGCCCAGACTTCTCTGACGCCGCCCCAGCGCTCCAGCCCAGCGGTGAGCTGCTCGTGAAACACCCAGCGATTTCCCGCATCGCGTACGGCGTCCAGAGTGGCTCGGCCGGTGGCAATGTGGTCGGCCTGGTTGAGCGCCTGACCACCCCAGGTGTCCCGGAAGTTGTTGGTGATCACGATCTCGGGCTTGTGCCGACGTACCGCCGCACAGATTGCTCGCCGTAACGGAACTCCGTACTCCAGCACGCCGTCGGGCAGCCCGAGAAACTCCACGGTGTCGACGCCGACGATCTTTGCCGATTCAATCTCCTCGGCCTCGCGTACCCGTTGGGCTTCGGCCGGTTCCATGCCATCGATGCCAGCCTCGCCGCTGGTCACCATGGCGTACACCACGTTTTTTCCCTGATCAGTCCAGCGGGCGACGGCTGCCGCGGTACCGAATTCAAGATCATCTGGATGGGCCACGACGCAGAGTGCGCTGGTCCACGACTCGTCGACGGCTTCGAGATCTGACATGCGCCATAGCGTATGGCTGCCTACGCTCCTCTCATGGAACAGCCCCGATTCCTGACAGGCTGATGCCCGATCCCGTGATCGTGATCGGCGGCGGTTTGGCCGGCCTGGCTGCAGCGGCACGACTCGCCAAGGCCGGGCACGCAGTCGAGCTCTACGAGCAGTCGGACCGGCTGGGCGGCACCTGGGCGCCGTACCAGCTCCAAAGCGGCGTGACGGTCGACGATGCACCGGCGATCATCGGCTTCCCCGCACCATGGCGTGACCTGTTCCGCAAGAGCGGTCGCCCACTGGAAGCCGAACTCGCCAGGATGGGCTACGCCCTCGTGCCGGCCGGACCGCCGACCATGATTTTTGCCGATGGGTCCGAGCTCACGTTGCCGACTGACCGCGGCGGACAGTATGCCAATATGGCCGACGCGTACGGGCGCTCGGTAGCCGACCGCTGGCAGCAGTTGCTTGATCGGCTTGACCAGGTGTGGCAAAGCCTCCGCGGCCTGGGTTTGGAGGCAGAGCTGCGCGGCCGCCATCAGCTGAACAGAGCCATTAAACGGAGCCTGTTCGGGTCCCGCCAGACCGTCGCAGATCTCGCTGCTTCGATGAATCACGAGCAACTTGGCGCGTTGATACGTAGCGTCGCCTACCGTTCCGGCTCAGTGCCGGAGCGCACACCTGCATTCGCGGCGGTCGAGTTATCGATCATGCGTACGTTCGGGCGTTGGCAGACGCAGCCCCTCGACCCACACTCTGGACTCGATGTTGGCCGGTCCTCCATCCTCGTCGAGGCGCTTGCGGCGCGCCTGGCGCTTCGTGAGGTCGAAGTCCACCTCAGCTGCTCAATCGAAAGCATCACAGTCAGCAATGGTCGGGTCGCTGGTGTCGCCACCAGCGATGGCAACCGGCCCGCAGCCGCAGTCGTGGTCACCTGCGATCCGTGGCAGGCGTTTCACGAGCTGCTTCCAGCGGGCGCTGCGCGCCACACTCGACGTCGGCTGCGCAACTTGAATCCCGCAGCAGCCCCAACCATCACCCACCAAGAAGCCGAGCCGCCTACCGACCTCGTCGCGGAGACTGTTTACCTCAGCGATGCCGGCATTCCGACAGTCAACTACCTGCGACGGCGAGCAGACGCGGGGCTGCAGACAGTGCACGACTTCACGACGCCGCTTGCCCGGCCTTCCTATGGGGTGGCGTGGAACCGCTTCAGGAGCTGGCTGCACCGACCACCCGTGACCACCGAGGTCCCCGGTTTATACGCCGCCAGCCCGTCATCGCCGGCCGGTCCCAGCACATCGCAGGTCGTGCTCTCCGCTGCCCTAGCGACCTACGGGTGCCATGACTATCTGAAAGCCCGGATCGCGCGCCGCTGATCGGAGGACGAGCGAGGAGACACGCTTTCCGTCTCCGAGCGAGGACGACGACAGCGGCCATCGAGCGCGATCCCGCGCGACGCGGAGCGTCGCAATTCAAACCGAGAGTTGATCACGACAACTTTGGTGACCCAGACAACTTCCGTATACTCAGATGTTTGTTCTTCTGAGTAAGGATCTTCCTTCTTGACCGACGCGCAGCGCGACACGGGTTCCGGCGACGTGACAAACGAATCTCCGGCCGTTAGCACAATCGAGCGCGAGCTCGCCGCCGAGCAAGCGCATGTGGATCTCGTGTACACCCGGCTGGCTGAAGCGACCCGCTCCGCCCAACGGGTTGCACGGGCCGGACTCTCCCTCTATCAGTCCGACCGCAACTCCTTCGTACGCGAGGAGGACGGGACCGGCCTCTACGAGCGCGACGTCTTTGCGTTCCAGGCCGCACGACGGCTAGCCGTACTAGATGCCGAGCAGGAGGGGCTGGTCTTTGGCCGGCTGGACCGAACTGACGGCGAAGTCCGCTACGTCGGCCGGATCGGCGTTCGTGACGCCGACTACGAGCCCCTCGTCATCGATTGGCGAGCACCGGCGGCCGAGCCGTTCTACCGAGCTACTCCCAGCAATCCGATGCACGTCATCCGCCGCCGCGTACTGCACTGCCGCGGCGACCGGGTGGTCGGAATCGAAGATGATCTTCTCGACGGTGCGAACGGCGATCACGAGCTGGTCGTGATCGGAGAAGGCGCCCTGCTGGCCGCCCTCAGCCGGGCCCGTGATCACACCATGCGGGACATTGTCGCCACCATCCAGGCCGAGCAGGATGAGGCGATCCGCGCCCCGTACCAGGGCTTCACGATGATCTCCGGAGGCCCAGGGACCGGAAAGACAGTCGTGGCTTTGCACCGCGCCGCGTACTTGCTCTACTCCAACCGCCGCCGGTTTGAATCCGGCGGTGTCCTGGTGGTTGGACCGAGCCGGGTCTTCATGAACTACATCGCCCGAGTACTGCCGTCCCTCGGTGAGGAATCGGTCACACTGCGTGCCATAGGAGCGGTGCCGTCCGATGTCGTTCGGATTACCGGTGATCGTGTCGACGATCCGCAGACGGCGGCTATCAAGGGCAGTTTGCGGATGGTCAAGCTCCTGCGCCACTTGGTCCAGGAGCCACCGCAGGAGGTGCCGCTCGAGCTGCGCATCACGGTGAATGGCATCGTGCTGGTGCTACCGGCCGACACCTTGGCGCGGATCCGTTCCCAAGTGCTTGCCCACCACAAGCTCAACACCGGCCGGGACGCAGTAGAGAAAGAGTTGTTGGACGCGTTGTGGCGGGTGCAGCGACCGGACGCAGACGACGCGCTAGATCATGATCATGAACGTGAGGAGTTCGGCGACCGGGTTTCCGAACTTGCCTCATTTCGGATGTTCTTGAACGCTTGGTGGCCGGCGGTCAGCGCGCCGCACGCGCTATCCCGGCTCGCCGATCTCGAGCTGCTGAAGCGAGTCTCGACATCGATCCTGTCCAGCGCGGAATGTGAACTGCTGAGCGCGAGCTATCGGGATGCGACAGATTGGACGGCAGCTGACGGCGCCCTCCTCGATGAGCTGGTGCATCTTCTCGGTCCGGTGCCAGCCCAGGAGGAGCCGGAGCTGGCCGGACTTGGAGATCTTGACTCCGATATTCCGGAGGTCTTCACTACCGCGGATCTGCTGGCGCCGGTACGCGAAACCGACCCGTTCGAACTCCCGCACGAGACCTACGCGCACGTTCTCGTTGACGAGGCGCAAGATGTCAGCCCGATGCAGTGGCGGATGCTGAGGCGGCGCGGCGCCAGCGCCAGCTGGACAATCGTGGGCGATCCTGCGCAGAGCTCCTTGACCGACACTGAGGAAGCCAATCGTGCGATCGAAGAGATCATCGGAACCGCGCCGGTACGGCACTTCCGGCTGAGCACCAACTACCGCAGCCCATCGGAGGTCTTCGACCTGGCCGCGAAGGTAGTCGTTGCAGACTTCCCGAACGCCGACCTTCCTACCGCGGTGCGCTCAACGGGTCATGAGCCGCAGCTCTTGGTGCCGGCAGGCGCCGCGCCGGAGAACGCCACGATCCCCGCCGCCATGATCAACGTCGTGCGGTCGCTGCTCGCCGAGGTGGAAGGCACCGTCGGCGTCATCTGCCCTCCCTCGACCAAGGATGAACTGGCCGCTCACCTGGAGGGGGCCGGATTGCCAGGCGTCGAACGCGTAGTCGTGATCACAGCGCAGCAGGCCAAGGGCCTGGAGTACGACGCAGTTTTGGTGATCACGCCCGATGACATCGTGGCACAGTCTTCGGGCGGCGTACGGGCACTCTACGTAGCACTGACCCGGCCGACGCAGCGGCTGGTCACGCTCGACGCCGCACCTGATGCAGGTTGGCGTAGATCTCTCGAGTAGCCCGGGAACGGTTCTGGGTAAAGAAATGCAGTCCAGGTGCGCCTCGGCTCAGCAGCTCCTCCGACAGTTCGGTTCCAATCTGGATCCCTACCTGCCGAACTTGATCACTGTCCTCGGCGACCTCGTTGATCCGGTCCGTCACTAACTTTGGCAAGGCGGTACCAGACAGCTCGGCGAACCTGATCACCTGACGAACATTGGTGATAGGCATGATCCCCGGGATGATCGGAATATCGCAGCCCAGTGCCCGAACCCGGGCAACTAATGCGAAATAGTCATCGGCGGTGAAGAACAACTGAGTGATCGCGAAGCTGGCGCCGGCCGCCGCCTTCGCGACCAGCACCCGGGCATCAAGATCAAAGTCATTCCGCTCTGGATGCGCATCCGGGAACGCCGCCACGCCGACGCAGAAGTCGCCCAGCTCCCGCACCATCGCGACCAGCTCGGTCGCGTTTTCAAGCCCCTCGGGATGCCGCTCCCAGGGCACCTTCGGACCACCAGGCATATCGCCGCGGATTGCCAGTACATGATGAATGCCGGCCGCCGCATAAGAGCCGATCACGCGGCGTAATTGATCACGACTTTGACTGGCACAGGTCAGATGCGCCATTGATCGGAGCGTAGTGTGCTGGGCGATTGCCTCCGTGGCCCTGATCGTGCGCTCTCTGGTTGAGCCGCTGGCACCGTAGGTCACTGAGACGAAATCGGGCCCCAAGGACTCCAGCTCACGAACCGTCTGCCAGAGCTGGCGCTGCTGGATCTCATCCTTGGGCGGGAAGAACTCAAACGAGAACAAAGGTCGATTGCCCGCGGCCAGTAGGTCGGCGATGCTAGGCGTACGCGGGCGCCAGAGACGTTCGCGGCCCGGCATGCGAACACCCTAGGAAGGAGTTCACAGCCGGGCTTCGTAGGCTCAGCATGTGGTCAATAAACCGCTGGTAATGAGCGCGGAGGCCGTCCTGGATCCCCAAGCGCCATTGGCACAGGCGTTCAGGGATGTGGTGTCGGCAGAGATCAGCGCCTTCCTCACCGAGCAGTCAGCGGTGCTCGACTCGATGGGACCCGAGCTTGTTCCGGTGCATCTGATGGCCAGCCAGATGCTGTGCGGCGGTAAGCGCATGCGGCCCGCATTCTGCGTTTGGGGCTATGTCGCCGCGGCCGGAATCCCGTCAGATGAGGAACTCAAGCCGCTGCTGGCGGCGGCAGGAAGCCTCGACGTGCTCCATGTGAGTGCGTTGGTACATGACGATCTGATGGACTCATCCGATCTACGGCGGGGGCGTCCAGCTGCTCACCGCCAGTTCGAAGCGCTGCACGCCAACGCAGGCTGGCTAGGTGACTCGGCTGCTTTCGGAAAGGCCGGCGCGATCCTGCTCGGTGATCTGCTCGTCATGTGGTCGGCGCAGATGCTGCACGGTGCCGGTTTGGACCAGTCGGCCCTGGAGCGGGCACTGCCGATCGTCGAGGCGATGCGTACCGAAGTGACCTGCGGCCAGTACCTCGACATGGTGGCGCAAGCCCACCCACTGCGGCAGCGAGCACCGGCAATCGGCTCACTACGGCCGACGATCGAGCTGGCATTGGACGATGCCAGCCGCGTCGTGGAGTACAAGGCTGCGCGCTATACCGTGCAACGCCCGTGCCAGATCGGCGCGGCGCTCGGTGGCGGTGACGATGAGCTGTACTTTGCGTTGGGCGCGTACGGCTCACCGCTGGGCCGGGCGTTCCAGTTCCGCGACGACCTGCTAGGCGTCTTCGGAGATCCGCAGATTACCGGCAAACCCGCTGGAGATGATCTTCGCGAGGGCAAGCGCACGGTGCTGGTAGCACACGCGTACGCCCACGCCGACGACGCCGGCCAGAAGCTGCTTCTGCAGAAGCTTGGCGACCCGGGACTCGACGACGCGGGTATCAGCGAGCTGCAGCAGGTGATCACCGAGTCGGGCGCCCGGGACGCGGTGGAGTCGATGATCAACGAGAACCACGAGCGAGCCCTGAAAGCCTTGCACGATACGGAGATCACCGAGGAGGGCCGCACTGGCCTGACGGCGCTTGCCGAGGCAGCCGTCCGCCGAGAGTTTTGACAGCCGATTCCGGACAACTGCGAGCAGCCCGCTAAGAAAGCGCCTGGAATACGTACTGCTCCATCGCAGGGTCAGCCTTCCAGGCGGCTCGAAGCCGGCGGCTGAGTCGATCGGCCGCCTCCTGCGGGTCAGAAGCCTGGGTGATGGCCCGCACCACGCAGACGCGCCGTGCACCGGCATTAATCACGTCGTCGAGGTTGTCCATCGAGATGCCGCCGATCGCGAACCACGGCTTTGATTTGATCGAGGCGACTGGCGCTTTCCTAGCGGCATAGCGGATCAGGTCCAGCCCCACGGGCTCGTAGTCGGGCTTGGTGGAGGTGGCGTATACCGGCCCAACACAGAAGTAGTCGACGTTTGAGTCCTTGATCGCCTTGTCGGTCTGGCGGGGCGCATGCGTGGAGCGGCCGAGCAGCGCCCACTGATGCAGGTATCTGCGAGCCTTTGCCGATGACCCATCGGTCTGACCGAGATGCAACATGTCGGCCTGGAAACGCCCTGCCAGCTCGGCTGAGTCGTTGACGCAGACAATGGCTTGGTACGGCGCGGCCACCTGGCGCGCGATCTCCAAAGCCTCTAGTTCCGCTTCGGGTTTCATGCTCTTCTGGCGAATCTGGACAATGTCGACGCCGCCGGCAAAGGCTGCTTGCAGGAAAGTTTCAAGATCGCCTTGCTGCTCTCGAGCGTCCGTGCACAGGTATAGCCGGGCAAGGCGGAGGCGGGCTTCGAGGCCCATCAGGGCGGTCACGAGGCCACCATAGTGCTCCCCGCTCAGGCCGAGTGACTGGCGACTCAGCACTGCAGGGTGGGGTTGGACACCAGCTGATGGAGGACTTCGGATCGCGCGCCGCCGTGCTGAGGAGGAGGGAGCCGACATGCTTTTCGTCGGCGAACGACGACGAAGTAGGCGGCGACCAGGCGCGATCCGCGCGGAGCGAGCGCAGCGAGTGGAGCAATCAAACTGGTAGATCAGCCGCCGTGGGCGAGTTGTACTTCTCGATCTTCGCGCTCGGCGCCGATCAGCTTTACGAAGTCGACCGGCTGGATCTCACTGAGTCTGCGGTTGTCGACGTCACGCGCCTCGCGATCAAGAAGATCAAGGAGATATTCCTGCAGGGATTCACCACGAGCGTGCGCCTCGGCCGAGAGTGTGCGGCGAGTGAGTTCTGAGACCCCGTGGATCTGGAGAGCGACCACGACTGCATCCTGCCACTCAGGGTCTTTAGCGAGGCGATGTCTCAAACTGGCAATCAAACAGCGCCTAGCCGTGGGCCACGAACTCGTGAAACCGCTGCGCCGCGTCATGCGATATCGCGCGGCCGTGGCCAAACGCAGCCGCTTCGAAGCTAAGGTCAGCGAGCCGCGAGATGCTTGCCCACTCGGCCGTGGGATCCTCAGACACCATCTTCGGTCCGCGCCGAATCCGGCCATGACGTCCGCCGCCGACCGCGTCGCCCGCGAACAGTACGCCGCCAGCCCGGTCTAGCAGGAAGGATGCATGGCCGGACGTGTGACCTGGAGTGTGGAAAGCGGTGAAGCCTGGCACCGAAATCGGGCCGTCTGACGTCAAGGTCTCGTCCACCGTGACCGGCTCCGGTGATGGCATGATGGCTGCCGCGATGCGCAAAAAGCGGTTCCTGGGACGAGGTTTGGCACCCGAGATCCGCGGTACATCGCCGACATGGGCCACAATCCGGGCACCGGACCGGCGGCGAAGCTCGGCCACGCCGCCGACGTGGTCGGGATGCCAGTGCGTCAGCAAGATGGTGTGCACATCGCCGATTCGACGTCGGGCCGCCACAATCGCTCTCACCACCTTGTCGGCCCGCCCCGGCAGCCCGGTGTCAACCAGCACTACGCCGTCATCCACAACAACGGCGTAGGCGTTGACGTATCCGATGGGGATCTCAATGACCCCATCGACTACTTCGCGCATTCGGTAAACCTTTCTTACGTCGGCCGCGTTCCCGCTACCCCGAAACGGTGGACGTCTCAAACCGCCGATCGAGCACCCAACTCCTCGCGTACCAGCGGGGCGACTTTGGTACCGAAGAGCTCGATGGAGCGCATGATCAGCGCATGATCAACATGAGCGATATGCATCTCGAAACGATCAATGCGCATCAGCTCATGCAGCCGGATGATCTTGTCGGCCACTGTTTCCGGATTGCCGAAGAACAATGCGCCCTCGGGCGCAATCAAGTCTTCGACCGCGGCGTCGCTCATCGGTGCCCAACCTCGCTCGCGGCCGATCTTGGCAAACGTTCGGCGGTAGGCCGGCAGAAAGTCCGCGCGCGCCGCGCGCTCATCGGTAAAGACGTAACCATGGCTGTGTACCGCAAGCGGCGTACCGGGATCATGCTCCCCGTACTCCAACGCCCTGCGGTAAAGCTCAACCAATGGCGTGAAAGCCGCCGGACGGCCGCCGATGATCGCAAGTGCCATTGGCAGGCCGAGGGTGCCGGCCCTGACCACCGAATTGGGTGTGCCGCCAACGGCAATCCAGATGGGTAGCGGCCGGCCTTCCTGGCGAGGATAGACAGTGGCATCCTCCAGCGGCGAGCGGAACTTTCCGTGCCAGGTCACTGGCTGCTCTTCACGCAGCTTCAGCAACAGATCGAGCTTCTCTGCGAAGAGCTCGTCGTAGTCCGACAACGAGTAGCCGAACAAGGGAAACGACTCCGTGAAGGAGCCTCGGCCCACCATCAGCTCAGCTCGTCCATTCGACAGCAGATCGAGGGTGACGAAGTTTTGGAATACGCGTACCGGATCCGCTGAACTGAGCACGATGACGGCGCTGGACAGCTTGATCGTTTTCGTGGACCCGGCGATCGCCGCAAGCACAATCTCCGGAGCCGATGCTGCCATGTCGGGCCGGTGATGCTCGCCTATGGCATAAACCTCCAGCCCGAGCTCGTCAGCGAGCTTGGCTTCCTCCACCACCTGCCGTAGCCGCTCACCTGGTGAGGTATTTGGATCGGTCATTTCAGCAAATGTGGTGAGCCCAAGTTCCATGGCTGCGCAATGCCCCTCCTCGTAGTGGCTCCACGTCGTTGTGCCATATCACACAGTAAAGGTGGACATCGTGAGGCGATCGGACGGCAAGGAGCCCGGATGCCGCGACACTAAACTGTCCCGGTGAGCTCCGCCGGGATCTCCTCCACCGCTGATGTCGTCGTCATTGGCGGCGGCCTGATCGGCACTTCGATCGGCTGGCGACTGCGGCAGGCTGGCCTGGCTGTGGCCCTGATTGTCGGCGAGCGATCGGCGGCCGCGTCTGGGGTTGCCGCTGGCATGCTTGCCCCGGTTACCGAGACGACATTCACCGAGCAGCGACTATTGGCACTGAACCTGGCCTCGCTCAGCCGCTATCCGGAGTTCGTCGCCGAGGTCGAACTGGCCACTGGTCTGCCAGCTGGACTCCGGCGTACGCCGAACCTCTCTGTGGCATACGACACCGACGATGCTGCTCGGCTTTCGACCTTCGCCGACTTCTTGGCACGGGCCGGTCATCCAGGCGAGCGGCTGACTAGCAGAGAGTGCCGCCGCTACGAGCCGCTGCTCGCACCGACCATTCGCTCCGGACTCCTCGTCGAGGGCGATTGGAGTTGCGATAACCGGCTGCTATGGCGAGCCCTGATCAAGGCCGGGGATCTGATCGGCGTACGAGAGCTGCCCGGGTTCGTTCATCGAGTCACTTCATCGAACGGCCAGGTAACCGGCGTCCAGCTCGCGGACGGCAGCAGCATTGGCGCGCGCTGGGTGGTTGTGGCAAACGGCGCCTGGGCCCGTCAGATCGATGGCCCTCCTGATCTTCCAGTTCGCCCAGTCAAGGGACAGATCCTCCGCCTCGACCCGGGCCGGCTGCCGGCACCGAGTCTCACCATTCGCGCGTACGTTCGCGGCGCGGAAATCTATCTCGTTCCCCGCGAAGGTGGGCACGAGGTGGTCCTTGGTGCCACCGTTGAGGAGCTCGGCTTTGATCATCGGATCACTGCCGGCGCCACATACGAGCTGCTGCGGGACGGACGTACCGTGATGCCTATGAGCGCGGAATATGCGCTGGTTGAGACCTCAGTCGGATGGCGTCCCGGTACTCCGGACAATGCGCCCATCTTAGGGCGATGCGATGTGGAGGGCCTAGTGCTGGCGACCGGCCACTATCGCAATGGCGTGCTACTGACCCCCATCACCGCCGACGTGATCTCAACCTTGATCATGAGCGGCGAGCTCGACAGCATCGCTGCGCCCTTCACCCTTGATCGTTTCGCGCTGGCTGCCGGGCGTGCCCGATGATCATTCATGTCAACGGCCAACCTCGGGATGTCGCACCGCCGGTGCGGCTCAGTGAGGTGCTCGATCTACCCGAGGGCGCCAACACCCGACGCGGCATCGCCGTCGCGGTCAATGGTCAGGTCATTCCACGGAGCCAGCACGCCAGTACCGAGCTAAGTGAGGGAGCGAAGGTGGAGATAGTCACGGCGGTGCAAGGTGGTTGAGATGCGCTCCTCCGCCGGCGTAGAGCCCATCGCCGACGTTGACCCATTGATCATCGCCAGCAAGGAGTTCACCTCGCGGTTGATCATGGGCACTGGCGGTGCACCCAGCCTGGAGGTAATGGAGGCAGCCTTGCTGGCCTCCGGCACCGAGCTCACAACCGTCGCCATGCGGCGCATTGACGTAGCAGCGCCCGGATCGCTGCTCGATATCCTGGACCGCCATCAGATTGCCGTGCTACCGAATACCGCCGGCTGTTACACCAGTGCGGACGCGGTGCTGACCGCGCAGCTCGCCCGCGAGGCGCTGGAGACCAACTGGATCAAGCTGGAGGTGATTGCCGATGAGATCACCTTGCTACCTGATCCCATCGAGCTGCTGGATGCAGCCGAGCGTCTGGTCGCCGACGGCTTCGTCGTTCTTCCCTATACCAACGACGATCCGGTCTTGGCCCGCAAGCTAGTCGATGCCGGTTGCGCTGCCGTGATGCCGCTGGGCGCGCCGATTGGTTCCGGCTTGGGCATTCGTAATCCACACAACATCGAGCTGATCGTGGAGCACGCCTCGGTCCCTGTAGTACTGGACGCAGGAATCGGTACCGCATCAGAGGCGGCGCTGGCCATGGAGCTCGGCTGCGATGCCGTACTCCTGGCCTCAGCGGTTACCAGAGCTGAGGATCCTGTCCGAATGGCCGAAGCGATGAAGTACGCGGTACGTGCGGGCCGGCTGGCTCGCGGCGCCGGCCGAATTCCGATTCGCCGCTACGCTGAGGCATCCTCGACTCATGCCGGACGGATCGACTAGCCGTTGATGCGCGACGAATCGAGCAGCGGCGGCGCGCCTTGGTCGTGGCAGTACGACGTGACTTCTAAACTCGGGCCCGAGGCCAGCACGGCCATCTTCCCCACCGTGTATGGAGCAGAAGTGACGATGACGACCGTTGGCGACCCCTTGGTGGGTCGCCTTCTGGACGGTCGTTATGAGATCACCCAACGGCTGGCTCGCGGCGGAATGGCAACCGTATATCGGGCCGTCGATACCCGCCTCACCCGTACGGTCGCAGTCAAGGTGATGCACGTCGGGCTGGGAGATGAGACCGAATTCGCGCGCAAGTTTGATCGTGAGGCGCGTGCGGCAGCCAAGCTGTCCCATCCAAATGTGGTGTCAGTTTTTGATCAAGGTCAGGACCGGGAAAGCTCGAACAGCCGGCCCTACATCGTGATGGAGTACGTCGAGGGTCAGACCTTGCGTGACGTGCTCAATCGGGAAGCGCCGATGCCTCCCAAGAGGGCACTCGAAATCATGGAGCCGGTGCTGGCCGCGCTCGCGGCAGCCCACAACGCAGGACTGGTACATCGCGATGTGAAGCCGGAAAACGTCTTGATCAGCGACCGTGGTCAGATCAAGGTCGCCGACTTCGGCCTGGCCAAAGCCGTCTCATCCCAGACCAATACCGCAACACAAGGTTTGTTGATCGGCACCGTGTCCTATCTCCCACCGGAGCTCGTCATGTCCGGGCACGCGGACGCCCGATCCGACGTCTACAGCGCCGGCATCGTTCTCTTCGAACTACTGACCGGCCGCAAGCCACACACCGGAGATACGCCTATCCAGATCGCGTACGCCCATGTGCACCGCGACGTCCCGCCGCCGTCGACCAGCCCTAGCGCGGGCCGGATTCCGCCGTACGTGGACGCTCTGGTCACGCGTGCGACGGCCCGGAATGCCAATCTGCGGCAACCTGACGCGAAGGTTTTTCTTGCCCAGGTACGGCGCGCGCGCAATTCACTGCAGCGCGGCCTCACCGATGATCCAGAGCTGACCCGTGAGCTGCGCACCACACCGACAGCCCCAGCGGCCAGGCCACTTGTCTTTAAACACGGCGGGCCACGCGACCGTGCAGATTATGAGCGAACCCAGAGAGTCTCGACGCCAATACCGCCAGGGCGGATGGAACCTCGGCTCTCGGGTGGTGGTGGCACGCGAACAATGATCGATGCTCCGCCGCCGGCCATTGCCAGACCGGTGCATGAGCCGTCCCCAGAGCGGCTCGCCGCCGAACGCGAGCGTCGGGCGCGGAAGCGACGCAAAGGTTGGATCGCCGTCTTGCTGGTGATGATGCTGTCCGCGTCCGCCGCGCTTGCCGGCTGGTACCTCACTGAGGGCCGGTTCACGACCGCGCCGGATCTTGCCTCGCTAAGCCGGAGCGAGGCCGTGCGGGTCGCTACAAAGTCAGGCCTGAAGATTGACTTCTCTGAGGCGTACAGCGAAACGGTGACCCGTGGTCAGGTGATCTCGACCGATCCGGGACCTGGTACCAAGATCGAAAAGGGCTCCCGGATTCAGGCAGCCTTATCCCAGGGACCCGAGCGGTATCCCATGCCCGTCGTTGTCGGCCTCTCCCAGTCCGCGGCTGAGGAAGCGCTTCAGAAGGCGAAGTTGGCGGTAGGTAAGGTGACCAACGGCTTCAGCGAGCATGTGGCGCCCGGCGTGGTGCTGAGCGCGTCGGAGAAGGCCCGGGCCCGCTTGAAGAAAGGCACCGCCGTCGACTTGGTGGTCTCGAATGGGCCGAAGCCGCTATTGATCACCAATTACCAAGGCACTCCATACGATGCCGCTGTCGCGGCTCTGAGCAACGCGGGCTTCCGGGTCGTCCAGCGGAGCGCACACTCCAACAAGGTGGCCAAGGACCTCGTGCTGAGTCAGAATCCGCGGACCGGGCACGGCGCTCCTGGTGACACCATCACCCTCACTAGATCGCTCGGTCAGAACCTGGTCACGGTGCCAAATGTGCAGCGAATGGCCGTTCCGGCAGCCAGGAAGGTGATGAGGGAGGCCGGTTTCAAGGCCAAGGTGCAGCAGGTTGCTGCCGTCAACCGCCCCGGAGTCGGCTACGTGGTCTACACCAACCCGTCCGCGCGCACCGAAGCGCCTAAGGGTTCCACGATCACTCTCTACGTCGTCTGATTTCTAGATGCTTCAGCCGCCCCTCCGCA